>Ga0164243_10002763_pt1 | contig 28626 bp, 23 predicted proteins | sample OricompcompostOP_FD_108781 | JGI IMG/M metagenome (GOLD analysis project Ga0164243, IMG submission 108781) | Organic Plus compost microbial communities from Emeryville, California, USA - Original compost - Organic plus compost (OP) | ecosystem: Engineered > Solid waste > Mixed feedstock >... | reverse complement strand
GGGGAGCCTCGTCGTGCTCGACCCCGGCTCGGACGGCGGCTTCGCGCTCCGCCCGCCAGCGCTCGCGGCCCTGGCGGCCGGGGAGGAGTGGGTGCCGCCGTGGCGCGACGAGGCGGTCGTCGCCGCCTTCGCGGCCGGGGTCGAGCCCGAGGCCGCGGTGCTCGCCCTCGACCTGCTCCCCGGCGATCCGGCCGCGGTGCTCGCCGGCCCCGAGCTGCTCGTCCGGCTCGGGGTCGCGCCCGGGCTCGACGCCGCGGGGCTCGACGCGCTGCTCGACCGCGTTCAGGCCGCGTGGCGCGCCTCGGAGGTCATCGCCGCCCGCGTCGACTCGCTCGGGCTCAGCGTCGTCCCCGCCTGAGCGCCCGCGCCGACAGTTGCCCGCTCCGGGGCAGTTTCGGCGCGCGCACTGCCCCGAACCGGGCGATTGTTCGGTGAAGGGCGCCGGCGGGCGCGGGCGGCGGCGCCCCGGCGCGAGCGAGAGCGTCGCGGTCCAGCTCGGCAGGCCTCAGACGACGGAGCCCGTGTACTTCTCGCCGGGGCCCTTGCCGGGGGCGTCGGGCACCGGCGATGCCTCGCGGAACGCGAGCTGGAGGCTGCGCAGTCCGTCCCGCAGCGGTCGCGCGTGGATGTCGGCGATCTCCGGCGCCGCGGCGGTGACGAGGCCGGCGAGGGCGTTGATGAGCTTCCGGGCCTCGTCGAGGTCGAGCTCCTCGGCGGCCCCTGGTCCCTCGCCGAGGCCGAGCTTCACGGCGGCCGCGCTCATGAGGTGCACGGACACCGTCATGATGAGTTCGACGGCCGGCACCTCGGCGATGTCCCGCGACGCCGCGTCGACCCGCAGTTCGTTCTCGTCGCTCATCGTGCTCTCTGCTAAGCTTGATCGGTCCCGCGGACGAGTCCGTCGGGATACGGAAGCGGAGAGATCTCCCACCGGCGCCGCACGACAAGGCTAACCGGTAGTTGCACTCCGCCAGGCCGGGCTCCGAGCGCCAGCGACCGGGGCGCACCGGACTGGCAGCTGTGAAGGGTGCGAGCGGGTGCACGCCCGTCTGAACGGCGTGCCCCGCGGATTCGCAGCGCTCCGCTCGCCGTCGAAGCAGTCGTCGAATGAAGGAGCACCGCATCAGCGATCCGCGCACCAATGACCGCATCCGCGTCCCCGAGGTCCGCCTCGTGGGACCGACGGGCGAGCAGGTCGGCGTCGTACCCATCGAGGTCGCACTCCGCCTCGCCCGGGAGGCGGACCTGGACCTCGTCGAGGTCGCGCCGAACTCGAAGCCTCCCGTCGTCAAGATCATGGACTACGGGAAGTTCAAGTACGAGGAGGCGCGGAAGGCCAAGGAGGCCAGGCGCAACCAGGCGAACACCGTCCTCAAGGAGGTCCGGTTCCGCCTGAAGATCGACAAGCACGACTACGAGACGAAGCGGAAGCACGCGATCGAGTTCCTCCAGGCGGGGGACAAGGTCAAGGCGATGATCCTCTTCCGCGGCCGCGAGCAGTCGCGGCCGGAGGCGGGCGTGCGGCTGCTGCAGCGATTCGCGGAGGAGGTCGCGGAGTACGGCTCCGTGGAGTCCACCCCGACGATCGACGGGCGGAACATGGTGATGATCATCGGACCGCTGAAGAACAAGGCCACGCTCAAGGCCGAGGGCGCCGCGAGGGCGACCACGGCGAGGGCGCAGGAAGCGGCGCAGGACGCGGCTCAGGAAGAATGAGGGACAGGCAGATGCCGAAGCAGAAGACGCACTCGGGTGCGAAGAAGCGTTTCAAGGTGACCGGCTCCGGCAAGGTCATGAAGCAGCAGGCGGGGATGCGCCACAACCTCGAGGGCAAGCGCTCCCAGGTCAAGCGCCGCCTCAACCAGGACCAGGTGCTCGCGCCGGCCGACCAGAAGGTCGTCAAGGGCCTTCTCGGCAAGTGAGCTGACGGAAGACCGAGGGAGAAGAAGACATGGCACGCGTCAAGAACGCCGTCAACTCGCTGAAGAAGCGCCGCACCACGCTCGAGCGCGCGGAGGGCTACCGCGGTCAGCGCTCGCGGCTCTACCGCAAGGCGAAGGAGCAGGTCACCCATTCGCTCGTCTACGCGTACCGCGACCGCCGCGCGCGCAAGGGCGAGTTCCGCGCCCTGTGGATCCAGCGCATCAACGCGGCCGCCCGCGCCGAGGGCATCACGTACAACCGCTTCATCCAGGGCCTCGGGCTCGCCGGCATCGCCGTCGACCGCCGGATGCTCGCCGAGCTCGCGGTGAACGACGCGGCCGCGTTCGCGGCGCTCGTCGCCGCGGCGAGGGCCGCGCTTCCCGCCGACGTGAACGCCCCCAAGCCGGCCGCCTGACTCGCACCGCCTGCGCGATGAATTCACCGGACGTTCAACGGCGTCCCAAATAGGCTTTCTGCCGTGATCGACAACCCGCGCAGTCCGCGGGTTCGCGCAGTCGCGAAGCTCGCGAAGAAGGACGGTCGGCAGGAATCCGGCCGCTTCCTCCTCGAGGGCCCGCAGGCCGTCGGCGAGGCGCTCGAGTTCCGCCCCGAGCTGCTCGCCGACGTCTACGCGACGAAGTCGGCGCTCGACCGCCATCCGGAGCTCGCGAGGGCGGCGAAGTCCGCGCGCGTCGCGATCGACACCGTCACCGAGAAGGTGCTCGAGGCGATGGCGGACACGGTGACCCCGCAGGGCGTCGTCGCGGTCGCCGAGCAGTTCCCGGTCTCGCTCGACGACATCGCCGCGGCCGGCCCCGCGCTCGTCGCGATCCTCGAGGAGATCCGCGATCCCGGGAACGCGGGCACGATCCTCCGCGCCGCCGACGCGGCCGGCGCCGACGGCGTCGTGTTCACCGGCAAGTCGGTCGACCCCTACAACCCCAAGGTCGTCCGATCGACGACCGGGTCCCTGTTCCACCTGCCGCACGCGGTCGTCCCGACGCTCGCCGAGGCCGTCGGCGCGATGCGTGAGGCCGGCCTCCAGGTCCTCGCCGCCGACGTCACCGGCGCGGACCTCCTCGAGGCGCGCGCCGAGGGGATCCTCGGGCGCCCGACCGCATGGGTCTTCGGCAACGAGGCGCACGGCCTCGACGCCGACCGTCTCGCCCTCGCCGACCGGGTGCTGCGGCTGCCGATCTACGGTGCCGCCGAATCGCTCAACCTCGCGACGGCGGCGAGCGTCTGCCTCTACGAGTCGGCGTTCGCCCAGCGCGCCTGATCGGCGCCCCGCAAGGCGCGCACCGCGACGCCGGTAGACTCGACCTCCGTGTCGACGCCCATCACCGAGGAGGCCGTCTCGGCCGCGGTGAGCGCGGCGCTCGCCGAGATCGGGGCCGCCGGGGACGCGGCGGCGCTGCGCGCGGCCCGCTCCGCGCATGCCGGCGAGGCCTCGCCGATCGCCCTCATGAACGCGGCGATCAAGGAGCTTCCCGGCGATCGGCGCGCCGCCGCGGGGCGGCTCGTCGGCCAGGCCCGAGCCCGCGTCGCCGCGGCGCTCCAGGAGCAGGAGGCCGTCGTCCTCGTCGCCGAGGAGCGCGCCCGGCTCGAGTCCGAGGCGCTCGACGTCACCGCGCTTCCGGACCGCGCGCGGGAGGGCGCCCGGCACCCCCTGAGCATGCTCATGGAGCGCATGGCCGACGTGTTCGTCGGCATGGGCTGGGAGGTCGCCGAGGGTCCGGAGCTCGAGCACGAGTGGTTCAACTTCGACGCGCTGAACGTCGACGCCGACCATCCGGCGCGCAGCGAGCAGGACACGTTCTGGATCGACCCAGCCGACCGCCACCTCGTCCTGCGCACCCAGACGAGCCCCGTGCAGATCCGCTCGCTGCTCAGCCGCGAGCTCCCCGTCTACGTCGTCGCACCAGGCCGCGTGTTCCGCACCGACGACCTCGACGCGACGCACACGCCCGTCTTCCACCAGCTCGAGGGCCTCGCGGTCGACCGCGGCCTCACGATGGCCCACCTCCGCGGCACGCTCGAGCACCTCGCCCGAGCGATGTTCGGCGATGGCGCCCAGATCCGCCTCCGCGCGAACTTCTTCCCGTTCACCGAGCCGAGCGCCGAGATGGACGTGTGGCACCCGCACGCGAAGGGGGGCGCCCGCTGGGTCGAGTGGGGCGGCTGCGGCATGGTCAACCCGAACGTCCTGCGCGCCGCCGGCATCGACCCCGACGAGTACCAGGGCTTCGCGTTCGGCATGGGCATCGAGCGGACGCTGCAGTTCGGCCACGGGCTCGGCGACATGCGCGACATCGTCGAGGGCGACGTGCGCTTCTCCCGCCAGTTCGGGCAGGTGATCTGATGCGCGTCCCGGTCTCCTGGCTCGCCGAGGTCGTCGACCTGCCCGACCGCGTCGAGCTCGAGGAGCTCCACGCCGCGCTCGTCCGCGTCGGCTTCGAGGAGGAGACGACGCACGCGTTCCGCGTCCAGGGTCCCGTCGTCGTCGGCCGCGTCCTGTCCCGCGAGCCGGAGCCGCAGTCGAACGGCAAGACGATCAACTGGTGCCAGGTCGACGTCGGCGAGCCCGAGCCGCGCGGCATCGTCTGCGGCGCCCACAACTTCGAGGCCGGCGACCTCGTCGTCGTCACGCTCCCCGGCGCCGTCCTGCCCGGGCCGACCCCGGACGAGCCGTTCCTCATCGCCGCCCGGAAGACCTACGGCCACGTCTCCGACGGCATGATCGCCTCCGAGCGCGAGCTCGGCCTCGGCGACGACCACGGCGGCGTCATCGTGCTCTCCCGGAAGTACGGGATCACCGACGTCGTCCCCGGCCAGGACGCGATGCCGCTGCTCGGCCTGGACGACGCGGCGATCGAGATCAATGTGACGCCCGACCGCGGCTACGCGCTCTCGATCCGCGGCATCGGGCGCGAGTACTCGCACGCGACCGGCGCCGAGTACCGCGATCCCGCGCGGGAGCCGGGCCTGACCGCACGCGCCGAGGCCGCCGCGCCGACCGGCTTCCCGCTCGCCGTCGCCGACGACGCACCGATCCGCGGCCGCGTCGGCTGCGACGCCTTCGCCGCCCGCACCGTCCGCGGGGTCGACGTCGCGCGGCCCACCCCGGCATGGATGGTCGCGCGGCTGCGCCTCGCCGGCGTCCGCTCGATCTCGCTCCCGGTCGACATCACGAACTACGTCATGCTCGAGCTCGGCCAGCCGATCCACGCCTACGACCTCGGAACGCTGCGCGGCGGCATCACGGTGCGCCGCGCCCGGCCGGGGGAGCGGCTCACGACCCTCGACGGGCAGGACCGCGCGCTCGACCCCGAGGACCTCCTCATCGCCGACGACTCGGGCCCGATCGGCCTCGCCGGGGTCATGGGCGGCCTCGCGACCGAGGTGAGCGCGGCGACGACGGACGTCCTCGTCGAGGCCGCGCACTTCGACCCCGTCTCGATCGCCCGGACGGCGCGACGCCACCGGCTGTGGAGCGAGGCCTCGCGGCGCTACGAACGCGGCGTCGACCCCGCGATCGGCCGCGTCGCCGCCCAGCGCGTCGTCGACCTCCTCGTCGAGCTCGCCGGCGGCACCGCCGACAACGCGTTCGGCGCGGTCCTCGACGCGACGGCGCAGCCCGAGTCGATCGAGCTGCCCGCAGGCTTCGTCGACGGGCTCGTCGGCGCCGACTACACCGACGCCGAGATCGCGTCGACGCTGCGCGCGATCGGCTGCGACGTCGAGCCGCTCGGCGGATCGGGCGAGGCCGGCGAGGCTCGAGGCTGGTCGGTCACGCCGCCGACCTGGCGCCCCGACCTGCGGACGAAGGCGGACCTCGCCGAGGAGGTCGCCCGCGTCGTCGGCTACGACCGGATTCCCGCCGCGCTCCCGGTCGCGCCGCCCGGTCGCGGCCTCACGGGCCCGCAGCGGCTTCGCCGCGCCGCCGCGGCCGCCCTCGCGGGCTCCGGCCTCGTCGAGGTGCTGAGCTACCCGTTCGCCGGCGAGGCGGACGCCGAGCGGTGGACGCCAGGTCGTCCCGCCGTCCGGCTCGCGAACCCGATCGACGGCGCGCTCCCGTTCCTCCGCACGAGCCTCTGGCCGGGGCTCATCCAGGCGGCGCGCCGGAACCTCTCCCGCGGCCTCACCGACCTCGCCCTCTTCGAGATCGGCCGGGTCTTCCTGCCGGAGCCCGGCACCGCGTACGGCACCGACGCCCTCCCCTCCGCGCAGGCCCGCCCGGACGAGGCCGTGCTCGAGGCGCTCGAGGCCAGCGTCCCCCCGCAGCCCTGGCACGTCGGCGCGCTCTTCCTCGGCGACGCCGTCCCGAGGCAGCCCGGCGTCGCCGCCGTGCCATCCGGCATCGCCGACGCGGTATCGACCGCACGGCACCTCGCCGCGGCGCTCGGCGCGCCGCTCGAGGTCGCGCGGGGCGCGCATCCGGCGCTGCACCCCGGGCGCGCCGCCGAGCTGCGCATCGCCGGGGCGCCGGCCGGCTGGGCGGGCGAGCTGCTGCCGTCGATCGCCGCGGAGCTCGACCTCCCGCGCGTCGTCGCCGTCCTCGAGCTCGACCTCGGCGCGCTCGTCGCCGCGTCCGCGCCCGCTCGCACCGCGCCGATCAGCGGGTTCCCCGCCGCGACGCAGGACGTCTCGCTCGTCGTCCCGACGGCGACGCCGGCGGGAGAGCTCCTCGCCGCGTTCCGCGCCGCGGCCGGCGAGCTCCTCGAGGATGCCCGCCTCGTCGACGACTATCGAGGCCCCGGCATCCCCGACGACGCCAAGTCGCTCACCTTCGCTCTGCGCTTCCGCGCCCCCGACCGGACCCTCACGCAGGCGGAGGCGACCGAGGCGAAGCTCCGCGGGGTCGAGGCCGTCCGCGAGGCGTTCGGCGCGGCGCTCAGGGAGTAGCCGCGCCGGCGGCGCGGCCGCCCCGACGCAAGCAGCGACGCCATCCACCCGTCACCTCCCTCGCCGCCCGCGACGCGCAGGAAGCTCGACCTCTGTCGCATTCATTTGTCGATGAGAAAATCCTCATCGACAAATGAATTGAACTCGTTCGTCCGCGCGCCAGGCGCTCGACGCCATTCGTCCGAGCCGCGCCCGGCTCAGAGATCGCTCAGCCGTCGAGCTCGCCCGGCTTGACGACGTCGGCGACGAGCGCCGCGGTCTCCCCGCCGACGATGCCCTGGCGCGAGTACTGCTCGAGCCGAGCGCGCGAATCGGCGATGTCGAGGTTGCGCATCGTGAGCTGCCCGATCCGGTCCTCCGGGCCGAACGCGGCGTCGGAGACCCGCTCCATCGACAGCTTCTCCGGGTGGTACGAGAGCGCCGGGCCTCTCGTGTCGACGATGGTGTAGTCGTCGCCGCGGCGCAGCCGCAGCGTCACCTCGCCGGTCACCGCCGAGCCGACCCACTTCTGCAGCGACTCCCTGAGCATGAGCGACTGCGGGTCGAGCCACCGGCCCTCGTACATGAGCCGGCCCAGGCGGCGGCCCTCGGCGTGGTAGTTCGCGATCGTGTCCTCGTTGTGGATCGCGCTGAGCAGCCGCTCGTAGGCGATGTGGAGGAGCGCCATGCCGGGCGCCTCGTAGATGCCGCGCGACTTCGCCTCGATGATCCGGTTCTCGATCTGGTCGGACATGCCGAGGCCGTGCCGGCCGCCGATCGCGTTCGCCTCGAGGACGAGCGCGACCGGGTCGTCGAAGTCCCGCCCGCCGAGCGACACCGGCCGGCCCGCCCTGAACCCGACCGTGACCTCCTCGGGCGCGATCACCACATCGTCGCGCCAGTGCGCGACCCCCATGATCGGCTCGACGATGTCCATCGGGGTGCTCAGGGACTCGAGGTCCTTCGCCTCGTGCGTCGCGCCCCAGATGTTCGCGTCGGTCGAGTACGCCCGCTCCGTCGGATCGCGGTAGGGGTAGCCGTGCGCGACGAGCCACTCGCTCATCTCGGTGCGTCCCCCGAGCTCGCGGACGAAGTCGGCGTCGAGCCACGGCTTGTAGATCCTCAAGGCGGGGTTCGCGAGGAGCCCGTAGCGGTAGAACCGCTCGATGTCGTTCCCCTTGTACGTCGAGCCGTCGCCCCAGATCTCGACGCCGTCCTCGTGCATCGCCCGGACGAGCATCGTCCCGGTCACCGCCCGGCCGAGCGGCGTCGTGTTGAAGTACGTCTTCCCGCCGGTGCGGATGTGGAACGCACCGCAGGCGAGCGCCGCGAAGCCCTCCTCGACGAGCTGCCGGCGGACGTCGACGAGCCGCGCGATCTCCGCGCCGTACTGCCGCGCACGCTCCGGCACGCCGGCGATGTCCGGCTCGTCGGGCTGTCCGATGTCCGCGGTGTACGCGCACGGGATCGCGCCCCTGTCCCGCATCCATGCCACGGCCGTCGAGGTGTCGAGGCCGCCGCTGAACGCGATGCCGACCTTCTCGCCGACCGGCAGGGACGTGAGGACCTTGGACACAGCGCACCAGCCTAGTGGCGCGCTCCCGGTTGACGGCGGCTGGGCCCGGCCTGGGCGAAGCCTGAGCGGTGACCCCCGAACGGGGGGTGCGCGAATAGCCTGGATGCAACCGAACGCGAAGCGGGGCGGGGCCGCGCCTTGACGAACGGAGACATCATGAAACCGATCAGATCGACCCGAACGATCACGAGCGGGACATTCGGCCAGGGCGCCATCGCGGTCGCCGCGGTCGCCGCGATGGCGGTCGGCGGCGTCTGCGCCGCACAGGCGACGCCCCTCCTGGCCGCGCCGAACGCCTCGCTCACGGTGCTCCCGCCCGGCGACTCCGGATCGCACAGCCGTGACCGCTGGACGCCGGTGCTCGTCGCGGGCCGCGCGGTGCCCGGCCAGACGCTCACCGCGCTCGCGCCCGTCGGCCTCGACGAGAAGAACGCGACGGTCACCGGCTACCAGTGGTCCGTCGACGGCGTCCCCGTCGACGGCGCGACGGCGCAGACGTTCACGGTCGGCACCGATGTCGCGGCGGGCAGCGTCGTCACCGTCGACATCACGATCGCCCTCGCCGACGGCACGACGGTCACGAAGACCGGCCGCAGCGTCGTCCAGGCCGTGCTCACCTCGAGCGCGACGCCGACGATCTCGGCGACCGGGACCGCGGTCGGCTCGACGCTCACCGTCGACCCCGCCTCGGCCGGCTGGAACCCGACCCCGGATCGCTACTGGATCGTCTGGCTCAGCGACGGGCGCTTCGTCGGCACCGGCACGAGCTACCTCGTCACGCAGGCGGACGCCGGGCGCCCGGTCCTCGCGAAGGTCATCGCGTACGCCGACGGCTACGGCGCGGCGACCGCGGTGAGCGACGCCGTGCAGATCGACCCGCTCGTCGCCCCGGCCCCGCCGGCCGATCAGCCGGTCACCGAGCCCGTGGACGACGATCCCGGCGCGGGCGCCGGCGGCGACGACACACCGGTGACGAGCGATCCGGGCGGGGACAGCCCGGGCGATGCGGACTTCGACGGCGACGGCTGGGCCGACGGCGATCACGACCGCGACGGCCGGGTCGACGGAACCGGGTGGTGGTGGGGCCGTCCCGACGGCGGCTACGGCGGCCACCGCTGAGCCGAACCGCACCCCGCCCGCTCGCCCGCGTTCGATCATCGCCGGGCGAAGGCGGTACGCTGGGACCGTGACCACGACGGCAGCAGCCCGCGAGCGCCTCGAGCGCCGCGCCGCGCTGCGCCGTCGCGACGGCCGCCGAGCCTAGGCGGCGCGTCTCCGCACGCTCGTCGTGCCGTGCGCGCCGCCGGCGCCAGCACCCGTCCATGCCCAGAATCTAAGGTGGTCACATGTCCTACTCGGTCGCCGTCGCCGGCGCGAGTGGCTATGCCGGGGGCGAGATCCTCCGGCTGCTCAGCGCGCATCCCGCGTTCGAGGTCCGTACCGTCACGGCGCATCAGAACGCCGGTCAGCGGCTCATCGCCCACCAGCCGCATCTGCGCTCGCTCGCCGACCTGACCCTCGCCGAGACGACCGCGGCGACGCTCGCCGGCCACGACGTCGTCGTCCTCGCGCTCCCGCACGGCAGGTCCGGCGAGATCGCCGAGCAGCTGCCGGACGACGCCCTCGTCATCGACGCGGGCGCCGACCACCGGCTCGCCTCCGCGGAGGACTGGGCGGAGTACTACGGCGGCGAGCACCATGGCGCGTGGACCTACGGCATGCCCGAGCTCGTCCTCGCCGACGGCTCGAAGCAGCGCGAGGCGCTGCGCGGCGCCCGGCGGATCGCCGTCCCCGGCTGCAACGTCACCGCGGTGACGCTCGGCCTCGCCCCGGCGATCCGCGCCGGCGTCGTCCTCGCGCAGGACCTCGTCAGCGTCCTCGCCGTCGGACCCTCCGGCGCCGGGAAGAGCCTGCGCACCGACCTCCTCGCCGCAGAACTCCTCGGCTCGGCGCACGCCTACGGCGTCGGCGGGGGCCACCGGCACAACCCGGAGATCCGGCAGAACCTCCGCGCGGCCGGCGCGTCCCAGCCGACGCTCTCGTTCACCCCGGTCCTCGTCCCGATGCCCCGCGGCATCCTCGCGACCTCGACGGCGCGGCTCGCACCCGGGGCGACGCTCGCCGACGTCAGGGAGGCGTTCGAGACGGCCTACGCCGGCGAGCCGTTCCTCCACGTCCTCCCCGACGGCGTGCAGCCGCGAGTCGCCGACACGACCGGCGCGAACACGTGCCTCATCGGCCTCGCCGTCGACGCCCGGGCCGGCCGGCTCGTCAGCACCTCCGCGCTCGACAACCTCGTCAAGGGCACGGCCGGCGCCGCCGTCCAGTCGATGAACCTCGCCCTCGGCCTCGAGGAGACGCTCGGCCTCCCCGTCGACGGAGTCGCTCCGTGAGCGCCCCGGCGGAGCACGCCGGCGTCGGCGTCACCGCGCCGCTCGGCTTCGAGGCGGCGGGCGTCGCCGCGGGGCTCAAGGCGAGCGGCGGCCCCGACGTCGCCCTCGTCGTCAACCGCGGCCCGCTCGACGCCGCCGCCGCGGTGTTCACGAGCAACCGGGCGAAGGCGAACCCGGTCATCTGGTCCCAGGAGGCGATCCGGGACGGTCGTGCCACGGCGATCGTGCTCAACTCGGGCGGCGCGAACTGCTTCACCGGCGCCTTCGGCTTCCAGACGACGCACCAGACCGCGGAGCTCGCCGCCGAGCTCCTCGGCACGAGCGCGGGCGACGTGCTCGTCGCGAGCACCGGCCTCATCGGCGCCGGCGACGAGGCGTTCCGCAGCAGGGTGCTCGACGGGGTGCGCGCCGCGGTCCCCGCGCTCGCGCCGACCCGCGAGGCCGGCGAGGCGGCCTCGCTCGCGATCATGACGACGGACACCGTGCCGAAGCGGGCCGAGTTCGTCAGCCCCGAGGGCTGGACGATCGGCGCCATGGCGAAGGGCGCGGGGATGCTCGCGCCCGCGCTCGCGACGATGCTCGTCGTCATCACGACGGACGCCGCCCTCGACCCGCCGCAGCTCGACGAGCACCTCCGCGCGGCGACGCGGCAGTCCTTCGACCGGCTCGACTCCGACGGCTGCATGTCGACGAACGACCACGTCACGCTCATGGCCTCCGGCGCCTCGGGGGTCGTCCCGCACCGCGCCGCGTTCCAGGAGGCGCTCGACGCGGTGACCCGGGATCTCGCCCAGCAGCTCATGCGCGATGCCGAGGGCGCGAGCCACGACATCACCATCGAGGTCGTCGGCGCGGCGAACGAGGACGACGCCGTCGAGGTCGCCCGCGCCGTCGCGCGGAACAATCTGTTCAAGGCGGCCGCGTTCGGCAACGATCCGAACTGGGGGCGCGTGCTCGCCGCGATCGGGACGACGCGCGCGGCGTTCGACCCCTACGACGTCGACGTCGCGATCAACGGCGTCCGGGTCTGCCACGCGGGGGGACCCGACCGGCCGCGCGAGGAGGTCGACATGCGCCCGAGGGCGATGCACCTGCGCATCGGGCTCAACGCCGGGCGGGCGACCGCGACGGTGTGGACGAACGACCTCACGCACGACTACGTGCACGAGAACTCGGCGTACAGCTCCTAGGCGGCCGGACATGAGCGAGCACACCGACACCCAGACGATCCGGGCGATCACGACGCCGGAGGCTGCCGCGGAGAAGGCGGCGGTCCTCATCGAGGCGCTGCCGTGGCTGCACCGGTTCCACGGCGCGATCATCGTCGTGAAGTTCGGCGGGAACGCGATGGTCGACGCCGCGCTGACCCGCTCGTTCGCCCAGGACATGGCGTTCCTGCGCTTCGCCGGGCTGCGCCCCGTCGTCGTCCACGGCGGCGGTCCGCAGATCACCGCGGCGCTCCGGGCGGCGGGGATCGAGAGCGAGTTCAAGGCCGGCTACCGGGTCACGACGCCCGAGGCCATCCCCGTCGTCCGCGACGTCCTCGTCAACGACGTCGCGCGCGGCATCGCCGCACGGCTCGAGCGCTATGACGAGCTCGGCGTCCAGGTGCCCGGTGACGCCGACGGGCTGCTCACCGGCGTGCGCAAGGGCGTCGTCGTCGACGGCGAGGAGGTCGACCTCGGCCTCGTCGGCGAGGTCACCGCGGTCGACCCCGCGCCGATCCTCGCCGCCCTCGACGCCGGCAAGGTGCCGATCGTCAGCACGCTCGCGCGCGAGGAGGGCACCGGCCAGCTCCTCAACGTCAACGCCGACTCGGCCGCCGCCGCCGTCGCCGTCGCGCTCGGCGCGGCGAAGCTCATCATCCTCACCGACGTGCCCGGCCTCTACGCCGACTGGCCGGACACCGCCTCGCTCATCTCGCACCTGACCGCCGGCGAGCTCCGCGCGATGCTGCCGGGGCTCGAGTCGGGCATGATCCCGAAGATGCAGGCGTGCCTCGACGCGGTCGAGGGCGGCGTCGCGAAGGCGGCGGTCATCGACGGGCGGCAGCCGCACTCGGCGCTGCTCGAGATCTTCACGGACACCGGGATCGGAACGGAGGTGGTGGCGTGATCGAGACCGACTGGCGACACGCGTTCTCCACGCGGATGATGCAGGCGCTCGGCACGCCGCTGCTCGAGCTCGTCCGCGGGGAGGGCGCGCGAGTCTGGGACGTCGACGGGAACGAGTACCTCGACTTCCTCGCCGGCATCGCCGTCAACTCGCTCGGCCACGCGCACCCCGTCGTCGTCGAGGCGGCGAGCCGCCAGGCGGCGACGCTCATGCACGTGTCGAACTACTTCGCGACGCGGCCGCAGCTCGCGCTCGCCGAACGGCTGCTGCGCCTCACCGGCGCGGGGGAGCGCGGCAGGGTCTACTTCGGCAACTCCGGCGCGGAGGCGATCGAGGCGGCGTTCAAGCTCGCGCGCCGCACGGGCCGCCCGCGGATGCTCGCGCTCGCGAACTCGTTCCACGGCCGGACGATGGGTGCGCTCGCGCTCACCGGCAAGCCCGCGCTCCGCGAGCCGTTCGAGCCGCTCGTCCCGCACGTCGAGCACCTCGAGTCGACGATCGAGGCGCTCGAGGCGGCGCTCGGCCCGGACGTCGCCGCGCTCGTCGTCGAGCCGATCAAGGGCGAGGCGGGCGTCGTCCCGCTCCCGGACGGCTACCTCGCGGCGGCGCGCGAGCTCACCGCGCGGCACGGCGCCCTGCTCATCGTCGACGAGATCCAGACCGGCGCCGGCCGCACCGGCGCGTGGTTCGCCTACCAGCACGACGGCGTCGTCCCCGATGCCGTCGCCCTCGCGAAGGGCATCGGCGGCGGCGTGCCGATCGGCGCGCTCGTGACCTTCGGGGCCGCGTCGGAGCTGCTCCTCGCGGGGCAGCACGGCTCGACGTTCGGCGGCAACCCGTTCGTCACCGCCGTCTCCGACGCGGTCCTCGCCGAGATCGAGCGGGCGGGCCTCGTCGAGAACGCGGCGCGGCGCGGCGAGGAGGTCCGCTCGGCGATCCTCGGGCTCGGCTCGCCGCTCGTCGCCGCGGTCGAGGGCCGCGGCCTGCTCCTCGGCGTCCAGCTCGCGGCCCCCGTCGCGACGTCGGTGCGGGATGCCGCCCAGGCGAACGGCCTCATCGTCAATGCGCCGACCGACTCGCGGATCCGCCTCGCCCCGCCGCTCATCATCGGCGAGGCCGAGGTCGCCGAGTTCGCCGAGCGCTTCGGCGCTGCCCTCGCGGCCGTCGCCGCCGCGCCGTCCCCTGAGCGAGCCGCACCACCGGTCCCTGAGCGAGCCGCCCCACCGGTCCCTGAGCGAGCCGCAGGCGAGACGAAGGGCATCGCATGACCATCCGCCACTTCCTCCGCGACGACGACATCACCCCCGCGGAGCAGGCCGAGATCCTCGCCCTCGCCGAGCAGGTGAAGGCCGACCGCTGGGGCCGCAAGCCGCTCGCCGGCCCCGAGACGGTCGCGGTCATCTTCGACAAGTCCTCGACGCGCACCCGGGTGTCGTTCGCCGTCGGCATCGCCGACCTCGGCGGCTCCCCGCTCGTCATCACGACGGCGAGCTCGCAGCTCGGCGGCAAGGAGACGCCGGCGGACACCGCTCGGGTCCTCGAACGCCAGGTCGCCGCGATCGTGTGGCGCACCTACGCGCAGTCGGGGCTCGAGGAGATGGCCCGCGGCACCCGCGTTCCCGTCGTCAACGCGCTCTCCGACGACTTCCACCCCTGCCAGCTGCTCGCCGACCTGCTCACGATCAAGGAGCACAAGGGGCGGCTCGCCGGGCTCACGCTCGCGTTCTTCGGCGACGGCCGGTCGAACATGGCGCACTCCTACGTCCTCGCCTGCGCGACCGCTGGCATGCACGTGCGGGTCGCCTCGCCCGAGGCGTACGCGCCGCGGGAGGATGTCGTCGCCGACGCCGATCGGATCGCCGCGCAGACCGGCGGGAGCATCACGCTCACCACCGACGCGCTCGAGGCGGCGGCCGGGGCCGACGTCATCGTCACCGACACGTGGGTCTCGATGGGCAAGGAGGAGGAGAAGCTGCAGCGCATCCGCGACCTCGGCGGCTACAAGGTGACGCAGGAGTTCATGGACCTCGCCGACCCGGAGGCGGTGTTCATCCACTGCCTGCCCGCCGATCGCGGCTACGAGGTCGACGCGGACGTCATCGACGGTCCGCAGTCGGTCGTCTGGGACGAGGCGGAGAACCGGCTGCACGCCCAGAAGGCGCTCCTCATCTGGCTCCTCGAGCAGGCGCGCGGCGCATCGGTCCCTCAGCGAGTCGAGCCGCCGGTCCCTGAGCGAGCCGAGCCGCCGGTCCCTGAGCGAGCCGAGCCGCCGGTCCCTGAGCGAGCCGAAGGCGAGTCGAAGGGCCCCACGACATGAAGCCCCCCGAACGCCCCGAAGGCGAGTCGAAGGGCGCCACGAACGAGGGCGCGCTCTGGGGCGCCCGCTTCGCCTCGGGCCCCTCCCCGGAGCTCGCCCGCCTGTCGAAGTCGACGGGCTTCGACTGGCGGCTCTGGCCCTACGACATCGCCGGCTCGCACGCCCACGCGAACGCGCTCGCGAAGGCCGGACTGCTCGGCGCCGACGATCTCGCCGCGATGCACGCCGGCCTCGACGAGGTCGCGCGCCGGATCGAGGCCGGCGAGCTCGCGCCGGGCGACGCCGACGAGGACGTCCATGGCGCGCTCGAGGCGGCGCTCATCGACGTCGTCGGGGCCGAGCTCGGCGGGCGGCTGCGCGCGGGCCGCAGCCGCAACGACCAGATCGCGACGCTCATCCGCATGTACCTCCGGGACGCCGCGGCGGCGATCGGCCACCTCCTCGTCGACCTCATCGACGCGCTCGCCGCGCAGGCCTCGGCCCATCGGGACGCGATCATGCCCGGCCGCACGCACCTCCAGCACGCCCAGCCGGTGCTCCTCGCGCACCATCTCCTCGCGCACGCCTGGGCCTTCGTCCGCGACCTCGAGCGGCTCGTCGTCTGGCGGGAGGGCACCGCCCGCTCGCCGTACGGCTCCGGGGCGCTCGCCGGGAACACGCTCGGCCTCGATGCCGAGGGGATCGCCGCCGAGCTCGGCTTCGCCGGCGTCGAGCCGAACTCGATCGACGCGACGGCCTCGCGGGATGGCGTCGCCGAGTTCGCGTTCATCGCCGCCCAGCTCGGCGTCGACCTCTCCCGGATCGCCGAGGAGGTCATCCTGTGGAGCACCCGGGAGTTCGGCTTCGTCGTGCTCGACGACGCGTACTCGACGGGATCGTCGATCATGCCGCAGAAGAAGAACCCGGACATCGCCGAGCTCGCGCGCGGCAAGGCGGGGCGCCTCATCGGCAACCTCACCGGCCTCATGACGACGCTCAAAGGCCTCCCGCTCGCGTACAACCGGGACCTCCAGGAGGACAAGGAGCCGGTCTTCGACTCGGTCGACACGCTCGAGACGCTGCTGCCCGCGTTCACCGGGATGATCGCGACGATCCGTTTCGACACCGAGCGGATGCGCGAGCTCGCGCCCGAGGGCTACTCGCTCGCGACCGACGTCGCCGAGTGGCTCGTCCGCGGAGGCGTGCCGTTCCGCGAGGCGCACGAGATCGCCGGCGCGCTCGTCCGCTACTGCGAGGAGCGCGGCATCGGCCTCGACGAGCCCACGGACGAGGAGTACGCCGCGATCTCGGCCCGCCTCGGCCCGGGCGTGCGGTCCGTGCTCACCGTCGAGGGCTCGGTCGCCGCGCGGAACGGCTACGCCGGGACCGCCCCCGAGGGGGTCGCACGCCAGCTCGCCGACCTCGCGAACCGGGTCCGCCACCTCGCCTCCCGGCTCGCCTGAGGCGGCGCTCGCTCCGCCTCCGCGCCCCTCCGCCGCCCCTCTGCCTCACGCACCACGATTGCGCCCGAACACCCTGGCCGGCCATGGTGCCCCGGCGCACCGATGGTGCGCGGGCGGCGGCCTCGGCCGAACGCCCGTGCATGACGCGCCCGCGGGAACGCTGTCCACAGGCCCGATCTGTCCACAATTCCGGGTCCGCCCAGAGCGCATCGGCCCGCATTCCGGCATCCTGCGGACATGGGGGATGTCATCGATCTCGCACTCGCTCGCGAGCTGCGGTCGACCCGCGGCTCGACGAAGCCGCTCGAACGCGCCGCGGCGCGCCGGGAGCTCACCCGCATCCGGCCGGGCGCGTACGTCGACGCGACCGAGTGGCGCATGGCGGACGACGCGGAGCGCCACCGCACCGCCGTCTACGCCGCGCGGGCCGCGGCCCGCTCCGAGCCGACGTTCTCCCACGAATCCGCGGCGGCGCTGCATCGGATCCCGACAGTGGGCGAGTGGCCGCTTCGCCCCGTCGTGACGTTGCCGCGCGGTCGCGGCTGTTCGACCCGCGTCGTCGAGCGCGTGCACCGCGACCTCGACCCCGAGGACATCGTCGAGTTCGACGACGGGATCCGCGCGACGTCCGCGGCCCGCACCGCGATCGACCTCGCGGCGCGCCGCTCCCCGCTCAGCGCGGTGATCGCCATGTCGCACGTGCGGAACGCGGGCGTGGGCGACGCGGAGCTCGACGCCGCGTTCGACCGCGCGGGGCGCATGGCGGGGATCCGCAGCGCGCGGATCGTCCGCTCCGAGTCGAGCGCGCTCTCCGAGTCGCCGCTCGAGACGCTCGTCATGGTCCGCTGCCGCGACCTCGGCTTCGCCGAGCCGGAGCAGCAGCGCGTGGTCCGCGGCGCCGACGGCGTGCCGTACCGCGTCGACTTCGCCTGGCGCGACGGGCGCATCCTCGGCGAGGCCGACGGCAGGCTCAAGTACCGCTCGGTCGAGGGCGCGCCCACGCCGCAGCAGGTGCTGTGGGCCGAGAAGCGCCGCGAGGACGCGCTGCGGATCCGCTGCGACCGATTCGTCCGCATCGCCTGGGAGGACGCGTGGCACGGCGCGGGCCTCGAGGCGCTGCTCGTGGAGGCGGGGGTGCCGCGGGTCGGCATGCCCCGCCGTCGCCTCACGTTCTGACGCCACCGACCCGAACCTCGTCCCCGCACCATGATCGCGCCGGGACACCATGGCCAGCCGCGGTGCACCGGCGCATGCATGGTGCGGGAACGCCGCCGCGGGCGGGGGCACGAGCGCGCGCTCGGTTAGGGTGAACCGGTGTTCGAGGCGCACGCGCGTGACGTCGCCCCGCGGCTGCTCGGCGCGCGGCTCACCGCGAACGGGGTGACGCTCCGGCTCACCGAGGTCGAGGCCTACGGCGGCTCGGGGGAGGACCCCGGCTCGCATGCCTTCCGCGGCCGCGGCAGGCGGAACGCGACGATGTTCGGCCCGCCGGGGCGGCTCTACGTCTACTTCACCTACGGCATGCACTGGTGCGCGAACGTCGTCTGCGGCCCGGAGGGCGAAGCGAGCGCCGTGCTCCTGCGCGCCGGCGAGGTCGTCGACGGCCTTGCCGAGGCCCGGGGCCGCCGGCCCTCCGCCCGGAACGACGCCGAACTCGCCCGCGGGCCGGCGCGGCTCACCCGGGCGCTCGCGATCACCGGCGCCGACGACGGCGCGGACCTCGGCGCCGGCCCGATCCGTCTCGAGCTCCCGGAGAGGCCCGCGATCGCGTTCGCCACGGGTCCGCGCACGGGCGTCTCGGGGCCCGGCGGGGATGGCGCGGCGTTCCCGTGGCGGTTCTGGCTCCCCGGCGAGCCCACCGTCTCCGGCTATCGTCCGCACACTCCACGGCGACGTCCGGCATACTGAGGCGAATCAGGTCTTCGACGAGGAGGATCCAGATGACCATCGAAGCGACCGCCGCACCCGTGTGGCAGGGCAGGCTCTACTCGGACGGCTGGGTCGAGGGCGCGGGCGAGCCGATCGCCGTCATCGCCCCGGCGACCGGCCGGACCATCGCCACCGTCGCGAGCGCGACGAAGGCCGATCTCGACCGCGCCGTCGCGAGCGCGAGAACGGCGCAGCGCGAGTGGGGCGCGCTCCCGTACCCCGCTCGCGTCGCCGTGCTGCTCAAGGCCGCCGAGCTGCTCCAGGCCGATCCGGCCCGCCTCGCGGGCATCATCGTCGACGAGACCGGTGCGACCCAGGGCAAGGCCGGCTTCGAGGTCATGCTCGTGACGACCGAGCTCCAGGAGTCCGCGGCGCTCGCGAGCCACCCGCACGGAGAGATCCTCCGCTCGATGAAGCCGCGCCTCTCGCTCGCCCGCCGGGTGCCGGTCGGCGTCGTCGGCGTCATCTCGCCGTTCAACTTCCCGGGCATCCTCAGCATGCGCTCGGTCGCCCCGGCCCTCGCGCTCGGCAATGCCGTGATCCTCAAGCCCGACCCGCGCACGCCGATCTCCGGCGGCCTCGCGCTCGCCGCGCTGCTCGAGGAGGCCGGGCTGCCGAGCGGCGTGCTCCACGTCCTGCCCGGCGGCGGCGAGCTCGGCGAGGCGCTCGTCACCCACCCGGACGTGCCGTGCATCACGTTCACCGGCTCCACCGCCGCCGGCCGCCGGGTCGGCGCCGCCGCGGCGCCGCTGCTCAAGCGCGTCCACCTCGAGCTCGGCGGGAACAACGCGATGCTCGTCCTCCCGGACGCCGACGTCCAGGCCGCGGCCGGCGTCGCCGCATGGGGCTCCTACCTCCACCAGGGCCAGATCTGCATGACCACCGGCCGGCACCTCGTCCACCGCTCGATCGCGGACGCGTACGTCGCGGCGCTCGCCGAGAAGGCGAATCGCCTCACCGTCGGCGACGGCGCCGACCCCTCGAACGCGCTCGGGCCGATCATCGACGAGCGCCAGCTCCAGCACGTCGTCGACATCGTCGAGACCGCCGTGGCCCAGGGCGCGACCCTCGCGGCGGGCGGCACCCACGACGGCCTGTTCTACCGCCCCACCGTGCTCACCGGCGTGACCGAGACGAACCGAGCGTGGACCGAGGAGATCTTCGGCCCCGTCGCCCCGGTCATGGTCTACGACGACGTCGACGAGGCGATCGAGATCATCAACCGCTCCGAGTACGGGCTCTCGGTGAGCATCCTCACCTCGAACCCCTACAAGGCGTTCGAGCTCTGCGACCGGATCGAGTCCGGCGCGGTCCACATCAACGACGCGACGGTCGACGACGAGGCCCCGATCCCGTTCGGCGGGACGAAGGCCTCGGGCGTCGGCGGCCGCTTCGGCGGGCCGCACGCGAACCTCGAGACGTTCACCGAGACGCAGTGGGTCACGATTCAGGGCGAGATCGAGCGGTACCCGTTCTGAACGGGACGCCGGCGCGCCACGGAATGGCTGGCGCGCGACCGCAACCCTTTGCTACCGTCCGACGATAAGGCGGGCACCGACGCCCGTCCCTGTTCGACAACGAAGTCCAGACAGGAGAGACATGTCCACGCACATCACCCGAAGGCTCGGCCTCGGAGCGGCAGCGGTCGTCGGCACCGCGGCGCTGCTGCTCGCCGGCTGCAGCGGCTCCGGCGGCGCGACGCCGTCCGGCGGCTCCGGCGGGAGCCCCGCCGCCGACCTCGACGCCGCGACCGAGTTCCTCGCCCCCTACCAGGCGGAGCAGAAGAGTCTCGTCCTCGACGAGCCGCTCGCCTCGCCGCTGCCGAAGGGGCTCAACATCGCGTTCCTCGACGTCGGCACTCCGGTGGCGGGCGTCATGTGGGACCTGCTCCAGCCGCTCATCCCGCTCACCGGCATCACGCTCACCCGGGAGAACATCGGCTCGACCCCGGAGGAGCAGGACGCCGCGATGGCCACCGTCGTCCAGAAGGGCTACGACGGGATCATCAACGTGACCGCCGAGCCCGGCTTCTACCCGAACCAGGTGACGAAGCTCCTCGAGGCGGGCATCCCGATGGCCTCGGCCTCGGTCATGCACACGGAGGAGTACAAGCTGCCGATCGCGTTCAACGGGCCGGACTTCATGCGCGAGGCCGGACGCGCCCAGGCGGCCGCGGCGGTCGTGCGCACCGAGGGCAAGGCGACGCACTTCGTCTACTACCCCGTGAACGAGTTCGAGTTCACGGGCTTCCAGGCGGAGGGCTTCGTCGACGAGATGGCCGAGCTGTGCCCCGGCTGCGAGGTGCGGCAGGTCGGCATCCCGATCCAGGACGTCATCAACCAGGACCCGACCCGGATCGTCAACGACCTCCAGGCGAACCCGCAGACGGAGTACTTCGTCGCCGCGGCGGACGAGATGACCTCGGGCCTGCCGCAGAAGCTCGACGTCGCCGGGATCACGGTGAAGGGCTCGGGCACCTGGTCGATCCCGCCGGACATCCAGAACGTCGCCGACGGGAAGGCGGACTCGACCTTCGCCGAGGACTTCGCGCTGTTCATGTGGACGGTCACCGACCAGCTGTTCCGCGAGATCACGGACACCCCGTACGAGTGGCCCGACCCGTCCGTGTCGGCCCCGGCGCTCATGCGCCTGCTCACGCAGGAGGACGCCGGCGACTACCTCGGCGGCTACGTGGCGGTGCCGGACTACCAGGAGCAGTACGCGAAGCTCTGGGGCGTCAGCTAGCCGCGAGCACCGCCGGGAACGGCCTGGCCGGCGCTCGCGGCGTCGGCCAGGCCGCTTCCTGCAAGGAACGAATCGAACGCGAACGAGAGGGAACGAGTGATTCCGACGACGTCGGTGCCGACGACCGACAAGACGCAGGCCGGCTACACGCATTCGGTGGGGAGGGACATCGCGCGCTTCTTCTCCTTCGGGAACATGAGCGCGATCTACCTGTTCATCCTCATGTTCATCGTGTTCTCGATCTGGATCCCGAACAAGTTCTTCCTCCCCGGGGTCTGGCGCTCGCTCCTCGACCAGCAGGCGATCGGCGGCATCGCGGCCGTCGCGCTCGTCATCCCGATGGTCACCGGGGCGATCAACCTCGCGATCGGCGCCCAGGTCGCGTTCGGGGCGATGCTCACCGCGGTCTTCCTCGGCCCGCTGAGCCTGCCGATCTGGCTGCAGTTCCCGCTCATCATCCTCATCGGGGCGGGGATCGGCGCGCTCACCGGCATCCTCATCACGTTCGCGCGGATCGACTCGATCATCGCGACGCTCGGCATCAACTCGCTCCTGCTCGGCATGATCCAGCTCGTGTCGAACGGCGGCCTGCGCGTCCGCTACGCGGACAAGGCGCCCGAGTACGCGAGCATCTCGACGATGGGCGTCGGCGGCATCACGCTGACGTTCTTCATCATGATCGTCGTCGCGCTCGCCGCCTGGTACGTGCTCGAGCGCACGCCGGTCGGCCGACGCATGTACGCGGTCGGCATGAACCCGGAGGGCGCGCGGCTGTCCGGCGTCAACGTGAAGGCCATCCAGATCTGGGCGCTCGTCGCCGGCGGCGCCATCGCCGGGCTCGCCGGCGCGCTGCTCCAGTCCCGCTACGTCGACGGCGACCCGACGATCGGCGTGTCCTACCTGCTCCCGGCGCTCACCGCGGTGTTCCTCGGGAGCACGCAGTTCCGCGGCGGCCGCTTCAACGTGTGGGGCTCGGTCGTCGCGCTCTACGTCCTCGCCATCGGCATCAACGGCCTCCAGCTCGCCTCGCTCCCGTCGTACGTCGACGACTTCTTCTACGGCGCGGCGCTGCTCCTCGCCGTCGGCGTCGCCGCGTTCCCCGGCACGGGCGCCCGCTTCGCCGCGATTCGGCGCCTGCTGCCGTGGAACCGCGGCGCGAAGGGCGCGCCGGCGACCGCGCAGGGGACCGAGGCCGGCGACGGCAGCCCGTTCCGTGCGACGATGGGGACCGTCGATGAACGACGCAAAGAGGATCTCGGGCGGGACGCCTGATCGCTCAGGCGGCCCGGGCGAGCGCGCGGACCTCCTCGGCGCCCTCGATGAGCGCCCGGTAGACGCGTTCATAGCCCGCGGCCATGACCGGGAGGTCGAAGCGCTCCTCCGCCCGCCGGCGGCACGCCGCGGGGTCGAGGTCCTCGGCGAGCCCGATCGCGGCCGGAAGGTCCTCGAGCCGGTCGACGACGATGCCGGTCTGGCCGTGCGCGACGATCTCCGGGACGCTGCCCCGGCGGGTCGCGACGACGGGGGTGCCGCAGGCCATCGCCTCGATCATGACCATGCCGAACGGCTCCTCCCACTGGATCGGGAAGACGAGGCAGCGCGCCCCGGCGAAGAGCTCCCGCTTCGCGGCGGCGTCCGCCTCGCCGAGATATTCGGCGCCGTCGCCGAGCCGCGGCCGGACCTCGCGCTCGAAGTACTCGACCTCCGCCGGCTCGTTGAGCTTTCCGGCGAGCACGATCGGCCGGCCCGCGGCCCGCGCGGCGTCGATGGCGAGGTGCGCGCCCTTGTCGGGGCTGAACCGCCCGATCCACAGGACGAAGCCGTCCTTGTCCGCCCGGAACGGGAACGAGGCGACGTCGATCGCGTTCGGCACCGTCGCGACCCAGTTGAGCTCCGGGCGCTGGCGGCGCTGGGCGTCGGAGATCGCGACGAGGTCGATCGAGTCGCCGAGCCGCGCGTGGAAGTCGCCGTTGTCGCCGCCGACCGGTCCGTGCATCGTCACGACGGTCGGGATCTCCCGGCCGCGTGCGAGCAGCGGCCCGGCGAGCGTGTGGTCGTGCACGATGTCGAGATCGAGCTCCTCGAAGGCGCGGGCGGCCTCGGCCGCGGTGATGACCTCGGGGAGCGCGCTCGTGCCGAGCAGCTCGGTCGGGGGCCGGTCGTAGACCGCGATGTGGCGGGCCGCCTTCGTCCGGGCCGGTCCGGCAGCGACGAGCGTCACCTCGTGCCCGCGCGCGGAGAGCTGGTCGACGAGCGAGGCGACGACGGCCTCGGTGCCGCCGTAGCCTCGTGGCGGCACCTCGAACCAGGGCGGGGCGACCATCCCGATGCGCAGCCGCGGGGCGTCGGCCGCCGGCGGCATCGGCTCTTCGGGCGTTTCGACGACGAACGACATCTCGCTCCTCTCACGATCGGCGCGCCGACCCTCGTGCGCGATCGGCGGGTCGGCGACGAAGTCCTCGTTCGGAGTGTAGAAAAGTTGCAAGCAGATTTGCAAGGATGCTCTGCTGAGGATTCGAGGCAGGACCGAGACGGATCACGGGAGCCGAAGTGACCATCGACCGCATCGAGACGAGGCGCATCCGCCGCGCCGCAGACGCCCCCGCCGCGGAGCGCATCCGCAGCGACGAGACCCGCCCGCACGGCCTCGTCCCGCCCATTTCGCCCCGTCGCGACGTCACGCTCGTCGAGGGCTCCTCGTTCTGCGTGTCGAGCGACAACGGGGACATCGCGCCGGGCGGCGCAGGCGGCCTGTTCGTCAACGACACCCGGGTGCTCTCGCGCTGGGAGCTGCGGGTCGACGGCCGTCCCGTCGACCCGCTCACCGCGATTCCCGAGGAGCCCTACTCGTGCGTCTTCGTCGGCCGGGCCGGCATCCGACCGGGTCATCTCGAGCCGACGCTCATCGTCGAGCGGCACCGCTTCGTCGGCCGCGGCATGCGCGAGGACATCGTGCTGCGCAACTTCGGCGCCGAGCCGGCCGGCGTCGACGTCACGCTCCTCGTCGACGCCGACTTCGCCGACCTCTTTCAGGTCAAGGAGCACCGGGTCCTCGCCCATCTCGACGCGGTCCGCCACCAGCACGTGCCCGGGGGGCTCATGTACTGGAGCGAGCACGGCGCCGAGGCGCGCGGCGTGCGCGTCTTCGCCACGGCCGCGACCTCGTCGCCGAACGCGCTCTCGCTCCGCGCGGTCATCCCCCCGAAGGGGACCTGGTCGGCGACCGTCGAGGCGCTCCCGAGCATCCAGGGGCTCGAGTTCGAGGCCGACTTCCCGCCCGACCGCCCGATCGAGGCCGCCGCCCCGGCCGTGCGGATGCGCGGCTGGCGCGCCGCCGCGCCGCGCATCGAGGTCGAGAACGTCGTCCTCGCCGAGGCCCTCGGCGTGAGCGAACGGGACCTCGGCGCGCTGCGCATCGCGGATCCCGAGCATCCGGACGACCTCGTCGTCGCGGCCGGCGCGCCATGGTTCATGACGCTGTTCGGCCGCGACTCGATCATCACGAGCTGGATGATGCTCCCGTTCGCCCCCGAGCTCGCGATGGACACGCTCCGCACGCTCGCCCGCCTTCAGGGCCGCTCGGTCAACCCGATGAGCGAGGAGCAGCCGGGCCGGATCCTCCACGAGGTGCGCTTCGGTCCCGATCATCTCGGCGCGCTCGGCGGCGAGCACGTCTACTACGGCTCGATCGACGCGACCCCGCTCTTCGTCATGCTCGCCGGCCGCGCGCTGCGCTGGGGCGTCGCCGAGGCGGAGCTGCGCGCGCTGCGTCCCGCCGTCGAGGCGGCCCTCGACTGGATCGTCCACTACGGGGACGCCGACGGCGACGGCTTCGTCGAGTACCGGCGCTCGACGGATCGCGGCCTGGCGAACCAGGGCTGGAAGGACAGCGGCGACGCGGTCGCCTTCGCCGACGGGGCGCTCGCCCGCCCGCCCATCGCGCTCGCCGAGGTCCAGGGCCACTGCTACGCCGCGTTCCTCGCGGGCGCTGAGCTCGAGGCGGCGTGGGGCGAGCCGGCCCGGGCGGCCGAGCTGCGCGATCGCGCCGAGCGCCTGCGGCGCGCCTTCCACCGCGCGTTCTGGGACGAGCGGCTCGGCTGCTACGCGATGGCGCTCGACGGCCGCAAGCGCCGGGTCGCCGTCGTCGCCTCGAACGTCGGGCACTGCCTGTGGACGGGGATCGCCGACGAGTCGGTCGCGGACCGCATCGTCGATCGGCTGCTCGCGCCGGAGATGTTCACGGGCTTCGGCATCCGCACGCTCTCCGCCGAGGCCGCCGCGTTCAACCCCGCGAGCTACCACAACGGCTCGGTATGGCCGCACGACACCGTCCTCGCCGCGGCCGGCATGGAGCGGTACGGGCGCCGCGACGCCGCGCTCACCGTCATCGAGGGGCTCATCGACGCGCTGGAGGCGTTCGGCGGCCGGCTGCCCGAGCTGTTCTGCGGCTTCGGGCGCGACGACAAGCAGGTGCCCGTCCCGTACCCGACCTCCTGCTCGCCGCAGGCCTGGGCCGCGGCGACGCCGTTCGAGCTGCTGCGCATCGCGCTCGGACTCGAGGCGGACGCGCCGAACCGCGTGTTCCGGGCGCTTCCCGCCGCGGCGGTCGTCGGCGACGTCCACATCGACGGCCTGCCGCTCGGCGAGCTCCGGCTCGGCATCGACGCCGATCCGGAGGCGGTGCGGATCGCGGGGATTCCCGACGGATTCGCGCGCGGCGAGGCGGACGACGAGCGGGTGGTCGGCGCATGAGCACGAGCGCGCGGACCGAGCCGAGCCGGCCGGTGTCGCCCCTCGACGACGCGAGCGCGCCGTTCTACACGATCGGCCAGGTCGCCTCGCTGCTCGGCGTGCGGCCCGCCGCGATCCGCCGCTTCGAGCAGGAGCGGCTCATCGCCCCGATCCGCTCCCAGGGCGGGCAGCGGCGCTACTCCCGGGACGAGGTCGACCGGCTCCGCGAGGTCGTCGATCTCGCGGAGGAGGGCGTGACGCTCGCCGGCGTCCGCAGGGTGCTCGCGCTGCGCGAGCGCGTCGACGAGCTCGAGGCGGCCGCCGGCCCGGACCGCGCCGCTGACGCCGGCCCGCGGGCCGGGGCTCGCCCTGACGGTACGGTTGAGGGCGTGCCCAGCGCCGTCCCCTCGCTCGCCGACCAGCGCAACGACGACTCGTTCCCGGACATCTGGGAGGAGATCGTCTGGCGCGGCCTCGTCCACGTCTCGACCGACCCGGCCGAGCTCAAGGCGCTCCTCGCCGACGGGCCGATCACCTACTACTGCGGCTTCGACCCGACCGCGCCGAGCCTCCACCTCGGCAACCTCGTCCAGCTGCTCCTGCTGCGCCGCCTCCAGCTCGCCGGCCACCGGCCCATCGGCCTCGTCGGCGGCTCGACCGGCCTCATCGGCGACCCCCGGCCGACCGCCGAGCGGACGCTCCACTCGCGCGAGACCGTCGCGGAGTGGGTCGCCCGGCTCGAGGCGCAGGTGCGGCGCTTCCTGTCGTTCGAGGGGGAGAACGCGGCGCGCATCGTCAACAACCTCGACTGGTTCGGCCGGTACTCGGCGATCGACTTCCTCCGCGACATCGGCAAGCACTTCCGCGTCGGCACGATGCTCAAGAAGGACGCGGTCGCGGCGCGGCTGAGCTCCGACGCGGGCATCTCGTACACGGAGTTCTCGTACCAGATCCTCCAGGGCGACGACTTCCTCCAGCTCTACCGCAACTACGGCTGCATCCTGCAGACCGGCGGGAGCGACCAGTGGGGGAACCTTACCTCCGGCATCGACCTCATCCACAAGGTCGAGGGCGTCACGGCGCACGCGATCGGCACGCCGCTCATCACGAACTCGGACGGTACGAAGTTCGGCAAGAGCGAGGGGAATGCGATCTGGCTCGACCCCGAGATGTGCAGCCCGTACCGCTTCTACCAGTTCTGGCTCAACCAGGCTGACGCCGACGTGATCGACCGGCTCAAGGTGTTCACGTTCCTGCCCCGCGCGGAGATCGAGCGCCTCGAGGCGGCCGTCGCGGCGGAGCCGTTCAAGCGCGAGGCGCAGCGCACACTCGCATGGGAGGTCACCTCCCTCGTCCACGGCGAGGAGGCCGCCCGCGCCGCGATCGCCGCGTCCGAGGCGCTCTTCGGCCAGGGCGACCTCGCCGCACTCGACGAGGCGACGCTGCGCTCGGCGGTCGAGGAGCTCGAGACGGCGAGGCTGCCGGCGGGGGCCCCGGTCGTCGCCGCGCTCGCCGAGACGGGACTCGTGTCCTCGCTCTCGGAGGGCCGGCGCGCGATCCAGCAGGGCGGGATCTACGTCGACAACGCGAAGGTCGTCGACGAGAACGCGGTGCTCGAGCCCGCGCTTGCGGGCGGGATCGTCGTGCTCCGCCGCGGCAAGCGCTCCCTCGCCGCCGCGTTCACGCGGTAGGCGCTCGCCGCGCCGACACGCCTCGCGGCAAGCGACACGCCCGGGATCCAGCTGATTTGTGGGCCGTCCAGCCGCCGTGTACCATTTTCGAGTCGCCCCAAGCGGTGCGGATGCCCCGAAGCCCTGAGCGGTGGACGGATCCGGACACCAAGCGGCGACACCTCCTCCCGAGCGGACGCCCCACTTGATGGGGTGCCGGACGGGGACTAGGATGGATCTTCGACCGTGAACACGGCGTGTCGGCTCAGTCGACCTGTCCCCGCGGTCTAAGATGGTGAAGTTGCCCTGCGGGCGGACCGGAGACGGGACGCGGCAGGAGCGCCCGATCCTTGAGAACTCAACAGCGTGCACATGTCAAATGCCAAACAACCTCGTCGGTTGACGTGCTGTCGCAAGACAGTGGTCGGCTGAAGAGATTCCTTTGGATTGAATGAATGTCAGTGACATTCGGACAGTCAGAATCAACTCGCGCGCCGGTCGATTTCCCGATCGGCTCGCAATCGGTCTGCCGGCTCCTCGGAGTCGTGCGCCAAGCCTTAATGGAGAGTTTGATCCTGGCTCAGGACGAACGCTGGCGGCGTGCTTAACACATGCAAGTCGAACGGTGAAGGAGGAGCTTGCTCCTCCGGATCAGTGGCGAACGGGTGAGTAACACGTGAGCAATCTGCCCCGGACTCTGGGATAAGCGCTGGAAACGGCGTCTAATACCGGATACGACGCGGGAGGGCATCCTCTCCGCGTGGAAAGAACTTCGGTCCGGGATGAGCTCGCGGCCTATCAGCTTGTTGGTGAGGTAACGGCTCACCAAGGCGACGACGGGTAGCCGGCCTGAGAGGGTGACCGGCCACACTGGGACTGAGACACGGCCCAGACTCCTACG
>Ga0164243_10002762_pt1 | contig 28637 bp, 19 predicted proteins | sample OricompcompostOP_FD_108781 | JGI IMG/M metagenome (GOLD analysis project Ga0164243, IMG submission 108781) | Organic Plus compost microbial communities from Emeryville, California, USA - Original compost - Organic plus compost (OP) | ecosystem: Engineered > Solid waste > Mixed feedstock >... | reverse complement strand
GTGACGACCTCCGCCGCCCAGCCCGTCGCCGGCACCGGCAAGCGGGTGCTGCTCGCCGCCCCGCGCGGCTACTGCGCCGGCGTCGACCGTGCGGTCGTCGCCGTCGAGAAGGCGCTGGAGCACTATGGCGCCCCCGTGTACGTCCGCAAGGAGATCGTGCACAACAAGTTCGTCGTGGAGTCGCTGGCTGCCCGAGGGGCGGTGTTCGTCGACGACACGGACGACGTGCCCGAGGGCGCGCGGGTGGTCTTCTCCGCGCACGGGGTCTCCCCGGCGGTGCGCGCCGCGGCGGCGGCCCGGTCGCTGCTCACCATCGACGCGACCTGCCCCTTGGTCACGAAGGTGCACAAGGAGGCGGTGCGGTTCGCCGCCGACGACTACGACATCCTGCTCATCGGCCACGACGGGCACGAGGAGGTCGAGGGGACCCAGGGGGAGGCACCGGACCGCATCCAGGTGGTGAACTCCCCGGACGCTGTGGACGACGTGGTGGTGCGCGACCCGAGCCGCGTGGTGTGGATCTCGCAGACCACGCTGTCGGTGGACGAGACGATGGAGACGGTCCGCCGACTGCGTGAGCGGTTCCCCGAGCTCCAGGACCCGCCGAGCGACGACATCTGCTACGCCACGCAGAACCGCCAGGTGGCGGTGAAGAAGCTCGCGCCGGGCTGCGACGTGGTGATCACGGTCGGGTCGGCGAACTCCTCGAACTCCGTCCGGCTGGTGGAGGTGGCGCGCGAGGCCGGTGCCGGCGCGTCGTACCGCATCGACCGCGCGGCTGAGATCGACCCGGCCTGGCTGGACGGCGCGACGACGGTCGGTGTGACCTCGGGGGCGTCGGTGCCCGAGCTGTTGGTCCGTGACGTGCTCGACGTGCTGGCCGCCCACGGTTTCGCAGAGGTCGAGGAGGTCCGCACGGCGACCGAGGACCTCATGTTCTCGCTCCCGCGCGAGCTGCGCGCGGACCTCAAGGCAGCCGGCGAGGACGCCGACCGCCCTCGCCGGGAGGGCCGCCACTCCCTCGGCGTCCAGCCCGTCTGACCGTCGTCACGTCCAGCCCGTCCGAGCCCGTCGCCGACGGGGCCCCGGTCACGCGACCGACGTGTCGGTGACGTCCTGGTCCTCCGGCTCCGGCGGGCCGTCCACCAGCTCGGGTGCCGTCAGCGCCGACAGCCGCGGGTCGACGGGTGGCGGCACGGCGAGGTCGTCCTGGACCACCTGTAGGTCGCTGAACCGCCGGGCGCTCACCAGCACCCGGCTCTCCAGCGAGCCCACCGTGCGGTTGTACGCACCGGCGGCCTGCTCGATGGCCCGGCCGAGCTGGGTGAGGTGCGCGGTCATGGTCGCCAGCCGCCCGTGCAGCTCCTTGCCGAGCGACAGCACCGCCTGGGCGTTCGTCGCCAGCGCGTCCTGCCGCCAGGCGTACGCCACCGTGCGCAGCAGGGCGAGCAACGTCGTCGGGGTCGCCAGCACCACGTTGCGCTCGAAGGCGTACTCCACGAGTCCGGGGTCCTGCTCGGCGGCGGCATGCAGGAAGGACTCGGCCGGCACGAACATGACGACGAACTCCGGCGCGGGGGCGAACTGGTCCCAATAGCGTTTGGCCGCGAGGTCGTCCACATGGGCGCGTACGTGCCGGGCGTGCGCATGCAGGCGCTGCGCGCGGACCACGTCGTCGGTCGCCTGGGTGGCCTCCAGGAACCCGACGAACGCCACCTTGGCGTCGACCACCACCTGCTTGCCGCCCGCCAGCCGGACCACCATGTCGGGCCGCAGCACGCCGTCGTCGGTGCGCACCTGTTGCTGCTCGACGAAGTCGACGTGCGCGAGCATCCCGGCGGCCTCGACCACCCGGCGCAGCTGCACCTCGCCCCAGCGGCCGCGGACCTGCGGGGCGCGCAGCGCGGTGACGAGCTGGGCGGTCTCGCCACGCAGCTGCTCGGAGGCCTCCCGCATCGCCCGCACCTGCTCCCCGAGCGCGGCGGTGCTCGCGGCCCGAGCGCGCTCGGCGGTCGAGAGCTCCGCGCGGACCTGGTCGAGGGTGCGCGACAGCGGCTCGACCATCGCCCGTACCGCCTGCTCGCGCTGGGCGAGCTCGCCGACCTGTGCCTGCCGGTCGGCGGCGAGGCGCTGCCCGGCGAGGGCGAGGAACTGGTCGGTGCTGGTCGCCAGCGCGTCGGCCGCCAGCGCGCGGAACCGTTCCGCGAGCCGGTCGGAGTCGGCCTGCGCCGCGGCGACCCGCTCCACGGTCGTCCGGCGTTCGGCCTCCAGGTCCGCACGGGCCCGGGCCTCGGCGACCCGGGCGGCCGTGAGCGCCGCCTGGCCCCGTCGTCCGGCCCAGATCCAGGCGCCCAGCGCTCCGAGTGCGAGCCCCAGCACGAATCCCAGCAGAAGCTGTCCTGCGTCCATGACCGGCACCCTGCCACCGACCTCTGACATCGCCCCGCCCCGGTGGCGAACCGCTGAGCGGGCGCACCGCGGTCAGGGTCCCCGGTCGTGGTCCCGGCCGTGGTCGGGGCACCGCCGGACCGGCTCGTGCTTCATCACAGTTTGGTCACAAGACGCTTCGTATACTGGATGCACGGCATGGGCGCGGAGCAACATGACGCCACGGCCACGCGGCCGGACGGCCTTTCACAAAGAGGCTCATGGCGTCGCGTCGGTCCGTCGGGAATCCATGGCAGGCGGTGCCTGGAGAGTGCTCGTGTCGTGTCCGGAACGCCGTCCGGCGCGCGCCGGGCACTGCCCGGCAACGCTGTTTCCTGACTGCTCCCACCCGGTGGCGCCCGTGCACCGGCCGCTGATTTCCCGAGTGGTGCGGAACCGCACCCTCCGGCATTCCCGACCTTTCTCGACCTGTCTCGTCACCCGCGGTGCCGTCGTGGCCCGCGGCCGCCGTCCCCGGGCCCGTGCCCGGCGCCGACCAAGGAGCACTGCGTGGACCGTTTCGTCTCGGACGCCGTCGTCGATCTCCTCCGGGACCTGGGGTGCAGGTACCTGCCGCTCAACCCGGGTGCCAGCTTCCGCGGTCTGCACGACTCGCTGGTGAACTACGGGGGCGACGACGGTCCGCAGATGATCCTGTGCACGCACGAGGAGATCGCAGTCTCCGCCGCCCACGCCTACGCCAAGGCGACCGGCGAGGTGGGCTACGCGGTCGTCCACGACCTGGTCGGGCTGATGCACGCCTCGATGGCGATCTACGACGCCTGGTGCGACCGCTCCCCGCTGGTCGTCCTCGGCGGCGGCGGGCCGGCGGACCCGGCCGAGCGCCGGCCCATCGACTGGTTCCACTCGGCGAACACGCAGTCCGCGCTGGTGCGCCCGTTCGTCAAGTGGGACGACGACCCCGTGGCCCCGCAGGCGATCCTCGACGGGATCGTGCAGGCACGGCGCATGGCGGCCTCGGCCCCGCAGGGCCCGACCTACGTGACCCTGGACACCGCGCTGCAGGAGCGTCCCGACGAGGGGCTCGTGGTGCGCGCCGCCGACGGGCTGGCGGCGGACCCGCCGCTGGCGGCGCGCGAGGCCGAGCTCCTGCGGGCCGTCGACCTGTTGCTGTCGGCGCGGTTCCCGCTCGTCGTCGCCGGCCGGGTAGGGCTCGACGCGTCGTGCACGCCGCTGCTGGTGGAGCTGTCCGAGCTGCTCGGCGCCGCCTGTCGCGACGAGCGCAACCACACCGCACTGCCCACCGCGCACCCGCTCAACCTCAACGGGGACAAGGAGGCCATCAACGACGCCGACGTGATCCTCGCCGTGGACCTGCACGACCTCAGCTACGTGCTCGACACCCGGACCGCGACCGCCGAGCCGGTGGTGATCGACCTGTCGCTCAACTCGCTGGGCGTGCGGTCGTGGGCGAACGCCGGCAACGGCCAGCGGCTCGCCGACCTGCGGCTGATGGCCGACCCCAGGCACGGCCTGGAGCAGCTCGTCGTCGCGGTGCGCGCGGCCCTGGAGCGCGAGGACGTCGCTGCGACCACCCGCCGCCGTGAGCGTGCACATGCCGTCGAGGCCCGGCACGTCGCCCTGCGCAAGGCCCAGCGCGAAGCCGTCGAGGCCCGCTGGGAGGAGTCGCCCATCGCCGTCCCCCGGCTCGTGGCGGAGGTGTACGAGGCGGTCCGTGACCTGCCGTGGCTGCTCACGCTGCGCAACACCCGCAGCTGGCCGGAGGGCATCTGGGAGTTCGACCGCGCAGGCCGCTACCTGGGCCACAGCGGCGGCGGCGGCATCGGCTACGGCCCGGGGGCGATGCTCGGCGGCGCGCTCGCGGCACGCGATCGCGGCGAGTTCCCGGTCGGGATCATCGGCGACGGGGACCTGATGTTCGCCCCCGGCGCGCTGTGGACGGCGGTGCACCACGAGGTACCCATGCTCATGGTGGTGAACAACAACCGCTCCTTCTACAACGACGACCAGCACCAGGCGGTCGTCGCACGGCACCGGGGCCGTCCTACGGAGAACTCCCACGTCGGCACGGCGATCCACACGCCGGACATCGACTTCGGCGCCATCGCGCGCGGCCAGGGCGCCTGGGCGGGCGATCCGGTGCGGGAGCCCGCCGAGCTGGCACCCGCGCTGCGGGCGGCCGTCGAGCAGGTGCGCGCCGGACGGGTCGCGGTGGTCGACGTGCACACGGCCACCCGATGAGCCGCGTGGACGGACCCGTCGACCCCGCGCAGTGGCTCACGATCCCGGAGATCGTCCGTGCCGCGCGCACCCGGATGTCCCCGCACGCCTGGGACTTCGGCTCGGGCGGTGCGGAGACCGAGGTCACGGTGCGCCGCAACCGGGCGGCTCTGGAGCACTGGGCGCTGCGTCCCCGTGTGCTGCGGGACGTGAGCGAGCGGGACACCTCGACGACGTTCCTCGGCGTGCCGCTGGCGCTGCCGGTGCTGCTGGCGCCGATCGGCTCGGTCGACGTCTTCGACCCCGAGGGTGCCCTGGCCCAGGCCCGCGCGGCCGAGCAGGCCGGGACGGCCGCGGTGGTCGGGGTGATGTCCACGCCGTCCTTCGACGTGCTGGCGCAGCGGAGCGCTGCACCCCTGTTCCTGCAGGTGTATCCCAGCGCCGACCGCGCGTGGCTGACCGACGTGGTGCAGCGCGCGCAGGAGCACGGCTGCCGGGGACTGTGCCTGACGGTGGATGCCGCGGTCTACGGCCGCCGCGAGCGGGACATCACCAACCGCTTCTCGACCGCGAACCGGGCGGTCAGCGACCCGGGAGGGTCGTCGCCCGCGGCCCGACGCAGCGGGGCCACGTGGGCCGACGTCGAGTGGCTGCGGTCGGCGACCGGACTGCCGCTGCTGGTCAAGGGCATCACCCACCCCGCGGACGCACGCTCGGCCGTGGAGCACGGGGCGGACGTCGTCTACGTCTCCAACCACGGTGGGCGTCAGCTCGACCACATGCTCGCCGCGGTCGACGTGCTGCCTGATGTCGTCCAGGCCGTGGACGGGCGCGCGGACGTGGTCGTCGACGGCGGCTTCACCCGGGGCGCCGACGTGCTCAAGGCGCTGTGCCTGGGGGCGCGCGCGGTGCTCGTCGGAAAGCTCGCGGCATGGGCCCTGGGCGCCGGCGGCAGCGCGGGTCTGGCGCGCGCTCTGGAATTGCTCCGCACCGAGATGTCGACCGCGATGGGAACGCTCGGCGTGACACGCGTCGACGACCTGACCGCGGAGTATGTGACGCATTCCTTTGCTCCGCCGAGATCTCTCGAGGAGTGACGAGAAGGTAGTGAAGGGCGACGCAAGAAGAGCGGGTTACCGACCCCGGCCCGGCCGGGGAATGAGTTCCACCTGAAATCTCGTCGGCAGTCACTTCTCAGAGAGGATCAGCGCATGTCACATTGGGCCGCATCGACACGCCGGACGCGTGTGCGCGCCTGGACCACGGCGCTCGTGACCGCGGGCCTGTCGCTCACTCTTGCGGCGTGTGGCTCCTCCGGCGACGACCCCGGGACCGCGGCGACGGATCCGACGCCCTCGGACGAGCCGTCGCAGGCGTCACAGTGGGAGCCGACGCGCGACATCAGCTGGATCGTGCCCTACAGCCCCGGCGGTGGGTTCGACATCTACGCGCGCGGCGTCGCCCAGGCCATGAAGGACGGTGGCTTCCTGCCCGACGGCGTCAACGTGGTGATCCGGAACACGACACCGCTGCCGCAGGGGCTCACCGAGCTGTACACGGCGAAGCCAGACGGGTACACCGTGGGCATCCTGCCGATGCCCGGGGCCATCTCCATGCAGATCCAGCAGCCCGACATCGCCCGCTGGGACGCGGAGAAGTACGAGGTGCTCGGCGAGGTGGACGAGAACGGTTACGTGGTCTACGTCGCCGCCAGCTCGCCGTACCAGACCGTCGACGACCTCATCGGCAAGGCGGGCCTGCGGTCGCTGGCCGTGGACCCCGCTTCGAACGCCGGCCTCGCCGGCCAGGCCACGGTCGCCGCGCTCGGGCTCGACGCCACGACGACCTACGGCCTCGAGGGCTCGGCGGACGCGGTCACCGGCCTGCTGCGCGGTGACGCCGACTTCATCGTGTACGGCACCACCGACCTGGTGGAGTTCGTCGAGTCGGGCGACATCCGGCCCATCCTGTTCCTCGGCACCGAGGACCAGCGACCGGCGAACCTGGAGTGGCTCACCGACGTGCCGAGCGCGCAGAGCGCCGGCTACCCGGACCTGGCCGGTGCCGTGACGGAGCTGCGCATCATCGCCGCGCCGCCCGGGCTGCCGGACGACGTCGCCGCCTACTGGAAGAAGCTGGTGTACGACACGATCACCTCGGACACGTTCACGTCGTGGGCCGAGACGGCCGAGCGGCAGGTCGTCGCACGTGACGCGGACGATGCCAAGACGGTCGTCGACGAGCAGATCGAGCGCATGAAGGTGCTCGTCCCCCAGCTCTCGAGCGAGGGCTGACGGCCGGCCGGGACCCGGGACGCGCCCGGGTCCCGGCCCGCCGTCGTGCGTGCGGGCGAAGCAGGACGATCGAGAGGGGCCATGGACTACGACGTCATCGTCGTCGGCGCAGGTTCGGCCGGCATGGAGGCCGCTGTGGCGGCCGCCGCGCACGGGGCTGGCCGCGTGCTCGTCCTGGAGAAGGCGCCGCGGGAGGAGGCCGGCGGGAACGCACGGCTGTCGCACACCGGCTTCCGGTTCCCGGTGAGCGGTCGGGAGGAGGTCCGCCAGTTCCTCACCGAGCCGGACCCGGACCTCGACCGGCTCGTCGTCGAGCCCTACACCGCCGCCGAGCTCCTCGCGGACGTCGAGCGGCTCAGCGAGGGCGGGGCGGACCCGGTGATGGCGCGGACCCTGGCGGAGAAGGCCAACGAGTCCGTGCACTGGATGCGCCGGGCGGGCGTGCGCTGGACCTTGAATCGTCCCCGGCCCGGACCGGACGGCCTGCTGCACGTCGAGAAGGGGATGGCGCTGCAGGCCGGGACGGGCAGCGGCGGCGGGCGCAGCCAGCTCGAGGACTGGGCGCGCATCGCCACCGGGCTCGGGGTCGAGGTCCGCCACGAGGCCGCGGTCGTCGGGCTCGAGCGTGGGAGTGCAGCCGACCCACGGCTCGCCGTCCTGGTGGGGGACGCGGTCCACCCGGGCGGTGCCCAGCGGCTGCGTGCGGGCGGCGTCGTCCTGGCGGCGGGCGGCTTCCAGGCGAGCCCGCAGCGGCGTGCACGCCACCTCGGACCGGCCTTCGCCGACGTGGTGGTGCGCGGCAGCCGGCACAACACCGGGGAGGTGCTGGAGGCAGCGCTGGCGCTCGGGGCGGCACGTGCGGGGGAGTGGACCGGTGCCAACCTCACGCCCGTCGACGCGGTGGCGGGGACGGTGGAGGCGGGCAACGACGCCAACCGGTACAGCTACCCGTACGGCATCACCGTGAACCTACGTGGCGAGCGCTTCTTCGACGAGGGCGAGGCCAGCCACTCGTACACCTACGCCCGCTGCGGCTGGCACCTGGTGGCGCAGCCCGAGGGCCGCGGTTACCAGATCTTCGACGCCACGACGTACCCGCTGCTCAAGCACTACGCGTACCGCTACGCCCACCCGGTGGTCGCCGACGACGTGGCCGAGCTGGGTCGTCTGCTGGGCCTGCCGGCGGGTGCCTTGGAGCACACCGTCACGCAGTTCAACGCCGCGGTGGACGAGACGGTCCCGTTCGACCCGACATGCGAGGACGGCCGGGGGACCGTCGGCCTGGCGGTGCCGAAGTCGAACTGGGCGACCCGGCTGCAGACGCCGCCGTTCACCGCGTTCCCGGTGACGGCGGGCATTACGTTCACCTACGGCGGTCTGCGGGTCGACGCCGACGCGCGTGTGCTCGACGAGGACGGCGTGCCCATCGACGGGCTGTACGCCTCGGGGGACATCCTCGGCATCTTCGCCCGCAACTACCCCTCCGGCAGCGGTCAGACCCGCAACGTGGTCTTCAGCCTCGCGGCCGGACGTCATCTCGCCCGCAGGCGTGCAGCCGGTGGCGGGCACGGGGCTCGGCGCGAGCCCGCACCGACCGACACAGCACCGAACGGGGGAGATCACGCATGACGAGGTCCGAGGCAGTCGCGCGGCTGGCCGACGCACGGATGTACATCGGCGGCGCCTGGGTGCCGGCGAGCGACGGGGCGACGCTGCCCAGCATCGACCCGGCCACCGAGGAGGAGGTGGCCCGCTTCCCCGACGCGACCGAGGCGGACGTGGAAGCGGCCGGCCGTGCGGCCCAGGAGGCCGCGCCCGCGTGGGGCGCGCTGTCCCCGTCCCAGCGCGGCGAGCGCCTGCGCCAGCTCGCCGAGGCGATCCGCGCCCACGAGGACGAGCTGGCACAGATCGACACGGTGGACACCGGCAACCCGCTCGCGGCCATGCTGGATGACGTGCGCGGCGGCGTGCGTGAGGTGCTGATGTTCGCCGGGCTGGCCACGGAGATCAAGGCCGCGTCGGTGTCGAACGGGCAGGACCAGTTCGCCTACGAGCGTCGCGAGCCCTACGGCGTGGTGGGTCGGATCACGGCCTACAACCACCCGCTGAAGTACGCGGCGGGCAAGACGGCGGCGGCCCTCGTCGCCGGGAACGCCGTGGTGGTCAAGCCGTCGGAGCAGACGGCGCTGTCCACCCTGCGGCTGGCCGAGCTGACCGAGGGCATCCTGCCGCCGGGCGTCTTCAACGTCGTGACGGGGACCGGTCCGGGGGCGGGCGCGGCGCTCGCGGCGACCCCGCTGGTGCCACGGGTGGCGTACACCGGTGGCGTCCCGGCGGGCAAGGCGGTGCTGCGCGCGGGCGTGGAGCAGCTCAAGCACGTCACGCTCGAGCTCGGCGGCAAGAACCCGATGATCGTCTTCCCCGACGTCGACCCCGCCAAGGCGGCGCGGGCGGCGGTGAAGGGCATGAACTTCGCCCGCTCTCAGGGCCAGTCGTGCCAGTCCAACTCCCGCGTGTTCGTCCACGACGCCGTGTACGAGGACTTCCTGCAGGCGCTGCTGCCCGCCGTCGCGGCGCTCAGGGTCGGCGACCCGCTGGAGCCTGCCAACGACCTGGGGCCGGTCACCTACGCCGGCCACTACGAGCGGGTGCTCGGGTACATCCGGGCGGGGATCGACGAGGGGGCGACGCTGCGGGCCGGCGGCGCGCAGCGCGCCGAGCGCGGGTACTACGTGCAGCCCACGGTGTTCACCGACGTGGAGGACGGCATGACGATCGCCACCGAGGAGATCTTCGGCCCGGTGATGTCGGTGCTGCGGTGGTCGGACTACGAGACCGTCGTCGCGCAGGCCAACGACACGTCGTTCGGGCTGACCGCGAACATCTGGACCAACGACCTGGGCCTGGCGCACCGGACGGCGCACCGGATCCAAGCCGGCTACGTCTGGGTGAACGGGATCGGCAAGCGGGTCCCCGGCACGCCGTTCGGCGGGTACAAGCAGAGCGGGCTGGGCAAGGAGAGCAGCATCGAGGAGATCTTCGAGTTCACCCGGCACAAGGTGGTCGCGGTCAGCCTCGACTGACGCGGCGGCGGGCACCTCCGGCGTGTCCCGCGGCGGTCCGGGGTTGACGACCCGGGCCCCGGGGGCGTGTCGGAGGGCGCCCCTATGCTGGCGGCATGCCTGAGGACGACGTCGTGCCGCCCGTCGGCGTGCCCCTGCCCCCGCCCCCTGGTGACTCGCCGACCCGCGCCGACGCGCCGCCCGCCGGTGCGCCGACTGCCGGGCCTGGTGCCGTGCCGGTCGCCGGGCCGGGTGCTGCGCCGATCGCCGGGCCGGGCGCCACGCCGGCTGTCGCCGGGACCGTCCCGGGTGCTGCGCCCGGCACGGTGCCCGCGCTCGAGCTGCGCGGCCTGTGGAAGAGGTTCGGCGACAAGATCGCCGTGGCGGGGGTCGACCTGGTCGTGCCGACCGGCTCGTTCTACGGGCTCGTGGGGCCCAACGGCGCCGGCAAGACGACGACGCTGTCCATGTCCACCGGTCTGCTGCAGCCGGACTACGGCACCGTGCTGGTGCACGGCCACGACCTGTGGGCGGCCCCGGTCCAGGTCAAGGCGATGCTCGGGGTGCTGCCGGACGGCGTGCGGCTGTTCGACCGGCTCACCGGTGCGCAGCTCATCACCTACGCCGGCCTGCTGCGGGGCATGGACCGGCAGACCGTGGCGGTGCGCACGGCCGACCTGCTCGCCGCCCTGGACCTGAGCGCCGACGCCGACAAGCTGGTCGTCGACTACTCCGCGGGCATGACGAAGAAGGTGGCCCTGGCCTGCGCACTCGTGCACGCCCCGCGACTGCTGGTGCTCGACGAGCCCTTCGAGGCCGTGGACCCGGTGTCGGCGGCGAACATCCGCGACATCCTCGCGTCCTACGTGCGCAGCGGCGGCACGGTGATCGTGTCCTCGCACGTCATGGACCTCGTGCAGCGCATGTGCGACCACGTCGCCGTGATCGCCGGCGGCCATGTGCTGGCGGCCGGCACGGTGGACGAGGTCCGTGCCGGGGCGAGCCTGGAGGACCGGTTCGTCGAGCTCGTCGGCGGCCGTACCACCGGGGAGGGGCTGGCGTGGTTGCACACCTCCTCCGACTGAAGCTGACGCTGCTGCGCAACGGTCTGCGCCGCAGCCCCTGGCAGGTCGTCGGTCTGGTGGTCGGCTCGCTCTACGGGCTCGGGGTGCTCGGGCTCGTCGTGGCCGGCATGGTGGCGCTCAGCGTGCAGGACGCGGACCTGCGCCGGACCGTCGTGGTGCTGCTCGGCTCGCTGCTGGTGCTCGGCTGGTGGGTGATCCCGCTCGTGGCCTTCGGCGTCGACGCGACGGTCGAGCCGGCTCGGTTCGCAACGTTCGCCGTCCCACGGCGCACGCTGCTCGTCGGTCTCGGGCTCGGTGGTCTGGTCGGCGTGCCCGGGGTGATCACGACGGTGGCGGTGCTCGCCATGGGCGCGGTGTGGTGGCGCGACCCGGCGGCGCTGCTCGCGGGGCTGGTGTGCGCGCTGGTCGCGCTGGCGACCTGCGTGGTGGGCTCGCGGGCGACCACGACGGCGCTGGCTCCGCTCGTCGGCCGCCGGCGCGTGCGCGAGGTGCTGGCCGTGCTCGCCGTGCTGCCGTTCGTCCTGCTCGGTCCGATCCTCGGTCAGGTGGCGTCCGTGGTCCATCCGGACAGCCTCGACACGTTCCGGCGGGCCACCGAGGTGCTGGCGTGGACGCCGCTCGGCGCCGCCTGGTCCGTCCCGGCGGACCTCGCCGACGGCCGTCCCGGCCTGGCTGTCCTGCGGCTGCTCATCGCGCTGGCGACGCTCGCCCTGCTGGTCCTCGTGTGGGACCGGTCGCTGGCGCGGACGCTCGTCAACCCGCCCCACACCGAGCCCGCCGGCCGCGGCCGTGGTCTGGGCTGGTTCGGACGGTTCCCCGCGACTCCGCTCGGCGCGGTGGCGGCACGCTGCCTCACCTACTGGACCCGGGACCCGCGCTACGCCATGGCCGTGGCGATCGTGCCGCTGCTGCCGTTCATCCTCTACTTCGTCGCACCCGGCGGCCGCGTGCTGCTGGTGCTGGGACCGAGCGCGGCCTTCCTGCTCGGGTGGACCATCTCCGCGGACGTCGCCTATGACGGCTCCGCGTTCTGGACCCACGTGGCGGCGCCCCTGGCCGGTCGGGTGGACCGGTGGGGCCGCGTGCTGGCCGTCCTGGTGTTCGCCGTCCCCGTGGTGCTCGTCCTCACGGTGGGCTCCGCGCTGTTCGCCGGCCGGGCGGACGCGCTGCCCGCCCTGATCGGGGCGGCCCTCGGTGTGCTGCTCACCGCGCTGGCCGCGTCGAGCATCGTGTCGGCGCTCGTCGTCTACCCGGTGCAGCAGCCGGGGGACAATCCCTTCCAGACGCGGCAGGGCGCCTCGTTGGCGGCGTTCTCCTCCCAGCTGCTCGGCTGGCTGACCGTCGTGGTGGCGTCGCTGCCGGAGATCGTGCTGGCGATCGTGGCGGTCGGTCAGCGGTCGGCGGCGCTCGGTGTGGTCGCGCTCGTCGTCGGGCTGCTGCTCGGCGCGGTGCTGCTGCTCGTCGGGACGCGCGTGGGCGGTCGGCTGCTGGACCGCAACGGTCCGGACCTGCTGCGGCGCATCCTCGCCTTCCCATGACGGGTGGGAGCGGCCGGGCGGACGCGGTGCCGCCGCGACGGGCCGCCGGTCGTCCGTCGCCCCACCCGTAGACTGGCCCGCCGTGGCACTCACCATCGGCATCGTCGGCCTGCCCAACGTCGGCAAGTCCACCCTGTTCAACGCGCTGACCCGGGCGCAGGTCCTCGCCGCCAACTACCCCTTCGCGACGATCGAACCCAACGTCGGCGTCGTGCCGCTGCCGGACCCGCGGCTGGACCGGCTGGCCGAGCTGTTCGGCTCCGAGCGGACCGTCCCGGCCACGGTGTCCTTCGTCGACATCGCCGGGATCGTCAAGGGTGCGAGCCAGGGCGAGGGCCTGGGCAACAAGTTCCTCGCCAACATCCGTGAGGCCGACGCGATCTGCCAGGTCACCCGCGTCTTCGCCGACCCGGACGTGGTGCACGTCGCCGGCGCGGTCGACCCGCGCGACGACATCGAGACCATCAACACCGAGCTCATCCTCGCCGACCTGGAGACGCTGGAGAAGGCCGTCCCCCGGCTGGAGAAGGAGGTCCGGGCCAAGAAGACCGACCCCGCCGTGCTTGCCACCGCACAGGGTGCCCAGGCGGTGCTGGAGGGCGGGACCACGCTGTTCCGCGGCGCGGCGGCGGCCGGCCTGGACCCTGAGCTCCTGGACCAGTTCCAGCTCATGACGAGCAAGCCGTTCATCTACGTCTTCAACACCGACGACGCCGGCCTGGCCGACACCGCCCTGCAGGACGAGCTGCGCGCGCTGGTCGCCCCCGCCGACGCGATCTTCCTCGACGCGAAGTTCGAGTCGGAGCTGGTGGAGCTGGACGAGGCGGAGGCCCGGGAGATGCTGGAGGCCAACGGGCAGACGGAGTCGGGCCTGGACCAGCTCGCCCGCGTCGGCTTCCACACCCTCGGCCTGCAGACGTACCTGACCGCAGGGCCCAAGGAGGCCCGCGCCTGGACGATCCATCGAGGCTGGACCGCCCCGCAGGCCGCCGGTGTCATCCACACGGACTTTCAGAAGGGCTTCATCAAGGCCGAGGTCATCTCCTTCGATGACCTGGTCGAGGCCGGGTCCGTGGCGGCGGCGCGTGCGGCGGGCAAGGCCCGCATCGAGGGCAAGGACTACGTCATGGCCGACGGCGACGTGGTGGAGTTCCGCTTCAACGTGTGAGGCACGTTCTCGATTCCTGAGGTGCAGACCGCATGAAGCACGCGGGATGCGACTCGGGGGCACGCTCATGGACCGTGCAGAGCAGTCGATGCGCGATCACAACGGCCTTGCATACGGCTATCTGGGCTGGCGGGAACAGGTCGTTCCGTTCTATGTGTCGTGTGGATGGGTCCGGATCATTGCACGTGAGAGGTCGATCGGACGCGCGGGCGAACCCGTCGTCGTCGAACCGGGCTCGCCGATTCTCATCCGACCGATCACTGCGTCGGCGGAGTTGTGGTCGGAAGGGGACATCGACCTACGCGGGCGCGCCTGGTAGCCGTTGATCTCAGATGGCCCTCCGTGCTGGAACGTGGTGGAGTGGAGGTTTCCTCTCTAGCGTCATGACTCGCAAGACTTGGGTCTTGAGGCTGATCGACGACGGCACCGTCGCGACGGGAAGACGGGAGCATGATGACGAACGCTGACCTCGCCGCGCGGATCCGGGAGCGCGGCCTCCCGGACGTCGTCGCGTGCATCGCGACCGAGGGGGGCGAGTCTGTCAGCCCCGCGCTCTTCTACCGTGCCGAGGCCGTGTTCCACGGCCCTGCCGACGAGGTGATGAGCACCACGGCGGAGGACCTGGTTCCGCTGTGGTCGTGCGGTACCGAGCACGCGTTTGCGGGGCGAGACCGATACCTGATCTGGGGCCCCGAGAGCGAAGAGCCGAGCGCGATCTTCGCGACCTTCGTCGAGCTCGTGCGGGAGCTGCTCACCGACCTGTGGGAAGACGAGGAGGACGAGGGGGAGCGCTCACGCATCGCGCATCTGCTGCTTCCTCCGGACGAAGCGGCCGCAGCGCTCGTCCCTCTCGAGCGTTGATCAGAGCCGCAGGGGTAGCGCCCGGAAGGCGACCCGCCACCAGTCGAGGTCGACGGTGGTGACGTCGCCATCCAGGTGTCACGCGCGTCACAGCGGGACGGAAGTCCCGCTCAGAATCGTGACTCTCGTCACCAAAAAGCCACGGTGATCAGCATGATCATGCGGGACTGCACCCGCCGCTCGTATCGTATGATGGACCGTACCGGCGAGTACCAATCGCATAACGATCGCGCCTGACCGACGCACTCGGGTGCTCGTCGCAAGTTCTGCGTGACTAGCGTGGCGCCACTCAGGTCGCGTGCGCCGCCGGATCGGGTCCGTGCAGCCACCCCTTCGCCGGACGACGGGGCGCACGCCCGACCCTTCCCCAGGAGGAACATTGAAGATCAGGCGAATCAGTGCGGGCGTCGCCGTGCTCGCCGTCGGCGCCTTGGCGCTGAGCGCGTGCTCCAACACGCCGTCGGACGAGGGCTCCCCGTCGGGCAGCTCAGGCCAGGGAGGGACCGGCGGCGCCGGTGCCGCCACGATCACGGTCGCCGAGGTGAACCAGTTCACGTCGCTCAACGCGACGACGGCCACCGGGAACCTGGACCTCAACGCGAAGATCGCGCTGGCCACAGGGGCGCACCTCTACTACGTCACCTCCGACCTGACGGTGGAGCACGACAACTCGCTCGGGACGGTGGAGAAGCTCTCCGACGACCCGCTCACGGTCAAGTACACGATCAACGAGGGTCAGCAGTGGTCGGACGGGGAGCCGATCGACGCGAACGACCTCGTGCTCGCGTGGGCCGTGTACTCCGGCTACTACGACGACGCGAGCTACGGGGACGACGGCAGCGTCACCGGCGGCAACGCGTACTTCTCGTACGCGGGCTCCACCCAGGGCATCAACGACACGGAGTTCCCGGAGATCGGGGACGACGGCCGCAGCATCACGCTGACCTACGCCCAGCCGTTCGCGGACTGGGAGGTCGTCCTCGACCTCGACCGCCCCGCGCACATCGTGGCGAAGAAGGCCGGTCTGGCGGATGCCGCCGCACTCACGGACCTGTTGCGCAGCCAGCCGCGCGGCGACGCCGCCAACCCGCAGCCGGAGAACCCGCAGCTGCGTGCCGTGGCCGACTTCTACAACACCGGGTGGGACACCACCACGATGCCGAGCGACCCCGACCTGCTCGTGTCGAGCGGTCCTTACCAGGTCTCCGACATCGTCGAGGGGCAGTCGGTCACGCTGACGCCGAACGAGAACTACACCGGCACCAACAAGGCCAAGCTGGACTCGATCATCGTGCGCACCATCGGCGACCCGTCGGCCCAGATCCAGGCACTGCAGAACGGTGAGGTGGACGTCATCTCGCCGCAGGCCAACGCGGACACGCTGAGCTCCCTGGAGGGCCTGTCCGGGGTGACCGTGCACCAGGGCGCCCAGCTCGCGTACGACCACATCGACCTGAACTTCAGCGGGGTCTTCGCCGACCCGAACGTCCGCGAGGCGTTCATGAAGACGGTCCCGCGTCAGGCGATCCTGGACTCGATCATCACGCCGCTCGACCCCGAGGCCCAGGTGCTCAACTCGCAGGTCTTCCTGCCGCAGCAGGACGGCTACGAGGAGGCCGTCGCCACCAACGGCTCCAGCGCGTTCGGCGAGCCGGACATCGAGGGCGCCAAGGCCCTGCTGAACGGCCAGACCCCGACGGTCCGCATCCTCTACAGCAGCGAGAACACCAACCGTGTGGACGCCTTCACGCTCATCCAGCAGTCGGCCTCGGAGGCCGGCTTCCAGATCGTCGACGAGGGTGACGCCACGTGGAACACCCGTCTCGGTGATGGCAGCTACGACGCGGCGATCTTCGGCTGGACCAGCTCTGGCGTGAGCGTCAGCGACACCCCGCAGGTCTTCGGTTCCGGTCAGGCGTCCAACTTCAACGGCTTCGCCAACCCGGAGGCCGACGCGCTGATGAACCAGCTCATCCAGACGGTCGACCCGGACGAGCAGATCGCCCTCCGCCAGCAGATCGACAAGCTGATCTGGGACTCGTTCTACGGCCTGCCGCTGTTCGCCACGGTGGGCGTCGACGCGGTCGCCGAGCGGGTCACGGGGATCGATGCGTACAACCCCAACCAGTACGGCGTGTGGTGGAACGTGTGGGAGTGGGGCGTGAACGACGCCTGACGGGCGTCGTCGCCACGACCCTGCGGCCGCCCCAGGGGCGGCTCCCCTGAGCGCGGCGGTGCCGGGTCCCTCGAGCAGGGGCCCGGCACCGTCCGGTATCCCCCCGGAGCGTGCAGCGGCATGATGTCGTCCACGTCATGCCGCTGACCTGCGTCCCGGTCCCACCCGTCCTCACCTCCGAGAATCGATGGCCACCTACATCCTCCGGCGGTTGCTCGCCTCGCTGCTGATCCTGCTGGGCGCCTCCTTCATCGTGTACCTGCTCATCGCGTACTCCGGCGACCCGCTCGCGGAGATCCGGTCGAGCAACGACCCGGGCAAGGAGACGCGCATCGCGCAGCGCACGGCGATGCTCCACCTCGACGTGCCTGCGCCGCTGCGCTACTTCCTCTGGCTCGGCGGCGCGGCACGGTGCGTCCTGCCCGGCAAGTGCGACCTCGGCCTCACGATCCAGAACCAGCCGGTCACCGAGCTGCTCGGTGCGGCGATCCCCACGACGCTGCAGCTGGTCGTCGGCGCCGCCGTGCTGGCGGTCATCATCGGCGTCGCCGTCGGCGTCGTCACCGCGCTGCGCCAGTACTCGACGCTGGACTACGCGGTCACGTTCGTGACGTTCCTGTTCTTCTCGCTGCCGGTGTTCTGGGTCGCGGTGCTGCTCAAGGAGTTCGGCGCGATCGGGTTCAACGACTTCCTCCGCGACCCGTACATCCCCAACACGGCGATCGCGGTGCTCAGTCTGCTGTCGGGGCTGGTGTGGACGGCGATCGTCTCCGGGACGTGGCGCCGGCGGGGGATCACCTTCGTCACGGCCGTGGTCGTGACGGCGGCGATCCTGTACTTCCTGTCGGTCACCCGGTGGTTCGCCACCCCGTCGCTGGGCATCGTGGTCATCGCGGTCACCGGCATCGCGATCGCCTACGGGGCGACCGTGCTGTTCGCCGGGCTGCAGAACCGGCGTGCGCTGTACTCCTCGCTCATCACGGTCGGCCTCGCCGTGATCGCGTACTTCGCGCTGGACCCGGTGCTCGACGACGCGACCCTCGGGGTCGTGGTGCTGCTGGGGCTCGTCGCGCTCGCCGTGGCGTGGCTCGTCGGGTGGCTGATGGGCGGCTACGACCGTGGGCAGTCGATCAAGGCGGCGATGCTCACCACGGTCGGCGTCACCGGACTGATCCTGCTCGACCGCTTCATGCGGGCGTGGCCGCGCTACGTGGCCGACTCGCACGTGCGGGGCCGGCCCATCGCCACGATCGGCGCGCAGACGCCCAATCTCGGCGGCGACTTCTGGCTCACCGGGCTGGACAAGTACACCCACCTGGTCCTGCCGACGATCGCGCTGATCCTGATCTCGGTGGCGTCGTACACCCGGTACTCGCGGGCGTCGATGCTCGAGGTCATGGGCCAGGACTACGTGCGCACCGCCCGTTCGAAGGGGCTGCCGGAGCGCGTCGTGGTCACCCGGCACGCGTTCCGCAACGCCCTCATCCCGCTGGCCACCATCGTCGCGATCGACATCGGTGCGCTCATCGGCGGCGCCGTCATCACCGAGAACGTCTTCTCGTTCCGCGGCATGGGAGTGGTCTTCCTCCAGGGCATCCGGGCGGTCGACCCCAACCCCGTGATGGGCGTCTTCCTCGTCACCGGCATCACTGCGGTGGTGTTCAACCTCATCGCCGACCTGACGTACTCCGCACTCGACCCGCGCGTGAGGGTGAAGGCATGACCACGCTCCTGGAGAACACGGCCGACATCCCGCCGGAGCCGCCGCTCGCCCCGGGGGAGGCCGAACAGGTCCGCGGGCTGAGCCAGGGGCGGATCGTGCTGCGCCGCTTCTTCGGCCACACCGCCGCCGTGGTGAGCATCGTGGTGCTGCTGGCCGTCGTGGTGCTCGCGGTGACCTCGATCGGCATCGGCCCGATCACCGGGTGGTGGAAGTACAGCTACCGGCAGACGCCGCCGTTGATGGACGGCGGGCGGCCGACGCTGTCGTTGTTCCCGTTCTCTGCCGGGGACCACCCGTTCGGGCAGGACCGGGTCGGGCGCGACATGTTCGCGATGACGATGCGCGGCGCGCAGATCTCGATGTTCATCATGTTCGTCGTCGGAGCGATCGCGGCTCTCGTCGGCGTGCTCGTGGGTGCCAGCGCCGGCTTCTTCCGCGGCAAGGTGGAAGCCGTGCTCATGCGGTTCACCGACATGGTCATCATCATCCCGGCGCTCATCGCAGCGGCCGTGGTGGCGAACGCGGCCCGCGGCGTCCTGCTGTTGGCCGTCTTCCTCGGCCTGGTGTCCTGGACCGGCATGGCCCGGCTGGTGCGCGGCGACTTCCTCACGCTGCGCGAGCGCGAGTTCGTGGACGCGGCGCGGCTGGCCGGGGCGTCGAGCCGGCGCATCATCTTCAAGCACATCCTGCCGAACGCGGTGGGTGTCATCACCGTCAACGCGACGCTGCTCATGTCCGCGGCCATCCTCACCGAGACGGCTCTGAGCTACGTCGGCCTGGGCGTGCGGAGCCCCGACGTGTCCTTGGGGCGCCTCATCAGCGACAACCAGTCGGCGTTCTCCACCCGTCCGTGGCTGTTCTGGTGGCCGGGTCTGTTCATCGTGATCATCTGCTTGACCATCAACTTCATCGGCGACGGGCTGCGCGACGCGTTCGACCCGCGGCAGAAGAAGATCCGGCTGCGGCGGGTCCGCGAGACGGCGCCGGCGACGCACGGGCCTGCGACCACGGGGAGCACCGTCGACGGTACCGCGACCCGCGGGGCCGGGAGGGGCGGGACGACCGCAGGCGGCACGGGCGCCGCGGCGGGCGGCACGGTCACCGAGGACGACGAGGGCCGCCGATGACCACGCTCGAGAGCACCGGGCCGGCGACGACCAGGCCGGACACGACCAGGCCGGAGACGACCACGCCGGACACGACCAGGCCGCCGCAGCGCCGTTCAGAGCAGCGCCACCCCCAGGGTGGTGAGCACCGCCACGCCCAGCCCCGCCAGGGCCGGCCAGTGCCAGTGGACCCGCGCGGGCGTCTCGTCCGCCTCGCCCAGCGGGATCCGACCGTCCTCGACGAGTGCGTCCCAGTGTCGGCGCACCATCGCCGCGACGATGCCCGAGGGGGAGCCGGCCAGGTCGCCCAGCGCCACCCCGCCACGGGCATCGAAGGACGAGCGGGGCAGGTGCAGCACCTCGTCACGGCCCGAGGCGATCACCGCGTGGCGGCCCGGTCCGGGTGCGGCCCACGCCCGGTGGGCCCCGTGCGGCGTGACGAGCGTCAGGGCGTACCGGGTGCGCACCTCGATGAGCGCTGCCCACGGTACGTGCACCGTGCGCAGCGGGTTGACGAGCGTCACCCCGGCGTCGTCCACGTCCACCCGGGGCAACCGGAAGACCAGCCACGCGGCGAGCGCCAGGCCGAGCGCCACCGGCAGGCCGTGCAGCACGGCGCCGGGGCCGTCCTCGAACCCGGCCGCCGCCACGAAGCCCGCGACGACGGCCCACGCGGCGAGCGTCGACCACAGGCTGGTACGCGGCCGGTACGACTGGCCGCCGGTCGCGGCGCGCATCACCGCATGATCCCAGGAGCCGAACGATGACCCAAGCGACCCTCCCCACCGACGTGCCGGTGCTGGAGGTCACGGACCTCTCGGTGGACTTCGCCGTCGACCGGCGCTGGGTGCCCGCGGCCGTGTCGCTGAGCTACCGGGTGGCCGCCGGCGAGGTGCTCGCGATCGTCGGCGAGTCGGGCTCCGGCAAGTCGGTGAGCTCCATGGCGATCCTCGACCTGCTGCCGAAGAACGCCCGGGTCCGCGGCTCCATCAAGCTGTCCGGCCGGGAGCTGCGCGGGCTGCCGCCGGCCCAGCTGCGCCAGATCCGCGGCAACGACGTGGCGATGATCTTCCAGGAGCCGATGACGGCGCTGAACCCCGTCTACACCATCGGCAGCCAGATCGTGGAGACGCTGCGCCTGCACAACGTGATGTCGCCGCAGGAGGCCAAGGAGCGGGCCCTGGAGCTGCTCGCGATGGTCGAGCTGCCGGACCCGGCCAAGGCGTTCCGGTCCTACCCGCACCAGCTGTCCGGGGGTCAGCGGCAGCGGGCGATGATCGCCCAGTCGCTGTCCTGCGACCCGGCGCTGCTCATCGCCGACGAGCCGACCACGGCGCTCGACGTCACGGTGCAGGCCGAGATCCTCGACCTGATGCGCAACCTGCGCGACCGGCTCTCCTCGGCGATCATCCTCATCACGCATGACATGGGCGTGGTGGCCGACCTGGCCGACCGCATCGCGGTGATGCGGCAGGGCGTCATCGTCGAGACCGGGACGGCGGCGGAGATCTTCGGCGCCCCACAGCACCCGTACACCCAGGAGCTGCTGGCCGCCGTGCCGCACCTCGGCTCGGCGGATCCTGGCCAGCAGGAGATCGACCTGACCGCGGCGCTTGCGGCGGCCACCGGCGCCGGAGACGTCCTGGAGGTGGACCCGGCCGAGCTGGCCCGGCGCGAGGCGGAGAACGCCCGGGTGCTCGCCGCCGTGGAGCGTGAGCTCGAGCAGGAGCGCGTGCGGCAGACCGCCGCGCCGATCCTCGAGCTGGTGGATGTGGCCATCGAGTATCCGAAGCAGGGTCGCATGCCGGCCTTCCGCGCGGTCGAGGGCGCCAACCTGGTGATCCATCCGGGCGAGGTCGTCGGCCTGGTGGGCGAGTCCGGCTCGGGCAAGACGACGATCGGCCGCGCCGCCGTCGGGCTGCTGCCGGTGGTCGAGGGCCGGCTCACGGTCGCCGGGGTGGACATGGTGCACCGTGACCGCCGCCAGCTGCGCACGCTGCGCCGCCGGGTGGGCATGGTCTTCCAGGACCCGTCGTCGTCGCTCAACCCGCGGCTGCCCATCGGGGAGAGCATCGGCGAGCCGCTGTACCTGGCCGGCGTGGCGAAGGGCGAGGCCCTGCAGCGCCGCATCGAGGAGCTGTTGGACCAGGTGGAGCTGCCCCGGGCCTACCGGAACCGGTACCCGCACGAGCTGTCCGGCGGTCAGAAGCAGCGCGTCGGAATCGCGCGGGCGCTGTCGCTGTCCCCGGAGCTGCTGGTCGCCGACGAGCCCACCTCCGCGCTGGACGTGTCGGTGCAGGCCCACGTGCTCGACCTGCTGCGGGAGCTGCAAGCCCGGCTGCAGTTCGCCTGCTTGTTCGTCACGCACGACCTCGCGGTGGTCGACGTGCTGGCCGACCGGATCGCGGTGATGCGGCGCGGGCACATCGTGGAGCAGGGCACGCGCGACGAGATCCTGCGCAACCCGCAGGACCCCTACACGCAGCGGCTCATCGCCGCGGTGCCGCTGCCCGACCCGGACAAGCAGCGCGAGCGGCGCGAGCTGCGGGCGCTGCTGGCCGAGCGGGCCTGACCCGCACCGGTCCGTACCGGCGACGTGCGGGGCGCCGGCGCGGGTAGCATCGACGAGACGGTCCACGGTGGCCGTCGCGACGACGGACCGGTCGCACAGGGCCGGTGGTCGCAGGACCGGCAGGACGAGGAGCGAGCGGGTGCGCGAGACCGGCGCGGGGAGCGGGGTGGCCGTGCGGGCCTGCTCAGCCGCGGCCCGAACCCGTCGCCCGTCCCGCTGACCCGTACCGTCCACGCGTCACGCCGCCCGCGCTCCACTCCTGGTCGACCACGCCCGGCGTCGGCCGCCCGGTGCGGCTCGTCGCCCCACGGCCCGGTGCCCGGGGGAACGGTCACGGTGTCGACCCGTCCTCGCCGCCGGTCGCTGCCCGCCCTGCGCGTGCCCCGTCCGGTGGCTCCCCGTCGTCCGAGAGCTGAGCCGTCCCATGATTCCCTTGACCGAGCAGCAGATCCGTGCGTCCCTCGTCAACGCCACCCGGCGCGAGGTCACGCAGGCCACCCTCCCCGACCTCGACGCGCTGGACTGGGACCGGCTCGACTACCTGGGCTGGCGGGACCGCAAGGCCCCGCTGTCCGCCTACGTCGTGCTCGAGCTGGGCGGCGAGCCGGTGGGCGTGCTGCTGCGCGCCGCCGAGCGGACGGCCTCCGGCCGGCGGCGGTCGGGCGTCTGCGCCTGGTGCGAGGACGTCGTCGTGACCGCCGACGTCACGCTGTACGTCGCCCGACGGGCGGGTGCCCCGGGGCGCAAGGGCGACACCGTCGGGACGCTGCTGTGCACCGATCTCGGCTGCTCGCGCAACGTGCGGCGCGTGCCGACCCGGGCGGAGGCGGGCACCGACGAGGAGGTCCGGGCGCAGGTCGTGCAGCGGCGCATCGCGGGGCTGCGCGAGCGGTCGGGCCGCTTCGTCGCCGAGGTGCTGCGCACGCGCTGAGGACCCGGCGTCGGGCGGGGACGAGGCTCGTCTGCCGTGTCGGTTTGAGTTTCGCCCCGCACCGGCCGATCCTCCCGTCAGGACGTGCCCGACCGGGGTGCGCCCGGACGTGGGAGGCTCGTAGCCGGTGGGAGCGCAGCAGGAGTGGGGACGGCGGCGGGCTGGGTGGCGGCCGTCCGGACGGACGGCGACCGCCACGGCGGTGGTGAGTGCCCTGGTGGTGGCGCTGCTGGCGGCGTGCACACAGCCGGCGGCGGACCCCGAGCGTGCCGGGACGGTGGTCGTCGCCGTGGACGTGCCGTTCGGCTCCCTGAACGGCGGCACCGTCGCGGGCCGCACCCCGGGCAGCACCCTCGTGCGGTCGCTGGCGCAGGCCGGCTTCGTCGCGCTGGACGAGGACGGCGCCGTGGTCCCGGACACGTCCTTCGGCACAGTGGAGAAGGTGTCTGACGACCCGCTCACGGTCCGCTACACCTTGGCCGAGACGGCAACCTGGTCCGACGGGGTGCCCGTCACGCCCGACGACCTGCTGCTGGAGTGGGCGGCGCGCAGCGGCCAGCTCGACGACGTGGTGCCCGAGCTGGGCCCGGACGGCGCTCCGGACGACCCGGCGGCGCTGGAGGGCGCGGTGGCGTTCGCCGCGACGTCGCCCGTGCTGGCACAGGCCGAGCAGGTGCCCGCCGTCGACGGCGACACGGTGACGGTGACCTACGCCACGCCGGTGGCCGACTGGCGCACCGCGCTCGACGTGGGGGTCCCCGCGCACGTGGTCGGTCGGGTCGCGCTGGACGAGGACGACCCCCAGGAGGCTGCTGCAGCGGTCACGGCAGCGATCACCGAGGACGACCGGGACGCGCTGCAGAGGGTCTCGGCCACCTGGCGCACGCTCTGGGATGCCGACGCCCTCGTGCAGGACGCCTCGGCCGCGGTGACGACGGGGCCGTACGCCGTGTCCGCGGTGACGGCCGACGAGGTCGAGCTGGTCCGCAACGAGTCCTACCGCGGCCAGGCCCCTGCGGCGTTCGACCGGGTCGTCGTGCGGACGGACCTGCACCCGCTGGACGCCGTCGCCGCCCTGCGCGACGACGACGTCGACGTGGTCGCACCCACGAGCACCGCTGACGTGCTGGACGCGCTGGCCGACGTGCCGGACGCCCAGGTGCGCACGGGCGGCGACGCGGTGCTGCAGGCGCAGCTGCGGGTGACCGGTGGCGGCCCCTTCGACCCGGCGACCTACGGCGACGATGCGGGCACGGCCACGCAGGTGCGCGCGGCCTTCCTCGCCGTGCTGGCGCAGGCCGGGGTGGCTGACCTGGTGACGGGGCTGTGGCCGGACGCCACGGCGACCGACGCGCTGCTGCCGGAGTCCGGGCCCGGCGCGGGCGAGCCCCGCGCGGGGGGTCGCGGTGCCGACGCGCTGCCCGCGGACGTGCGCGGCGACGGCCCGGTGGTGGTGCGGGTGCTGGCTGCCACTGCAGACCCGGTGCGGGCCGCCGCGCTCGACGCGGTCCGCGCGGCGGCGCAGCCCGCGGGCTTCGACGTGCGCGAGGCAGCCGGTGCGGACGACGTGGCCGGCGCGCTGGGCGACGAGCGGGCCGCCTGGGACGTCGCCCTCGTGCCGGTGGCGCAGTCCGAGCTGCCGGTGGCGGCCGTCGCGGCCCGCTGGCGCAGCGACGGCGCGACGAACGTCACCGGGTGGGCCGACGACGGCACGGACGCCGCGGTCGACGCCCTGGTCGCCACCACGGACCCCGCCGACCTGGACGAACGGCTGGATGCGGTGGCCTCCGCGCTCGCGCAGGGCAGTGCGGCCGCGTCGCTGGTGCGGCTGCCCGTCGTCACGGCCACGCGGCACACCGACCCGGACGCGGCGGACCGGCTGCCGGTCGTACCGGTGGCCGGTCCGCTCGCGCTGGGCCGGGCGGACCTGACCTCGTGGTGGTCGTGGGCGCGCGAGGGTGGGACGGACGCCCCGGACGACTGAGCGTCCCGGCGTCCGCGCCGTGCCGGGACCGCCGGTGGGGACCTCCTGCCGGTGCCGACAGGCGCCCCGGGTAGAATCTTCCGGCGCCCCACGACGCGGCGCGCTCCCCACCTCCTGAGATGAGTACCCGTATGCCTGAGGCCACGACCGGCACCGGTGTGCGCGCCGACCTGCGCAACGTCGCGATCGTCGCGCACGTCGACCACGGCAAGACGACCCTCGTGGACGCCATGCTGTGGCAGTCCGGCGCGTTCGGTGCGCACGACCACGTGGACGAGCGCGCCATGGACTCCGGGGACCTGGAGCGTGAGAAGGGCATCACGATCCTCGCGAAGAACACGGCCGTCCGGTACGCCGGCCCGGCGGCTGCGGCGGTCGGGCAGCCCGACGGGGTGACGATCAACGTCATCGACACCCCCGGGCACGCCGACTTCGGCGGGGAGGTGGAGCGCGGGCTGTCCATGGTCGACGGCGTGGTGCTGCTCGTGGACGCCAGCGAGGGGCCGCTGCCGCAGACCCGCTTCGTGCTGCGCAAGGCGCTGGCGGCCAAGCTGCCGGTGATCCTCGTCGTGAACAAGGTGGACCGTCCCGACGCGCGGATCTCCGAGGTCGTGGGGGAGACGACGGACCTGCTGCTCGGGCTGGCCTCCGACCTGCACGAGGACGTGCCGGACCTCGACCTGGACGCGATCCTCGACGTGCCGGTGGTGTACGCGGCGGCCAAGGCCGGCCGTGCCTCGCTCACCCAGCCCGCCGACGGCGGCCTGCCGGACAGCGAGGACCTGGGGCCCCTGTTCGCCACGATCCTGGAGAAGATCCCCGCGCCGACGTACGACCCGGAGCACCCGCTGCAGGCGCACGTGACGAACCTCGACGCCTCACCGTTCCTCGGCCGGCTGGCGCTGCTGCGCATCTTCAACGGCACGCTGCGCAAGGGGCAGACGGTCGCCTGGGCCCGGCACGACGGGTCGCTGCAGAACGTGCGCGTCACCGAGCTGCTGGAGACCAAGGCCCTCGAGCGCGTGCCCACCGACCAGGCCGGCCCCGGGGACATCGTCGCCGTGGCGGGCATCGAGGACATCACCATCGGCGAGACGCTGACCGACCCGGACGACCCGCGCCCGCTGCCGCTCATCACGGTGGACGACCCGGCGATCTCCATGACCATCGGCATCAACACCTCCCCGCTGGCCGGCAAGGGCGGCAAGGGGCACAAGGTCACCGCCCGCCAGGTCAAGGACCGCCTCGACCGGGAGCTCATCGGCAACGTGTCGCTGCGCGTGCTGCCCACCGACCGGCCCGACGCATGGGAGGTGCAGGGCCGTGGCGAGCTGGCGCTGGCGATCCTCGTCGAGCAGATGCGTCGCGAGGGCTTCGAGCTGACAGTCGGCAAGCCGCAGGTCGTCACCCGCACGATCGACGGCAAGGTGCACGAGCCGGTCGAGCGGATGACCATCGACGTCCCCGAGGAGTACCTCGGTGCGGTCACCCAGCTCATGGCCCAGCGCAAGGGCCGCATGGAGACGATGACCAACCACGGCACGGGCTGGGTGCGCATGGAGTTCCTGGTCCCGGCGCGCGGGCTCATCGGCTTCCGCACGCGGTTCCTCACCGACACCCGTGGCACCGGCATCGCCTCGTCGATCGCCGAGGGCTACGAGCCGTGGGCCGGGCCCATCGAAACGCGGCTGACCGGCTCGCTGGTGGCCGACCGCGCCGGCGTGGTGACCCCCTACGCGATGATCAACCTGCAGGAGCGCGGCTCCTTCTTCGTGGACCCGACGCAGGAGGTCTACGAGGGGATGATCGTCGGGGAGAACTCCCGCAACGAGGACATGGACGTCAACATCACCAAGGAGAAGAAGCTCACCAACATGCGCTCCTCCACGGCGGACAACTTCGAGAACCTGGTGCCTCCGCGCAAGCTCACGCTGGAGGAGTCGCTGGAGTTCGCACGCGAGGACGAGTGCGTCGAGGTGACGCCGGAGATCGTGCGCATCCGCAAGGTGATCCTCGACCAGTCGGAGCGGGCCAAGGCGGCGGCGCGGGCCCGGCAGCGGGCCTGACGCGACGGTGACGGCACCGCGCCCCGGCGGGCTGCTGGCGGTCCACGCGCACCCCGACGACGAGACGCTGTCGACCGGGGCCCTGCTCGCGACGTGGGCGTCGGCCGGACGGCCCGTGACCGTGGTGACCTGCACCCGCGGGGAGCGTGGCGAGGTGATCCCCGCCGAGCTCGCCCACCTGGAGGGCGACGGGCCGGCGCTGGCGCGGCACCGCGAGGGCGAGCTGGCGGGGGCGCTGGCTGCGCTCGGCGTGCAGGACCACGTGTTCCTCGACGCGGTGAGCGCGGGAGGGGCGACGCCGGGCTGCCCGGCCCCGGCCGGGACTGGCCACCGGTACGAGGACTCAGGCATGGCCTGGGTCGGCGTCGCGCAGGCGGGGGCCGGCCACGAGGTGCCGGCAGGTGCCTTCGTCACCGTGCCGGTGGACCGGGCGGCGCGTCAGCTCGTGGCGGTGCTGCGCGCGCGTCGGCCCGACGTCGTGGTGACCTATGAGCCCGGCGGCGGGTACGGGCACCCCGACCACGTGCGCACGCACCAGGTGACGACGGCCGCGGTGGACCGGCTGCGCCGCGCGGGCGAGCCGGTGCCCGTGGTGCTGTGGGCGGTGCAGGACGGGGCGGCGCTGCGTCGCGGGTACGCGGCGTTGGCGACGGTGGCGCCCGGCGTGCGGAGGCTGCCGGACCCGGACGGCCCGGTGCCGTCCGCGGCGACCGGCCACGTGGACCTTGCGGTGGACGTCGCGCCGGTGCGCGACGGGCTGCTGGCGGCGCTGCGCGCGCACGCGACCCAGGTGCAGGCCGTGCGAGCGGTGGACGGCGAGCCGACGCTCGTCGGGCACTACGCGTTGTCGGACGGCCTGCTCACCCCGGTGCTGCCGGTCGAGTCCTACCGGTACGCCGACGACGAGGCCGCCCCGGCCGACGGCTGGCCGGCCGGGGTCCGGCCGGTAGCCTGACGCGGTGCATCTCTCCGCCGCCGTGATCGGCAAGGCCCTTGTCGTGCTCCTCCTGGGGGGCGTCGTCGCTGCCGCCGGCACCGTGATGCACCGGGCGATCCAGCCGTGGGGGGTGCTGCTCGCCCTGTTGCTGGTGCTGGCCGGCGGGTTCACCGCGCGTGCCTGGGCCGGGCTGGTGTCGCTCGTCGGCTACGCGGCCGGGGTCTTCCTCGTCGTGCAGGCGCTGTCCCAGGTGGGGCCCGGCGGTGACGTGCTGGTGCCCGGCGGGCAGGCCATCGGCTGGGTCTGGGTGCTCGGTGCGGTCGCCGCGCTCGTCGTCGTCGGGCTGGCGCCGCGCCGGTGGTTCGACGACCGCCCGCTCCCGCCGCGGCCGCGTCGGCCCGCAACGGACCCGGTGCCGCCGCTGCCGCCCGGTACCTCCGCCGAGACCGCGCCGCACCACGACGCGGTGACGCCCGCCGCGACCCCGCCGCACCACGACGCGGCG
>Ga0164243_10002761_pt1 | contig 28671 bp, 28 predicted proteins | sample OricompcompostOP_FD_108781 | JGI IMG/M metagenome (GOLD analysis project Ga0164243, IMG submission 108781) | Organic Plus compost microbial communities from Emeryville, California, USA - Original compost - Organic plus compost (OP) | ecosystem: Engineered > Solid waste > Mixed feedstock >... | reverse complement strand
GGGGTTCAAGGGGGTCGTCCCCCTTGGTGAACCCGGGTTTGCGGTACGTATCGGGGGTTCAAGGGGGTCGTCCCCCTTGGTGAACCCGGGTTTGCGGTACGTATCGGGGGTTCAAGGGGGTCGCCCCCCTTGCTGAACTTAGGCGCCGACGACGGTGAGGTGGCGTTCGCGCGGCTGGTCCTCCTCGGCCCCGCGGGCCAGATCCTCGTCGGTGGCGATGACCGGAGCCGGTGCCTCATCCTCGAGCGGGAGCAGGTCCATGGCGGCGAAGGCGTAACGGGAGAGCACCAGTCGTACGGTGTCGTCCTCGGCCCCGATCGGCTCGGCCACCGCGATCGCCCCCGAAGCCAGGGCTGCGTCTCGCTCACGGAGCCAGTCGACTGTGGCGGTGAGGAACCAGCTGCCGACCGCGACGTGGCGCCGACCCTGGGCGCGCAATGAGCGGATGGCCGAGGCCACCGAAGGTCCCGAACCGTCCGCGTGGGCGACGACCACGGGAAGCTTGTGGTGCTGGCCCCAGTGACGGGCGCACCGGGCCAGTTGTGCCTGGGCGCGGGTGTCGCCCGCGGTGGCGGCGGACAGGACGAGCCCGTCGAGCTCGTTGGCACGGGCGGCGGCCAGGGCAACCCTGAGTCGTTCGTCGACGATCCGCAGCAAGGACGGCTCGGGGCCGAAGGAACGTGCAGCGGTGATGGTGATGTCAGGATGGTCGAGTTGGACCTGCGCAGCGACGGCCGTCGGGCCGTGCGGGTCGTCGGGGTGTTCGGCGAGGTCGAGACCGACGACGATGACTTCGCTGCGGTCGCTGCGGGCAATGCGCTTCATGGTCTGCGCCACCGTCGGGAGACACTGGCCCGAATGGGCCAGCCGGACGTCAAGACCTGGCCTTTCGGCCTGGACGGCATCTCGAACTGCTTCGGCGGAGCGGCTGTGGGCTTCGGCCACGCCACCTCGCGCCAGGAGCAGCAGGACGGGGGCGCTCATCGCGTTGCCTTTCGCTTGTCGGCGATTGCTGTGGAGCCACTCTCACCTGTTGATACAGGTGACCGCAAACCAGAATCCCGAGGTATGAGATGGCTGTCCAAATAGTGGATGATTCGGCCGGGTGAAGTGACCGGACCGCGGTACCCGGGGTCGTCCGCGCGAACTGGGCATGGTTGGATCGGGGCCGTGGCGAACTCTGTCGATGTCCTGGTTGTCGGGGGCGGGCAGGCCGGGCTCGCGGTCGGCTGGTACCTGCGACGTGCCGGCCTGAGGCCGGGGGTGGATTTTCGGATCATTGACGACGGCGACCGCCCGGGCGGCGCCTGGCCGGGGATGTGGCCCGGCATGAGATTGTTCTCGCCTCCGCAGTACTCGAGCCTGCCGGGCACTCCGATGCCGCCGTGGAGTGGTGACGGTAATCCCGACGTTGCCCATGTCGCGGCGTACCTGACGGCGTACGAGGAACGTCACGAACTTGCCGTCGAACGCCCGGTCGCCGCACAGCGAGTCGCCTTCACCGATGAGGACGTCCGCGTCACGACCACGGCTGGGGAGATCGAGGCCCGCCATGTGGTGAACTGCACCGGTACCTGGAGTCGGCCTTTCGTCCCTGCCTGGCCGGGCCGGTCCGAGAGTCAGGTGGAGCAGCTCCACACCGTCCACTACGACGGCCCGGACCGCTTTGCCGGAAGGAATGTCGCCGTGGTCGGCGGCGGCAACTCAGCGGCACAGATCGTGGCCGAGATCGGCCCCGCAGCAGCTGAGGTGCGGTGGGTGACTCGGCGACGCCCGAGGTTCCTGCCTGCCGATGTCGACGGTGAGGCGCTGTTCGAACTGGCCTCCGCCCGACATCGGAGCCACGTCGACGATCCGGAGGATGCCGAGCGAGTGTTCGGGGTCGCTGATCTGGGGGACATCGTGATGGTGGACAGCGTCCGACGTGCCCGCGAGAGTGGTCTGCTCGTGGCGCACCGTCCGTTCGCTCGGATCGAGGACCGGTCGTTGTCCTGGTCGGACCCGGCGGTCGACTGGCCCGTGGACGCCATCATCTGGGCCACCGGTTTTCGACCTGCCCTGCGCCACCTCCGTGGGCTCGGGCTGTTGGCCGGCGACGGCACCGTGCCGGTCTCGGAAGGTACGGCGACCGGCGCGCCGCGCCTCCACTTCGTCGGGTACGGGGACTGGGCCGGGTCGGGCTCGGCCACGCTGGTCGGTGTCGGGCGGTACGCGAAACAGGTCGTCGCCCGCATCCTCGCCGCGTGACCTCACCTGATCTCGCCCGATCCCTCAGGTCCGCGGTCGCTGCAGACCGAGAATGCCCCCGACCAGGTTCAGCACAGCCGGCACGATGGTTCCCAGGAACTGGAGACCGATCGCCATCAACGCTGTCTCGATGAGGTCGGAGTCGACCAGGAATGTGGCCATCGCGATGAAACCGATCTGGAGCACAGAGCCGACCGCGACCAGCCAACCGCCGATCGAGACGGGCGGCCGCTTCGTGATGTCGGCGTGGATGCCGAGACCCACGCCGATGACGGGTGCGATGGCCGCCGCGGCGGCGCTGAGGGTGCCGATCAGCGGCCAGTCGTCGAGGTCTCCGTTCATGACTCCCATCGTGATGACGAACACGACCAGCGGGAGTGCCACCATGACGCCGGAGATGAAGGCGATGACGAGCAGTCCCGGTGCCCGTCCGGATCCCGGGGGCGACTGCGCCGGCACTGCGCGTGCCTGCGGCATCGGCTGGACCGGCTGCTGGGTCGTGGGCCGGGGGACCTGGTGGGCATGCTGGGGGACCTGCTGGGCATAGGGAACCGCCGAGTACGGGTCCGGCTCCCCCGGAGGTGACGGGGGGCCGCCGAACTGTGGCGACGACGGTGGCAGGTTGGTCCCCGGCGCAACTCTGCCACGGTGGGCGGTCAGCCGTGGTGGTACTTGCGGCCGGGCCTGTCGACAACAAAGGCCCCAGGGTCCCGGTGTCGGGCCTGGGGCTGTGCTCGGTGGGCGATACTGGGTTCGAACCAGTGACCTCTTCGGTGTGAACGAAGCGCGCTACCACTGCGCCAATCGCCCGTGCAGGCATGAACATTAGCTCACTGGTCGATCGAGCGCTAATCGGTTCGCGTCGGGTCGGACGAGGCGCTGGGCTGCTCCGGCGGCCGTCGGGAGTGCCGGTTCGTCTCGGTGTCAGCCCGGGGATGGCGGACCATGATCATCAGTTTGCTCAGGTCGCCGGGATCGACTACTGTTTCCAACCGCACCGCAGAACGGAAAAGTCCGGGGCGCGGCGCACGCGGACGTGGCTCAGGGGTAGAGCATCACCTTGCCAAGGTGAGGGTCGCGGGTTCGAATCCCGTCGTCCGCTCGGAGAGGGCCTTGCCCCCAGGGGGTCAAGGCCTCCTCACCGACAAGGCCGGATCCCACTGGTGGGTTGGCCGAGAGGCGAGGCAACGGACTGCAAATCCGTGTACACGGGTTCAAATCCCGTACCCACCTCGGGCGATTGGCGCAGCGGTAGCGCGCTTCCCTGACACGGAAGAGGTCACTGGTTCGATCCCAGTATCGCCCACCACAGTACGGACAGATGTCGCCCCGGTCAGCAGACCGGGGCGATCTGCATTTCCGACCCCAGGGCCGGCCTGTTCGCCCTCGGCGGAAACGGTACGAAGTCGCTAGCGTTGGGTCAGTGACCGACAGCCTCTGGGACCTCCCCGCGTACGAGCTGATGTCGCGAACCGCGACGCCGGATCCCACCCCTGGTGGCGGCTCGGTCTCGGCTGTCGCGGGAGCGCTGGGGATCGCTCTGGTGGAGATGGCTGTTGCAATCACCGATGACCGTACCCTCGATGTCCGGCAGGCCCGTCTGAGGTCGTTGCGGGAGCAGGTGGCCACGGCGGCCGACCAGGACATCGCCGACTTCACCGAGGTCATGGCGGCGTACCGGATGCCCCGTGCCGACCCTGCCCAACGTGAAGCCCGTGCCCGCGAGATGGAACGAACGGCGATCACGGCGACCAGCATCCGCTCGAACTGGTCGCCGTACTCGCCGAGGCACGCGGATTGGCGAGCGAACTCGAACCCCTCGTGAAGAAGAACATCCTGAGCGACGTGCTGGCCGGGCGCGACCTGGTCACCGGGGCGGCGTGGGCCACGGTCCGTACCGTCGACATCAACCTCGCCACGCTGGGCCGACTGGCTTCGTCGGCCGAACACGAGCTCCGCCTCCGTCGCAACGAACTCGTCACCACCCTGGAGGAGAACCGATGACCGCCACCGTGCTCGACCCGTCCGTCGTGGCGAAGGCATACCGCGACGAGGTGCGCCGCGACGTCGCCGCTCTCACCGTGGACGGCCGTCCCTTGCGCATCCGCGGGCTGTTGGCGCAGCAGACCGGTCCGGCGGCGACGTACGCGCGGTACGCGCAACGCGGATGTCGTTCGGTCGGGATCGAACTGGACGTGCTCCATGTCGAGGTCGACCAGGTGGCTCCGGCGATCGCTGCGGCGAATCTCGACCCCGAGATCGACGGCATCTTCCTCTACTACCCGTTCCTGGACCGGGCCGAGGATCGTTGGCTGCGTGAGCTGGTCGACCCGCGCAAGGATGTGGAGGGCCTGCATTCCTTCTGGAGCAGGCTTCTGTACGAGAACCAGCGCTTCGTGGACGAGGACAGGACGGCGCGCGCCATCCTGCCGTGCACCCCGCTGGCGATCCTCAAACTGCTGCAGCATGCCGGGATGCGGAGCAGTGCTGGGCCGGCTCCGCTGGAGGGAGTCACTGCGTGCATCTTCAACCGCAGTGACCTGGTGGGCCGACCGCTGGCGGCCATGCTCGCCAACGACGGTGCGCGGGTGCATTCGCTCGACGTGACCGGCACTCTCGACTTCGAGCCGGCGATCGGTCGTCGGGCCCATGACGTCCGGGAGTCCACGGTGGATCGTACGGAGGCGCTCGCCGCCGCCGACGTGGTCATCTCGGCGGTTCCGTCCGCCAGTTTCGAGTTGGTGCGCGGCGACGAGATCAAGGCGGGCGCGATCTGTGTCGACGTGGCCGAGTTCACCAACTTCGATGCCTCCGTGGCGGAGCGGGCCAGCGTGTTCGTGCCCAGGGTCGGCCCGTTGACCATCGCCATGGCCACCCGCAACCTGGCGCGACTGGTCAGGATGCGTCGCGGCTGAACTCGGTCGGGGAGGCTGTCGCGGACGGTCGGTCAGCGGTGAACCGTCGGGCGAACCAGCCCACGACACAGCCGATGGCGGTGCCGGTCAGGTCTGCCACGATGTCCCAGAGGTCGCCGCTGCGATCGGACAACAGCAGTCCTTGGACGAGCTCGCTCGCGATCGCCTGCAGCACCGCCAGACCGGCCACCAGTCGCCAGTCGACGCGTGCGGCGATGAACAGCGCCACGGGCACGGCGAAGCCGAGCAGGTGCTCGATCTTGTCGGAGGGCATGCCGGGGGTGCTGGGAGGACCGGACGGGCTGTACAGGCCGTAGAACTGGACCAGGAGAGCGACCACGCCGAGGATGAGCAGGATTCGTCGGCGCCAGTTCACCGGGAGAAGAGTAGTCGCTGGTGTCCAGCTAGTCGGTTGGCATCATCACCCAGGTCGGAGGATGCCAACCGTGCTGGCGATCCTGGACGAACTGCCACTGTCGGTTCCCGGCGGGCCAGGTGTGGCTGACGCCGATGGGTCCACGGCTGCCGGGATGCCGGACGACGGCGGTGGGGGAGAGGTGCTCGCGACCGGCAGGAGTTCCGGTGCCGAGCCAGAGACACGCCGTACCGTCGCTCCACCTGATCCAGCCGTCCACGAAGGACCAGGCGAGACCGGCCGCCGCGAGCCAGTGCACGGTGACCTCGGCCGCAGCGGCCAGTCCGGTGACGGCGTCGTCGACGATCACTCGGTCGTCGGCCTGGCGAACCGCTCGGGTGAGACGCGCGGTGGCCGGCAGACCGGCGTAGCAGTCGGTGAGGTCGAGCTGAACGGGGGCGAGTCCGACAACGCGACCTTCCTTGCGGGACTGGAGAATCTGGTCGGACCCGTCGACGGTGATGACCGGCGTGTTGTGCGCCGCACTGCCCAAGGTGTAGTCGCGTTCCGGGCCGGGCACGTACTGCTGGTAACCCGGGTCGGTGATCCACACCGTGCCACGCCAGGCCATGACGACGTGGCCGGTGTCGTGATGCAGGTGCCCCATCTCGTGGCGACCCACCCCGACGGCGACCAGACGGTCGTCGTGGTTCCATCCGGTGCGCAGCGCGACCGCCGACGGGAGCTCGACCGCGGCCTCGGGTGGGGGTGGCGCAGCCACGTCCACCTGGTCGTGCAGCGCGATCACCAGCGCCGTGGCGGGAAGCCGTTCCGGGCTGCAGCGGCGCAGCAACCATGACGTCCCGGCGGTGGCCTCTGTCCCGTACCAGCGGGTGAAGCGGGCGGCACAACTGAGCCACTGGGTCATCTCCGACTCGACATCGCCGAGGGGAACGGCGAGGTCGGCGCGCCCCGGTACCGACAGTTGGGCCCACTCGTCGCCGAGCTCGAGCAGGGGAGACCGCCAGCGCTGCGCCAGGTCGTGCCGGGTCCCGAGCGCCTGTTCGATCTCCATCCACTGGGTCACACTGTCGAACAGGTAGCCGTTGTAGGCGGTTTGCTCGGTGAGATGTTCGGCGGATCGGGCGGCGAACCAGGTCTCGACCGCCTCGACGACACGTTCGGCATACACCTCGGCCGACGGATCGCCGACGACACGGGCCAGTGCGGCCACCGAGCACAGCACGATCATCGGGATGTTCGCCAGCGACCCGATGCCGAGCCAGGTCTCCTCGTACCACGCTGGGACATCGGTGTGCAGCAGGGTCCGCGCGGCCTGGTGTGCCTGCTCGCGGTGCTCGGGATCCCAGTCGGGATCGGACAGTTCGCGGGCCAAGGACATGGCCAGGTGCCCGGTGGGCAGGCTCACCTTGTCGTTCCACTCCCGGAAGTGGTCCCAGCCGGCGAGGGCGGCGAGCTCGGTGCGCACCAGCCTGCGAGCCTCGGCGTCGTCCCACCGGGTGGCTGCACCCCGCAGCACCTCCCAGCGCTCCACCAGTTCCCAGGTGAGCCAGATCAACCAGGGATACGGCGCAACGCCGGGCACGCCGGCCGGAAGATCGACCGGACGTTGGCCGACCGGCAGTGGGAACGCCCACCGGTGGCCGATCCGATAGTGGTCGACGGCGAGCTCGGTACGGCGGAGCTGCTCGTCAACCCGGCTTCGCAACTCCTGCTCGAGATCCTCGGCAGAGCTGAGATCGGTCTGCCATCGCGGATCCACCGAACATCCCGAGATCTCGTAGCGGGTCCCGGTTCGCCTCCACACCATGGGTCAGGAGTATGCGACGGTCACCTTCCCGCTGGTGGTGTCTCGGGTGATCGTCCCACCGGCGAAGACAGCCGTCTCCGACTTCTTCTTGGTCGCCACGGGTTTCGTGGGCAGGCCGAGACGCCCGGTGTCGCCGCCCTCGGCGATCCACCTGGCGCCGATCGGGCCGGCCACGACGATCGGGTTCTTCGACCTGGCGATGATGATCCCGGAGTCGAAGCGCATCGCCGGACTGCCGGCCAGGGTCTCGACCGATCCGGTCGGCCATCCCAGACGCGCCCGGTCCGACTGTCGGGTCCGGTACACCTGCCACACCGCTCCGTCCAGAGCGAACACACCGTGGTCGCTGTTGATCATGAGACCGGCATCGAACACCAAGCCCTCGGCCGAGCCGTCGCCGAGGATGCGCCGACCACCGACGGGATAGCCGAGATCCCCCCTCGAGCCGCCCGCCGTGGCGTAGGCGTCGCGGTAGTCATCAGGGACCCAGCCCCGTACCACTGCCGGCTCGTCGGCGTCTCGACTTCGCTCGACGGACGGGCTTCCGGACTCGACGGACGGGCTTCCGGACTCGACGGACGGGCTGCCGGAGTCGAAGCGGGTCAGGTCGTACTGGTCGATCAGGTCGCTCACGAGTCGGGCGTACTGCGGATCGGTGGCGTAGCCGCCGGCCTGCAGTTCCTTCACGAACTTCTTCGGATCGTCGGTGTGCCGAAATGCCTTGGCGTAGCGGCTGAGGCTCTTCAGCAGCAGGCCGTGGTCGATGAACGAGTCGACGACCGTGGTGTAGGTACGGAACCGGGCCGCCTCGGTGCTGGCCCGGCCGCTGCTGTCGTACTCCGTCGTGGACATTGTGACGCACCCGGTCCTCACCGACGTGTGGGTCGTCGAGCACTTGATCCCGAAGTAGTTCGCGGCATACATCGACAGGGCGGAGTCGCCCCAACCGGACTCGAGGATCGCCTGGCCGATCGTGACCGAGGCAGGCACACCCGTCCGCTTCTCGGACTCCTGGGCCCAGGGGGCGACCGACACCACGAACAACTCGCGGTGATCCGGTTCCGGTGGCGGAGGTGTCGAGCGCGGCGCCGTGGTGCGGAAGCACCCGGCGAGCGACACGACAGCCAGCACGGCCACGACCACTCGTACGGCGTTGGCCGCCACCGTGCCAGGGCGCATCGATGTCCTTCCTCGCTGGTGTCGGTGTCGGCGTGAGCCTTGGGCCTCAGTGTAGGAGCCGTGTTCGACCGACGGTCGTGACCAGGCCGCCCGTAGGGTGGGAGGCATGCAGCCAGCACTCGCCCTTCACGGGCTGACCAAGAGGTTCGGTCCCAAGGTGGCCGTCGACGCACTGAGCCTCGAGGTGCCCGCAGGATCGCTGTACGGACTGGTCGGTCCGAACGGTGCCGGCAAGACCACGACGCTGTCGATGGCGACCGGGCTGCTCCGTCCCGATGCCGGCACGGCCCTGGTGCTGGGACACGACGTCTGGGCCGATCCGCCGGCGGCCAAGGCCGCCATGGGAGTGTTGCCGGATGGCCTGCGCCTCTTCGATCGGCTCACCGGCCGTGAACTGATCACCTATTCCGGGAGACTGCGCGGCGTCGCCGAAGCAGACCTGGTCACCCGGCGGGAAGGCCTGCTGGAGAACCTGGGTCTCACCGAGGACGCCGACAAGCTGGTCGTCGACTACTCGGCCGGCATGACGAAGAAGATCGGCCTGGCCTGCGCCTTGGTGCATGCGCCTCGCCTCGTGATCCTGGACGAGCCGTTCGAAGCCGTCGACCCGGTCTCGGGTGAAGGGATCCGGACCATCCTGCGGAACTACGTCGCCAACGGGGGCACGGTCATCTTCTCCTCCCACGTGATGGAACTGGTCGAGAACCTCTGCGACCACGTCGCGGTGATCGGTGCCGGCACCCTGCTGGCCGCCGGCACGCTGGACGAGGTGCGGGCGGGGGAGAATCTGCAACAGCGCTTCCTGCAACTGGTCGGTCCCTCCGGCAGCTCCGCCGATCTCTCCTGGCTCACCGGTGGAGTCGCACCGTCATGACCGGAATCCTGGTACGGCTCAAACTCACCCTGCTGCGCAACGGTCTGCGTCGCAGCCCCTGGCAGGTGGTCGGCCTTGTCATCGGTGCGGTCTACGGATTGGGCATTGTCGGCATGGCAGCAGCGGGCCTGGTGGCCCTGCGGTTTGCCGAAGCCGAGATCGCTCACGCCGCCACGATGGTGATCTTCAGCATCGTGACGGTGGGCTGGGTCGTGCTGCCGATCTTCGTCTACGGCGTCGACAACACAGTTGATCCCTCCCGCTTCGCCCTGTTCGGGCTGCGACCGGGCCAGCTCCTGCCCGGGTTGTGGCTGGCAGGGCTGATCGGCGTGCCGGGTGTGGCCACCCTCCTGGTGGCACTGTGCCTCATCGGCACCTGGTCGATCGGGGTGCTGCCGGTCCTGGCGGCGCTGATCTCGGCGGTGATCGGCACCCTGCTGTGTGTGTTGTGGTCACGTTCGGTGCTGACCTGGTTGTCGGGGATGCTGCGGGGACGACGCTTCCGCGACATCGCCATCGTCGGGTTCGTGGTGCTGATGCTGGCCTTCAGCCTGGGAATGCAGCTCGTCAGTCGCATCGGCCAGTTGTCGCCGCAGGTACTGCTGGATCTGTTGCACAGTGCGGCTGCAGTGCTCGGCTGGACGCCGTTCGGCTGGATCTGGGGCCTCCCGGGTGCGGTCGCTCTCGGCCACTGGCTCGAGGTGTTGGTCCGGCTCGTGCTGACCGCGGCACTGACTGTCGGTCTGCTCGCACTGTGGCGGTCCCGGCTCGGCATCGAGCTCACCTCGCCCCTGGACGCCGGCAGCGGCGGTGGGAAGGTCAGGGCGGACTCGTTCATCGACCGGTTGGTGCCGGCAACGCCGTACGGAGCCGTCGCCGGACGCACCCTGCGCTACTGGCGTCGGGATCCGCGTTACCAGGTTGCACTGGTGTCCTTGGTCATCCTGCCGGTGTTCCTGATCGTGATCAGTCTGGTGAACGGTCGTGCCCTGAACATCGCCTCCTGGTCGCCGGTGCTGATCGCCGTGATCGGTGGGGCCTCGGTGGGCAGCGACCTGGCGTACGACAACTCCGCGTTCGGCCTGCACCTGCTCAGCGGGGTCAGCGGTCGCGATGACCGTCGGGGTCGCGTGACCGCGTACCTGTGGGTGGTCACGCCGGTACTGGTGATGGCCGTCATCGTGACGACCGCGGTCACCCAGGCCTGGCAGCTGCTGCCCTCGGTGCTCGCCCTCTGCGTCGTGGCACTGTTGGCGGGCCTCGGGGCCGGGTCCGCGGTGAGCGGGTTCGTGCCGGGCAAGGTGAAGCCGCCCGGGAGCAACGCCTTCTCCAGTGGTGGTGGCAACCTGCAGTCGTTGCTGAACCTGATGCTGACCAGCGGAATCACCTTCGTGGCAGCGCTGCCGACGGTCGCCCTGGTCGTCGCGGCACAGTTCGGGCCGGGTTGGCTCGCCTGGATCGCGCTGCCGGTGGCCGGGGTGTGTGGAGCTGCGGTGCTGGTGGCGGGAATCCGGCTCGGTGGGCGTCTGCTCGATCGGCGTGGCCCGGAACTGCTGGCGGCCATCACCTCCTGAGTCCCGTGGCACAATGTGGCGGTCACGACAACAGGCCTGCACCCGTACAGCGGGCCCCGAATCCGAGGAGTTCCCTTGTCCGACACATCTGCGCCCGCAGTCGCCAGCGTCACGACCGAGTCATCGACGACCGGACTGGAACTCTTCGGCGATGACCGGACCGTCGTGGCGATGCGCGTGGACGGGGTGACGCTCGACCTGCATCGTGAGGTGGCTGCCGGAACCACCGTGGAGCCCGTGCTCATCACCTCCGACGAGGGCTTGGCCATCGTGCGCCACTCCGCGGCCCACGTGCTCGCCCAGGCCGTACAGGCGAGCCGATCCGATGCCAAGCTGGGCATCGGACCGCCCATCACCGACGGCTTCTACTACGACTTCGACGTCGACGAGCCGTTCACCCCCGACGACCTGAAGGCACTGGAGAAGGGGATGCAGCGCATCGTCAAGGAGCGCCAGCGGTTCGCCCGCCGGGTCGTCTCCGACGACGAGGCCCGCACCGAACTCGCGGCCGAGCCGTACAAGCTCGAGCTGATCGGACTCAAGGGCGGAGCCTCCGCCGAGGACGGCTCCAGCGTCGAGGTCGGTGCCGGCGAGCTCACCATCTACGACAACCTGCGCCGGACCGGCGAGGTCGCCTGGTTCGACCTGTGCCGTGGCCCGCACGTTCCGCACACCGGTTACATCCCGGCCTTCTCGCTGATGCGCTCGGCCGCGGCCTACTGGCGTGGCAACGAGAAGAACAAGCAGCTGCAGCGGATCTACGGCACCGCCTGGGCCAGCACCGACGAGCTGAAGGCGTACCTGCACCGGCTCGAGGAGGCCGCTCGTCGCGACCACCGCAAGCTGGGCAACGAACTCGACCTGTTCTCCTTTCCTGACGAGATCGGCTCCGGCCTGCCCGTGTTCCACCCCAAGGGCGCCATGATCAAGATGGAGATGGAGAATTACTCCCGGCAGCGCCACGTGCAGGCCGGCTACTCCTTCGTCTCCACCCCGCACATCACCAAGGCGCACCTGTTCGAGACGTCGCGTCACCTGGAGTGGTACGCCGACGGCATGTACCCGCCGATGCACCTCGACGAGGAGCGCGACGCCGAGGGCAACATCCGCAAGCAGGGCCAGGACTACTACCTGAAGCCGATGAACTGCCCGATGCACAACCTGGTCTTCCGGTCCCGCGGCCGGTCGTACCGGGAACTCCCGCTGCGGCTGTTCGAGTTCGGCAGCGTGTACCGCTACGAGAAGTCCGGGGTGGTGCACGGGCTCACCCGGGCCCGTGGCTTCGCCCAGGACGACGCACACATCTACACCACCCGCGAGCAGATGCGCGACGAGCTGGCCAGCCTGCTGACCTTCGTGCTGGACCTGCTCGCCGACTACGGCCTGGACGACTTCTACCTGGAGCTGTCGACACGCGACCCGGAGAAGTCGGTCGGCGACGACGCCACCTGGGAGGAGGCCACCGCGGTCCTGGAGGAGGTCGCCACCTCGTCCGGTCTCGTGCTGGTGCCGGATCCGGGTGGCGCGGCCTTCTACGGTCCGAAGATCAGTGTGCAGGCCAAGGACGCGATCGGCCGGACCTGGCAGCTGTCCACCATCCAGCTCGACTTCTTCGAACCCGAACTGTTCGAGCTGGAGTACACCGCGGCCGACGGATCCCGGCAACGGCCGGTGATGATCCACCGGGCGCTGTTCGGCTCCATCGAGCGCTTCCTGGGTGTGCTGACCGAGCACTACGCGGGTGCCTTCCCTCCGTGGCTGGCCCCGGTGCAGGTGGTCGGCGTGCCGGTCGCCGACGAGTTCACCGGCTACCTGGACGAGATCGCCACCCGGCTTCGGGCCCAGGGGGTACGGGTCGAGGTCGACTCCTCGGACGACCGGATGCCCAAGAAGATCCGCAACGCCTCCAAGGCCAAGGTCCCGTACACCCTGATCGCCGGCGGGGAGGACCGTGACGCCGGGGCGGTGTCGTTCCGCTACCGCGACGGTTCGCAGAAGAACGGGGTGCCGGTGACCGAGGCGATCGCCGAGATCACGGCTGCCATCCGCAACCGCGTTCAGGTCTGAGCAACGTGGCCTCGACAAGCTCGACCGGCGTGGGCTCGACAGGCTCGACCGGCGAGGACGAGCAGGTTCCTTCGGCGCCCGAGGCGGCCGCTTCTCTGCCCGGCGAGCCGGACGCGTTCCAGCGACTGTGGACCCCGCACCGGATGGTCTATGTCGGAGGGCAGGACAAGCCGGCCGACGACTCCGTACGCGAGTGTCCGTTCTGTCGCAGCCCCCAGCGGGGTGACGCCGAAGGACTCGTCGTGCATCGGGGCGAGACGGCGTACGTGGTGATGAACCTCTACCCCTACTCGCCCGGCCACGTGCTGGTGTGTCCGTACCGTCACGTCTCCGACTGGACCGACACGACCGCGGAGGAGCGGGCCGAGATCGGTGATCTGGTGGCTGCCTGCATGGAGGTGATCCGGGCCGTGTCGTCGCCGGCAGGCTTCAACCTGGGCATCAACCAGGGCGAGGTGGCCGGTGCCGGCATCGCCGCGCACCTGCACGAGCACGTGGTGCCGCGCTGGGACGGAGATGCGAACTTCCTCCCGATCATCGCCGGAACCAAGGCGGTGCCGCAGCTGATCGGTCAGACCAGGGAGCTGCTGGCAGCACAGTTCGTCCGCCGCGCGATGGTTCAGTCCGCACCCGTCGACGTGCGCGCGCCACAGTGACGCGGGACCCTGTCTGATGTTGGAACGCTTCCGGTCGGCGATGGCGACGCTGCTGGGCCCGCCGGCCCGGCTGCTGATCCGTCTCGGGGTCCGTCCGGACGTGGTCACCCTGGTCGGGACGGCAGCGGTGGTGGTGGTGGCCGTCGTGCTCATCCCGCTCGGCCTGCTGTGGCAGGCGGCCGTGGTGCTCGGGGTGATCAGCTTCGCCGACATGCTCGACGGGCAGGTGGCCCGGTTGTCGGGTCGAGCCACGGCGTGGGGGGCCTTCCTCGACTCGTCGCTGGACCGGATCGGTGACGGAGCGGTCTTCGGTGCCGTTGCCGTGTGGTTCGCCCTGACCGGTCAGCCGTTGTGGTGCGGGATCAGCGTCGCCGGCCTCGTGCTCGGACAGGTCACCTCGTACGTGAAGGCCCGGGCGGAGAGCCACGGCTGGATGGTCAGCGGCGGACTGGCAGCCCGGGCGGACCGCCTCGTGCTCTGCTACCTCGGGATGTTCCTCGAAGGGCTGGGAGTGCCGTACGCCCTGGCGGTGGCGATGGTGGTCCTGGCGCTGGCGAGCGGGGCGACCGTGGTGCAACGTTTCGTCCAGGTGTGGCGCCAGGCCGGGGCCGGCCACACCGAGGACGACGGCACGGGGCACGACGGCGCGGGGGCTGAGCGGTGAACCGTGCGGCGGCGGTGCGACAGGTGTGGCGGTGGGGCTGGCGGCTCGGACCGCATCTGCCCACCGTCGTGCAACGGGCGATCGTGGCCGTTGGGACACGGGCGGCGGTGCTGCGCCCGGGTGAGCACGTCCGAACCCTGCAACGGAATCTGACGATCGCGTCCGGAGCACCGGCGACGCCTGCCCTGGTGCGTGCCGCTGTCGCGTCCTACCTGCGCAACGTCGTCGAGTCGTTGACACTGCCCGGGTGGAGCCGCGCCGAGATTCGTGCCCGGGTTCGCGTGGTGGGCGAGGACCGGCTGCGTGAGGCACAGCGCACCCGAGGAGTGGTCGTGGCGCTGCCCCACAGCGGCAACTGGGACCTGGCCGGGGCCTGGGCCTGTACGACAGGACTGCCGGTGACCAGTGTTGCCGAGCGTCTCGACGATGCCGAGTTCGCCGACTTCCTCGCGTTCCGGCGATCCTTGGGGATGGAGATTCACTCCCATCGCGATCCGGGCCTGGTCAGCACACTGGTCGGTGCTGTCCGGGCCGGCCGGGTGGTGTGTCTGCTGGCCGACCGCGACCTGACCGGCGGGGCAGGGATCCCCGTACGGTGGGGCGGCCGGTCGATCACCGCGCCGGCAGGTCCGGCCCTGGTGGCGCGACTGTCCGGCGCGGCGCTGTTCCCCGGGGTGTGTCGCTACACCGGCCGGGTCGGCACCGGCGGGATGGTGATCACGCTCGGGGAGGAGGTCGTCCACCGCCCCGGACGCGACGGGTTGGTCGCGATGACCCAGGACGTGATCGACCACTTCGCCGGCCAGGTGGCGGAGGCGCCGCAGGACTGGCACCTGATGCAGCAGTTCTTCGGTCCGGCGGCCTCGGAGCAGACCGGGGAGCGACCGTGGGGATGAGGATCGGTCTGGTCTGCCCGTATTCCCTCGCGGTGCCGGGCGGGGTGCAGAATCATGTGCTCGGACTGGCCGGCTGGTTGGTGGGCGAAGGGCATCGGGTGTCGATCCTGGCGCCGGACGAGGCCCCTGCGGTGCTGCTGGCCCGGCACGGGGTGCCGGCCGATGCGGTGACCAGCTGCGGCCGCTCCCTCCCCGTTCCCTACAACGGATCCGTGGCGCGGATCACCTTCGGGCCACTCTCGGCACGCCGCGTACGGCGGTGGTTGCGGACCGAGCAACCGGATGTGCTCCACGTGCACGAGCCGATCACACCGAGCGCGAGTCTGGTGGCCCTGCGGCACAGCCGGGTGCCGGTGGTTGCCACCTTCCACACCGCGACCCCGCGCTCGCGCACCATGCACCTCGCGCGTCGACTGCTTGCCGGCACGATCGATCGCATCGCTGCCCGGATTGCGGTCTCACCGACGGCGGCCGAAGTGGTACGCACCCACCTGCATCGTGAGGCGCAGGTGGTGCCGAACGGATTCAGCCCCGCGCAGCTCCGAGGCGGTGCGGTGCCGCGGTTGTCGCATCGACTGGTCTTCCTGGGACGTCTCGACGAACCCCGCAAGGGCCTCGAGGTGCTGTTGCGCGCCTGGCCGGCGATCCGGGAGGTCCACCCCGACTGCGAGTTGGTGCTGGCCGGCGCCGGAAGGAGGCGGCACCTGCCGGACGGTTGCCGTGCGGTCGGGGTCGTCTCCGACGCGGAGCGGGCCGACCTGCTCGGTTCGGCCGAACTGTTCATCGCGCCGCACCGGGGTCGGGAGAGTTTCGGCCTGGTGGTGGTGGAGGCGATGGCGGCCCGGGCGGTGGTCGTCGCGGCCGACCTGCCCGCCTTCGCCGACGTGTTGACCGGACCCGATGGGCGACGGTACGGCCACCTGTTCCGCGCCGGCGACGCCGACGCCCTGGCCGATGCCGTGCTGGCGGCGCTGACCGACGATGCGCTGCACAGTGGCAACCCGGCACTGCGCGACCGTGCGGCAGAGGCCGCCGAGCGTTACGACTGGTCGGTCGTGGCCCCTGAGGTGGTTCAGACGTACCGGGAGGTCGTGGCCGCCCGGGACGCCGTGGCGCGCCGGTCCGGACGCAGCCTTCCGGCGACATCCGTCACGGCTGGTGACCAGCTTGTACGCTGACGGGCGTGGCTGAGCATTCGTCGTCCCGTACGCAGGCTGCGTCGGCGACCGACGGGGCTCGGTCCGAGGGCGAGAAGGCGGGTGGCGGCAGTGGGGCGGCACGCCCGGTCGACGCCAGCATGGACCTGCTGAAGCAGGTGATGGAGCAGCCCCTTGATCCCGACTACGCGGTGCTGGCCCGACGCGGCGAGGGCTCCTCCCGACATCGGGTGTTGCTGGCCGTGGTGCTGGTCGCGCTCGGCGCGTTGTTGGCCGTGGCGGTCCTGCAGAACACCCGTACGGCCGGTGCCCGCGCCACCGAGCGGAGCGAGTTGATCGATCGGATCCAGGACCAGTCCGCCCGCCAGGACCAGCTGCGTACCGAGCTGGAGAACCGGCAGGAGGAGGTTCGGCGTCTGCGGGAGTCGATCCTCGGCACGAAGGAGGACAAGGACCTGCAGGTCGAACTCGACCGGCTGGACCTGCTCGCCGCGACCGTGCCGGTCAAGGGCCCCGGGATCGTGGTCACCGTGGACGACTCTCCCGGCGACACCAGCAAGGGCCGGGTGATGGATGTGGACCTGCAGCAGTTGGTGAATGGACTGTGGCAGTCCGGCGCCGAGGCCATCGCGATCAACGGGCACCGACTGTCTGCGCGCAGCGCGATCCGGGGAGCGGGCAGTGCGATCACCGTCAACTATCGCTCCCTGAGTCGCCCGTACCGGGTGGAGGCGATCGGGGACCCCAACACGCTCCAGTCCCGCTACATCGAGACGGCCGGCGGCATCTGGTGGAGCAGCCTCGCCCAGAACTACGGCATGCGCCATGACATCGCGGCGGCCTCCGAACTCAACCTGCCGGCCGACGCCGGCGTCGGACTGCGCCATGCACGGAAGGGAAGCTGAATGATCCCCATCCTCGGACTCGTCCTGGGCATCGTGCTGGGCATCGTGCTGGAGCCCGGACTGCCACAGTTCCTCCAGCCGTACCTGCCGATCGCGATCGTCGCGGCGCTCGACGCCCTGTTCGGTGCCCTGCGGGCCTACCTGGAGGGCACCTTCACCGATCGGGTGTTCATCGTGTCGTTCTTCTCCAACGTCCTGATCGCCGCCCTGATCGTGTTCATCGGGGACCAGATCGGCGTCGGATCGCAGCTCTCGACAGGCGTGGTCGTGGTGCTCGGCATCCGGATCTTCACCAATGCTGCCGCGATCCGGAGGGCTCTGCTCCATGCCTGACAGCCGGAAGCCTGACAGCAGGAAGAAGGGGAACCGGAAGGGCCCCGCGGAGAAGTCGACGGAGGAGAAGCCTTCCGTGCGGTCCAGCCGCTCGTGGTGGGATGCCGTGCTCCGGCCCACCAGGGCCCAGCTGATCATCGCGATCGCGCTGGCCCTGGTCGGGTTCGCCGTCGTCACACAGGTCCGCAGCACCCGCAGCACCGACGACTACAGCAGCGCGCGCCGCGAGGACCTGGTCCAGCTGCTCGACCAGCTCAATGCGGAGACGCGGCGGCTCGAGTCGGAGTCGGCCGACCTGGAGCGGACGCGTACCCAGTTGGAGTCCGGCGCCGACGCCGAGGAGGTGGCCCGCGCCGAGGCCCGCAAGCGTGCCGAGGTGCTGGCGATCCTGGCCGGTACGGTGCCGGCCGAAGGTCCCGGGATCCGGATGGTGATCACGGATCCGCAGCAGAAGGTGACGCCCGAGGTGCTGCTCGACGTGATCGAGGAGATGCGTGACGCCGGGGCGGAGGTGATCGAGATCAACGACAGGATCCGTGTGGTCGCCACCAGCTGGATCGCCGCCGGGCCGCAGGGCCTGTTGATCGACGACATCCTGGTCACAGTGCCCATCACCATCGAGGTGATCGGCGACTCCCACGCCCTGGCCGAGGGGGCGCAATTCCGCGGCGGCCTGATCAGCGAGATCGAGGGGCCGTCGATCGGTGGCACCGTCGACCTCCGGCAGCTGGACCTGGTGAAGGTCGATTCCTTGCACACCCCGAAGGCGAATCAGTACGCTCAGCCCGCGCCCAAGCGGCCGAAGTGATCACCAGAGGAGGACCCCATGGCGGACTACCCGGATGACCGTTCGTACAGCGAGGACCACGAGTGGGTGCGGCCTGCCGGTGAGGTGCAGCGGGTGGGCATCACCGACTACGCGGCCGAGCAGTTGGGTGACATCGTGTACGTGAGCCTTCCGGAGGTGGGCCAGGAGGTCGCCCGGGGCGAGGCCTGTGGCGAACTGGAGTCGACCAAGAGTGTGTCCGACGTGTACTCGCCGGTGTCGGGTGTGGTGAAGGCGGTGAACCCGGCCGTGTCGGACGATCCGGCGGCTGTCAACGCAGACCCGTACGGCGACGGCTGGCTGTTCGAGATCGAGCCGAGCGATGCCAGCGAGCTGGACGCCCTGCTCGACGCCGCGGGATACGCTGACCACGTCGGTTGAGCCACGGACGGCTCCTTCCCGCCCAAAACGGCCCGTCACGCCTACACTGGTCCGACCTGACGTACCGACCGAGAGACAGCGCCGATGCCCTTCTGCACCCACTGCGGCCATCAGAATCCTGACGGCAGCAACTACTGCGCCCGCTGCGGCGAAGCGTTGCAGCGGGTGCCGGAATCACCGACGGCCGATGCCGATGCCGACACCCAGGTCCACACCCTTGACTCCACCCAGGTCATCCGTGCCGTCGTGGACGACGGCCGGGCCCAACTGACCAGCGACGAGGAGTCGGCCGTCCGGGCCTTGCCGGAGGGGTCGGCGCTGCTGATCCTGCATCCGGGAACGCCACGCAGCGAGCGCTTCCTGTTGGCCGCGGACACCGTTGCGGTGGGGCGGCACCCGACCTCTGACATCTTCCTGGACGACATCACGGTCTCGCGCAAGCACGCCGTCTTCACCCGTCGGGAGGGCACGGTCACGGTTGAGGACCTGGGCAGCCTGAACGGGACGTACGTGAACCGGGCCGTGATCGAGGGTCCCACCGAGGTCCACGACGGTGACGAGGTGATGATCGGGAAGTTCCGGCTCACCTTCTTCGCCAGCGAGCACGGCCTTGGGTGATGGCAGGCGGTCCCACGCTGCGCAGCATCGGCCAGGTCCTCGCAGCCATGAAGGTCGACTTCCCTGACATCACGATTTCGAAGATCAGGTTTCTGGAGTCGGAAGGACTGATCACGCCGCACCGGGCACCGTCGGGCTACCGGCGGTTCTCGCCCGAGGACGAGCAGCGGCTGCGCTACATCCTGTCGGTGCAGCGGGAGCACTACCTGCCGTTGCGGGTGATCCGGGAACACCTGGACCTGATGGACCGCGGGCTCCAGCCGCCGGCGATCGAGTCGATCCGGCCCACGGTGGCCGAAGAGGAGCCGGAGCCGGCCGCCGCACCGCAGGGTCCGGTGCGGCTCGACCGATCCGACCTGTTGGAACAGAGTGGACTCAGCGAGGTGGCGCTGGTCGAGCTGGAGAAGTACCAGATCGTGCTGCCGAACCGTGGCACCCGGTTCTACGGCCGGGATGCCCTCGTGGTCGCCAGGGCGGCGAAGCAACTGGCCGAGTACGGCCTCGATGCTCGCCACCTTCGGGCGATCAAGATGGCCGCCGATCGTGAGGTCGGCCTGGTGGAGCAGGCCATCGCGCCGTACGTCCGCCGGACCGGCGGCAACCGTGCCGTGGCGACCGAGGTGATGAACCTGGTGGTCGGGGTGCATTCGGCGTTGCTGCGTACCGCGATCGGTCGTTGACTGAAGCCTGAGTAGGCTGGGTGCATGCGCGAGATGGATGTGGTGGGGGTCCGGGTCGAGATGCCGGCGAACCAGCCCATGGTCCTGCTGCGAGAGGTGATCGGGCATCGGTACCTGCCGATCTGGATCGCCGCAGCGGAGGCCTCGGCGATCGCGAATGCCCAGGAGGGCGTGGTGCCGCAACGGCCCCTGACCCATGACCTGATGGCAGACATGCTGCACGCCCTGGGTCACCGGCTGACCGCCGTGCACATCGCGAAGTTGGAGGAGAACATCTTCCACGCCACGCTGGTGATCGACGGGGTCGAGATCTCGGCCCGCAGCTCCGATGCGATTGCGCTGGCCCTACGGACCGGCTCCGACATCTTCTGCGCCGACGACATCTTGGACAAGGTTGGCATCGACGTGCCGGAGGAGGCAGACGACCAGGTCGAGAAGTTCCGTGAGTTTCTCGACCAGGTCTCACCCGACGACTTCGTCACCGGTGACGGGCCGGAGGAGCCGGGCGGGCCGGCCGAGCGTTGAGGCTTGTGGCCTGGAGGCGAACCTCAATCGGTGGTCGAGACTCCGGCTCGGGTCCGGTGTGTCGCGCGAGGCTGTCATTGACCGGAGGTCGCCGGGTGCGTAGCGTCAGCGACGTATCCCGTACGTGGAATTACACCGGTGGACCCGGTGGGTTCCGACCCGGCAAGCGAGGCGACGTGAACACCGAACACCAGACGGCAGGCGATCTGCTCGGCGAGGGCGTGTCCGCCCGGGTGACTGCCCAGCAGGACGCGCTGATCGAGGGGGACTTCTCCCCGATGCCGTCCGACGTCGGTTTCCGTGGCCCTGTCGCCTGCAGCGCGGCCGGCATCACCTACCGCCAGCTCGACTACTGGGCTCGCACCGGACTCATCCAGCCGGAGGTGCGGGGAGCCAAGGGGTCCGGCTCACAGCGGCTCTACAGCTTCCGCGACATCCTGATGCTGAAGGTGATCAAGCGGCTCATCGACGCCGGGATCTCGCTGCAGCAGATCCGGATCGCGATCGACCACCTGCGGGCCCGCGGTGTCGAGGACATCACCGAGGTCACCTTGATGTCGGACGGGGTCTCGGTCTACGAGTGCACCTCCGACGACCAGATGATCGACCTCCTCAAGGGTGGCCAGGGCATGTTCGCCATCGGCCTCGGTGGCGTGTGGCGCGACATCGAGGGAACGCTGTCCGAGCTGCCGGCTGAACGCAACGTCGAGGAGACCGCGTCCGGCGACCAGCTCCTGCACGGCACCGATGAGTTCTCCCAGCGCCGGCGCGCCCGCTCTGCGAGTTGAGTACGCCTTCGCTGCTAAGCTGTGCCCGCCCGGACAGGGCGGGAGAGTTCACTGTGTCCGCGCCGACAGGTGCGGCACGCGGTGGCGCCGAAGGGGCAACACCCCGGAACCTCTCAGGCACCAGTGACCGCACCTGTCGCCGTACCGACGTCGCCTGACGCCGGCCGGCAGGCAACTCTGGAGTTCCCGCGCAGGCGGCGTGCGACAGAGGGGGACCCATCCAGCAGCGGCACCCGTGCCGCCACCTGTCCGAGAGGTCTCCCGTGTCCGACACCTTCGAGCTCGCCACCGAGCGGCTGCCGTTCTCCGCTCGTCACATCGGCCCCGATGCCGAGGAGACGGCTCAGATGCTCGCCGCGCTCGGGCTCGACTCGCTGACCGAACTGGTCGAGAGGGCAGCTCCGGCGGCGATCCGCGTCGAGGCCGCCCCTGAGCTGCCGCCGGCGCTGTCGGAGCACGAGGTGTTGATGCGGTTGCGGGCGCTGGCCGCTCGCAACCGTCCCGGAGTGGCCATGATCGGACTCGGCTACCACGGCACGATCACCCCTCCCGTCATCCGACGCAATGTGCTGGAGGACCCGGCCTGGTACACCGCCTACACGCCGTACCAGCCGGAGATCTCGCAGGGCCGGTTGGAGGCACTGCTGAACTTCCAGACCGTGGTTGCCGATCTGACCGGGCTGCCGACGGCGAACGCCTCCCTGCTCGACGAGGGCACCGCCGTGGCCGAGGCGATCGCACTGGCCCGCCGCACCCAGCGGAAGGGGCAGGTGGTGCTGCTCGACGCCGACACCCTGCCGCAGACGATCGCCGTGGTCCGCACTCGCGCCGAGGCGATCGGCGTCGAGGTCGTCGTGGCCGAGAGCGACCTGGTGACAGCACTCCAGCAGCACGACACCTTCGCGGTGGTCGTGCAGACCCCGGGAGCCTCCGGACGACTGGCCCACATCGCCGAGCTGCGGGCGATCGCCGAGAAGGCGCACGAGAACAATGCCCTGGTGATCGCCGCGGCCGACCTGCTGGCCTGCACGGTGACGGCGGCCCCGGCCAGCTGGGGCGCCGATGTCGCCGTCGGATCCAGTCAACGCTTCGGGGTGCCGTTGTTCTTCGGCGGACCGCACGCCGGGTTCATGGCGGTCCGGGACGGGCTGGAGCGGCAGTTGCCGGGGAGGCTGGTCGGAGTTTCGAAGGACGCCGACGGTACCGCGGCCTACCGACTGGCCCTGCAGACCCGCGAGCAGCACATCCGGCGTGAGAAGGCGACCTCCAACATCTGCACCGCCCAGGTGCTGCTGGCGGTCGTCGCCGGTATGTACGCCGTGCACCACGGCCCGGCTGGGCTGCGCCGCATCGCCGGTCAGGTGCATGCCGGAGCCCGGGCGATCGCCGGTGCTCTCAAGGCGGCCGGGATCGACATCGTGCACGCCAACTTCTTTGACACGGTCCTTGCAGCGGTGCCGGGACGCGCAGCCCAGGTGGTGTCCCGGGCCCGGGACAACGGGATCCACCTGCGACTGGTCGACGCCGACCAGGTCGGGATCTCGGTCGGGGAGGACGTCGGCGCGGCGGAGCTGGCCGCGGTCTGCGACGCCTTCGACGTCGCCCTGGGCAACCCTCCGTACGGGGAACTGGCCGATCACGTCCGAGCCGATGACTACCTGCTGCATCCGGTGTTCTCCGCCCACCACTCCGAGACCGAGCTGTTGCGTTACCTGCGGGCGCTGTCGGATCGTGACTTCGCCCTCGACCGCGGCATGATCCCGCTCGGCTCCTGCACCATGAAGCTGAACGCGACCGCCGAACTCGAGCCGATCTCGTACCCGGGCTTCGCCGACCTGCACCCGTTCGTGCCGCCCGCCGACGCTGCCGGCTACGTCGAGCTGGTGAACGAACTCGAGGGCTGGCTCGCCGAGATCACCGGCTACGCAGGGGTCTCGATCCAGCCGAACGCCGGTTCCCAGGGCGAACTGGCAGGCTTGTTGGCCATCCGCGCCCACCATCGTGCGAACGGCCAGGCACAGCGCCGCGTCTGCCTGATCCCGTCCTCGGCCCACGGCACCAACGCCGCCTCGGCCGCGATGGCCGGCATGCGGGTGGTGGTCGTGAAGGCCCTCGAGGACGGCTCGGTCGACCTGTCCGATCTGGCCGCCAAGATCGAGGCCCACCGTGAGGAACTGGCGGCGATCATGGTCACCTATCCTTCGACCCACGGGGTGTTCGAGGAAGGCATCAGCGAGCTCTGTGCCATGGTGCACGAGGCCGGGGGACAGGTGTACGTCGACGGGGCCAACCTGAACGCGCTGGTGGGCCTCGCGCGGCCGGGCCGCTTCGGTGCTGATGTGTCACATCTCAACCTGCACAAGACGTTCTGCATCCCACACGGTGGCGGCGGTCCCGGAGTGGGACCGGTCGCGGTGGGCGAACACCTGGTGCCGTACCTGCCGACCCACCCGTTCGGTGACCCGGAGAGCGGCGTCGAGACCTCAGGAGGCGTGGGGCCGATCTCCGCAGCCCCGTACGGCTCCGCCGGGATCCTGCCGATCAGCTGGGCCTACATCGCGCTGATGGGCACCGACGGGCTCACCGCAGCCACCCGGCACGCGTTGTTGGCCGCCAACTACGTGGCGCACCGGTTGGAGGAGCACTATCCGGTGCTGTACCGGGGCCGCACCGGCATGGTCGCCCACGAGTGCATCCTCGATCTGCGTCCGCTCACCAAGGAGACCGGCATCAGCGTCGACGACGTCGCCAAGCGCCTGATCGACCACGGCTTCCACGCCCCGACGATGAGTTTCCCGGTGGCCGGGACGCTGATGGTCGAGCCGACCGAGTCGGAGTCGCTGGCCGAACTGGATCGCTTCTGCGACGCGATGATCGCCATCCGCGCCGAGATCGCGCAGGTTGCCGAGGGCGTCTGGCCGGCCGACGACAACCCGCTGGTGCAGGCGCCCCACACCCTGGCCCGGGTGACCGCCGACGAGTGGACCCACCCCTACTCCCGTACGGTGGCAGGGTTTCCGGCCGGTCGGCACCGCGGTCCGATCGCCGGGGGAGTCGGGCACGGCGGTGGTCGGGACAAGTACTGGCCGGCGGTCGCGCGGATCGACCAGGCGTACGGGGACCGGAACCTGGTGTGCTCGTGCCCGCCTCCGGAGGCCTACGAGGAGTGAGCCTCCTACGTTGGTCGAGTAGCGAGCGGAGCGAGCGTGTCGAGACCACAGTGGTCTCGACACGCACCACGCAAGCGCGGTGCTACTCGGCCGTCGTTGTTCGAGACCTTGCTCAGCGCAGGTCCCCGGGGTTCTCGATCGCCGGCGGCGCCTCGCTCCAGCCGGCCGCGATGGCGGCCTTGTGTTGGCGGCGCAGCTGACGGTTGAGCCGGTACCGGTCGAACCAGTTCGGGTTGCGCACGACGAGTGAGCCCATGCCCATGTTGCCGCTGAACACCAGCAGCGGGCTGCCGGGAGTGGGACGGTTCGTCACCTTGGAGCGGGCCGAGCCCCAGCTCTTGCGAACGTCATCGATGTTGGCTGCCCAACCGAGTGGCACCACGATGGCAATCGATCCCATCCCGCCCGACACCTCAACGTCGACCTGGGGATGGGGGCAGGTCGCCTGGCTGCAGTCCATCCGGACATGTCCCATGGTGCCGCTGATCTTGATGGTGCGGGGAAGCTCCCACTGTCCGGTGCGGATCTCGGAGGAGAAGCCACCGTCCAGGTGCAGCACCTGTTCCTGGGGCTGCTGGAGCCCGACGGTGCCCCTGGTCACCAGAGTCTGCGACGGATGCGGCACCGGCAGGTCGGCGAGCAGCCGGTCGAGATCGCCATAGGTACGAAGGCTCGGCAGTTGGGCGATTCGCTCGTCCAACTCTTCGGCGGTGAGGCGACCTTCGCCGGCGGCGGCCCGTAGGGCGGTGGCCACCTCGTCCCGGTCACGGTCACTGATGCGAAGGAGGGCCGGATCCATGCGCCACAGCGTACGCTGTGCGCCGTGGACTGGGCACTGACCGTGGCTCGAGTCGGGCCCATCCTGGTCTTTCTGGTTGCCGTCACCGTGGTCGCCGAACTGGCGGAGCGGATGGGTCTGTTCTCCCTGCTCGGTGGGCTGATCTCCCGTCTCGGTGGTGGCCGGGTGTTGCCGATGTGGCTGGCACTGGCGACGCTCGCCATCCTGACGACCGCCTTCCTCTCCCTCGACACGACTGCGGTCCTGGTGACGCCGATCGCGGTCACCCTGGTCCGGCGGCACGGCCTGCCGGCGTCGTTGTTCGCCTGGACCACCCTGTGGGCGGCGAACTGCGCGTCGCTGTTGCTACCGGTGGCGAACCTGACGAACCTGCTCGCGCTGTCGCACCCGTCCGGCATCTTCGGCGGAACCGACGGCTCCGTCGCCACATGGTGGGCAGCGGCCTGGCGCCCCGCGCTGCTGGGTGCCGTGTTGCCGATGGTGGTGTTGGCGCTGTGTCATCGCCGGGTGTTGGGGCGGAGGGTCGAGGTGACGGCCGAGCCGGCGGCGCGGCCGTGGCTGGTGGGTGTGGCAGGGGTGGCCTGTGTGGTTCTGGCCGTCGGCATCGTGGCAGGTCTGCCCGTGGTGACCGTGACGGTGGTTGTCGCGCTGGCCCTGAGCCTGGTCTGTCTCGTCGCGGCCCCGGAACTGCTGGACGCTCGGATCATCCCGTGGCGCACCGTCCTCGGGGTGGCTGCCTTGTTCGCGGTCGTCACCCTGGCCCACGGCGCCGGGCTGGCCACGCTGCTGACGGGCGTGACCGGCACCGGCGAGGACCCGCTGGCCCGGATCCGGCTGGGCCTGGACGGCGCGTTGAGCGCGAATCTCACCAACAACCTGCCTGCCTATCTCGCCCTGGAGCCCGTCGCCGACTCGACCGAACGTCTGGTGGCGCTGCTGGTCGGCACCAACCTCGGGCCGCTGGTCACGCCGTGGGCGAGTGTGGCCACGTTGCTGTGGGCCGGGAGGTGTCGTGCCGGCGGTGTACCGGTGCGCTGGCGGCCGCTGGTGCTCGCCAGCGCGGGTCTCGCCGTCGTGCTCGTCGTCGCGGGCTGTGTGCTGGCCGGATGAGGTCAGGCAGCGAGAGTGGCGTCGCCGGTGAGCCAGCCACGCAGCAGCGGGACGATCTCCGTACCGAACCGGTCGACATCGGCGCTCGTCACGTAGCCGTGCCCGCTGACCCGCCAGCAGGTTCGTCCGGCGACCCGGGTGAAGGTGGCAGCGATACCGCGCTCCACCAGGATCCGTTGCAGTGTTGGAATCGGGAGAACCTGGCCATCAGATCGGTCCGGTAGGCCGACCAGCCGGATCGGGCCGACCGGCATGCCGAGGGGCACGGCTGGATCCTCACCGAACGCGCCGGCCAGCAGGCCGCCGATCTGGGCGACCGCGCAACCGGCGATGGCGGTGGCGTGGTCGCGCACCCGGTCCCAACCGAGTTCGGTCTCGATGGTTCGCAGCGCGACGGGAGCCGCGAGCCAGGCCGTACGGTCATCGGTCCCGAGGTGGTCGAACCGTTCCGGATACCCCGATACCGGGGCCCAGGTGTCGGCCGCGGGACGTAGCAGGTCGGCGATGTCGTCCCGAGCGACCAGCGCTGCGGTGCCGCGTGGCGCACAGGCGAACTTGTGCAGGTTGCCGACCCAGACGTCGGCGTCGGCCTCACCGACGGGGTCCGGCAGCAACATCGGGGCGTGGGCGCCGTCGACCACCGTGCGGATGCCGGCAGCCCGGGCGCGGGCACACAGCGGGCCGACGGGGAGCCGCCGTGCCGTGCCGGAGGTGACGTGGTCGAGGACCAGCAGGGCCGTCCGGTCGGTGACCGCGTCCCACACCGCGTCGACCACCTTCTCGGCACCGGCAGCCGGATCCAGTTCCACTGTCCGGACGGAGGCACCGACGCGTTCTGCGTGGCGACGGACGGCGATGTCGACCGCACCGTAGGCGAGGTTGGTGATGAGTACCTCAGCGTCCTTGGGCAGGGGGAGTGACTGCAGTGCGACGGAGACGCCGGCGCTGGCGTTGGCCACCAGGGCCAGCCGCTCTGCCGGGATCTCCAGCCAGGAGGCGAGTTCGTCACGGGCGGACACCGTCCGACCTCGTTCTCCGAGGAACCACCGGAGTGGGTCCGCCTCCAGCTCTGCCTGCAGGCGTTGACGTTCCGCCACCGCGGCCCTTGGCACACCGCCGTACGAGCCGTGGTTGAGGTGCGCGACGGTGGGGTCCAGGGACCAGACGGCCCGCGCGGGCCGGCCGTCGTGCGTCAGCAGTTCGTCGACTGGTGTGGATGGCACGGTGATGACACTAACCGGCCGGGGCGGATCGACAGGATGCATTGGTCATGGGTTGGTGGTCAGGGTGGGTGGTCTGATCCGGTTGTTGATCATCGGGGTGCGGGCACGATCCAGATAGGCCGGTGGGTACCAGACCGGGATCCCGGCGTCCATCCGGCACTGCCAGCCCAACCGCTCGAAATTGTGGTGGTGGTACCGGCAGACCAAGGTCAGGTTGTCGATGTCGGTCAACCCACCGAACAACCACCCGATCACATGATGCCGCTCACACCATTGCGGGGCCCGGTCACACCCGGGGAAGCTGCACCCGCCATCTCGGGCGTACAGGGCGAGGGTCTGGTCCTTCGACGCGCACCGTTTGGTGCGGCCCAGATCCAGGACGGCTCCGGTGAGGCTGTCGCGGAACACGAACACGATCTCGGCCTGATCAGCCAACCGGACCAGGCCCCGCAACGACACCGGGGTGCCATCGGCGAACCGGCCCGCCCCATTCCGCGACACCCGCGGGGACCCCACCCCCGTGTCGACTCCCGCACCCGCACCGGCACCGGTGCTGTTGTTGGTGGTGGTGGTCAGGGCGTCGTCGAGGGTGTCGACATCAACGTTGATGACCACGGTCGCCGGGATCCCACCGGTGTCGGGCAGGTTCCCGGCACGCAACAGCCGAGCCGCGATCTCCCCGAGCGCGTCATGGGTCCGTTGCTGGATGTCGCGCAGGTCGGTCCCTTCCGGCCCGTTCTGCGGCTTCGCCAACGGTTCCAGCACGGTCTTCAGTTGTTCCCCGACCTCGGGGGTGAGCCGTCCCTCCAGGTGGAAGGTGCCGTCGCGGCGTTGGGTCAGGCTGACCTTCCGCCGGGCCTCGTGGCCGGCCTCATCGGTCAGGGTGCCGTCGGGGTCG
>Ga0164243_10002760_pt1 | contig 28672 bp, 26 predicted proteins | sample OricompcompostOP_FD_108781 | JGI IMG/M metagenome (GOLD analysis project Ga0164243, IMG submission 108781) | Organic Plus compost microbial communities from Emeryville, California, USA - Original compost - Organic plus compost (OP) | ecosystem: Engineered > Solid waste > Mixed feedstock >... | reverse complement strand
TGGCCAGCTACCTGGTGGCGGTGCGGGTGCGGCGGCACACCTACGGGCTGACCCCGGCGGAGCTCAGCCGCATGTACGAGTACCACGACGCGATCCTGCACGCGGTCCGCGAAGGGCTGCTGCTGGTCGCGCCGGACGGGCGGATCGTGCTGTGCAACGACGGCGCGGCGGTGCTGCTGTCGGTGCGGCGGGAGACCGCCGAGGGCGAGCTGCCGGGCTCGCTGGCGCTGCCGGAGTCGTTGGTGGACACGCTCGGCGCGCACGAGCCGGTGCGCGACGAGGTGCACGTGACCAGCGACCGCGTGCTGCTGGTGAACGTCTCGCCGGTGCGCAGCGGCGGGCGGGACCTGGGCAGCGTGGTGACGCTGCGGGACCACACCGAGCTGCAGGCGCTGACCGGAGAGCTGGACTCCATGCGGGGCTTCTCGGAGGCGCTGCGCTCGCAGGCGCACGAGTCGGCGAACCGGCTGCACGCGGTGGTGTCGCTGATCGAGCTCGGCCGCACCGAGGAGGCCGTGGCGTTCGCGACCGCCGAGCTGGAGCTGGCCCAGCAGCTCACCGACCGCGTGGTGGCCGCGGTCGGCGAACCGGTGCTGGCCGCGGTGCTGCTCGGCAAGAGCGCCGAGGCGCGGGAGCGCGGCGTGGAGGTGGTGCTCGCCCCGGACAGCGAGGTCGACGACGCCGCGGTGCAGCGGATCGCCTCCCGGGACCTGGTGACGATCCTGGGCAACCTGATCGACAACGCGGTCGACGCCGGGCAGGACGTGCCGGACCCGCGGGTCGAGGTGAGCGTGCGCACAACCGCGGAATCCCTGGTCATCGTGGTCGCGGACAACGGCCCGGGGCTGGATCCGGGCACCGCGGGCGAGGTGTTCGCCCGCGGGTGGTCCACTAAGGACGCCGGGCGCGGGCTCGGGCTGGCCCTGGTGGGGCAGGCCGCGCGCCGCTACGGCGGGTCCGTCGAGGTCGAGCGGGAAGGGGGCGCGGTGTTCACCGTCCGCATCCCGTTGCCGGAGGACCGCTCGTGATCTCGGTGCTGGTGGTCGAGGACGACCCGGTCGCCGGGGAGGCCCACGAGCTGTACGTGGGCCGCGTCGAGGGATTCCGGGTGGCCGGTCGGGTGCGCACCGGGCAGGAGGCGCTGCGGTTCCTGGAGCAGACCCCGGTGGACCTGGTGCTGCTGGACCTGCGGCTGCCGGACATGGACGGGCTCGCGGTGGCGCGGGCGCTGCGCACCGCGGGCAGCGGGGCGGACGTGATCGCGGTGACCTCGGCGCGCGATCTGAAGGTGGTGCGGGCCTCGGTGGCCAGCGGGGTGGTGCAGTACCTGCTGAAGCCGTTCACGTTCGCCGCGATGCGGGAGAAGCTGGAGCACTACGCCCGGTTCCGGGAGAGCCTGGAGCACGACCGGGAGGCCAGCGGCCAGCACGAGATCGACCGCGCGTTCGCGGCGCTGCGGGACGTGGACCGCACCTCGCTGCCGAAGGGCATGAGCGAGGAGACGCTGGCCGCGGTGGTCTCGGCGCTGCGCGCGCACCGGGAGGGCGCGGCCGCCGGGGCGGTCGGCGAGCAGGCCGGGGTGTCGCGGGTGACCGCGCGCCGCTACCTGGAGTACCTGGTGGACAACGGGATCGCCCGCCGCGAGCCGCAGTACGGCGGGGTGGGGCGCCCGGAGATGTTCTACCGCTGGTCCGGTGATCCGGAGCGCTAGCGCTCCCCGGCGAGCACGGCGCGAAGCCCTGGCGCGCTCGGCCGCAGGCCCGGTCAGCGGGGTTCGTCGGCGGCGGGGCGCAGCAGCGGGGCGCCGGGGCCCTGCTCGGCGAACCGGTCGTCCGGGTTGTTCAGCGCGCAGGTGCGCAGCGACAGGCAGCCGCAGCCGATGCACCCGGTGAGCCGGTCGCGCAGCCGCTGCAGCCCGTCGATGCGGGCGTCGAGCTCGTCGCGCCAGGACTTCGACAGCCGGGTCCAGTCGGCCTTGGTGGGGGCGTGGTCGGTGGGCAGCGTGGCGAGCGCCTCGGCGATCTGCTCGAGGCTGAGCCCGACGCGCTGGGCCGCGCGGATGAACGCCAGGCGGCGCAGCACGGCGCGCTCGTAGCGGCGCTGGTTGCCGGCGGTGCGGGTGGAGCTGATCAGGCCGCGCTCTTCGTAGAACCGCAGGGCCGTCTGCGCGATGCCGCTGCGGTGCGCGACCTCGCCGATGCTGAGCGTGGTGGTGGTCATGGCGCCACGGTAAACCCGGAGTTCAGGTGAGGTCCAAGGATTTTCGGCCCGGTTGAGCAGGATCAGATCTTCCGCGAGAGGTCGATATGGCGTCCTCAGTGGATCGGCGAACGTGGGGTGGCGAGAATTCCCCGGCACCCGGTCGAAAGCGAGCCTTGACTTCGAGTTAGCTCGAAGGACGACGCTGCCCGGCATGACGACGACCGAACTCGGATACCGCGACCTGCCCGGTCTGCTCTCCCGCATGACCGGCGACGAGAAGCACTCCGCCGCGGCGACCTCGACCCTCGACGTGCTGTGGGTGCTCTACGACAGCGTGCTCGCTGTCGAGCCGCGCACCGCCGACCACCCCGACCGGGACCGGTTCCTGCTGTCCAAGGGCCACGGCCCGATGGCCTACTACGCCGTGCTGGCCGCGAAGGGCTTCCTGGACCCGGCCGAGCTGCCGCGGTGGACGGCCTTCGACTCCCCGCTGGGCCAGCACCCGGACCGGACGTTGGTGCCAGGGGTGGAGATCGGCAGCGGCTCGCTCGGGCACGGCCTGCCGCTGGCGCTGGGCACCGCGTTCGGGCTGCGCGCCCGGGGGCGGAGGCGCCCGCGCGTGGTGGTGCTCGTCGGCGACGCCGAGCTGGACGAGGGCAGCAACCACGAGGCCATCGCGGTGGCCGGCCGCCGCGGGCTCGGATCGCTGACCGCCGTGGTGGTGGACAACGCCTCGTCCTCGCACGGCTGGCCCGGCGGGGTGGAGCAGCGCTTCGTCCGCGAGGGCTGGCGCGGGCACGTCGTCGACGGCCGCGACCACGACTCGCTGCACCGCGCCCTCACCGACACTCGCACCGACCAGCCGCTGGTCGTGGTCGCCCGCGTCGAACCGAAGGAGCCGCGATGACCCGCACCATGCGCGAGGTGTTCACCGACACCGTCAGCACCGCGCTGGACACCGATCCGCGGCTGGCGGTGGTGCTGGCCGAGATCTCCGCCGACCGGCTCACCGCCGCGGCCGCGCGGCACCCGGACCGGGTGCTCAACGTCGGCATCCGCGAGCAGCTCATGGTCGGGGTGGCCGGCGGGCTGGCGCTGACCGGGCTGCGACCGGTGCTGCACAGCATTGCCCCGTTCCTGGTGGAGCGGCCGTTCGAGCAGCTCAAGCTGGACCTCAACCACCAGGGCGTGGGCGCGGTCGCGGTCAGCACCGGGGCGGCCTACGACTACCCGGCCGCGGGGCGCACGCACATGTCCCCCGGGGACGTGGCGCTGCTGGACACCCTGCCCGGCTGGAGGGTGCACGTGCCCGGGCACCCGCGGGAGCTCGCCGAGCTGCTGCCGGGGGCGCTGCACGGGGACGGGCTGGTCTACCTGCGGATGACCGAGCGGGAGAACCCGCACCCGATGCCGCCCGGGCTGCAGCTGGTGCGGCCGGGTTCGCGGGGAGTCGTGCTCGCGGTCGGCCCGATGCTGGGGCCGGTGCTGGCCGCGGCGGAGGGGCTGGACGTGGCGGTGCTGTACGCCTCGACGGTGCGGCCGTTCGACGCGGCGGGGCTGCGGGCCGCGGTGCCGGCGGGGGCCGCGGACGTGGTGCTGGTGGAGCCGTACCTGGCGGGCACCTCGGCGCACCTGGTGTCGGAGGCGCTGCGGGACGTGCCGCACCGGCTGCTGTCGCTGGGCGTGCGGCGGGACGTGGAGCTGCGCGCCTACGGCACGGCCGAGGAGCACGAGGCCGCGCACGGGCTGGACCCGGCCGGGATCGGCGCCTCCCTCCGCGCTTTCCTCGGGAGCGGTCCGGTGACTGCGGTGAACACCTCGACCGGTGCCGGGACCAGTGCGCCCACCGGCGGGGCGTGACCTGCCGCACCGGTAGCCTGGAGCCGTGGCACAGGTCGTCATCTTGGACTACGGATCCGGAAACCTCCGCTCCGCCGAACGCGCCCTCGAACGCGCCGGCGCCGACGTCGAGGTGACCGCCGACCACCGTGCCGCGGTCGAGGCCGAGGCCCTCGTGGTGCCCGGCGTCGGCGCCTTCGCCGCCTGCATGGAGGGGCTGCTGCAGGTCGGCGGAGACAAGATCATCGACCGGCGGCTGGCCGGCGACCGGCCGGTGCTCGGCATCTGCGTGGGGATGCAGATCCTCTTCGAGCGCGGCGTCGAGCACGGCGTGCAGGCCGAGGGCTGCGGCCAGTGGCCGGGCGCGGTCGAACCGCTGCAGGCCGAGGTGCTGCCGCACATGGGCTGGAACGAGGTCACCGCCCCCGCCGGCTCGCAGCTGTTCGCCGGGATCGAGCCGGGCACCCGCTTCTACTTCGTGCACTCCTTCGCCGCCCGCCGCTGGGAGCTGCCCGCGGACCAGACCCGGGTTCCGGCGCAGGTCACCTGGGCCGAGCACGGCGAACCGTTCATCGCCGCGGTGGAGAACGGCCCGCTGGCGGCCACCCAGTTCCACCCGGAGAAGTCCGGCGAGGCCGGGCAGCGGCTGCTGCGCAACTGGCTGGGCTCGCTGTGAGGCGGCACGGCCTGATGCACCCGCGCGGGGCCGCGCGCGTGGTGGCCCTGGTGCTGGCGGTCGGCGTCGTGGCCGGGTTCAGCTCCGCCTACCTGCTGGAGGCCGGGGTGCCCGGCTGGGGCGTGCTGGTGCTGACCGTGCTGGCGCTGGCGATCCCGATCGCGGCCGCGGCCCGGTCGTCCCGCCGCGACCGGTGATCGGCACCCGCACCGCCCCGCGAGCAGCGCAAACGATAGGCTCCGGCCGTGAGCTTCACCCTTCTTCCCGCTGTTGACGTGGCCGATGGCCAGGCGGTGCGCCTGGTGCAGGGCGCGGCCGGTACCGAGACCTCCTACGGCGATCCGCTCGAGGCGGCGCTGGCCTGGCAGCGCGCCGGTGCCGAGTGGATCCACCTGGTCGACCTGGACGCCGCGTTCGGCCGCGGCTCCAACCGCGAGCTGCTGGCCGGGGTGGTCGAGCAGCTCGACGTGCAGGTCGAGCTGTCCGGCGGCATCCGCGACGACGAGTCGCTGCGCGCCGCGCTGGCCACCGGCTGCCGCCGCGTGAACCTCGGCACCGCGGCGCTGGAGGACCCGGAGTGGGCCGACCGCGTGGTGGCCGAGCACGGCGACCGGGTCGCGGTCGGGCTGGACGTGCGCATCACCGAGCAGGGCCACCGGCTGGCCGCGCGCGGCTGGACCAAGGACGGCGGGGACCTGTGGGAGGTGCTGGCGCGGCTGGACGCGGCCGGCTGCCGCCGCTACGTGGTCACCGACGTGAGCAAGGACGGCACGCTGCAGGGCCCGAACACGGGGCTGCTGCGGGAGGTCTGCGCCCGCACCGACGCGCCGGTGATCGCCTCCGGTGGTGTGTCCAGTGTGGACGACTTGAAGGCGCTGGCGGAGCTGGCGCCGGTCGGCGTCGAGGGCTCGATCGTCGGCAAGGCGCTCTACGCCGGGAACTTCACCCTCGAACAGGCCCTCGCGGCCGTCTCCTGATCCCGCCCCGCCGCCCGGGCGCACCCGCGCGCCCGGGCCGGGCGGGCCGCCGCCTACGCTGGACGCATGGCCGTCGCAGTGCGTGTGATCCCTTGCCTGGACGTCGATGCCGGACGTGTGGTCAAGGGCGTCAACTTCACCAACCTCGTCGACGCGGGCGATCCCGTGGAGCTCGCCCGGACCTACGACGGCGAGAGCGCCGACGAGCTGACCTTCCTGGACGTGACCGCGTCCTCCGGTGACCGCGAGACCACCTACGAGGTGGTGCGCCGCACCGCCGAGCAGGTGTTCATCCCGCTCACCGTCGGCGGCGGCGTGCGCAGCCCGGAGGACGTCGACCGGCTGCTGCGCGCCGGGGCGGACAAGGTGAGCGTGAACACCGCCGCGATCGCCCGACCCGAGCTGCTGCGCGAGTGCTCCCAGCGGTTCGGCGCCCAGTGCGTCGTGCTCTCCGCCGACGCCCGCCGGGTCCCGGCCGGCGGCACGCCCACCCCCTCCGGGTTCGAGGTCACCACGCACGGCGGCCGCCGCGGCACCGGGATCGACGCGGTGGAGTGGGCCGAGCGGGCCCAGCAGCTCGGCGTCGGCGAGATCCTGCTGAACTCGATGGACGCCGACGGCACCAAGAACGGCTTCGACCTGGAGATGATCCGCGCGGTGCGGGCGAAGGTGGACGTGCCGCTGATCGCCAGCGGCGGCGCCGGGGCGGTGGAGCACTTCGCGCCCGCGGTGCACGCCGGGGCGGACGCGGTGCTGGCCGCCAGCGTGTTCCACTTCGGACAGCTCACGATCGGCCAGGTCAAGGACGCCATGCGCGCGGAAGGGATCACCGTCCGATGAGCGGGCTGGACCCGGCGATCGCCGCGCGGCTCAAGCGCAACGCCGACGGGCTGGTGGCCGCGATCGTGCAGCAGCGCGGCAGCGGCGAGGTGCTGATGATGGCGTGGATGGACGACGAGGCGCTGCACCGCACCCTCACCACCGGCCGCGGCACGTACTACTCGCGCAGCAGGCAGGAGTACTGGGTCAAGGGCGAGACCTCCGGCAACGTGCAGCACGTGCGGGAGGTCCGGCTGGACTGCGACGGCGACACCGTGCTGGTGGTGGTCGACCAGGAAGGCCCCGCCTGCCACACCGGCACCCGCACCTGCTTCGACGCGGACGTGCTGCTGGGAGCCGACTGACCCGCGTCCCGAGCCCGCTCGGCTCAGGCCGCGCCGGTGAGGTCGCCGGTGAGGTAGCGCTGCAGGTTCGGCGCCACCGCGGCGACGACCGTGTCGTGATCGGCGGTGGCCAGCGGTTCGAGCTGCACCACGTAGCGCGCCACGCCCAGCCCCACCATCTGCGAGCCGCACAGCGCCGCCCGCAGCTCCGGCCGGTCCAGGTCCAGCTCCCGGGCCAGCGGGCCGAACACCACGGTGGTGACGAACTCGCGCAGCATCCGCACCGCCGACTCGTGCGCGGCGACGCTGCGCACCACCGCGGCGAACGCGCGCCCGCCCGCCTCGTCCCAGGTGGTCAGGAACAGCCGCAGCAGCCGCTCGGCGATCTGCTCGCGCGGCCCGGCCAGCACGTGCTCCAGCAGCTGCGCGGGGTCGACGGGGATCTGCACCGCGGCGGTGAACAGCGCCTCCTTGCCGCCGAACCAGTGGTTGACCATCGCCGCGTCCACCCCGGCGCGGGAGGCGATCGCGCGGACCGTGGCGTCGTTGTAGCCGCGCTCGGCGAAGACCTCGCGGGCCGCTTCGACGAGCGCGGCCCGGGTGTCCTGCCCGCCGGGGCGCCGGCCGCGGCGCTTCGGCTCGCCGGTGCCGTCCCGGTGCGAGATGCCGGTGCTCACCCGACCCATCCTTCCCGGCGCGCCGCCGGGGCCGCAAAGCCCGCCCGCCCCGGGTCGGGGGATCGGTGCAGTCCTCCGGTCGGCACAATGGCGGCATGGTTGGCGACGGCGAAATCGGCGGCACCGCTCCGGGCCGCGCGGAGTTCCGCGAGCTGGCCGCGGGACGGCGGGTCATCCCGGTGGTGCGGCGGCTGCTGGCGGACGACGAGACCCCGCTGGGGGTGTACCGCAAGCTCGCGGGCGACCGCGCGGGCACGTTCCTGCTGGAATCCGCGGAGAACGGGCGCTCCTGGTCGCGGTGGTCGTTCATCGGCGTCCGCAGCGCGGCGGCGCTGACCGTGCGCGACGGCGAGGCCTGCTGGACCGGGACGCCGCCGGTGGGGCTGCCGTCCGGGGGCGATCCGCTGGAGGCGCTGCGGGAGACGGTGCGGCTGCTGCAGACCGAGCCGCTGCCGGGGCTGCCGCCGCTGACCGGCGGCATGGTCGGCTACCTCGGCTACGACGCGGTGCGGCGGCTGGAGCGGCTGCCCGACCTGGCCGAGGACGACCTGCGCATCCCGGAGATGGTGATGCTGCTGGCCACCGACCTGGCCGCGCTGGACCACCACGAGGGCACCGTCACCCTCATCGCGAACGCGGTGAACTGGGACGACAGCCCGGAGCGGGTGGACGCGGCCTACGACGACGCGGTGCGGCGGCTGGACGAGATGGCCGAGCGGCTGTGCACCCCGTCCGAGCCGACGGTGGCGGTGTTCTCCCGCCCCGAGCCGGACTTCGAGCGCCGTCGCACCCCGGAGCAGCACTACGCCGCGGTGGAGTCGGCGAAGGAGTCGATCCGCTCCGGCGAGGCGTTCCAGGTGGTGGTCTCGCAGCGATTCGAGATGGACACCGGCGCCGACGCGCTGGACGTCTACCGGGTGCTGCGCACCACGAACCCGAGCCCGTACATGTACCTGCTGCGGCTGGCCGACCCGGAGGGCGGCGCCCCGTTCGACATCGTCGGCTCCAGCCCGGAGTCGCTGGTGACGGTCCGCGACGGGCAGGCCACCACGCACCCGATCGCCGGGACCCGCTGGCGCGGCGCCGACGAGGACGAGGACGCGCTGCTGGAGAAGGAGCTGTCCAACGACGAGAAGGAGCGCGCCGAGCACCTGATGCTGGTCGACCTCGGCCGCAACGACCTGGGCCGGGTGTGCCGGCCGGGCTCGGTGCACGTGGTGGAGTTCTTCCGCATCGAGCGCTACAGCCACGTGATGCACCTGGTGTCGACGGTGACGGGCGCGCTGGACGAGGGCCGCACCGCGTTCGACGCGGTCGCGGCCTGCTTCCCGGCGGGCACCCTGTCGGGGGCGCCGAAGCCGCGGGCGCTGGAGCTGATCGAGCAGCTGGAGCCGACGCGCCGCGCCCAGTACGGCGGGGTGGTGGGCTACCTGGACTTCGCCGGGGACGCCGACACCGCGATCGCGATCCGCACCGCGCTGATGCGCGACGGCCGCGCCTACGTGCAGGCCGGGGGCGGGATCGTGGCGGACTCGGATCCGGTGGCCGAGGACCAGGAGAGCTTGAACAAGGCGAAGGCGGTGCTCAACGCGGTGGCCACGGCCGAGACGCTGCGCCGCCCGCAGCAGCGGGCCGGCGCGGACCTGCCCGCCGAGGACGCGGAGGAGCAGGTTGACCGAGCAGGCATCTGAGCCCGGGCACCCGGCGACGTCCGCGCGGGCGCTGTGGTCGGTGGTGCTGCTGGTGCTGGCCGCCGCGCTGCTGCTGTGGGCGGCCAGCGCGCTGACCTGGGCCACGGCGACCTTCCGCACCCCGTTCTCCGGTGATGTGCCGTCCGCGGTGAGCGGCTCGGTGGCCCGCCCGGAGCTGGTGCCGCTGGCGCTGGCGGGCCTGGCGGCGATCGCGGCGGTGCTGGCCACCGGCGGGCCGCTGCGGCGGGTCGTGGGAGTGCTGACCGCGCTGGGCGGGCTGCTGCTGGGCTGGCGCGCGGTGTCCTGGTTCCGCACCGGTCCCGCCGAGGTGCCGCCCGGTCCCGGGGTGCCGCCGGGCAGCGCGCAGATCGGGGTGCAGACCGCCGCCCCGTACGGCCCGCTGCTGGTGGCGCTGGCCGGGCTGGCGCTGCTGGCGGCCGGGGTGCTGGTGGCCGCGCGGGCCCACCGGATGCCGGGCATGGGGGCGCGCTACTCGGCGCCCGGGGCGCGCAAGCAGTCCCGGGGCGATCCGGACAAACGCCTCTGGGACGCCCAGGACGAGGGCACGGACCCCACCGACGAGCAGTAGCGGTCCCGGCACCGGTCCCGCCCCGCTGCGGCGCGGCGGCAAGGGACCAAGGTCCTTGCTGTGCAGGGACGTTGTGCCGACCCCTCGGCGGGAGGGCGCACCGCGCGGGGTTAGCATCGGCCATGCGACCGGCACGGCGGGAAGGGGAGTGTCGTGATCGAGCGCAATGAGTTCATCTGCGCGGAAGACGATGTTCGGGACCTGCGGGCGAGTGTTCGGGGCACACGCGGTGAGGGGTTCGAGTGAGCGTCCTGGAATCAATCATCGAGGGCGTGCGCGAGGACCTTGCCGTCCGCGAGTCCGCCGTTCCGTTCGACGAGATCAAGCAGCGGTCCGCGACCGCACCACCGCCGCACGACGCGCTGGCGATCCTGCAGGCCGCGGGCGTCGGCGTGATCGCGGAGGTCAAGCGGCGCAGCCCGTCCAAGGGCGAGCTGGCCGAGATCGGTGAACCGGCCGACCTGGCCGCGGACTACGCCGCCGCGGGCGCCCGGGTGATCAGCGTGCTCACCGAGCAGCGCCGCTTCGGCGGCTCCCTGGCCGACTTCGACGCGGTGCGCGCGAAGGTGCCGGGTACGCCGCTGCTGCGCAAGGACTTCATCGTCAGCCCGTACCAGGTGCACGAGGCCCGCGCGCACGGCGCGGACATGGTGCTGCTGATCGTGGCCGCGCTGGAGCAGAACGCGCTGGAGGCCCTGCTGGACCGGGTCGAATCGCTCGGCATGACCGCCCTGGTCGAGGTGCACACCGCCGAGGAGGCCGACCGGGCCCTGGAGGCGGGGGCGAAGGTCGTGGGCATCAACGCCCGCAACCTGCACACCCTGGAGGTCGACCGGGAGGTCTTCGGCCGCATCGCCCCGGGCCTGCCGCAGGAGGTCGTCAAGGTCGCCGAGTCCGGCGTGCGCGGCCCCAGCGACCTGATGGCCTACGCCGGGTCCGGCGCCGACGCGGTGCTGGTCGGCGAGGGTCTGGTGACCAGCGAGAACCCGCGCACCGCGGTGACCCAGCTGGTGACCGCCGGGTCGCACCCGGCGTGCCCGCGGCCGAGCCGCTGACCGCCGTGCCAAGATCGACAGCGCCGGCGGGCGTCGCCGGGCGGGTGCCCGGTGATGCGCGCTTCTCCCGCGCCCGCGGCGGGAACCCCGCGGTGGGCGCACCCGATCCGGCCCGCCCGGGGCCGGACGCCCGCGGCCGGGCGCGCCCCGGCCGCCCGAGCACGAGTCAGAGAGGTGACCGGCGATGACGACCGTGCCCGAGGCGCGGAACTCCGGCGCGCACCGGCCGGGTCGTCCGGTGCCCGAGGGGCACGATCCGGACGAGCGCGGCCACTTCGGCCCCTACGGCGGCCGGTTCATGCCGGAGGCGCTGATCGCCGCGCAGGACGAGCTCGCCGCCGAGTACGACAAGGCCCAGCGCGACCCGGAGTTCGTCGCCGAGCTGCAGCGGCTGCTGCAGAACTACGCGGGCCGGCCGTCGCTGCTGACCGAGGCGCGGCGGTTCGCCGAGCACGCCGGCGGGGCGCGGATCCTGCTCAAGCGCGAGGACCTGAACCACACCGGCTCCCACAAGATCAACAACGTGCTGGGGCAGGCGCTGCTGGTCAAGCGCATGGGCAAGCGCCGGGTCATCGCCGAGACCGGCGCCGGTCAGCACGGCGTGGCCACCGCGACCGCGTGCGCGCTGCTCGACCTCGACTGCGTGATCTACATGGGCAAGGTCGACACCGAGCGGCAGGCGCTGAACGTGGCCCGGATGCGGCTGCTGGGCGCCGAGGTGATCCCGGTCGCCAACGGTTCGGCCACGCTCAAGGACGCGATCAACGAGGCGCTGCGCGACTGGGTCGCCAACGTCGACGACACCCACTACCTGCTGGGCACCGCGGCCGGGGCGCACCCGTTCCCGCTGATGGTGCGCAACTTCCACCGCGTGATCGGCGAGGAGGCGCGGGAGCAGTCGATCGAGCAGTTCGGCGGCCTGCCGGACGCGGTGGTCGCCTGCGTCGGCGGCGGCTCCAACGCGATCGGCATCTTCCACGGCTTCCTCGACGACCCGGGGGTGCGGCTGGTCGGCTGCGAGCCCGCCGGGCACGGGCTGGACAGCGGGGAGCACGGGGCGCCGCTGAGCAAGGGCACCCCGGGGCTGCTGCACGGCGCCCGCTCCTACCTGCTGCAGGACGAGGACGGGCAGGTCATCGAGGCCTACTCGATCTCGGCCGGGCTGGACTACCCGGGCGTGGGCCCGGAGCACTCCTACCTGAAGGACTCCGGCCGCGCCGAGTACCGCGCCGTCACCGACGACCAGGCGATGGAGGCGTTCCGCCTGCTGTCGCGCACCGAGGGGATCATCCCCGCGGTCGAGTCGGCGCACGCGCTGGCCGGGGCGATCGAGCTGGGCCGCGAGCTCGGGCCGGACGCGACGATCGTGGTCAGCCTCTCCGGGCGCGGCGACAAGGACATGGACACCGCGGCGAAGTACTTCGGCCTGGTCGACGAGGAGACCGGCGAGGCCGTCGCGGACGGCGAGATCAGCGGCGACGACAGCAGCGGGAACGACGCGGGAGGGGCCGACCGGTGAGCAGCCTGCACGAGGTGTTCGCGGCCTGCCGCGACGAGAACCGCGCCGCCCTGGTCGGCTACCTGCCCGCCGGCTACCCGACCGTCGAAGGCTCCCAGGAGCTGCTGGCGGCGATGCTGGCCGGCCCGGACGACGGGCCCGGCTGCGACGTCGTCGAGGTCGGCATCCCGTTCTCCGACCCGGTGATCGACGGGCCCACCATCCAGGCCGCCAGCGACACCGCGCTGCGCGCCGGGTTCCGGGTGCGGGACCTGTTCGACGTGGTGTCCTCGATCGCCGGGGCCGGTGGGCACGCGGTCGTGATGACCTACTGGAACCCGGTGCACCAGTACGGGCCGGATGCGTTCGCCCGCGACCTGGCCGCCGCCGGCGGGCTCGGGGTGATCACCCCGGACCTGGTGCCGGACGAGGCCGAGGACTGGATGGCCGCCAGCGAGGCGCACGGGCTGGACCGGATCTTCCTGGTCGCCCCGTCGTCCACGGAGCAGCGGCTGGCGATGACCGCCAAGGCCGCCTCCGGGTTCCTGTACGCGACCTCGGTGATGGGCGTGACCGGCGCCCGCGAGACCGTCGGCGACAAGGCCGAGGAGCTGGTGCGCCGCACCCGCGCGCACACCGACCTGCCGATCGGCGTGGGGCTCGGCGTGCGCTCGGGGCAGCAGGCCGCGGAGGTCGCCCGGTTCGCCGACGGGGTGATCGTCGGCTCGGCGTTCCTCAGCCGGCACCAGCAGGACGGCGTGGCCGGGGTGCGCGCGCTGGCCGGGGAACTCGCCGCGGGCGTGCGGTCGCGCTGATCCCGCCGCGGGCGAGGCCACCGCGGGATCCGAATCGGTCGCGGTGCCGGGGGAGACTCGATCGAGCCCGGGCGGGTTTCCGGTGAAACCGGGCTGAACCGGGCGCGGCGGCGCGGTGACCGGCGTGATCGCGCGGACCGGGCGTCGCCGGGCGGTGGCGGACCGATACGGTGGGCCGCGTGAGCGACCCCAGTCTGGCTGCCGCGACGCCGTTCCTGGCCAACATCCCCAGCCCGCCGCAGGGCGTCTGGTACCTCGGCCCGGTGCCGCTGCGGGCCTACGCGCTGTGCATCATCGCCGGGATCGTGGTGGCGATCCTGTGGGGCGACCGCCGCTGGCGGGCCCGCGGCGGCCGGAAGGGCACGGTCACCGACGTGGCCGTGTTCGCCGTGCCGTTCGGCCTGGTCGGCGGGCGGCTCTACCACGTGGCCACCGACTGGTACAAGTACTTCGGCCCGGGCCGGGACCCGCTGGACGCGCTGAAGATCTGGCAGGGCGGGCTCGGCATCTGGGGCGCGGTCGCGCTCGGCGCGGTCGGGGCGTGGATCGCCTGCCGCCGCCGCGGCATCCCGCTGCCCGCGTTCGCCGACGCCATCGCACCCGGGCTGATCACCGCGCAGGCCATCGGCCGCCTCGGCAACTGGTTCAACCAGGAGCTCTACGGCGCGCCGACGACGGTGCCGTGGGGCCTGGAGATCTACCGGCGCATCGATCCGGAAAGCGGCCTGGCCGACCCGATCGCCGGGCACGCCGTCGACCAGGCCGCGCCGGTCGCGGTGGTGCACCCGACGTTCCTGTACGAGCTGCTGTGGAACCTGCTGATCGCGCTGGTGCTGGTGTGGGCGGACCGGCAGTTCCGGATGGGCCGCGGGCGGCTGTTCGCGACGTACGTCGCCGGCTACACGCTCGGCCGGGTGTGGATCGAGATGATGCGCACCGACCAGGCCACGCACGTGCTCGGCATCCGGATCAACGTGTTCACGTCGATCGTGGTGTTCCTGCTGGCGGTGGTCTACCTGCTGGTGGTGCGCGGCAAGCGGGAGGACCCGGACGCGCTGCGCGGCCGGCCGCTGCCCGGGGATCCGGACTACGACGACGGTTCGGCGGCCGGGAAGCCGGAGTCCGGTGGCGCCGCGGAGCCGGCGGATTCCGGGGAGACCGGCGAGCACGGGGATTCCGGTGGGTCCGGCGGCGGTGGATCCGGTGGGCGCGCCGAGGCGTCCGGGTCCGGCGACGAGTCCGCGTCGGCTGCGGAGCCCGGGTCCGCGGAGGAGTCGGTGCCGGCCGAGGAGTCGGCGTCCGCTGGGAGTTCGGCGTCCGCTGGGAATTCGGCGTCCGCTGGGAAGCCGGGAGCCGCTGGGAACTCCGGAGCCGCCGAGGAGCCGCCCGCAGCGGAGTCCACATCGGACGATGCGGCGAAGGTCTCCAGCACCACCGGCGAGGACTCCGCGGAGTCCGGCAAGAACTGACCTGCACGCACCAGCGGCCCGCTCCCGCGCAGGGGGCGGGCCGCTGCGCGTGTCAGCCCCGCGCGGGCGCGACCACGCGCGACCCGTCCGGCGCGGGCCACACCTGCACCCGGGCGTCGTAGTGGCGGGACAGCACCGGCTGCGTGAGCACCTCCTCGGCGGGGCCGCGGGCGGCGACCCCGCCGTCGTGCAGCAGCACCAGCTCCTCGGCGTACTGCCCGGCCGCGGTCAGGTCGTGCAGCGTCGAGACCACCGTGGTGCCCAGCTCGGCGCGCAGCTCGTCCACGAGCTCCAGCAGCGCCTGCGCGTGGCCCACGTCCAGCCCCGTCGTCGGCTCGTCCAGCAGCAGCACCCCGGCCCGCTGCGCCAGCGCCCGCCCGAGCACGGCCCGCTGCCGCTCCCCGCCGGACAGCGTCGGCAGCGCCCGGCCCGCCAGCCCGGCCAGGTCCAGCCGCTCCAGCAGCCCCTCGACGACCTCCAGGTCCGCGCGGCCTTCCCGGCCCAGCGGCCGCAGGTGCGGGGTGCGGCCGAGCAGCACGTAGTCGGTGACGCTCAGCCCGAGCGGCAGCTGCGGGTTCTGCGGCGCGTAGGCCAGCAGCCGCGCCCGCTCCCGCCGGGGCAGCCCGCGCAGCTCGGTGCCGTCGACCAGCACCTCGCCGCGGTGCGCCAGCAGCCCGGCGACGGCTTTGAGCAGCGTCGACTTGCCCGCCCCGTTCGGCCCGATCACCCCGAGCCAGCCGCCGGGCCGCACCTGCGCCGATACCCCGTCCAGCACCGGCCGCCCGCGGTAGCCCGCGCCCAGCCCGCGCACCTCCAGCCCGCTCACGCCCGCCGCCTCCGGTGCAGCAGGAACGCGAAGAACGGCGCCCCGGTGAACGCGGTGACGACCCCGATCGGCAGCTCCGCCGGGGCCAGCACCACCCGCGCGAGGACGTCGGCCAGCACCAGGAACGCCCCGCCGAACAGCAGCGACAGCGGCAGCACCACCCGGTTGCCGCCCCCGGCGGCCAGCCGCACCAGGTGCGGCACCACGAGCCCGACGAACCCGATCAGCCCGGCCACCGACACCGCCGCGGCCGTGGCCAGCGACGCGGCCACCAGCACCACGGCCCGCGCCCGCCCGGGGTGCACGCCGAGCGCGGCGGCCTCCTCGTCGCCGACGCCGAGCACGTCCAGCAGCCGCCCGCAGGCGCACAGCACCACCGCCGAGACCACCAGCAGCGGCAGCACCAGCAGCACCTCGCGCCACCCGGTGGGGCTCAACCGGCCCATGATCCACAGGTAGACCTGCTGCAGGTCCTCCAGCCGCAGCTGCTGCAGGAACGTCTGCCCGGCGGTGAGGAACGCCCCGACCGCGACCCCGGCCAGCACCAGCGTCGCCGCGTCCCCACCGGCCGAGCGGCCCAGCAGCCAGGTCAGCCCGACCCCGCCGAGCGCCCCGGCGAACGCGGCGGCCTGCGCGAGCCCGGTGGTGCCGGCCGCCTGCGGGACCAGCACCAGCACCGCGGTCACCGCCAGCCCGGCCCCGCCTGCCGAACCCAGCAGGTACGGGTCGGCGAGCGGGTTGCGGAACACGCCCTGGAACGCGGCCCCGGACACCGCCAGCGCGGAGCCGACCAGCGCGCCCAGCACCGCCCGCGGCACCCGCAGCTCCCAGAGGATCGCGGCTTCCCGCTCGGACAGCGGGGAATGCCCGCCGGTGAGCTGCGCGGCGATCTCGGCGAGCACCCGCTGCCAGCCCAGCTCGGCCGCCCCCAGCAGCACCGCGGCCAGCAGCGCCAGCACCAGCGCGGCCACCCCGCCGAGCACCGGCAGCACCCGCAGCCGGCTCCGCCCGGCCGGTCCCGGTCGCACCACCGCTCAGCGCCCCACCGGGCTCGACAGCCCCGCACCCGCGGAACCGCACCCGGCAGCAGGAGACGTCCGGAACGTCGCCGCCGGAGCTTTCCGCGCCGTTGAGCCGAAAACCGCCCGCGCCGGGGACCCCGTCACCGCTGCGGCACGCGGGCGACCGCGTCGCTGACCGCGCGGACCATGTCGACCACCCGCGGGCCCCAGCGCCCGGCGACCGCGTCGTCCAGCGCGACGACCCGGTTCTCCCGCACGGCGGTCAGCGATTCCCAGCCGGGCCGGGTGGCCGCCGCCTGCGGCGTGGCCCCGCAGCACCGCCCGTCGGCGAGGAAGACCAGATCGGGGTCGGCCTGCACCACGTGCTCCGGGGAGATCCGCGGGAACTGCTCCCCGCCCCGGTCGGCGATGCTGGTCATGCCGAACAGCCCGTAGACGCTGCCGACGAAGCTGTGCGAGGCCGCGGCGTACCCGTCGGGGCTGACCTCGTGGTAGTAGCGCAGCGGCCGCGGCGGCTTCGGCGTGTTCGCGACGATCTCGGCGATCTCCCCGCGCATCCGGGCGGTGAGGTCGCGGGCCTGCCGCCCGTGGCCGGTGGCCTGGCCCAGCGTCTCGATCTGCGCGTAGGCCTCGTCCAGCCCGGCCGGGGTGGGGGTGACCAGCACCGGCACGTCGACCGCCCGCAGCCCCTCGACCAGCTTGTCCGCACCCTCCGGGACGATCACCAGGTCCGGCTGCTTGGCGGCGACGGCGGCGGCGTCGCTGCGCAGCGCGTCCAGGTCGGTGCGCGGAGCGTTGCCGGGCCGGTCCGAGCCCCGGTCCACGGCGGTGACCTGCTGCCCGGCGCCGATCGCGTAGAGCGTCTCGGTGGCGGTGGGGCTCAGCGACACCACGTGCTTGGGCTGCTGGGTGAGCGTGACCGGCTCCTGCCCGGGTAGCTGGATCTGGGCGGGGAACGCCGCGGCCGGGTCCTCCACGGGGGCCTCCGGCGCCGGTGAGGGGGTCCGGGTGGCGCAGGCGGCGCTGAGCAGCAGGACCAGGGAGATCAGCAGCGGCGGCAGGAGGCGGCGGGACCCGGACATGGCGTTCCTCGTGGTCGGTGGACGGGCGCCGGAACAGCGCCGGCGGCGGCGCTGCGCGGTGGGCGCACCGGGAGGAGACCTGCCGCGAGCGTCCGCGAGCAGGAAAGATACCAGCAGGCGATCACAGGTCCAGACCGCGTGCCCGCGCAACGATCGCCACATCCGGCACGCCGGCACCACTGCGGGACCGGTTGTGACCGGGACGTCCGGAATGGCGCTGCTCGCTTTCGGTGCCTCCTGCCGGAAGGTCCGGGTATCGTGCTTGTTACGGCCCGGCGAACTCCGCCGGCCCGGCCGCCCGGGAAAGGCCCCGGACGTGCCCGTTCCGCACCCGGGCGCCGCTCGGTGCCGATCCGCCGGCCGCGCCCTCCGGTGCCGCCCGGTTCCGCCTACCGGTGTCCCACGCCGGGTACCCCGTCCGATGCCGGACACCTCACGCGGGCCAGCGTCGTCCCGTGCCCGATGGGAATTTCTCCGCAATGCGCGGGGATTCCCGAGCACGAGTTTTCGACGAGGGAGGTTTGCGCAGTGGCCTTCTCCGCCATTCCCGCCGCGCGGGGCCTTTACGACCCCGCGGCAGAACACGATTCCTGCGGTGTCGCCATGGTCGCCGACGTGCAGGGGCGCCGGTCGCACGGGATCGTCGTCGACGCGCTGACCGCCCTGGCCAACCTGGACCACCGCGGTGCCGCCGGGGCCGAGCCCACCAGCGGTGACGGTGCCGGGCTGCTGCTGCAGCTGCCGGACGAACTGCTCCGCGCCGAGTGCGATTTCGCACTGCCCCGCCCGGATTCCGCGGGCCGGTCCCGCTACGCCGCGGGAATCGCATTCCTGCCCGCCGAGGAGGAACCGCGCCGCCGCGCGGTGGCCGAGGTGGAACGCATCGCCGCCGAAGAGGGCCTGCAGGTGCTCGGCTGGCGCGAGGTGCCCACCGACCCGCAGCGGGCCGACGTGGGCCGCACCGCGCTGGAGTGCATGCCGCACTTCGCGATGCCGGTGGTGGCCGGCCGCGGCGGCGAGGCCGGGCTGGAGCTGGACCGGCTGGCGTTCTGCCTGCGCAAGCGGGCCGAGCGGGAGGCCGCGCGGGCCGGTGCGGAGCTGTACTTCGCCTCCCTGTCGGCGCGCACCCTGGTCTACAAGGGGATGCTGACCACCGAGCAGCTGCCGCTGTTCTTCCCGGACCTCACCGACGAGCGGCTGGCGACCGCGATCGCGGTGGTGCACAGCCGGTTCTCCACGAACACCTTCCCGTCCTGGCCGCTGGCGCACCCCTTCCGCTACATGGCGCACAACGGCGAGATCAACACGATCCGCGGGAACCGGAACCGGATGCGCGCCCGCGAGGCGCTGCTGTCGTCCGAGCTGATCCCGGGCGACCTGTCCCGGCTGTACCCGATCTGCGCCGAGGACGGCTCCGACTCGGCCAGCTTCGACGAGGTGCTGGAGCTGCTGCACCTGGGCGGGCGGAGCCTGCCGCACTCGGTGCTGATGATGGTGCCGGAGGCGTGGGAGAACCACGCCGAGATGTCCCCGGAGCGCAAGGCGTTCTACCAGTTCCACGCGGGCCTGATGGAGCCGTGGGACGGCCCCGCCTGCGTCACCTTCACCGACGGCTCACTGGTCGGGGCGGTGCTGGACCGCAACGGGCTGCGCCCGGCCCGCTGGTGGCGCACCGCCGACGACCGGGTGGTGCTGGCCAGCGAGTCCGGGGTGCTGGACCTGAAGCCGGAGGAGGTCGTGGCCAAGGGCCGGCTGCGCCCGGGCCGCATGTTCCTCATCGACACCGAGCAGGGCCGCCTCGTCGACGACGACGAGATCAAGGGCCGGCTGGCCGCCGAGCACCCCTACGACGAGTGGCTGCACGCCGGCCAGGTCAACCTCGGCGACCTGCCGGAGCGCGAGCACGTGGTGCACAGCCACGAGTCGGTCGAGCGCCGCCAGCTGGCGTTCGGCTACACCGAGGAGGAGCTGGCGCTGCTGCTGTCGCCGATGGCCACCGGCGGCGGCGAGCCGCTGGGCTCGATGGGCTCGGACACCCCGCCTGCGGCGCTGTCGCAGCGCTCGCGGCTGCTCTACGACTACTTCGTGCAGCACTTCGCGCAGGTCACCAACCCGCCGCTGGACGCCATCCGGGAGGAGGTCGTCACCTCGGTGGCGCGCGTGATGGGCCCCGAGCAGAACCTGCTGGAGCCGGTGGCGGCGTCCTGCAGGCACGTCGTGCTGCCCACCCCGGTGATCGACAACGACGAGCTGGCCAAGCTCATCCACATCAACTCCGACGGCGACATGCCCGGCTTCTCCTGCGCGGTGCTGTCCGGGCTGTACGAGGTCGGCGGCGGCGGGCAGGCGCTGGCCGAGGCGATCGAGCGGGTGCGCCGCGAGGCCTCCGAGGCGATCCGGCGGGGCGCGCGGGTGCTGGTGCTGTCCGACCGCGACTCCGACCACCGGTGGGCGCCGATCCCGTCGCTGCTGCTGGTCTCGGCGGTGCACCACCACCTGGTGCGCACCAAGGAGCGGCTGCAGGCCGCCCTGGTGGTGGAGAGCGGCGACGCCCGCGAGGTGCACCACATCGCCGCGCTGCTCGGCTTCGGCGCCGCCGCGGTGAACCCGTACCTGGCGTTCGAGACGATCGAGGACATGGTCGCCGACGGCCGCATCACCGGGGTGCAGCCGCGGGTGGCGATCCGCAACTACGTGCAGGCGCTGGTCAAGGGCGTGCTGAAGGTGATGTCCAAGATGGGCATCTCCACCGTCGGCGCCTACACCGCCGCGCAGATCTTCGAAAGCGTCGGGCTGTCCCGCGAGCTGGTCGAGGAGTACTTCACCGGCACCGGCGCGAAGCTCGGCGGCGCCGGGCTGGACGAGCTGGCCGAGGAGGTCGCGCTGCGGCACCGCCGCGCCTACCCGGACAACCCGGCCGAGCGCGCCCACCGCGGCCTGGACACCGGCGGCGAGTACTCCTACCGCCGCGAGGGCGAGCTGCACCTGTTCAGCCCCGAGATGGTGTTCCTGCTGCAGCACGCCACCAAGACCAAGAAGGTCGAGGCGTACCGGCAGTACACCGCCGAGTGCGACCGGCTCGCGCGCGAGGGCGGCACCCTGCGCGGGCTGTTCGAGCTGCGCAGCGACCGCGAGCCGGTGCCGATCGAGGAGGTCGAACCGGCCTCGGAGATCATGAAGCGGTTCGCCACCGGCGGCATGAGCTACGGCGCGATCTCCGCGGAGGCGCACGAGACCCTGGCGATCGCGATGAACCGCATCGGCGGGCGCTCCAACTCCGGCGAGGGCGGGGAGGACGCCGACCGGCTGCACGACCCCGAGCGGCGCTCCGGGATCAAGCAGGTCGCCTCCGGCCGCTTCGGCGTCACCAGCGAATACCTGGTCAACGCCGACGACGTGCAGATCAAGATGGCGCAGGGCGCCAAGCCTGGCGAGGGCGGCCAGCTGCCCGCGCACAAGGTGTACCCGTGGATCGCCAAGACCCGGCACTCCACGCCCGGCGTCGGGCTGATCTCGCCGCCGCCGCACCACGACATCTACTCGATCGAGGACCTGGCGCAGCTCATCCACGACCTGAAGAACGCCAACGAGCGGGCGCGGGTGCACGTGAAGCTGGTCAGCTCGGTCGGCGTGGGCACCGTGGCGGCCGGGGTGTCCAAGGCGCACGCCGACGTGGTGCTCATCTCCGGGCACGACGGCGGCACCGGCGCGGCCCCGCTGACCTCGCTGAAGCACGCCGGCACCCCGTGGGAGGTCGGGCTGGCCGAGACGCAGCAGACGCTGCTGCTCAACGGCCTGCGCGACCGGATCACCGTGCAGGTCGACGGCGGCATGAAGACCGGCCGCGACGTGATCATCGGGGCGCTGCTGGGCGCGGAGGAGTACGGCTTCGCCACCGCCCCGCTGGTGGTCGAGGGCTGCGTGATGATGCGCGTCTGCCACCTCGACACCTGCCCGGTGGGCGTGGCCACCCAGAACCCGGAGCTGCGCAAGCGCTACACGGGCAAGGCCGAGCACGTGGTGAACTTCTTCGAGTTCGTCGCCGAGGAGGTCCGCGAGTACCTCGCCCGGCTCGGCTTCCGCAGCCTCGACGAGGCGATCGGCCAGGTCGGCGCGCTGCGCACCGACGAGGCGGTGCGGCACTGGAAGGCCCGCGGCCTGGACCTGAGCCCGGTGTTCGCCGAGCCCGAGACCCCGTACTCGCCGGCCCGGCACCGCACCCGCGAGCAGGACCACGGCCTCGAGCACGCCCTGGACCGCACGCTGATCCAGCTGGCCGAGGCCGCGCTGGAGGACGCCCACCCGGTGCGGCTGCAGCTGCCGGTGCGCAACGTCAACCGCACCGTCGGCACGCTGCTCGGCGCCGAGGTCACCCGCCGCTACGGCGGCGCGGGCCTGCCGGACGGCACGATCGAGGTGGAGCTGCAGGGCTCGGCCGGGCAGTCGCTCGGCGCGTTCCTGCCGCCCGGGGTGGCGCTGGAGCTGGTCGGCGACGCCAACGACTACGTCGCCAAGGGCCTCTCCGGCGGCCGCGTGGTGGTGCGCCCGCACCCGGATTCCAAGTTCGCCGCCGAGGACCAGGTGATCGCCGGCAACGTGGTCGGCTACGGCGCCACCTCCGGCGAGGTGTTCCTGCGCGGCCAGGTCGGGGAGCGGTTCGCGGTGCGCAACTCCGGCGCCGACCTGGTCGCCGAGGGCGCCGGGGACCACGCCTTCGAGTACATGACCGGCGGGCACGCGGTGGTGCTCGGCGGGACCGGCCGCAACGTCGCGGCGGGCATGTCCGGCGGGATCGCCTACGTGCTGGACCTGGATCCGGTGCGGGTGAACACCGCGATGGTGGACCTGCAGCGGCCGAACGCGGAGGACCTGCGGTGGCTGCGCGAGATCGTGCAGCGCCACCACGAGCTGACCGGCTCGGCGGTGGCGGCCTCGCTGCTGGGCGACTGGCCCCGGCGGTCGGCGGCGTTCACCAAGATCATGCCGCGCGACTACGCGCGGGTGCTGGAGGCCATGCGGCTGGCGCGCACCGAGGGCCGCGACATCGACGAGGCGATCATGGAGGCGTCCCGTGGCTGACCCGAAGGGCTTTCTGAAGCACTCCCGCGCGGAGCCGCCGAAGCGCCCCACCGACGAGCGGCTCGGCGACTGGCGCGAGGTCTACGCCGCGCTGTCCACATCGGACCGCGCGGAGCAGGTGTCGACCCAGGCGTCCCGGTGCATGGACTGCGGCATCCCGTTCTGCCACTCCGGCGGGGCGGGCTGCCCGCTGGGCAACCTGATCCCGGAGTGGAACGACCAGGTGCGCCGGGGGCGGTGGGAGCAGGCCTCCGAGCGGCTGCACGCGACGAACAACTTCCCCGAGTTCACCGGCAAGCTGTGCCCCGCGCCGTGCGAGGCGGCGTGCGTGCTGGCGATCTCCCCGGACGCCGGGGGAGCGGTCGCGATCAAGCGGGTGGAGGAGACCATCGCCGAGGTCTCCTGGGAGAACGGCTACGTCGAGCCCGTCCCGGCCGAGGTGCCGTCCGGGCGCAGCGCGGCCGTGGTGGGCTCCGGCCCGGCCGGGCTGGCCGCGGCCCAGCAGCTCACCCGCGCCGGCCACGAGGTCACCGTCTACGAGCGGGACGACCGCATCGGCGGGCTGCTGCGCTACGGCATCCCCGAGTTCAAGATGGAGAAGTCCGTCCTGGACCGGCGGCTGGCGCAGATGCGGGCCGAGGGCACGAAGTTCGTCACCGGCTGCGAGGTCGGCGCGGACCTGACCGTCGAGCAGCTGCGCGCCCGCCACGACGCGGTGGTGCTCGCGGTCGGCGCGCTGCGCGGCCGCGACGACCGCACGATCCCGGGCCGCGACCTCGACGGGGTGCACCTGGCGATGGAGCACCTGGTTCCGGCGAACAAGGAGTGCGAGGGCGACGGGCCCACCCCGATCTCGGCGGAGGGCAAGCACGTCGTGGTCATCGGCGGCGGGGACACCGGCGCGGACTGCTACGGCACCGCGACCCGGCAGGGCGCGCTGAGCGTGACCCAGCTCGACCAGTACCCGCAGCCGCCGCTGACCCGCGACGACGACACCTCCCCGTGGCCGACGTGGCCGTACGTGCTGCGCACCTACCCGGCGCACGAGGAGGCCGGGGAGCGGAAGTTCGCCGTGGCGGTGCAGGAGTTCGTCGGTGACGAGCACGGGCACGTGCGGGCGATTCGGCTGCGCGAGGTCCGGGTGCAGAAGGACGCGGCGGGCCGCCGCGAGGTGGTGCCGGTCTCCGACGAGGTCGAGGAGCTGCCGTGCGACCTCGCGCTGTTCGCGATCGGGTTCGAGGGCGTGGAGCACATGCCGCTGCTGGACGGCCTGGGCCTGGAGCTGTCGTCCCGCGGCACGATCGGCTGCGGGGCGGACTGGGAGACCTCGTCGCCGGGCGTGTTCGTGTGCGGCGACGCCCACCGGGGCGCGTCGCTGGTCGTCTGGGCGATCGCCGAGGGCCGCTCGGTCGCCGCCGCCGTCGACGCCCACCTCACCGGCGCCACCGACCTCCCCAGCCCGGTCCACCCCACCGCGCTCCCCCTCACCCCGGTCTGACCCCGAGCCCCTGGCCGTCCGATGTGGACGGTCAGGGGTGTCGCCGTCGGGCCCCGTTGCGTGGGCGTCCCGAATCCCGGCGCGATCAGGTGAAGCGAACGCGGTTCTTGATCGTTCCGCGGTGGAGCGTCGGTGCCGCCTGGCACAGTGGTCGTCAGCACCGGCGGAGATCCGAGGGGGCGATGTGGCGAAGGCGAAGGACGTGGCCGCCTACATCCTGCACCGGCGCGGCCCGATGACCGCGATGAAGCTGCAGAAGCTCGTCTACTACAGCCAGGCGTGGCACCTGGTCTGGGACGAGCACCCGCTGTTCGACGAGCAGGTGCAGGCGTGGGCGAACGGGCCGGTCGTTCCCGAGCTCTACGCGGCGCACCGGGGGCGACTGCGCCTCGCCGAGCACGACACGCTGGGCGGCGACCGCACCGCCCTGACCGCGTCGGAGCAGGAGACGGTGGAGGCCGTGCTCGACGCCTACGGCGACAAGTCCGCGCATTGGCTCAGCGAGCTCACCCACCGCGAATCGCCCTGGCGGGACGCCCGGGTCGGCGTCGAAGACGGTGCCCGCGGCAACGCGGTGATCGAGCAGTCCGCGATGTACGAGTTCTACGACGGGCTCACCAGCGCCGACGCGGACGAGGTATGAGCAAGAAGGTCCCCCGGCGGGCCAGGGAGAACCCGGGTGCGCACTCGGTGCCGAAGGTCGGCCGCGCCGACCGCCCCGGCTCGCCGGGCCGCGTTCCCCGCAAACCGCTCACCCCGAGCGAGCCCGGCACCAAGCTGTCCATCTCGCTGGCCCGCGTCGACGTCGGCAGCGAGTGGTGCTTGAGCCGCATCTGCGAGCGGGACCACGTGGGGCTGCTGCGCGCGATCCGGGACTTCGAATCGATGACCGTGCAGGAGGTCATCCACAACAAGCAGCGTTCGCAGGACTACCCGCTGCACGACCTCGTGAAGAGCGCCCAGGAGCGGCTGGCCGAGCTGGAGCTGGACGACCGCGACGTCATCCACCGGCTGCGGATCACCGGCGAGCGGCGGCTGTTCGGGTTCGTCGAGGACAACCGGTTCTACGTGCTCTGGTGGGATCCGCACCACCGGATCGTGCCCAGCCGCAAGAAGCACACCTGATCGTCACTCCGGCAGGAGGCGGGTGGTGTAGCCGACGGTGACGAGGCGGGTGTAGGCGGCGCGGACCTCGGGCGGGACGGGCTGGGCGATGGCGAAGCCGCGGGCGGCGTAGGCGGTGATGCGCTGGGTGTCGCCGACGAGCATGGTGATCACGCGGTCCGCGTCGCCGATGCTCGCGATGTGCTGCTCCAGCGTCTCCGGGCGGGCGGCGCAGACGAACTCCGCCTCGGGCCAGAGCCGGCGCGCCGTCGCGTAGGCCCTCCGCTGCTGGTACGGGCGCGAGACGAGCATGACCCGCCGCGCCGGAATCCCCCGCGCGGCGAGGAGATCGCGGGTCAGCGCGATGTTCTCGCCGGTGTTGGTGGCCGCGGGCTCCAGCAGGATCGCCGAGTCCGGCACCCCGAGCTCCAGGGCCCGCTCCCGGAAGTGCACCGCCTCCCCGCGCGGGAACCGCTGCACCGTCGTCGGCGCGTTCGCCCCGGTGAACACCAGCCGCGGGAACCAGCCCGCGAGGTGCAGCTGCGCGGCCCGCTCGGCCACCCCGATGTCGTGGCTGCCCAAGCCGATGCCGACGTCGCAGCGCACCAGCTCGTGTCCGAGGTCGTGGTAGTCCCACAGGGTGCGCACGTCGGCGGCGTGCTCGGCGGGCAGCATCGGCGGCTCCCGTCAGCGGCCCGGCAGCGCGATGGCCAGTTCGCGGGCGGCGCGGCGCAGCGGCTCCAGGTGCTCGCGCATGGCCTCCAGGCTGCTGCGGAACGCGGGCGCGGCGATCGACACCGCGGCCACCGCGGTCCCGCTCGGGCCCAGCACCGGCACGCCGAGCGCGAGGATCCCGGCTTCGTGCTCCTCGTCGGCGACCGCGTACCCGTCGCGGCGCACCCGTTCGACCTCGGCGCGGAACTGCGCCCGGTCGGTGATCGCCTTCGGCCCGAACGCGGGCAGCTCCAGCTCCGCCAGCAGCGATTCGCGCAGCTCGTCGGCCGCGAACGCGATCAGGCACTTGCCCATCGAGGTGCAGTGCAGCGGCCCGCGGGAGCCGGGCTCGCCGGTGATCTGCACCTGCTGGGTGCCCTCGACGAAGTGCACGTACAGCTGGTCGTGCCCGTCGAGCACGGACAGCAGCGCCGATTCCCCGGTCTCGGCGGTGAGGCGGCGCAGCACCGGGGTGGCGGTCTCGGCGAACCCGCGGGCGTGCAGCACCCGCTGGCCGAGTTCGAACACTCGCAGCCCGAGGTTCCAGCGCCGGTCCTCGTCGAGCACCGCGAACTCCTCGCGGGAGATCGAGTTCAGCAGCCGGTGCGTGGTGCTGACCGGGTAGCCGGCGCGGCGGGCGAGCTCGGACAGCGTCAGCCCGCGCGGGGCCTCGCCGAGGATCACCAGCAGCCGCAGCGCTTTGCCGACCATGTCGCCGCGCGGGCCGTCCGGTTTCCCGGCGGACTCGGACGAGGCTGGCACCGGTTCCCCCTTCTCCCGCCGCGCTCCGCGAGCGCTGCGCCGCATCGTATCGGCCGGTGTTGACCGGCCGGTCGCCCGTTCTCTAGCCTTTTCCGCACTGGAGAAAAGCTTACCGCATGATGGAAAACATGGGTGAGCGCGGAGGCGTACAAAGGAGTCCGCCGTGTCGACCACCTCACCGGTCGCCGAGCTGGGCAGGCAGCGGTGGCTGCGGCTGCTGCCCGTGGCGTTCGTGACCTACTCGCTGGCCTACCTGGACCGCTCGAACTTCTCGATCGGCGTCGCCGGCGGGCTCAAGGAGGACCTGGCGCTGTCCGGGGCGATGTCCTCGCTCATCGGCGCGTCGTTCTTCCTGGGCTACTGCGCAGTCCAGATCCCCGGCACGCTCTACGCCGAGCGCCGCAGCGTCCGGGGCCTGATCTTCTGGTGCACCCTCGCCTGGGGCGCGCTGGCCACCGCGCAGGGACTGCTGCACAGCGGGGCCGCGCTGCTGGTGGTGCGGTTCCTGCTCGGCTCGGTCGAGGCCGCCGTCCTGCCGGCGATGGTGGTGTTCCTGTCCCGCTGGTTCACCCGCGGCGAGCGCGGCAGCGCCAACGCGATCCTCATCCTCGGCAACCCGGTCACCGTGATGTGGCTGAACGCGGTGTCCGGCTACCTCGTCGAAGCCACCAGCTGGCGCGAGATGTTCATCATCGAGGGGCTGCCCGCGATCGCCTGGGCGTTCGTGTTCCGCGCGCTGGTCGACGACCACCCGCAGCAGGCCACGTGGCTCGGCGAGGCCGAGAAGCGCGGGGTGACCGCCGCGCTGGAGGCCGAGCGGCAGCAGGTCACCTCCGCGGGCACCTTCGCCGAGGCCGTGCGCTCCCGGCCGGTGGTGCTGCTGTCGCTGCAGTACCTGCTGTGGAGCATCGGCGTCTACGGGCTGGTGTTCTGGCTGCCCAGCATCGTCTCCGCGGGCAGCGGCGAGGGGATCGGGCTCAGCGGGCTGCTGTCGGCGATCCCGTTCGGGGTGGCCGCGCTGCTGATGGTGCTCAACTCGCGCGCCTCCGACCGGGCGGGCAGCAGGCCGCGGTACGTGTGGCCGTGGCTGCTGTTCGGCGGGGTGGCGTTCTACCTGTCGTACCTGGTCGGGCCGGCGCACTTCTGGCCGGCGTTCCTGCTGCTGGTGCTCGCCGGGGGAGCGATGTACGCGCCGTACGGGCCGTACTTCGCCTACGTCTCGGAGTCGCTGCCGAAGAACTTCGCCGGGGCCGGGGTCGGCTGCGTGAACACGGCGGGCTCGTTCGGCGGGTTCATCGGGACCTACCTGGTGGGCTGGCTCAACGACGCCACCGGCGGCACTGCGGCCTCGTTCGTGCTGATGGCGGCGACGATGGTGCTCTCGGCGGCGCTGATCCCGCTGGTGCGGCGCGGGTCCTACGAGGTCGGGAGCGCGTGATGGCCGACGTGGTCACCTTCGGCGAGGTGATGGCGATGTTCGTCGCCGCCGAGCCCGGCCCGCTGGACCGGGTGGACCGGTTCACCGCGCGGCTGGCGGGCGCGGAGATGAACGTCGCGGTCGGGCTGGCGCGGCTCGGCCACCGGGTGCACTACCTCGGCGCGGTCGGCGACGACCCGCTCGGCGCCCGCGCCCGCCGCGTGCTGGCCGCCGAGGGCGTGTCCGGGCTGGTCACCGACCCGGGCGCGCCGACGGGGTTCCAGCTCAAAGACCGGGTGCCGGACGGCGACCCGCAGGTGGTGTACTTCCGCCGCGGCTCGGCGGCCTCCCGGATGAGCTGGGACGACCGGGCCGCGGAGGTCGTCGCGGGCGCCCGGCACGTGCACGTGACCGGCATCTTCCCGGCGCTGTCGGAGAGCACCCGCCGCTTCACCTTCGAAGCCGTGGCCGCCGCGCGGCGGGCCGGGGCGAGCGTCTCGTTCGACCCGAACCTGCG
>Ga0164243_10002759_pt1 | contig 28691 bp, 23 predicted proteins | sample OricompcompostOP_FD_108781 | JGI IMG/M metagenome (GOLD analysis project Ga0164243, IMG submission 108781) | Organic Plus compost microbial communities from Emeryville, California, USA - Original compost - Organic plus compost (OP) | ecosystem: Engineered > Solid waste > Mixed feedstock >... | reverse complement strand
TGGCTGCTGATACGAGATAACTTTCCCAACGGGTCATGCTGCGAAGGTAGGATTATGTTTTGGCTTTTTTTGCCTGTGTACCCGCGGTGTGGAGAAACAACCCGTACAAGCCTTTGGCTGCTTACCTGTGTTAACGGCTTATGGGGAAAGGGTCATGCATCCGCTTTACGCACGGCATAAAAAAGGCCGGCATCTCGCGATACCGGCCTGTATGTAATTCTAAATACTATCAGATTAGAGCTTCAGCAGCGCTTTCAGCGGATCTTTACCGAACAGCAGTTGCTCAGGATTTTCCAGCATTTCTTTCACGCGAACGAGGAAGCTTACTGACTCACGGCCATCGATGATACGGTGATCGTAGCTCAGTGCGATGTACATCATCGGGCGGATTACTACCTGACCGTTGATGGCCATCGGGCGTTCCTGGATTTTGTGCATACCCAGGATAGCTGACTGCGGAATGTTGATGATAGGCGTACTCATCAGGGAGCCAAACACACCGCCGTTGGTGATGGTGAAGGTGCCGCCGGTCATTTCCGGAATGGTGAGTTTATTTTCGCGGGCTTTGGTGGCCAGGTTCAGCACTTCTTTTTCGATGCCGGCCATGTCCAGGCTTTCCGCGTTGCGGATTACCGGCACTACCAGTCCTTTAGGAGCAGATACGGCGATGGAAATATCGCAGTAATCGTGGTACACCAGCTCTTCGCCATCGATGTAGGCATTCACTGAAGGGAACTCCTGTAAAGCGAAGCAGCAGGCTTTGGTGAAGAAGCTCATGAAGCCCAGGTTCACCTCGTGCTGTTTCTTGAAAATATCTTTGTATTTAGCGCGCAATGCCATGATTTCAGTCATGTCTACCTCGTTGAAGGTAGTTAGCATAGCGGTGGTATTTTTCGCTTCTACGAGGCGGCGGGAAACGGTTTTACGCAGGTTGCTCATTTTCTCGCGACGTTCGTTGCGGGAGAACATTTCCTGGCCGATTGCCACGCCCGGATTTTGCAGGGCGGCATATACATCATCCTTAACGATTTTGCCGTTAGCGCCGCTACCTTTGATGGTAGCAGGATCTACGTGCTTGTCCGCAATTACTGCGGCAGCTACCGGGGTAGCTTTGATATCGTTAGGAATGCTGGTTACCGGTGCGTTTTGTACCTGTGGTTTTGCTGCAGGCGCAGGTGTTGCGGCCGGTGCAGCGGCGGCTGCAGGAGCAGCTTTACCGGCAGGGCGCGCCACGCTGGTGTCTATTTTGCAGGCTACATCCCCGATTTTGAGGGTATCGCCTTCTTTTGCTACGATGATCAGGGCGCCTGCTTCTTCTGCATTCAGTTCAAAAGTCGCTTTCTCTGATTCCAGTTCGCAAACAACTTCATCACGTTCTACGTAATCACCATCTTTCTTCGTCCATTTTACCAGGGTCACTTCGCTGATGGATTCGCCTACTGTTGGCACCTTCATTTCAATTACCCCTTTGTTTACGGCTGGCGCTGCGGGCGCCGCTGGTGCTGCTTCCGCTGCAGGCGCTGCTGCTGGCGCGGCCGGAGCTGCTGCCGGTGCAGAAGCGGCTGGTGCTGCTGCATCTGTATCGATAGTGCAGGCAACATCGCCAATTTTCAGCGTAGCTCCTTCCTGTGCATTGGGAGCGATCTTCAGGATACCAGCTTTTTCAGCATTCAGTTCGAAAGTCGCTTTCTCAGACTCCATTTCGCACAATACTTCGTCCTGCTGCACATAATCTCCATCTTTTTTCAACCATTTCGCAATTGTTACCTCGCTAATTGATTCGCCTACCGTAGGGACTTTGATTTCGATAACCATATTTTATCAGTTGATGGTGAAACCTGCTGTTAAGGCCAGGCTGCAATTTTACATTAGACCTAACAGATAACAGCAGGTATCTGTTTTATTTCTTTGAATATTTTATTAGATGTTAAAAGCGGTGTCAATGATCTGCTGCTGTTCGCGGGCATGCACTTTGGCATAACCGGTAGCAGTGGATGCACTTGGGTTACGGCTGATAACACCGTAGTTGATCTGTTTCAGGTTCATCTGCAGGTAAGAAGCAGCGCCCATGTTCAGCGGCTCTTCCTGTACCCAGAAGAAGGTTGCGCCTTTGTATTTGGCGGCAATGGTTTCCAGTTGCTTAACAGGCAGCGGATAAAGCTGTTCCAGGCGAACGATTGCCACATCCTTGCGGTCATCTTTTGCCTGTTTGTCGCTCAGATCAAAATACATTTTACCGGTGCAGAGCAATACTTTCTTCACCAGGGAAGCGTCCTGGATAAACGGATCATCCAGTACTTCCTTGAATCCACCGTTGGTAAACTCTTCCATGGTAGAGTAAGCGCCTGTATGACGCAGGTTGGCTTTCGGAGAGAAGTTGATCAGCGGTTTGCGGAACGGCCAGGTCAGCTGGCGGCGCAGTGCGTGGAAGAAGTTGGCCGCGGTGGTGATGTTGGTCACTACCATGTTTTCTTCAGCGCACTGTTGCAGGAAGCGCTCCGGACGTGCGTTGGAGTGATCCGGACCGCCGCCTTCATAACCATGAGGCAGCAGCATTACCAGGCCATTCTGCGTAGTCCATTTTTGCTCAGCGCTGCTGATGTACTGGTCAATAACAGTCTGCGCGCCGTTTACGAAGTCGCCATACTGCGCTTCCCAAACTACCAGGCTGTTAGGGTTGGCCATGGCATAACCATATTCAAAGCCCAGTACGCCGTATTCACTGAGGAGGGAGTTATAAATTCTGAGTTTGCCTTGTTTTTCCTGCAGGTCGTTCAGACGGTTATAGGTAGCGTTGGTATTTTCGTCGAACAGCACCGCATGACGGTGGGAGAAAGTACCGCGTTTAACGTCTTCACCGCTCATACGCACGTCTTTACCTTCGATGAGGAGGCTGCTGTAAGCCAGCAGTTCGCCGGTTGCCCAGTCTACTTTACCTTCTTCCTGGTACAGTTTAATTTTATCCTGTAACAGTTTGCTCACTTTACGTAAAGGCACGAAATCAGCAGGCCATTTCATCAGGCCGTCGAAGAGGCGTTTGAAGTCTTCTTCGTTGATGGCAGTTACGGGCGACTGATCAAAATCTGCCGGGGTAGCTTTGCGAAGCGCCTGCCACCATTCTTCCGGTTTCTGGTTTACATAAGGCAGCGGATGTTGTTTTACTTCATCCAGGCGGGCCTGCAGTTCATCCCAGAATACCTTTTCCATATCTTTTGCCAGTGTCTGCGCTTCGGCATCGCCGTTTTGCAGGAGGAACTGGGTATATACTTCGCGTGGGTTCTGATGTTTATCGATCAGGGCGTAGAGGGATGGCTGCGTGAATTTAGGCTCATCCCCTTCGTTGTGCCCGTGTTTACGGTAGCACACCATATCGATATACACATCTTCATTAAATTCCTGGCGGTAGCGCGCTGCCAGCTGGGCTACTTTCACTACTGCTTCCGCATCGTCCCCGTTTACGTGGAATACCGGCGCCTGCACGATGGAGGCTACGCTGGTACAGTAATCGGAAGAACGGGCGTCGTCGAAGTCGGTCGTAAAACCGATCTGGTTATTGATCACAAAGTGAATGGTACCACCGGTGTAGTAACCTTTCAGTTTGCTCATCTGCGCTACTTCGTACACGATGCCTTGTCCCGCTACGGCCGCATCGCCATGGATGAGGATAGGCAGGATCTTATCATAGTCGCTATCATAGATCACATCCGCTTTGCTGCGTGCAAAACCGATCACGATAGGGTCTACCACTTCCAGGTGGGAAGGGTTAGGCATCAGTTGCAGATTTACCTGTTTACCGCTGGCGGTAGCAACCTGTGAGCGGAAGCCGAGGTGATATTTCACGTCGCCGGAGCCCATGGTCATATCAGGAATAGCGAGGCCTTCAAACTCGTTGAAAATCTGCTCGTAAGTTTTACCGAGGATATTGGCCAGTACGTTCAGACGGCCGCGGTGCGCCATACCGATTACGGATTCCTGAACGCCGTATTCAGCAGCGGTGCTGATCATGGCGTCCAGTGCCGGGATGGTGGATTCGCCACCTTCGAGGCCGAAGCGTTTTTGTCCAATGTATTTGGTGTGGAGGAATTTCTCGAAAATAACGCCCTGATTCAGCTTTTGCAGAATGCGGCGGCGTTGTTCGGTAGAAAGCGGCGTGTTCATGGCGGATTCGAATTCTTTCTCCATCCATTTCGCTTTCTCGCGGTCATTAATATAGGTGTATTGGATACCTACCGGTCCGGCATATACTTTATTAAGGAATGCCAGGATGTTTTTTAACGTGGTTTTACCAAGGCCCAGGAAAGTACCTGAGTAGAATTCTGTATTCAGATCCGCATCACTGAGGTCGAAATTGGTAATTTCCAGACCCGCTTTTCTGTCTTTTCTCTCACGGATTGGGTTGGTTTTTGCGATCAGGTGGGCTTTCTTGCGATAAGCCTGGATCAGGCGGTAGACGCCCAATTCTTTTGCCAGCTGGTCGTTGGTCACCGGCGCTGACCCACCTCCTGCTGCCGTTGGCGCTGCGGGGCCCGCCTTGCCATTGGCGTTGGATACTGCAAAATCGAACCCTTCAAAAAATTTTACCCATTCTGGGTCTACGGAATTAGGGTCTTTGCGGAAATCCTGATATAAAGATTCTATGTAAGCAGGATGCGAGTTGGTGACGAATGAGAAGTCCTTCATTTACAACGAGTTTTGCTGATCTTCAGTTCAAATACTTTTCTGTTGAGTCCCTCATTATATAGGCAGTTGTCCCACATTATATAATGTATGGGATTGCAAATATCGCTCGTTTTTCATTACTAAGTATGTAAAAAATTAGAAAATAATAAGATGATTTCATATGCACAACATTACATTCAATCACTTATATTTGCATCTTTAAAGACGGCGAATAAAATTTTGTATTGAATTGAGAAAAGTATTACCTTTGCCGTCCGAAACTTGAAATTTGAAAAATGGCAAACCATAAAGCAACGAAAAAAGACGTACGTCAGAGCAGAAAACGTAATGAGCGTAACCGTTACTACGGTAAAACTACTCGTAATGCCATCCGTGACCTGAAAGCGATTACTGAGAAAGCGACCGCGGAGAAAGAATTAAACGAAGTAGCTTCTATGATTGACAAACTGGCTAAACGTAACGTTATTCACAAAAACAAAGCTGCAAATCTGAAAAGCAAGCTGGCTAAGAAAGTGAACGCTCTCGCCTAATTGCTTCAGTAACAATATTTATAGCTCTTCCTCACAAGGGAAGGGCTTTTTGTTTTTTTAGTCAGTTTATATAGAGATAAAAAATATTCGTATGCCGGATTTTAGTCTTTCTGTTAAAAAACTCATGATTTCAGGCATTTTTGCCCTCCTTACCCTTCCCTCCCTGGCCCAGCAGCTCCTGACCCGCTATGAACGCACCAACGGCGCCGAAACAGCCACCTACGCGGAAGTAATTGCGTACTATCAGCAGCTGAGTCAAAAGTACCCGCAAATAAAAATGCTGCAATTGGGAAATACGGATGCCGGCTACCCCCTCCATTTGGTTATTTACAGCCCTACCAAAGACTTTGACTTTCCATCTCTCCACAAAAAAGACAAAAGAATTATACTGATTAACAACGGTATTCACCCCGGTGAACCGGATGGTATCGATGCTTCCATGATGCTGCTGCGGGACCTCGCCCAGGGTAAAGCAGTAATCCCGGACAACATCGTCCTGGCTGTCATCCCGGTTTATAATATTGATGGCGCACTCAACCGTACTGCGTTCTTCCGGGTGGATCAAAACGGTCCGGACGCATTCGGAAGCCGTGGAAATGGCCAAAATCTGGACTTAAACCGCGATTTTATCAAATCTGACTCCCGGAATGCCCGCTCCTTCCAGCAGATTTACCACCTGACGGACCCGGATGTGTTTATCGACAACCATGTCAGCAATGGCGCTGACTACCAGCATATTATGACGCTACTGGCCACCCAGCACGATAAACTGGGCGGTGCAATGGGCGAATATCTCAACAATACCTTTACTCCCACCCTCTATAAACTGATGAAGGAAAAAGGGTACGACCTGGTGCCGTATGTCAACCACTTCGGAGAAACGCCGGACAGCGGCTGGGTGGAATTTGACGACTCGCCCCGCTACTCTTCCGGGTACACGACCCTGTTCCATACCTTCGGGTTTGTGCCTGAAACGCACATGCTTAAGCCTTATCCACAGCGGGTGCAGGCTACCTATGCGCTCATGCAGTGCTTTATTAAATTCACTTCGGAGAACAGCAGCACCATCCGCGACCTCCGTAATGCCGCTAAAAAAGCCGTGGTTACGCAACAGCGTTTTCCGCTGGACTGGCAGTTTGATATGAGTAAATACAGCCTTATCACTTTCAAAGGCTACGCCGCCGGCCACAAGCCGAGCAATATTTCAGGGCTGCCGCGGCTCTATTACGACCGCTCCAAGCCTTATACCCGCCAGGTGAAATTCTACAACTTCGCCAATGCGACCAACTTTGTGGATAAACCAACGGCTTACATCATTCCACAGGGCTGGTGGCCGGTGATCGACCTGCTGAAAAATAATAAGGTGGTCATGCAGCCATTGCCAAAGGACACGACCATCTATGTGGAAACCTACCACATCGCAGATTATAAGTCCTACACCAAACCATACGAAGGGCATTTTCCACATACGGATGTAAAAGTGACCACCACTATGGATTCCATTCGCTTCCGCAAAGGGGATTTCTATATTCCTATGAACCAGGCAGCTAACCGGTATCTCATAGAAACGCTGGAACCTACTGCCGGAGATTCCTATTTTGCCTGGAACTTCTTTGACGGGATACTGGGGCAGAAGGAAGGATATTCCCCGTATGTGTTTGAGGATACCGGGTATGAATGGCTGAAGCAGCACCCGGAAATGCAGGCGGAGTTGGCGAAAAAGCGGGAGGCGGATACAGCGTTTGCGAATAATGGCGCGGCGCAGTTGAAGTGGGTGTATCAGCATTCGCCGTATGCGGAGCCGGAGTATTTGAGGTATCCGGTGTTTAGGGTGAAGTAATGCAATCCCATTAATTAAGGTTATAGCCTGATTTTTTTAATATTAAACTCAGGTTATAACCTTAATTTTTGTTTGATAATTTAAGGCCATAACCTTAATTTTGTCTTAAACAAATGCGGACACTCCATGGCGAATAGTAATAGATTGCTAGCTATCAAACAGTTAGACCGAAAAGCAATTGAGTTCCAACCGCTATTGAGAATGCAGCCCCCGGCGAAAGGATGGATTTCGTTGATCCGAAAATCCCTTAATATGACTTTACGCCAATTGGGGGATCGCCTGCACATTACCCCTCAAAGTGCCCATGAAATTGAGTTGCGGGAAGCAAATGGTACCATATCTATCAAAGCGCTGTCTGCTGCTGCGGAAGCACTCGACATGAAATTGGTTTATGGATTCATTCCCCAGGATGGATCGCTGGAAGCCATGATTGAAAAAAGAGCGAGAACCATCGCAACTAAGATTGTCAGTAGAACAGCAACTTCCATGAAATTGGAAGACCAGGAAAACTCGAAGGAAAGATTGTCAGAAGCTATAGAAGAAATGACACAGGAGCTTAAACGAGAGTTATCATCAAAATTATGGGATTAGAAATCAACTATTATGAAGGCCAAACCCCATTAGACGAAGATGAAAAAGAGGGTTTGTTAATTCCCAGTATTTCAACCAGGCAGGAGTTAGATGAACATGAACAGCAAAATATAGAACAGGCAATTCGATGGACATTTGAAAGGAAAAAAAGGTTTACCCTGGAGGAAGTACTTTCAGTAGAATTCATTTGTGAGCTCCATGCAAGAATGTTGGGAAACGTTTGGCAATGGGCTGGCAATTTCAGGTCTACCAACAAAAACATTGGTGTTGACAAGTACAGTATCAGGCAGGATCTGAGAGTACTGTTGGATGATGTCAGGTTTTGGATTCAACAGAAAACATTTCCACCGGATGAAATTGCAATCAGGTTCAAGCACCGATTGGTTAGTATCCATTGCTTTCCAAATGGCAATGGTCGACATTCGCGACTCGTGGCTGATATATTGATTGAAAAAATCTTCGGTGCAGAGGTATTTACCTGGGGCTCCATTAACCTGATCCATCAAACAGCATTCAGGTCGCTCTACTTAAAGGCATTGAGAAATGCCGATGTGGGCAATTTCGATCAGCTGCTAGTTTTTTCGAGGTCCTGATAACAGGTTACTTTTCTTTACCCATTCACCTTCTCCACCACCATCACCGTATGCTGCTCCCCAAAAAAATGATTATAAATCACCACCTTCCTAAACTCCCCCGGCAACTCCTTCACCATCGGAAACCACTCCCCCGGTATCTTCCCCGCATCCAGTAATGCCGCCGCCAGCCACAACGCAAACGACCCCGCGGTATCATACTCTCCACAGAGATGCTTAAAAGGAATCGCCGGCTTAGGCAGCACCTCGCCCAGCAGCTCATAATACCGGGCATAATTACTATCCCCGTTATCCCCGCTGATCACCAGGTCCGCATCCGCGCCCAACTCCTGCAGCACCGCTGAGAGTCGCTCCTCTGAAGGCTTGTACAGCAGCTTAATCCCGGATATGGCCGCTTTGGATGCCGGCGTTTGCTCAGCCGTCAACACAAAGAACGCACTTCCTTCTCCCGAGATAGTCCCGGGCAAATGCTGCTCAAACAACCGGGTATTACCTACAGGCGCTGTACGCCACTGGCCAATGCGGCTCTTAATATAAAAATGCTCTTCCGTCATTTCCTCGAAGGAGCCGGTGAGCGTATGGGAAGCGCCTTCCTGCAACAGCATCATGCTGTCTACCAGTGCGTTTTCGAAGGAAAACCCGCGGTGTACGAAGGTATTGTTATAGTCGGTACCGTTTTGCTGCAACGCAATCAGTCCGTTTACAGAATTGTAAGTAGATTGAATGAAAGGCGTAGGGTTCAGCGCCGTTTCCTTGTATTGCTCGATTTCTTTGATGAACTTTTCCGTGTCCTGCAGGCTGCCTTTACCGGTACCGGTCACGATAGGCCCCGGCGTGGCCACACCGCTGTTGGCCAGGCATTTCAGCGCAGTGGTAAGTCCCATGCGCAGCACCCGCGTCATCCGGCGCAAACTATTGCCCGGAATAAAGGGCTTGTAATCAGGTTCTATGCAAACCAGCCGGTTGCTTTCGGTCTGAACAAACGGCGCTGTGGTAATATCCCCGTCAAACGTATGTTGTGGAGATATTGCCGCCATTCCCTGGATATAACACTTAACCTTCATACTTGCTGATCACGAGGGAAGCATTGTTGCCCCCAAAGCCAAAAGAATTAGAAATTACATTATTGATGATTACATCTTCCTTCAGTTCCGTTTCCGGTACAATCTGCAATTCTTCCATCCGTTCGGAAAAATTCAGGTTCGGAAAAATGATATTGTTCCGGATGGCCAGCACCGCGTAGATGGCTTCAATAGCGCCGGCAGCGGCCAGCGTATGGCCGGTAAACGGTTTGGTGGAGCTGAACGGGGGCACTGCCGTTCCGAACAGGCGTTCCAGCGCGCGGCCTTCGGAGATATCGTTGTTTAAAGTAGCCGTGCCATGCACGTTGATATACTGCACCTCTTCCAGGGTGCGCCCGCTCATCGCCAAAGCATTTTTCATGGCAGCATAGGCGCCATCCCCTTCCGGCGAAGGAGAGGTAGGGTGGAAGGCTTCGTTGGTATTGCAATAACCGGTAAGCTCCGCCAGTATGGTGCTGTTATTTGCCTTCGCATAGGATTCACTTTCCAGTACCAGGTAAGCTGCGCCTTCGCCCAGGTTCAAACCGGTACGCTGCTGATCAAAAGGGCGGCAAAACTGCCGGTCCACATTTTTCAGGGAGTTGAAACCATTGAGCGTGAAGCGGGTCAGCGCTTCCGTACCGCCGCAAACCATCCGCCGGTACATACCTGCCTTGATCATGCGCGCGCCAAACATCAGGGCGTTGGCGGAGGAGGAGCAGGCCGTGCTGATAGTTGCCAGGTGCTCGGTAAACCCTACGGTATCGGCTATACGTTGCGTGCAATCCGCGCAGTCGAGCGTGTGAATACTTTGTATAAACTCACCGGACTTATCCGGATTAATCAGGTCAAAATAAACTTTCTCCGTATCGCACATCCCTCCCACCGTACTGGCGTTGATAAAGCCCGTAGGCTCATCCTGGAGATGGCTGATGCCGGCCTGTTGCAGAGCTTCCTGCATGGCTACGAGGCCCAGCAGCGTAGTGCGGCTAAACCCTGCCTGCACAGGAATGCCGGCCATGCGAAACAAAGCGGCGTTATCCTGCTTTACTTCGCCCACCGGCAATACCTCTTTGTAAATAGTATTGATATAGTCCGTAAACCCAAGCCCACTCTCCTTGCGGCGCAGGCGTTCCAGGTTTCCGGCTACGTTATCACCAATGGCGGTGACCATTCCCATCCCTGTAATAAACACTCTTTCCGCCATGCAGCTGATTTACTTAAGCGGGTTGTTGTTTTGACTGAATGAATTCGGCCATGGATTGAACAGACTGAAGGATCTTACGGCCCTCGCGCGGATCTTCCACCTTGATGCCATACTGTCTTTCCAGTAATACCATCAGTTCGAGAGAGTCGATACTGTCAAGCCCCAGGCCTTCTCCGAATAACGGCGCATTATCGTCGATATCAGCAGGTTTGGTGTCTTGCAGATTCAGTGCTTCAATGATCTGTTCTTTCAGTTTCTGTTTTAATTCTTCCATAATGTTGTAGGTTTACCTGCGACTGACGGCAGCCACAGATGCCTTTGTTAATTGGTAAAAATACAGTTTTAGTACTGTTTTGAAAATTATTCTCAGTTCATTCTTCGTTTTTCAACATATCCGGCTATGGCCAGCATGACCAGCCCCGTAATGATCAGCAACACTACATTCTTCCACACATAGGCAATATTGCCGTTCCGGAGGTAGATGTCGTTAATAGCGTCCAGGCCCCAGCTCAGGGGCGATAAGTGCCCGATTACCTGCATCTTCTGCGGCATGATTTCCAGCGGGATCCAGATGCCGCCAATGGCCGACAGGATCACGATCGAAATTGCCCCGAAGTTCAACGCCTGATTAGGAGTTTTAAAAAGCGTGCCAATCAGTATCCCGTAGGAAGTAGCCGCCAGCCCGATGGCCGCGGCAACCAGGAAGGTAGCGCCCGCATCCCTTCCCATCACGAGTTTGGGCAGGTCCAGTAATGGCATAATGTAAATGCCCTCGAGCATCATGCAATAAAACTGTACCACGCAGATGCCTACAAAAAACAACATCTTGCCCAGTAAAATCTCCAGGTACGACCCCGGTATCAGCTTCATTCGCAGCAGGCTCCCGTCCTCCCGCTCCCGTATCATGTTCCCGGCAATGGGAATCACGATGAAGAACATGGCAAATATGCTCCAGGCCGGTACGTTATGCTGTACCGAATTCGATATCACATCAATCTGCTTGCCGCTGCCCGTAGCCTCTTCTTTCAGGCCCACGGCCTGTAAGCGGATAGGCAGGGTATCATTGGCTGCGGTAACGCTGCTGTCTTTCCTGCGCAGCTCCTGGCGGATGCGCCCCAGCAGCATGTCCGTTTCCACCTGCGTCAGGAAATTATCAATAGCCTGATGCACCGCTCCCTTGAAAGCCTTTTTAGCGGCAGGATCAAAGTAGATGGTCACATCCAGCGAGTCGGCATTTTTTTTCACCGGCAGCGAAACAGTCATCCCCATGCGATGGGAGATGTCGTTCACGATCCTGTTGGCGTTGCTGACGATATTGCCGGTAGCGCCGGCAGGTATGATGATACTGATCTTATACGTGCCTTCATTGACCAGCTTCCTGGCTTGTTCGGCCGTCAGCGGCTTACCGTCCAGCGTATCGATGATGCGGAATTGTCCGCCGCTGGCCAGTCCTTCCCGGATATGGCGGCCCAGGCGGCCATGGTCGTTGTCGACCGTCAGGATATCGAATTTGACTTCCTGGTAGTCCTTAAACGGCGCATCCTGGATCAGTGCCATTACTGTTATCAACACCACGGGCATGAGGAACAGGAGGGTAAGTCCTGTTTTGTCGCGCACCAGTAGCTGCCATTCTTTTCTTATTGTCGCCAGTAATCGAAGCATTGATCTGAATATTAATCTCGCAAGGCATGTCCTGTATAATGCAGGAACACATCTTCCAGGTTTTCACAATCCGGCAGCTCATCGATGAGTTGTGCGGGGTTACCCTGCACGATGAGGCGTCCCTGGTCTACTATGGCCACGTCGCTGCAGAGCGACTGCGCCTCTTCCAGCAGGTGGGAAGTGTAGAGGATACTGTTTCCCTTGCTGTTGTATTCGCGCAGGAATTGCAGGATCATGGTCCTGGACTGGACGTCTACGCCAGCCGTAGGCTCATCCAGTACAAGTAAGGAAGGGGAATGAAGGATGGCCGCAATGATATTGGCTCTCCTTTTCATTCCTCCGGAGAATTTATGAATTTCTTTATCCGCGCTTTTTTCCAGCCCGAACGCCTCCAAAAGCTCCATGATGCGGGTTTTCAGCACCTTTCCACGGAAGCCGTACAGGTTTCCGAAGTAGGTCAGGTTTTCCACCGCGCTCAGTTGGGGATAGAGGGCAATGCGTTGCGGCACTACGCCTATCTGCTTTTTGATGGCCTCGCGATGATGGGCATCCTGGGAAAGGCCGTTGATCAGCACCTCTCCGCTGCTGGCTTTCACCAGTCCGCAAAGGATGGAAATAGTAGTCGTTTTACCAGCGCCGTTCGGCCCAAGCAACCCTGCGATACTGCCTTTCCGGAAGGAGAACGTCAGCCCTTTCAGGGTAGGCTCTTCCGCGCCGGCGTAGGTCTTGTATAGCTCTTTTACTGCAATGCTGGACATATCAGTTTTTTATATCGCCTTGCTGAGTTTACGGAAAAATGCCTCCTCGGCAGCGGCCGTGCGGAAGAGCATTTCACTCAGCTCGTTATAGGAAACATCGTTTGCGCTGCGGCTTTTACATACGCGGCCGGCCGCAAAGGCAAAGTTACGCCACAAGTCGCCGACCTGCGTGAGCTCAGCGGCCAGTTTGGAGAATTCAGGCTTGTTCAGCAGTTCAGCCGCTTCCTGCAGGAAAGCGGCATATACGAAACGGAATCCGGCGCCGCCGGTACCGATTTCTTCCTGCATGCGGATGATATTGCCCAGGTACAACACTGCACGGCGATCATCCAGCTTTTGGGGATATTTCTTCACCCGCTTTGCCAGGAACCGGATACCGTCCACACCGAACAATGGCACCGGGATCTTGAGCATATAATGGCAGGTTTGCTTAATACCTTCTATGATCGGTTTTTCCAGTGATGCGGAAGAGGGTACGCTCAACGGGTAATACATTTTTCCTTTGGGGGCCGGAAACCCTTTCGCAAAGCGGGCCTGGGCCAGGTGTTCCGGGTCGATGGTGGTCACGCTGTCCATTATCGGATCGCTGACGAGGTATTGCCCGTCTTCCTTACCATACACCACAAGGTTATGCGCATTGAAATGGAAACGGTAGGAAGCGGGAAAATAAGTCAGGTAGTACACGCTGGAGAGCAGCCCTACCGGGGTGCCCGCGGCGATGGTCTCGTCCAGTGCGGCCATGCCCTTTTCCACGGAACTGAATTTTTCTACTTTCATTTTTACGCCCAGGCGGTCGCATACACGCTGGAAGATAGCTCCCGGCCATATCCTGTAAGTGGTGCCTGGTACGCCATTCACCTTCACAAACGGCAGGTGGCCAAAAAATAATCCTGCGCCAATCCCGAAAGCCATTGGTTCGCTGATCTTCAATCCGTGATGGCCCAGCAGATTGGAGATAACACCGCTTTCGCAATGTGCTGTTTGTGTGTGATGGAATAGAATTTCGCTCATAGTTTTTATATCCCCATTAATTATCAAACGGAGTTCCGGTTGTCAGAACTCCGTTTGATGTGGAAAATTGTCAATTATTTTATTTGCTGCAAGTCAGCAATACTTATCTTAAATGCATCTGCATATTTCTGCAGCATTTTCTGGCTTAAACGCGCAAATACCGCGGGCTTCATATGTCTTTTCACCTGCCATTGGAATTTCCCCACATAGTTTGCCAGGAGGGCAAGGTCCATGATGTTTTTTTCCATGTAGTAGGCGATAGGGCTTACTTCGCCGGCGAGTACCTTTTGTTTGGCCGTTTCCACCCTTTTATTCACTTCTTCCCAGGCCTGGCCGAGTGCGATGTTTTCAGGCTCCCAGCCAGCACTCTGCACCTGCACATAGTTGCCCGAGTTATCCACCGCATACATAATCTGTTTGAATGTACCTTCATGCAGGTTATCCTTGTCTTGCGGTACTTCCTCTTTTTTCATGACAGCAGTTTTAAAGGTGAATGCCTATACCACGGTGATGTGGGCGTAAGCATAGGAGAAACGCGCGCTTTCCGGCACCATCATCACGATTTTCTGACCTTTCTTCAGGCGGCCGGTATTCATCAGTTCTTCCAGCATCAGGTAAGGAGATGCCGTACCTACGTTGCCTACGCGGTCCAGGTTGGTGAACCATTTTTCCAGCGGAATAGGTACGCCGATGCGGGTGATCTCTTCATCAATCTTTAAACGGAAAAATTCAGAGGAGAGATGCGGCAGGAAGAAATCGATTTCATTCAGGTTGATACCATAGCGTTCTACCAGGTTTTTCCACATCTGCGCGCCGGAAGGCACTATATTTTTACCTAACAACCGGGTATCCTGTTTGAAGGAGAACACACTGTGGAAGGCCCATTCGTCCGGAGTCATTTCAATCCAGCCTTTGGTGCCGCCATCTTCCGTTTTGATAGCGCCGGAATACATACAGGTTTCCAGTTCATTGGCGTAGGAGGCAATTTCCACCCAGTCTACCCTTAAGGACAAACCATCTTCGTTCGGCTTGTCGGAGAAGTAGGCGGCGCTGGCGCCGTCGGACAGCATCCAGCGGAGGAAATCTTTTTCAAAAGCGATGTAGCCGTTGGCATCCAGCGCTTTCTGGGCATCTCTTTCCGGCTGGAATTTTTCAGCCAGCATCCAGGCGGAGAATTTTTCGGAGCCTGTACTTACCGCGTTGGTGGTATTTCCGCAACGGATAGACATCCAGGCATATTTAAAAGCCTGCATACCTGCGGCGCAGGCGCCGGTAGCTGCAATCAGCTCTACGGGCTGACATTTCAGCAAACCGTGCACCATAGCGGCATGGTTAGGCAATAACTGATCTGGGGATGTAGTACCACAGGCAAGAAGCTGCAGGTTACTGATTGGGTTTTTGTCGTCAAACAATGCCTTTACCGCCTCAGCTGTCATTTCCGCGTTGGTATGGGTCGACTTCCCTTCTTTATCCAGCGAATAATAACGGGTTTTGATCTTGTTATTTCCCAAAATCTTCAACCGCATGCGGGAAGGCTTTCCATCTACCATCCCGAGAATGCTCTCCATTTCTTCATTTTCTACAGGCTTATTAGGCAAAAATTTTGAAAGCCTGTTAATATAAACTTCCTTCATTTGAAAAAATTCGTCTTTAAAAGGCACATGCAACAAGCTGGATAGGCCATACAAGGGTGCATGTTATGATGGTATATGTATTATACGAACGTAAATATAGAATTCTAATCTGAATTACAATTATTACGCCACCAGACAAAACAGCCGGGATAATTACAGGTCGGCATAGTCAGCCTGTATTTACACTCAACGGAGGGCGATACCTTTATAGTATTCCACCTCCCTTTGCAGTTCGTTCTTTTTCAGGTTTAATTTTATAAGGGAAGATATCAGTGTTATGGGTGAAAGTACCACGATACCAGGTAATAATAACGAACGGTACATGGTGACGCGCCCCTGCCGCGATTCGGCTCCGGGGCCTCCTTTGGCGCTGATAAATTTGGCCCAGAAGCGGAAAGCCTTGATGCCCCTGCCTTCCAGCAGTATCAGGTTAGGGATCAGTTCCACCGCGTGGAGGTTAATCAGTTCCTGCTGCAGTCCGTTCCAGTTACCACTTTCCAGCGCTGCGGCGATGGGGGCGGCAAAACGGGCGCTGGTAACAATTTCGTTCTCCTGCACACCGGCCGGCGGCAGGTATTTGGTAGCGGCCTTCAGTCCTTTAAACTGCCATCTCAACACCGTGATCAGGGATACGAGGTTCGGGGATTTGTCTACCAGTACAATATTTCCTACCAGGCTCGCCCCTGCCTGCTGCAGGTATTTCTTCACGGATTCCTGGGCATTGAGCCACATGTTACGGGCGCCGAGCAGGGTGATCACCTTTTTACCTTTCAGCAACTGCCGGCCCTGCTCACTCTGCAAGAAGGCCGCCGTAGGCTGCGAAGGAGATAAAAACCAGGGCTGGTACGCCAGGATCACCAAATCAAAATGCGCATTCACATCAACTTTCAAAGGTTGAATACCACGTGGCGTTTGCAGTACCGTTTCCGGCATTGTATCGTAAAAAGTCTGCTTTTTCCAGGGAAATGCAAAAGGCTCTATGGGAACCAGTTGCTCGAAAGTTACATCCACTTTGCCTTCCAGCGGCGCCAGCACATGATCTACAATCCTTTTCAGTTGCCCGGTTTGCGTATAATATACTACCAGGACCTTAGGTTTTACATTCATAAAAGGAACAGGAGTTCAACATTAATTAAGCTGTAAACATACAAAAAAGATACTATCATTTATATGATTTAATGATAATTTGATGTAAAGCGGGGTCTGCAATCAGGGGGACATTGGGGTATAAAAGGTGGCTGCTCAGGGATTGTGCCCCAGCCAGGTGCAACACCAATCGGCTTACTATAGTTGTTGCTGCACCTGGTCTAAAGGACTTTGAATATTTTCTTCTAAATAACTAAGAATCAGTCTTTTTATGATACAAAATTTGTTAAAATTTTGTAAATATTATTTGATCTGCTTGATTCCGCCAGCCCCGGTGATGGACTGTGTAACCTGTGGGGAACCTTTATAGGAGATGTCTCCCGTGCCGGTGATATTGGCTTTCAGCGTCACGCTCGCGTGTACCTGGGCGCTGCCCGTACCGGAGATGTTCACTTTCGTATTTTCAGTCAGCAGGTCCAAGCCGTTAAAATTGCCTACCCCGGAAATGGAAACTTTCAGATCGCGGGTCTGTCCGGATACTTTCATATCGCCAGCGCCGGCAATGGCTGCATCCACAACAGGCGCATCCACCTTGCCTGACAGCTGTCCGCTGCCGGTAACGCGCAGGCGGATGGATTCCCGGTTGGTCAGCGTACCTTCCACGTCAATGTCCCCGCTGCCTTCTACCCTGATAGCGTCCAGCTCGGGTGAGCTGAGGTACACGTCAAACTTTCCATGCGTGCTGACGTTGTTGACGTCATCACGGAGTCTTACAATCAGTTCCTCGCCATCCCGCACCAGTTCAATCAGCGGAACAATGTTGCTCTCCGCCTCAATCACGGCGGGTTTGATCTCCCCCTGCTGAATATGGACGTTCATGCCATCTTTAACCTTCAGGGTGCGGAAAGCGGTAATCTGGCGTTCTTCCTTGATTACATTACCATTTCCTTTTATACGGCGGAAGTTACAGGAAGTTAATAATACGAGGGTGGTTAGGGTCAGGAGCCCATGGCAAAGGCTTGTGTTGATTCTCATAAATGCTGGATTATGCCAGAAAGATACAACCCAATTTCGGAATTTGGAATCAGATAAGCCGAATTTCCCATAATGACTTTATCTTTGCACCACCATGACAGAAAAGATACTTATCCTCGATTTCGGTTCACAGTACACGCAGCTCATTGCACGCAGCATCCGCGAACTGAATGTTTATTGCGAAATTAAACCATGCCTTCAGCCAATTGCATGGGATGAATCCATCAAAGGCATCATTTTATCCGGTAGTCCGTTTTCCGTAAATGATCCAAACGCACCTTCCGTTGACATTGCAGCTATGGCCGAAAAAGTGCCGGTACTCGGTATCTGCTACGGCGCGCAGCTGATGGCTAAAAACTTCGGCGGCGAAGTAGCCAAAAGTAATATCCGTGAGTACGGTCGCGCTTTCATGGAACACAGCGATAAAGAGGAAAAATTATTATATGATATCTCCGGTAAAAGCCAGGTTTGGATGAGTCACTCCGACACCATCAAAAAAATACCTGATACCTTCGAGATCATCGCTACTACAGAAAATATCCCGGTGGCCGCTTTCAAAAGCCTGACAGTGGCTAAAAACCCGGTGTTCGGTCTGCAATTCCACCCGGAAGTAACGCACTCCCTGGAAGGTAAACAGATCATCCGCAACTTCCTCATCCACATCTGCGGTTGCAGCCAGGACTGGACTCCTGCCCACTTCGTGCAGGAAACAGTGGCCCGCATCAAGGAACAGGTAGGCGATAAAAGAGTGGTAATGGCCCTCAGCGGCGGGGTAGACAGCACCGTTGCGGCTGAACTCATCCACAAAGCCATCGGCAGCAACCTTTTCTGCATCTTCGTAGACAATGGCCTGCTCCGCAAAAACGAATACGAAACCGTACTGGAATCCTATAAACACATGGGCCTGAACGTAAAAGGGGTGAACGCGAAAGACCTCTTCTACAGCCAGCTGGACGGCGTTTCCGATCCTGAACAAAAACGTAAGATCATCGGCCGCCTCTTCATCGAAGTATTCCAGCAGGAATCCGCCGAACTGAAGGACATCTCCTTCCTCGGCCAGGGTACCATCTACCCCGATGTAATTGAATCCGTTTCCGTAAACGGACCTTCCGTTACCATCAAATCCCACCACAACGTGGGCGGCCTCCCTGAAAAGATGAACATGCAGCTGGTAGAGCCGCTGCGCTTCCTCTTCAAGGATGAAGTACGCCGCGTAGGCCGCGAAATCGGTATCAGCGATATCTTCCTGGGCCGCCATCCGTTCCCGGGCCCTGGTCTGGCCATCCGTATCCTCGGCGCCATCACCCCGGAAAAAGTGAACATGCTGCAGGAAGCAGACGCCATCTACATTGAAGGACTCCGTGAAGCAGGCCTGTACGACAAAGTATGGCAGGCGGGTACCATCCTGCTGCCGGTACAGAGCGTAGGCGTAATGGGCGACGAGCGTACCTACGAGTTTACCGTAGCCCTCCGCGCCGTAACCTCCGTTGACGGTATGACCGCCGACTGGGCGCACCTGCCATATGAGTTCCTGGCAAAAATGTCCAATGATATAATCAACAGGGTTAAAGGTATTAACCGCGTTGTTTACGATATCAGCTCCAAGCCGCCTGCCACCATCGAGTGGGAATAACGGGCATCTGATGAGCCTCAATAACCGATCGGCACAACTTATGCAGTAGTTGCCGGTCGGTTGTTAAATTTATATCAAGCACACAAACTGCCAAATGTTATGAGCCTGTCTTTTTCTATAAAACACCTGTTTGCCGGAGTGGCCATCGCGCTCGCCATCAGCGCCTGCTCTTCCTCCCGCAAAACCGTATCTAAACCTGCTCCCGCACCAAATGCAACTGCTACCCAACCCACTCCTGAAAAAAAGCCGGAACCCAAAAAGGCAGAAAAGCAAGCGCCTTTCAACGTACCCGCTTTTGCCAAAGAAGTGAAAAGAAGCACCTACAACGTGGCCATCTTTGCGCCGCTGTATCTCGATTCCGTATTTGCCACCTCCAACGATATTCCCGGCCGTACCATGCCGCGCTATGTACTGCCAGGGCTTGAATTTTACGAAGGCGCACAGCTGGCCCTCGATACGCTGCAAACACAGGGCTACAATCTCCGTGTAACCGTGTACGACAGCAAGGGTAAACAAAGCATTTCCAGCCTGATCCGCTCCAAAGTACTGGATGCGACCGACCTGATCATCGGCTCGGTGACCAATCCGGACCTGAAGGAACTGAGCGATTTCTCCCGCGATAAACAGATCAATTTCGTTTCCGCTACCTATCCCAATGATGGCGGCGTTACGGACAACCCATTCCTGTTTATCAGCAACAGTACCCTGAAAACGCATACCGAAGCCCTGCAGCAGTATGTGCAGGAAACCTTCGCTAATAAGAACATCGTACTCCTGCGCAGGAACACCGCCTTTGAAGCCCGCATGTATGCTGATTTCAAAGCAGCGTACGACAAAATGGATTACGCCAAAAAATCCAGGATCCGGGAATTTGTATGGAACGATGCCACCACCGCGGACGAACTTTCCAAAGTGCTGCTCACGGACCGCACCAATATCCTCGTAGTAACCGCGCTGGATGAAAACGGCGCCAAAACCTTGCTGCGTAAGCTCAGCGGTATTACCGCCACTTACCCGATGCAGGTCTATGGCATGCCTACCTGGGACATCTTCCGCTTTAAAGAGCCGGAATTCAAAGGCATGAACATCTACTACTCTTCGCCTTACTATAACGATAAGAACGATTACTACACGAGGTATGTAACGGACTACTTCCGCCGCACCTACCGCGCGCGCCCGTCCGACATGGCGATCAAAGGATTCGACATGACTTACTATTTTGTGAAGCTGCTGCGCGACAAAGGCGTGTACTTCAATGCATATGCCAACGATGAGCCTAAAATCATCAGCCGGTATAACTTCCAGCCGGTGTATGTCAGAGAAGGGGAGAGCGCTCCATCCTACTTTGAAAACAAGAATATCTACATCTACCAGAAAGGAGAATCAGAAGATATCAAAATGAATACAGGTAACTGATTTGCCGTTTACAGGGGGTTTTTGCCTGTCGGCAGACGGAGGGGACAGCGCTGAGCGCCGTCCCCTCTTCCTTTTTAATAGCCCGGGTGAAATAGTCCGTTATCCAAATTTTTTTCTCCATTTTCGGATTAAATAAATATTAACTTAGCGAAGGAACCAACATCTAAACAACCAAAATTCTAATCTTTGTCTATTCATCCGGTGTAAGAACCTGCTGATTGCTAACCTAATAAGCGTACTAAATTCATGTCAACGAATACAGGGTTAACAGAAACGGAACTGATAGCACAAATGCAAAGCGGTGACATGGCGGCCTTCGACGCCATCTACCATCTCTATTTTCAGGCGGTACACGGCAACATCCTGCGGCTCACCCACGATGCGGCCGCCACCGATGATATTATCCAGGAAGTTTTTATCAGGTTATGGGAGAAGAAAGGTACGCTCGATGCGTCCAGGCCCATCGGTAACTGGTTGTTTGTTGTCAGCTATAACAGGAGTATGAATTACCTGCGCGACAGGCAGCGGGAAAAACTGGCCCCGGAACAACTGGCTACTTCCTTCACCACGGCCGACAATGAATGGCAGATCACCGAAGCGCAGCTGCAACTGATAGAAGAAGCGATCGGCCAGCTGCCGCCACAACGCAAACGCGTGTTCACCCTCTGCAAGCTGCAGGGCAAAACCTATTCAGAGGCCGCCGAAGCCCTGAACATCTCCCGCTATACCGTAAAGGAACATATCGCCAAAGCGAACGATTTTATCCGGGAATACGCCCGTATGCATCCTGACAAGGCGTTCCAGCTCGGCCTCCCCCTGCTGGCTTACCTGGCAGCTACCTCCTAAAAAATATTTTTTTACACAGCCCCCCTCTCCCCCTGCCACGGTGTATTAATATAAACGCTAACCGTGGATATGGACCACTACATCATCGCACTGCTCGAAAAAGAACACTGGACGGAAGAAGACCGCCAGCGGGTAATGCATTACCTGGCCACTTCCGACAGGAGCGAGCTGCAACAGCACCTGCTGCGCCGCTTCCGGGAAACTGCCGGCCAGCAACAGCCCGGCGAAAATGCTAAGGCGCTGTTACAGCAGATCCATAGCCGTTTGCAACCGGTTACCCCGGCCTCACCGCGTTTCAGATACCGTAAACTCATCATAGCGTCCACAGCAGCGGCCGCTGCATTACTGGCAGTGGTGGTGATGACGGCTCCACATCTCTCCCTAAAAAATAAAAAAACTACTACCCCTGCCACGCTTATGGCGAGCAGGTTTGGGGAAGATGTAGCCCCCGGCTCCAATAAAGCCACCCTCACGCTCGGCAACGGCAAAACCGTAGTCCTGGAAGAAGCGAAGGACGGCGCCATTGCCGCCGGCGATGAAAAGATCCATAAAACGAAGGATGAACTGGTGTACAACCACGACGGCCAGTCCACTGCCATGAACACCCTGCAAACGCCCAAAGGCGGTCAATACCAGGTAGTGCTTTCCGATGGCACGAAGGTCTGGCTCAATGCCGCCAGTACCCTGACTTACCCGGCCGCCTTCGGGGGCAACAGCCGTACCGTGACCCTCAGCGGCGAAGCCTACTTTGAAGTAGCCGCCAATCCTAACCTGCCCTTCTTCGTTAACACCGCAGGAGAACAGGTGCAGGTACTGGGCACCAGCTTTAACGTGAAAGCCTATACGGAGGAGAAACGCCATACCACCACCCTCATAACGGGCTCCGTGAAGGTAGCCAGGGCGGAGAAAGCGGTGATCCTGCAACCGGGCGAGCAAACGGTGTACACCAAAGCCAGCGGGCGTTTACAGGCTTCCGGCGGCGACCCTGCCCGGGCCATCGCCTGGAAAAACGGGCAGTTCGCATTTAAGAACGACGACCTGAAAGACGTCATGCAAACCATCAGCAGGTGGTACGATACAGATGTTCAATACGACGAAACTTTAGATATATCAGCTATTCATGTAACAGGATTTATGCGCCGGCAGGCCAATCTTTCCAGCACGCTGGAAATACTGGAGCTCACCGCTGGCGTACATTTCAAAGTTCAGGGACGGACCATAAGCGTAACCAGGTAATTCAATAAAAAATCACAGATACTTTGTTTGCATCAGCGTCTGCGCGCGCGCTGATACAACACACTATTGTATTCCACAAACTTACCAGCAATGAAAACAAATGTACCCATCCAACGATGGCCCGGCAAATGCAGACCAGCTCTTTTCCGCTTCGGCCTGCTGCTCCTGCTCGCCATCTCGATGCAGACATCGGCGGGCGCACTGGCACAGGATCAGCCACTGACGGTTAAAGCCAAGGATGCCAGCCTGGAAACCATCTTCAGCATCATCCGGAAGCAAAGCGACTACCTCTTCATCTTCCGCGATGAAAACCTCTCTAAAGTTGCCAATAAAGTGACGCTCTCACTCGAAAAAGCAACGATAGACCAGGTGATGAATAAATGCCTGGAAGGCACCTCCCTCAGCTACCGCATTGTGGATAAAACGGTGATCCTCATTCCCAGGCAGGAGGAACAAAGCTCCCGGCAGGTAGCGCCGGAATCCATCACGGGCACCGTGCAGGACGCTACTACCGGCGAAGTGCTGCCAGGCGTAACCGTTGGCGTGAAAGGCACTTCCAACGGTACCATCACCAATGCGAATGGTAAATTTGAATTGAAGAATATAACGCTGCCGGCTACACTGAATTTCACCTTCGTAGGCTTTACCGCCCAACAACTCGTCATCACCAAAGCACAACATATCAACGTTCTCCTGAAACGCGAAAGCAAGGACATGCAACAGGTGGTGGTAATCGGCTACGGTACGCAGAAGAAAGTAGACCTCACCGGCGCAGTGGGCAGCTTCAAACCTACCGAGCTCAATGCCCGCCCCGTACTGGGCCCTGACCAGATGATGCAGGGCCGCATTGCCGGCGTAAACGTCAGCTCCGCCTCCGGTACGCCAGGCGGCGCCGTACGCGTGAGCATCCGCGGTATCGGCTCCATCAGCGCCAGCAACGAACCGCTGTACGTGATCGACGGGGTGCCGGTAATGCCGCATAACGCCGCCATCACCAACTTCGGGGAAAGCATGAACCCATTGGCAGAACTGAATCCGAACGACATCGAGTCCATCGACGTCCTCAAAGACGCCGCCTCCGCCTCCATCTACGGCTCCCGCGCTACCAACGGCGTGGTGCTCATCACCACCAAAAGCGGCCGGAAAGGCAAAGGCCAGCTGACCGTGAATACTTTCGCCAGCATGCAGGAAGTAGCGCGGCTCAGCAAGGTAAAAATGGCCAACAGCGCGCAATATGTGGAAGTCGCCAACGAGGCCATCGATAACTACAATAACCAGTACGGCTATACGCCGGGCAACAGCAAATTCATCCCCTACATCTACAATCCCTACCCGGGGCTGCCGGAAACAGACTGGATGGATGAAGTGCTGCGCAAAGCCTACACCAAAAGCCTGGATGTAGCGGCATCCGGCGGTACGGACAAAAGTACCTACTACATCAGCGGCGGTTACCTGAACCAGCAAGGCACCATTAAAACCAACGGGCTGGAAAAATACATGGCCCGCATCAACGTAACGAGCGAGCCCGTAAGCTGGGCGCGCATAGGCGCCAACATGAGCCTCACCTATTCCAAAAACAACCGCGTGCCGGGTTCCAACCTCGGTAGTACCATCATGGGCCGCAGCCTGCCGCAACGCCCGTTTGACAGACCTTACAAGCCTAATGGCGATTATTACGTTGGTGGCACCAGCGACCTCGTTTATCACAATCCCGTGCAGATACTCAACGAAGAAACTGCCTACCTGGAAAACTACCGCCTCCTGGGCAACCTCTTCGCGGAACTGAAACTGGCCAAAGGGCTAACCTTCAAAACATCCCTGGGTACAGACCTGATCTATACGCACGATTACATCTACTATAACCAGAAACACCCTTACGGCACCGGTAATGGCAGAAATATTGATGAGCGCCGCCTGCTGAGCAATATCCTGCTGGAAAACACCCTCAGCTACAGCACCAACTTCGGTAAGCTGAAGGCCGACTTCCTCGCGGGGCAATCCTTCCAGCGCAACAGCGTCAGCTCTTCCAGCATCGACGGTAACGGCTTCCCTGCCCCATCGTTTGACGTGCTGGATGCTGCCGCAGTGATCAACGAGGCAGGTACCAACCTCTATGGCAACGCCATGGAATCCTACTTCGCCAGGGCCAACTTCGCGTGGTCCGATAAATACCTGCTGGGCGTTTCCATGCGTACGGACGGCTCCTCCCGCTTTTCCCCGCAGAACAGGTATGGCTATTTCCCTTCCGTATCCGCAGGATGGCAGGTATCCAAAGAGCCTTTCTGGCATTCGCCCGCTACGGACCTGAAAGTACGCGTGAGCTACGGCGCTACCGGTAACCAGGAAGGCGTGAGCAACTATGCTTACCAATCCCTTACTACCGGCGGTTTCAACTACGATGGTAAAAGCGGCATCTCCGTTACTACCACCGGCAACAACGACCTTACCTGGGAAAAGGCCAACCAGCTGGATGCCGGCATCGACCTCTCCCTGCTGAAAGGCGCTGTGGAAGTAACCCTGGATTACTTCAATAAGAAGACCACCAACCTCCTGTACAACATGCCTATCCAGGGTACTTCCGGCTTTACCAGCATCACCAGCAACATCGGCTCCATGCTGAACACCGGGGTGGAACTCGGCGTGAATACCAATGTAAACCTGGGCCCTGTGGTATGGAATTCCAATTTCAACATCGCCTATGTGAAGAACCGCATCACTTCCCTGATCGGCAACAACGATGTGCTGAGCATAGGCAGCAATCGCGGCCTGAAAGTGGGCGAAGATATCGGTAGCTTCTGGGTGTACAAGATGACAGGCATCTACCAGGACGACAAGGAAGTGCCGAAACCGCTGTACGACATTGGCGTACGCGCCGGCGACGTGAAGTACGAGGACCTCAACAACGATGGCAATATCGATATCAACGACCGCAAGATCGTAGGCAGCTCCAATCCTGACTTCTACGGCGGCTGGAACAATACCTTCCGTTACCGCAACTTCGACCTTGGCGTATTTGTGAATTATTCCGTTGGTGCGGATGTATATGCCTCCTGGCGGATTAACGCGGAAAAGCTGGGCCTCAGCGGGTTTAACAGCACGCTGCGCTCTGTGGAAACCAGGTGGACCGGCCCCGGCACCAGCAATACCACGCCAAGAGCGATTTACAACCTCGGGTATAACATCTATAACAGCTCCCGCTGGCTGGAAGACGGCTCCTTCCTGCGCCTGAGAAGCGTTTCGCTGGGTTACAACCTCCCTGCTTCCCTGTTGCAGAAAGCGCACATCTCACGCTTACGCATATACGCACAAGCGGACAACCTCTGGTTATGGACCAAATACAACGGCCTGGATCCGGAAGTAAATTCCAATACGGACCCGCGCTTCCTCGGGGAAGATAACCTGATATTACCGCAGCCACGTTCCTTTATCATCGGACTTAACCTGGGCTTCTAACCAATCGCTTTACTGATCATGAAAAAGACCATCTTACCCATCATATTAGCCGGCGCCATGGCTTTCAGTTCCTGCAGCAGCCTGCTGGACGTGAAGTCCCACTCCGCCGTTGCCACCAATACGCTTTCCCCGGACGATGTGGAGTCCTTCCTGAGCGGTATCTACAACCGTGTGCAAAATGCGCCCGGTGCGGAATCCTACATCATGTTCGACATCACGGGCGGCAACCTGATCAACTCCGGTTCCACCACTGACGGGGGCTTAAATACTTTTATCAGCAATATCATGCGGCCGGAGCAGGGCCTGATGAGTACCGCCTGGAACGGCTATTACAGCGCGTTGTACCAGATCAACAACCTGCTGGCATCCGCTTCGCAGCTGCCTGAATCCACCCGCAAAAATGAAGTGCTGGGGATCGTGCACTTCTTCCGCGCTTATGAGTATTACAACCTCGTTACCCGCTGGGGCGGCGTACCCGTACTGGAAAAAAATACGGCGAACAAAGTGCCCCGGAACACCGAGGCGGAAGTATGGGCATTTATTGAAAAGGAGCTGGAAGCGGCCATCGCTACGGCCCCTGCCTACTCCAACGGCGCTTACAACTATGTGTCCAACATGGCGGCAAAAGCCCTCATGGCTCGCGTAAAGCTGGCGCAGCACAAAAATTCCGAAGCGGCCGCCTATGCAGAAGAGGTGATAAAATCCGGCTTTTTCCAGCTGGACGCTTTTGAAAAGATCTTCCGCGCGCTCGCCAATACGGAAGTTATCTTCTCCTTTAAAAATGCTACGATTGAGTCCAACACCAATATCAGCACCCTGTTTTATACCTACGCCCATCCTGTGAAAGGCAGCTATGTGTACCGCCCTACCAACGAGGTAATGAACCTCTTCACGGCAACGGATACACGCAGGGCGATGACGGTAGATACCTACCAGGGCCTGAACGTAATCAACAAATACCCCAGCGGGCAATCCGGTACCGATCCGCTGATCGTGGTACGCATCGCAGAAATGTACCTGATCAGCGCGGAAGGCCAGGGCCTGGCCGGCTTATCCCGGCTGAACGAGCTGCGCGCTGCCCGTGGCCTGGCGGCTGTAACGCCTGCAACAGAGGAGGATTACCTCAATACGGTTTTATTGGAGAGAAGGAAAGAATTCGTGGGAGAAGGCTTCCGCTGGTTTGACCTCGTACGGCTGAACAGGACCAGCGACCTGGGCCTGGCGGAAAGGGAGTCGAAATTCCCGATACCGATGAACGAGCTCGCGTTAAACAACTTACTACAGCAAAATCCAAAATATTAAGACCATGCAAGTTATTAGACTGGCCTGCTTCCTGCTGTTGAGCATCACAGCGGTAGCCTGCAACAAAGACACCACCGCTCCCGCGCACCGCAAGCCGGTGACGGAGCTCGCAAAAAGAATCACCGACAGCACCAGCATCATGGCGGAAGTTTTTTCCGACACCAGCTTCACCATTGCACCCGGGATTGAAGAAACGGATATCCACTACCTGAGCCAGACCGGCTACACCATGCGTATTTTTTTGCTGAAGGTAGACATGAATAAGCCGGACATCCGCCTGCAGGCAGGCACGCCTTATGGCCTGACGCCCTGGGCGCTGCAAACCGTGCCGGATATGGCAAAGTATATCGACTCCGCGCATAATCGTGTATTCGCTGCCGTTAATGCGGACTTCTTCAGCACCGTAGGCGAGCCGAGAGGGATCATGATGAAGGATGGGAAGACTTATAAAACCACCTGGGCCAATGACCGCAGCGCTACTTTCATCGCGGTGCTGAAAGACGGCAAGCCTTTCTTCGGCACCCGGGCGGACTTCCCCGTGATGCAGCCACAAATCAGGGATGCGCTCGGCGCCGGGCAGCTGCTGGTGAAAGACAATGTGGTGCAACTGCAAACGGATGTAACCATAGAACCCCGCACAGCGGCCGGTATCAGTCCGGATAACATCCTGTACTTTGCCGTGGTAGACGGCCGCAATTTCTACTACAGCAACGGCATTACCATTACCGACCTCGGCATCCTGCTGAAGGCCTGCGGCGCAAGCACCGTAGTAAACCTGGACGGCGGCGGGTCTTCCACCTTCATGATCCGCCATCCGCTGGCGCCGGTATGGCAGGTACGCAACAAACCTTCTGATGGCAACAATCGCGCTGTGGGCAACAGCTGGATGATCATCAGGGATATCCCTTAATCAATCACGCAACTACCATGAAAAACATCGTATATACGTTACTGTTATTAATGGCCGTATTGGGCGTTTCATGCGGAAAAGACAATGAAACCTCCGCTGTTAAAACATTGAGCATTACTTCCGTTTGGCCGGGCAGCGCGCCGGCAGGCAGCATTGTCATCATCAACGGTAAAAACTTCAGCGGCATAAGGGAAGAGAACGAAGTGA
>Ga0164243_10002755_pt1 | contig 28713 bp, 27 predicted proteins | sample OricompcompostOP_FD_108781 | JGI IMG/M metagenome (GOLD analysis project Ga0164243, IMG submission 108781) | Organic Plus compost microbial communities from Emeryville, California, USA - Original compost - Organic plus compost (OP) | ecosystem: Engineered > Solid waste > Mixed feedstock >... | reverse complement strand
TAGAATCAATGGTGGTAATACACAAATAGATCAAGGTATTACTTTCATTTCTGATGAGCCGCATTATCTGTTAGATTTTGGTGAGAAAGAGAATAAGAATAGACTATCTATTTTCAAAGATTCCAGTGGATATCTTGTTTTCAAAGTATTTGACAAATTTGGGAGCGCTTATTATGTAAGCGCAGATGTGTCTTCTTGGAAAATTGAAGAAATGCATCACGTTGCAGCTTCTTGGAAGCTTAACACCAAGAACAACAGAGATGAGATGCATTTGTTCATCGATGGATTTGAAGTTCCAAATATTATTAAATATGGTAACAGACTTGGTACTTATTTCCATGAGAAGTTCAGAACAGTTAATCCAGAAGAAATTATTGGATTAACAAATAGAGATATCGTTGGTTCGACTGATTTGACAACGACTATGGGTTCAAATCAAGTAGTCTCATCTTTGAACTTCAGTAATTATAATATTTCATTGGGTGATCTTATCTATATTGATGAAATTGGATTTGATTCTAATGGATATGCAATCACAAATATCAATGGAAATACATTAACACTAGCATCTGCAATGCCACTTAGTATCACTAATGGTAGGTTCAGTATCAATAAAGCTCAATACAGTGTTAGTGCAGAAATTGATATCGCTCCAAATTTTGCGGTATCAAGAATCCCAGCCCTTGTCAATGGTAGTGATTTAACCACAACTCAAGATTCTAATACGGTTACTTCAACATCTATCGATTTCGATGGGTATGATGTTCAACCAGGATATCTAATCCACATTGATGGAGTGGGACTAGAAGTTACTTATACAATTCTAAGTGTTTCAAATAATACTTTAGTAATTAATGGAAGTATCCCAACCAGTGGTACGAATGTAAACTTCATTATTTATGCTACTGAGGAAGAGGAAATTCCTGGGCTCCGCGCATTGAATCCTTCTTATGAAATATCAAAAGATGGATACTATAACAACTTAATTACATTTACAAACAATATCTATAAGAATGATCTAATTTTAATTAGAACTCTTGGATTAAACAATAGGCGTATTAGAAAGAAGTACTATGTCTGGAGCGATAATCAAGAAAATATTCTTAAAACTAGACTTCCTGCACCAATCTCATTGGATGAGGCAAAGATAACCAAGATCATTGTTCCAGATACCGCAGTTGGACTAAGTAACTCTACCGTAGTAGGAAACCAATTTACTTCAAACAATATTCCTGGCGTCAGAACTTCTAACTCTCAATTTGGAAGAACTTTAGCTGTAGAATTATCTGGAACTAATGTAGATTTTACCACTCCAGTTCAGGTAAAGGTTACTGGTCAAGTTGGACCTGCAACTGTTACTGAAACCCTTGTTTTCACAGATTATGGAATTCAAGATACAACTAAAATGTTCCTTAAAGTTGACTATGTCAACGTAATCGTTACCGCAAATAATGTAAATAGAACTGCGGTAAACGTAGAAGTTAAGGAAAAGTATGTTATCACCTACGCTGAATCTAGTGGTATGGTTCCAAAGATTAGATACAGCTATCAAATGTCTATTGGTACTGAGCTAGAGGGTGATGGATACGTAGTTCGTGATGAAACCCAATTCTTCAGTAGTTTAGTTGTTGGTAATTACTTACTAATCCATTCCCCAGTTTCAGTTGCCGGATTCTATAAGATCACTGGTGTATCCGCTGATTTCAAATCATTGACTATTGAGCCAACAATTACATCATGGAATACACCATTGCCAAGTTTCACTAATGGTGTATATGAAATACTCAACGTTACTGACTACAGAACCGGTTTACAAAACGGTTATTTTATCTTCCAACAAGATATGCTAGTTGGTTCTCCATACTTCTTGACTAGTGGTTGGTATGAGTTTGACTATAATTCTTATATGATTGTCAAATTTGATCCAATTGTTGTAGATATGAACATTGGTCATGATTTGAGAGGAACTCGTCACTTCAATGGTGTTCTAAACGAGCTTAAGACTACCTCTAATATGATGACAGACACTAGAATTGGTGAATCTATTCCAAGTAAGCAAAGATCAATCACAAAAGATTTTAACTCACTTAAATCTTTAACAAAAGATGCAAATACTTTGTTATTGGTAAGTTTTGATAGCTTCCCATTTACAAATAATGCAGACTTCTATATTGGATATGAAGATAAACAATTTATTCAAATTGATGATTCAATTAACGATAATTTTGCTAAGAGTGTTTGTGTAACTGATAAGCCAATTGTATTGGATAATGAAGGAATTCTTGACTCTAAGAAAGAAGGAACAATTGAATTCTGGATTAGTCCAATCTATGATACAGCAAATGATCCTCAAACTAGATTCTATTTTGATGCTAGCGCTGCTATCACCGAGAATGTTGTCAGTGAAGATTACGCCACTGTAAGAGTTTCTGGAAATATTGGTCAAGTATTGAAGGTTACAATTGCTGGCAATCCTGAAGTTGATTATTTTGCTGGTGGCAAGGTAGAATTAGATACTAGTAGTGCTATTAGAGAAAATGCAATCAGCCAAAATTCAGGTTCTGTAGTTGTCTCTCAAGATGTATTCCAAGTTATAAGTGTCAAAATTGCAAATGACAAGACAAATAAGGATTACTTTATTGGTGGCGCAATCGGTAAGGATAAGAGAACCCTTTATTTGGGTAGCGCATTACCACAAAACACAGTTCCATTAGTTGTTACTTACAGAGTCGTTCAAGCTGGTAATGATATTGCAAGTACTCAAGTAATTAGACTAAATAGAAGATTACCAAATCACAAAACCAATGTTGTAGTTAGCTATATTCCAAAGGGTCTTCAAGGAGATCGTATCTCTATCTTTAAGGATACTTTTGGATACATCAATTTCAATGTTCATGCTTCTGGATTGGATTATTTGATAAGAGCGCCAATCTACTGGTCCAAACACACCTGGCACAGAATCAAGGCAAGTTACAAGTTCAATAACGTCAAGGGAAATGACGAAATTAAGTTATTTATTGATGGATATGAACGTGGCAATATATTGTATGGTTCTGGGTTCCTTTACGGACAACCAATAGTTTACGGTTCATCCTTTGCTGGTAATACAAGTCTTTTCAGCACTATCAAATTCAAGGATCCAATCAATCAAGTATTTATTGGTTCAGAATTCACCAGAGAAAGCCCAGCCTATGCAGCTTATGATAATTTAAGAATCAGCAATGTCTTTAGACCTGTCTATGCTCCATTTGGTGAGTCTTTGGATATTAATTACAATAGTAATTTGAGCGTAGTCTTTCCGGTAACTGAGGACTTGTACACTACCTATTTAATGAATTTTGAAACGACATTGACCAGAACAGATGACTTCGTGGTCCTTAAGAATAAAAAGTCGGGAATATTTGACTTTTCAATTAATGTTTTCGATTCTTTTGATATATTAAAGACAGAAAAGGTTAAGGAAATTTTAGAGAAATTAGTTAAAACACTTAAACCTGCTAATAGTAGAGTTTTCATTAATTATGAATAGAATATGTCCAAAATGTAAAAAAGATTCTTGCGAATTTAGTAGTTCCAAAAATGGAACTTATTGTAAGTTATGTATGAAGGAGTACAGAAAACTACATTATATACAGAACAAGGACTATTATAGTAGTAAAAATAAAAAGTATAGAATAGAAAATAAAGAAAAGGTTAAAAAGTTAAATAGAAAATACAGAGAGTGTACGGATTATTATAAACAATATCGTAAAGAAAACAAGATATCACTTAACGAGAAAAAGAAAGTATATCTAAGAAATAGATATAAAAATGATATTGCTTTTAAGTTAAAGACAAATATTTACCAAAGAGTAAGTAAATCACTTAAAGGTAAGGTTAGTTTAACTTTAAAAGAAAATTTGCCGTACACTACTGATGAACTGATAAAGCATCTTGAATCCCAATTTGAGTCGTGGATGAATTGGGATAATTATGGTAAATATAATTCAAGAACGTGGGATGATCATGACTCTTCAACATGGACGTGGCATGTTGATCATATTGTTCCTCATTCGCAACTTAAATACACATCTTTTAATGATGAGAATTTTAAGTTGTGTTGGAGTTTGGATAATCTAAGACCATATCCTTCTAAACAAAATATTAAAGATGGTAATAGAAGGTAATTACTATAAGAGAACAATATGACAAAACGTAAACCAGTTTCTGATCTACAAAATATATGGTTTGACTCCGAGCAAGTCGATGACAGCGATTTAACCCAGGAGCAAAGCTATAATAACACTATTCAAAGTGGAATAGTTAATAACCATATTGGTCAGGGTGTTCTTCTTGAAGATTTAAATCAAAATGTTATTTTTGATTCCTTACTATTTTCTGGTCTTTTAGATGGTACCAATGTCCAACCACAAAGCCAACCTGCTGATACCAATTTTGGTAATCAATTAGAGGTTGAACTAACAGGTTCTAAAGCTTCTGGCAGAAGAACTGTTAAGGTTGCAATCCTTGGTTTGGATTTCGAGGGAAATCTTCAATATGAAAGATTTACGTTTAAACGTAACGAAAAAATTGTAGGAAAAAAGCATTTCGTACAAGTTTTATTGTTACTATTTAATGACTTTGTCGGACCTGATTTCCAATCATTTAATCTAGGTGGAAGAGTAATTATTAGGGAAGCTAAGCCATTTACTTTCTCTAGAGACAGCATTATGTCATCTCAAGATGTTGAGCCAAACATCTTCTTCAGAGACTTCTACAGCACCACAGCTTTGACTCTTCAAGGATTGTTGACCAGCTCATTGCCTTTGTTTAATATTGATAATCTTAATATTCAAACAGAGCCTGCCGGTAACAAGACCTTGCTAGCCAATGACGTTAGCTCACAAGTTGGTCAAAAGTTCCTAGCAACTACTAACAACATCCAAAAGGTTACTTTACTTCTATCCGTTCAGAACTCTGAACCTGGCATGGAGACTGACCTTGCCTGGACTGGCGATATCGTTGTAAGCATCTATCCATTACAAACTACCATTGATTGTCCAACTGATATTGCGCCAAATCTTGCGGTTGATTTTTCACCATCTAATATTCCACTGGCACAAATCAGCGATAACTATAACTCTCTACAAAATAGAGGGTACTTGCTAGATGGTGTACCACAACCAGTTGATTTCGTATTCAGCAATACTCCAGTGGCTTCTGGCAACTTCATTAAGCCAAATACCTACTATGCAGTCACCATTAAGCGTTCTGGTTCTGCTGATAAGTGTGATATTTTGGTTGCTAATGGTACCAATCAAAGTCCAAATGACAGAGTTACTTTATTTTCTGGCAATTTGTGGACCGATATTCCAGAAGAAGATTTATGGTACCAAGTTTGGACTGACGCCGCTAAGGTTTCAGACGGTCAAGCTTATGAGAATGGTAACGGTGTTATTATTCCAAAGACTAAACAAAATGACGAAACTGGTCTTACAGAAGATTATTCATTTGGTGGTTTGTCATTTAGTGGCAACGATGTTTTTAGAGGTATCGTAACCTCTACAGTTGAGACAAGCGTACCCGTTCAAGATCAAAGAACTGGCAACAATGTAAACTCAAGACAGCAATATGTTCCAAATATTCAATTACTTAATTCAATTGATATTGCAAATTTGGAAGCTGTTGGTGAGCCATTTAGCATTGGCGCAATCTCTGATAAGAATAAAAAGATCTTTGACTCCACAAATGTTTTAATTTTATCAAATATTCACACTGCATCCATTTGCAAAGATGAAGTTATTATTAGAGTATTTGACGACCCATCAGATACACAAAGATTTGATCAAACAGTAAGCGGTTTAGTATCCAATTTGTTGAATGGAGATTTAACAAATGCTAAAATTGTAACTAATAGTAATAATCCAAATACTTTCTATAGAATTGCTAAGGCAGAATTAGCCTCCATGATTGTTGGGGATGTAGACGGTAATGGTATTGTTGATGAACGTGATTTAGCAGCATTGAATAAGTTGATTGGAACTAACTTCAATATTTCTCCTCCTCTCAACACAGTCATTACAACTGATGGAACCACTACTACATTTACCAATGGTTATACTACACAAAATGGACCATTCGTAACTGCTTTCGGTCTTGATTATCAACTTGTTGACCCAGCTACCGATTCCGTAATTGCATCTGGTACTGATGGTGTATTGATCGCAAATCCAAACGATCCATCTTTAGCACAATTTGCCAGCGCTTCTATCATATTTGGAAACATCGTTGGTTTGAGCGACTACAAGCTAGTAATGATGACCACTGAACCAGCGAATAATGGTGGATTTACTATTACAGGTTTGGATGTTCCAAATGATGTATTAACCATTAGAAAGATTATTCTATCATCTGATACACTTACTCAGATGATGAGAGCAGATTTAGACGGTGACTGCGCCATCACTGATAATGATGGTTACTTGCTTTCTAATTACATTGAAAAGCTCCCATTCCAACCAAATTTTACTTATCCAAATCCTGGAACTAATCCATATACTAACATTGGAACTAGATTCAATGTTATCAAATTAAGATTAGAACAATTTGTTGATAGATCAGACGATTATACTAACTTGGTCTCAACAAGAAATGATGGTTTGCATCCTATCCAAGATGTTTTTGCAGCAGATGGATACTTCGCAGCTCACGACTTCTTGACAAGCCCAGTTCCGATTGTTATTTTTAAGCAATTGGTTTGGGAAGAACAACTTGTTGTAAGCAATAGCCAACCAAGAGCCGTTCCATCAGTTTTTACTTCACAAAGTGGATTCAATAAGTTTGAATGCGTAAGAAGAGGAGTTGATAGCAACGTTTATCCAGTTCCTCTTGAGTACGATCCGGGTAGAGTTGACTACTTTGTCCCAAATAACCTAATTATCGGAGATGGTGGAGAAATCCACAGACCAGATGGTTACTTCTATAAGGTAGACTTCGAAGTTGGAACAATTATCCTTGAAATCCCAGATGGTCTATTCGGTTCCGAAAGAACCATTAATTTGGTTGATGACTTCATCTCTGATTATACAGGAGCAGGTGTAACTAGAATTGGTTTCCCAGCAATGAGATTTGCTGATTGTTCTTTCGTTGAGAGAGATGCATTAGCAAAGGACCAATTAAGATTCTCTGTCTCTGTTCAATCATTCTCTCCAAATACTAACGGATTGGATGTTGATGGTTATGAAGGTGTAATTGTTGATGGTAAGATGGGTGTTGCAATTGACTACACCACTGGTTTCCTTACTTTGAACTTCACTAATCTTTATGAAGATGCTATATTGCCCACCTTAAGTACTAAGATTCAGGTTAATGTCTTCTTAAAGAAGGGTGGTTTCAATAACCAAACTTTATTTGTTGATTCTGTTAAAATGCAAAACATGCTTAAACTTGTTAGCGTATTTAGCGGAGCCAACGTAGGAGGAGCATCTGCACTCGTAGATTTGGAAACTGACGTAAGCGGTGTATTACCAGTTATCCATGGTGGTACAGGATTAAACGAAACAGGTGTAGCTGGTACAGTATTGATGAGTACTGGTAATTCACTAAGCTACCAATTCGTTTATAACTTACCAGGTGTTATTGCATTCTCCAATGGTATTCCAGATGCCGACAAGGTTCCAAAGACAGATGGTTATGGTTTACTAGATCCAAGCTTCTACTACAAGAATCCGGTTTATATCCCAATCTTATCTGGCGTTGAATCTCATGATAGTACTGTTCCAAAAACAATTGGAGCGTTTACATTTAGATTTGATAAGTATATCCTTCAAGGAATTCAAGATATTAAACTTGAGGCTATTATTGAGGCATCTGACTCTCAAAATGAGCCAAGTTCTGGAACATATACTGCTGAAATTCTATTATTCAACAATACCAATCATAACTACATTGCATTAACAGGTATGACCACTACAAATGATGAAGCTACATTTGTATCTTCTCAAGATCTTAGCGGATCATTGTTAGCAGGAGCAAACAACTTCATTTATGAAGTTCAATTGAGACTAACCCCAAGTAGCCCAATTAATCCTCCTGAGGTGGCAACTTGTAAGATGGCTAGATTGGTTATTACTTACAATAATCCATCCACAGCTCCTCCACAGGCGCACAGCTACAATTTCCAACCATTCTTCCCTCCGTAATCTGACTTGACAAACAATTTGGTATAATTATACTTCGTTCATCGAGGTAAAATTATGTCTTTACGAAAATTGTTTAATTTCCCAAAGCCAAGTCATTTCCGTGAGGATGTACATGACCATGCCTTACCATCTCGTGAGTTTTCACCAGAGCTAGGACCAGAAGAATATTGCTGGGAAGATTATTATGCCGACCTTAAAAGAGAATATCCTATTAGGTATTTCTTTGCCGAAACATTGGCTGATTTCCTTCGCTTTAATGTTATAAACCCTGTAAAGCGTCCAATTAAAGATGCTTGGTATTGGTTGAAGTGTCACGTAGTACCAAAGCATAGATACCATATGCTTGACCTTAGACAACCTAGTGGTTGGCAGTACGGCTGGCTAGATATTGATCATCGTATGCTTTATGCGAACTTCAATCTATTGAATGAATTCGTAAAGCATGAGATGCCCAATATGTACTGTCCTACTCTAGAAGAATGTGAAGATGAGTATTGTGGGGCTGCTAATAAGGCTCAGAGGGATGCTTATTTCGAAATCCAGGCTTTGCATAAATGGTGGAACGTTGAACGCAAAGAGGATGAAAAGAAGTGTCAGGAATTAGTTGATGTTTGGCATGACCGCAAGTATAAACAGAAAATCTTTGATGAAGAAACCGATAGGCTTTTCAAAGAACATCTAGACGCCGATAAGGCTGCTCTCGACAAGGAGACCGAAATGTTGATTCGTCTTATCAAAGTCAGAAAGAGCCTTTGGACGTAAGATATATGAACCAGCATGAAAGTATGCTGGTTTGGATTTTTAGGAAAAAATCATAGTTGGTCGATTGTTGCTCAAAACATTTCAAGAGAGCTAATTAGATTAGGTCATGAAGTAGATTTATTCTCTACTAACGGATTAGACCATTTCCCTGAAGATTTAATGCCAAATATCAAAGGGTGGGTAAACGAGGGAGAATCTCAACAACACATCGCAGGACAATTGCGTAATGATTATGACATGCAATTGTCTTACACCGCATTTAAGAATTTCCCAATTTACTTTGTTCGTGGAAACAAAAACAGATTTGGTATTTGGAATTATGAAACTGATGTATTGCCAAAAGCATTTGCTAAATACACCAAATCAGTAGATAAAGTATTACCTTCTTCTCAATTCTCTAAAGACATTTTTATTAAAAATGGTATTGCAGCAGATAGACAAGTAGTAGTGCCTCATGGTATTCATGCCGATAGATTTGCTACATTAGGTAAGTATCCTCTTAAAACGCAAAAGAAAATCAAGATATTAGCCAATATTGCCCAACCTCATTTGAGGAAAAACATTCCTGGCTTATTAGAAGCTTTTGGTAAAGCTTTTACTAAAAAAGATGATGTATGTTTGGTATTGAAGGTTAGCATTCGTCCTCCAAAGCAAGCCTTCGACGTTGATTTTAATGCTTTATTTTCTCAATTCAAAAAGAAATACAAGGATCATGCCGAGGTAGAAATAATTAGTAATTTTATTACCGATATTGAAACTCTTTACAACGCATGTGACGCTGTATATACTATGACGCATACAGAGTGCTTCTGGATGCCTGGATTAGAAGGTTTTGCAGCAAATAAGATTGTAATTGCACCAAGATATGGTGGTCAATTAGATTTTATGAACGACAACAATTCGCTATTAGTTGAAGGTAAAGAGTGTAGAGCACCAATGCAGGCGCAATATTGGGAGCCTTCTCCATATGCGAAGATGTTCAATCCTAGCACCGATCATGGAGCCGAGGTGTTGAGGAAGATGTATAATGATTACGATAACTTGTTAGCAAAATTCTCTCCTAATATGAAAAGCCTATTACCTAACTACTCCTGGACAAAGGTAGCAGAGCAGATTGTTGGACTATGTGAGTGAAGAATGATTAAAAGAACGAGAGCTGTTTCCTTCTCAATTGATGACTCTGTTGGCGTGTATAATCCAAAAGATCTTACACCAGATCTTAGTATTGTTATTCCAGTTTATAACAAATATAATTTCACTAGATCCTGTTTAGATGATCTTAAAAAGTTACCAACTAACCATGAAATAATTGTGGTAGATAATGCAAGCTCCGATGAAACCCAAAGCGAATTGGAAAAGCTAACAAGCTGCTCGTTTACAGCAGGCTCGGGTTTCAATTTCGTCTATGTTAGAAACCCAGAGAATTATGGCTTTGCAAAAGCTTGTAATATCGGGTACTCTATATCTAAAGGCGAGAATGTCCTATTCTTGAACAATGATATCCGCGTCAAGGATCGCTCTGACTCTTGGACGAAAGAGCTTATTGAGAGCGCCAATGAAGGTATCGTTGGACCTACTATGGGGCAATTGGATAATAACTTAAACTTTGTTCGTGAAGCAAATGCTTTGCTTTCGGGCAATTCCTATATGAGTGGTTGGTGTATTGCTGCATCAAAGAGAATTTGGGAGCAGTTGGAAGTTCCGCGCGAGCCAATTTATATACACGATACTTATATTTTTCAAATCTTCTCTGAGGAATTTGGAATTGCTTATTTCGAAGATACTGATTTATCATTTAGGGCAAAACAAAAGGGTATTAAATTCAAGGTAGTTCCTGTTCCAGTAACGCATTTTGGTAAGGTAACTTCTAAACAATTGAATACCAGTAAACTATATTCTGAAGCTAGAACAATATTTGTTAAAAAGTGGGCTAATAAAGTCCCAAGGTAAGTGTGTTATGACTTTAACAACCAAGATCCTATTATTTTTCTTCGGCATACTTGTATTAGGTGCTGGAACTTTTATCATCTATAAGCAGATGGAAATTTCCAAGCGTCAAAGTGCAATTGAGAACTCGATTGTTGAGCAAAAAGAAATTGCCGATAACATTATGCGCTCGTTATCCAAGTATTCCACAAAGGAAGATCTTGAAGCTTTCGCCAAGAATCAGAACCTAAATCTTGATGCAATTAGGAAGGATCTAGAAAACTTGAATGCTAACTTGGTTGCAATCAATAACGTTGTTGTTTCTAGCAAAGGTCAAACTGGTACAGGAAAGCCATCCACTGGAACTACTCCTAACCCAAATCCTACCCCAGTAGATCCAAACAACCCGGACCCATATGGATATCTAGCCAACAGGCAAGAATTCCAATTGAATGAGCAATTCGATAATGTTGCTATTCCAATGGGTAAGGTAGGATTCAGTGCCTGGAAGGATAAACCATGGGATTACAACATTCCTGCCAGAACCTATAGTGTAACCAACACTATTGGAACAGATGAAAACCAAAGACATTATGTCTACAATAAGTTTACAGTTAAGGTTGGAGATCAAAGCTACGATTTGAAAATTTCATCTGCACAAACTGTAGAACAATATCCAGAAGCTAAATTCTCCTTCTTTAATCCAAGGATTTATCTTGGTATCGATGGTGGCGCAAGGTTTGCAAACAAGCCTGGGGAGCCACTAGTTCATGGTGAAGCTTCGCCAAATATCAATGTAGGAATCATGTCTTACGGCAGATACAAAAATCAACCTGATATATCTGTTTTGCAAGTTGGCGCCGGTTATAGTATCGACGCAAGAAGACCAAACTTGTCAGTTACGCCAATCATGTATAATATCGGAAAACACTTGCCTCTTATGAATAACCTCTATGTTGGACCTTCTGTTAACGTCGATTTAGATGGCAAGTTCAGTGTAATGGGTGGTGTTCGTGTAGGTCTTTAATTCTGAGAAAAAACGATGCTTTATATTCTAACGCTAACCTGGAATGCCTGCGACAAACTTACTGCTTTGAAAGAGTCCCTAATGCCTGCTCTACAGGACATTCCATATAAGTGGCTCATCAAGGATAATGATTCAAAAGATAATACCTTTGAAGTTGCTTCTAAGTGGGATCCAAATGTCCACGTCATTAAGTATAAGAACAATCTACAGAATTTCTCTCAAGGTATGAACTTCTTATTCAATGAAGCTAATCCTAAGGATGATGATGCCGTTTTACTATTAAATAATGACGTTATCTTCAATGACAAAACCTCTATTAAAAACATGATGGGTGTTCTTGGAAAGAAGAACGTGGGCGTAGTAGGTGCTAGATTAACCTATACTGGTACCGATAAGCTTCAACATGCTGGCGTTGTTTTTGAAAGACGTAATGGTGGACCAGTTCATTTCAGAGCTGGAGAGAAGAATGACGTTAATGCAGAAAAGAACAGATTGTTCCAAGCAGTAACTGGCGCAGTTCTTCTAACTAATGGCGAGACCTTTAGAAACGTCTGTAATGCCAATGGTTCTGGAATCAATGGTATGGATGAAAGTTTCCATTGGGCTTTCGATGATGTTGATTTCTGTTTATCTGTAAAGTATAATCAAAAGAAGCACGTAGTTTATTGTGGTAAAACCAATATTTCCCATGAGGAATCTGCTTCTCTAAAGAAAAACCCGGTCAATAAACTATTTATGGGTCATAACTGGAATTTGCTTAGAAGCAAATGGCATAAGCATACTGTAATTGATATTGATCAATATAGGGATGCAAAGTATAATCTATTTAATGGATAAGATGAAAAATATTGGTGAATAATGAAAAAGAAAGTTTTAGTCACTGGTGCATTGGGATTTATATTTTCTAATTTTATTAGAAAAGCTATATACGAGAAACATCCATATCAGTTTATCACTTTAGATAAGGCTGTATTACCAGGATCCCTTAATAATACCTATGTTAATAGAAGTCTTGCAAGTAACTACATTGCTGATATCACGGATGAGCATATAATCAATCGCATTTTCGAGCTTGAGAAGCCAGATCTTATCGTTCATGGCGCCGCAGAGACCTTCGTTGATTATTCTCTATCTGATCCTAACAAGTTCATTAAAGCAAATGCAATGGGAACTCAGGTATTACTCAATGCTTCGCTTAAATACGGTTTAGAGCGCTTTATCTACATATCTACTGACGAGGTCTATGGACACTTAGTAAACGATTCTGACGCAGCCTGGACCGAAGAAGCGCCATTAAATCCAAGGAATCCATATTCAGCCTCCAAAGCGGCTGGCGAATTGCTTGTAAAGGCGGCGAACCAGAGCCACGGGTTAACTTATAACATTACCCGCAGCTCCAATAATTACGGACCTCGCCAGACCCCAGAAAAGCTCATCCCAAAGGTTATAAAGTGCATCCAGGAGGGCAAGCCAATCCCAGTATATGGTCAAGGCTCTCAAATCAGGGATTGGACCCACGTATTTGACAATTGCGCTGGCGTTCTAACCGTTTTGAACAACGGTGCACCTAATGAAACCTACAATATTGCCGCAAATCAGGAATTCACCAATATTGAAGTAGTCAATATGATTTGCAACGCAATGGGTAAGGGTCATGAATTAATTACCTTCGTTAAGGATCGCCCAGGACATGATTTTAGGTATTCAATTGATTGTTCTAAAATTAAGAAGCTTGGATGGTCTACCCAATATAAATTCAAAGATGGATTAGCTGATACTGTTGAGTGGTACGTTAATAATCAATGGTTTCTAAGGCAATGATATAAATATATAAAGGAGTAAAAATGTCCGCTAAATCAGTAACAGAAGATACACAAGCAGAACAAGTTGTTGATGACGTTTCAAATGTCGAAGTTAAACAAGAAGAAGCAGTCGATCTAAGTAAGCTAGCAGCACTAAAAGCAAAGAATCAGGCAAAACAGCAGGAGCAAAAGATGGCAGCAAAGATTGTTGCAAAGAAGGAAAGAAGCATTGTATTGGGAGTCGTTGGATCTGGTCAAGCTGGTTCCAGACTCGCAGAAGCATTCTATAAGTTAGGATATGACGCTGTAGCAATCAATACAGCAATCCAAGACCTTAAGCATATTGATATCCCAGATGCAAACAAGCTATTACTTGAGTACGGTTTGGGTGGAGCTGCTAAGGAAATTGAAATCGGTAAGGCAGCCGCTGAATCTCACAGAGGATTCATTGAGGATCTAATCAATAACAAGCTAGGTCATTCTCAACTTAACGTACTTTGCCTTTCTCTAGGTGGTGGTTCTGGTGCAGGTTCCTGCGAGACCATGGTAGAAATTCTATCTGCAACTGGTAAGCCACTAGTTGTTATCACTGTTCTTCCAATGGATAGTGAAGACGCACAAACCAAGCACAACGCCCTTGAAACTTTGGCTAAGCTTGCAAAGGCAGCTCAAACCAAGAAGATCAACAACCTTATTGTTGTTGATAACGCCAAGATTGAAAGCATCTATCAAGATGTCAGCCAAGTTGAATTCTATGGAATGGCAAACAAGGCAATTGTTGAGCCAATCGATGTCTTTAATACACTATCCTCAATGCCATCTTCCGTTAAGGGTCTTGACCCAATGGAATGGGGTAAGTTGTTCACTGACGGTGAAGGTTTAACTGTTTACGGTGAATTGACTGTAGATAACTACAGCGAAGAAACCTCTATTGCAGAAGCGGTTATTAATAACTTGAATGGTAACTTGCTCGCTGGTGGTTTTGATTTGAAGCAATCCAGATACGTAGGTGTCATTATCGCTGCCAACAAAGATGTTTGGGCAAAGATTCCAAGCGCCAGCGTAACTTACGCAATGGCAATGATCAATGACCAATGTGGAAACCCAAAGGGTATCTTCAAAGGAATCTATACAACTGATTCTACAGATAACACTGTTAAGATCTACTCCATGTTCTCTGGTCTAGGTCTTCCAGAATCTAGAGTTGCTCAATTGAAGAAGGAAGCACAAGCTCATATGCAAGCTGCAAAGGCAAAGGATGATCAAAGAAATCTTACTTTGACTCTTGATACTGGCACCAATGAGACTGTCAGTGCAGCTCAGAAGATCAAAGAGAAGATCGCTTCTAAGACCTCCGCTTTCGGTAAGCTTACCCAAGGCGTAGTTGATAGAAGAAACAAATAACTTAATAGTTTAGGTCATTAATAAACCCTATGCGTTATATAAACGTGTAGGGTTTATTACATGACGCAAATCGTATTAAAAGGCAACTTTTGCCAGATAGTTGGAGAGACAGATGTAAACCATCTGCTTGCTTTAGATAAGTCTCTATCATTCTATGTTCAGGGCTCTGAACATACGGCAGCGTTCAGAGGTTATTTCAATAAAGCGGGTGATTTTATCAAGTGGGACGGCTTCAGGAGATTGTTAGCCTCCAATGGTACATTCTCTGCTGGTTTATTGCAAAGGGTTGAACAGTTCTATAAGGACGCCGGTAAAACCTACACAATTGTAGATAAAAGACCAGCAAAATCTATTGGAACTCCAAGAAATATATTAGACAAATTAGCAAAGCTCAACAAAAATCCGTACCCCTATCAGCTAGAAATACTCGATGTCATTGACAAAAATGACAGAGGAATTATTAAAGTTGCTACAGGAGGTGGTAAGAGCCTCATCGCCGCTCTAATTGCTGCGCATTTAGGAAAGAAAACAATTGTCTACGTAATTGGTAAGGATTTATTGTACCAATTTCATGCTTTCTTTTCCGAAGTATTTGACGAGCCAATTGGAATCATCGGTGACGGTAAATGCGAAATTCACGATATCAATATCGCTAGTATTTGGACTGTTGGTCAAGCCATTGGCTTAAAGAAGCAAGAGATTCTTTTCGATGCTGATGACAACGATGAAGAGGAGCTAAGCACAAACAAGTACGACGACATCATCAAGATGCTAAAGGACACTAAAGTCCACATGATTGATGAATGTCACATGTCAGCTTGCGAAACGATTCAGCAGCTCTACAAAAACATTTCACTTGAACACTTCTATGGTCTATCAGGTTCTCCTTGGAGAGATGACGGCGCTGACCTTTTGGTTGAATCTGTTCTTGGTCAGTACATTGTCAATATCTCTGCTTCTTACTTAATTGAAAACAAGTTCCTAGCGCAACCCATCATTTCATTTAGGGTTGTTCCATTCTATCCACAGCCATTAGAGAAGGTTTATCAGTCAGTCTACAAGAAGTATGTTGTAGAAAACGATGTTAGGAACCAGATGGTCTTGGATGCTGCTAAGACCTTAGTTGAAAAGGGATACCAAACACTAGTTCTATTTAAGAGTATTAAACATGGCAAGATCTTGTACAAGATGTTCTCACAAGAACTCAATTGTGCAATTCTAGATGGCAGCGATAGTCAGGAGACTCGTAACCAAGTAAAACAAGATCTATTGGATGGCAAAATTGATTGTATTTTAGCATCAAAGATTTTTGATATTGGAGTTGACATTCCCTCTTTGTCAGGGTTAGTATTAGCCTGTGGTGGAAAATCCACAGTCAAAGCTCTACAGAGAGTCGGCAGAGTAATTAGAAAGTATAAAAACAAAAGATTTGCCGCGGTTGTAGAGTTTGTCGATCAAGCACCATTCTTATTAGAGCATTCAAAAATTAGATACAAGATTTATAAATCTGAAAAGGGATTTCAAGTAACATGGCCAGGAAAAACGAAGAAGAAAACGGAGGCGACCTAAACGGAGCGCCTAACAAGAAATATGAGCAGTTCTTTGCCAAGTTTGCAGAGATTGATACTTTGCCAATGTCGGATTGGAAGACTGTTCATGTTCTAGCATACTTCTGCAAAAAGTATGAGGACCATTATAAGACTAAGTACCAATTCAAGTTTAATAGCCCAAATCCTACGAACTGTTTCGAGGTATTTCAAATAAAGAAGCTAGCATCTCAGATTAGCTCAAATCCAAAGATTTTGACCGAGTATATTGATTGGGTCTATAAAACTAGGGTTCAAGAGGCTAAGAGGAAGCTAACTTCCATTTCTTTTCTAACCGTAGAAGGTTTAGTTATAGAGTATAAAACCAAGTTCCTATTTGCAGATAAGAAGAACTTGCAAGTAAGTCGCTCTACTGCTGTTCCAAATGAATACAAGCCAATATTCAATGCAGTAGGAGTAAACATTCAAACCTATGGAGATCTCGCATTTATCTATCAGATGGAAGATAAGCCGGCAGAATTGCAGGCAGCATTTGATAAAATTATCGAGATGGGATTTGATGTAGAAATAATCAAGAGGGTTGTATGATTCCATCTAAAGATCAATACGTAAGGATAATTTTCAAGAATTCAACTCACGCTGAGGGATTTGTAGAGAGTTGGTCGGGAAGGGAAGCAGTTTTGCGCTCCGCTGATGGAACTTCTTTGTTAATTATACAGGACGTGGCTGCGGATATAATGGCTGTCAAGGTCTACTTCGATCCGCCCGAGAAGCAATCCAAAATTGAAGAGGAAATCGAGCGTAAGCAGGAAATTGAGCAGGATTTCGAGGAAGTGCATAAAGAACCTGAAATTGATCAATATGCAAAAGCTAGAACTCTTCTCGAACTAAGAAAGCTTCAAGCGGAACAAGATAGAAAGATCGTTAGTGAGAAACTAAAGGATCATACAGCTACACAAACAAACGTGACGGTACCTAAATATGAACTTCCCGGATTTTTCAAGAAGCAAAGCGCTAAATAATATCCCTCCCAGAAAACTCCAAGATAAGCTATCTCAGGTTGAAAGCTCGCAAGAGAAGCCTGAGATTAAGCATTTAAAGAGTATTGCTTACAATCGTTATTATGAATCCAATATCCCTGTTGAATATTGGGATTTAAAGATGGATAGCGATTTCAAAGGCGACCCTAGACTATTAGCTAAATACCAAACCTATATAGAAGATCTAAAGAAGACCTATATAAACGGAACTTCTATTTGTTTTACTGTAGGTCATGGTCTGGGCAAACAACTTTGTTTAAATACAGAATTACCCACACCTAATGGTTTTATCAAACTTGCAGATTTAAAAGAAGGTGATCAGCTATTTGATGAACAAGGAAATATTTGTAATGTAACTAAACTACATCCAATTAATCTATCCCCAGAGTCATATCGCATTACTTTTGATGATGGGGTTACAGTAGATGCTTGTGCAGATCATCTTTGGTTTACTTGGGATAGTAAAGCTCGCAAAGCTCATCAAAGGGCAAAGAACCCTACTTTACATCCTAAAGTTAGAACAACTAAGGAGATCTATAATAGTATAGATGCTGGAGGTAAAAGAGGAAAAAATCATTCAATCCCATGTACGAAACCATTAAATTATCCCGAACAAGAATTACTTATTAATCCTTATGTTTTAGGGTGTTGGTTGGGAGACGGCACTTCAAGTACGGGAGAGATTGAATGTGCTGATCAGGAAATATTAGATAATATCTCTGTATATTATTCAGTTAATTTACGCCAATCTTCAATTGACAATAAATCTAAATCAAAATCATATGCGATTGGTGATTTGATTAATTATCAGTTATCTAACGGTACCCCACATAAAATAAGAAAATTGACTCAAGATTTAAGATCTCTTAATCTGTTAAACAACAAACACATACCAGATATTTACTTATATTCATCATATGAGCAAAGGTTAGCTTTACTTCAAGGGTTAATGGATACCGATGGATGCTGTTTAAAAACTGGGGTGATGGAATATTGTACAATTTTACCTAATTTGGCTTTACAGGTTAAGCAGTTAATAGAGAGCTTAGGTATCAAATGCTCTCTTAATCAGAATGAAACATGGTTATATGATAAAAAATGTAAGGATAGATATAGAATAAAAATAATTACGCAACTACCTATTTTCAGAATTAAAAGAAAATTGGATAACATTAGAAAAGAAAAATCCCAATTGAGTAGGACAACTCATAGATTTATAGTTAATGTTGAAAGAATTGAATCAAAAGCTATGAGATGTATAACTGTAGATAGTCCATCACACTTGTTTCTTATTACCCGTTCATTTATACCAACTCATAATACTATGACGGGAACCTGCATTTTGAAGAAGGCTGCCCAGAAAGGATACTCCACTTTATATACGACTCTTAGCGATATTGTCAATGTATTGACGCAAGCAGGTGGCGAAGAAAAATTCCTCGCACGCAGGGAACTCAATACCGTTGACTTTTTGATGATTGATGAATTCGATCCGCGTTTCATGCCAAATGAAAACGCTGCGGATTTATATGCTCGTACACTAGAGAATGTATTTAGAACTAGAAGTTCTAACAGGCAACCCACCCTTATGTGTAGCAATAGTCCGAATATAGTTGCAGCTTTTAATGGTCCCTTGAAGGATAGTATTGATAGCTTAGTCAAAGGCTATCTCAAGGTATTTCAAGTAATGCCTGGCGTTGATTTTAGAGGCAAGAAAGAGTAATACATGTCATATTCTAATTTAGATTTAAATATTCTTAAAGCACTTCTATCTAACAAAAAGCATGCAGTTGACTTCGTAGCTGATAATGATGTCAAGTTATTTGAATCAGATATCTGGAGCTTCGCTAATATAGTTTTAGGATATGTCAAAACATTTAAGGACGTCCCAACCCTACGTGTCGTTCTTGATAGGTTAGTCAAGAGCAATAGTAACCAAAAGCTTCTTGATTACATCGAGAATACATGGAAAGAAATTGAAAATACTAACTATGATGTTAGAGAGTACAAGTATGATCTTGAAAAGCTAAAGAAAAGATATGCTGAGAAAGAATTGCTTGAGTTGAAAGAGAAGATGGCTTCTCTTGAAGCAGGTAAGTTCGATGTTAATAAGCAGTTACAAGATATTCAAAAGGCATCTCAAAATATTAAGTCTCTTTATCAAGTCAAAGCATATGAAAGAATGACATTGAGGGATGCAGTTCCTCAATTCATTGAAGAGTACAATGCTAAGATGACTGATGCCTCTTTTGATAAGGGTTTACTTACAGGATATTCATATCTAGACTTTGTTACGGACGGGTTACGTCCAGGTGAGCTATTGCTTATCGCTGCTGAATCAGGCGGTGGTAAGTCCATGTTGCTTATGAACATGGCAATTCAAATGTGGCTTGGTCAAAACACGATTGATATGACTTCCGATTTTAAGCCTGGTACTGATGTATTGTATTTCTCTTTGGAAATGCCATTCAAACCATGTTTGAATCGTGTTCTATCTCGTTTGGCTAACGTTCCTTCTAAGAAGGTTCGTAATGCAAAACTAAATAGAGACGATAGAGATAAGATGTTGAAGAGTTTGAACTTCATCAAGAAGTATCCAAATCAATTTGAAATCATCGATATTCCTCGTGGTGCTACCATGGAGAATATGGAAATGATTTTTGAAGACGCCAAAGCCAAATTCAATCCAAAGGTTGTTGTTATCGACTATCTTGGTTTGATGGAGTATGGCGGCGGTGAAATGGATGACTGGTTAAAGCTTGGTAAGATTGCAGAAAGAATCCACGAGTTCGCTCGTGTTCATGGCATCATCGTTCTAAGCGCCGTTCAGTTGAATCGTGGCAAGGGTGGCAAAGATGCCGAAGAGAAGATTGGTTTGCATCGTATTGGTCGTTCTGCTCTTATCATGCAGAATGCTAATATTGCAATTCAAATCGAAACCAGACCAAATGAAAAGCAGTATCCAGATATGTATTATCACGTCATTAAGAACCGTGATGGTGAGCAAGGAAAAGGACGCATTATCAAGAATCTTGCATGCGGTACTTTAATTGACGATCCTATCGAAGTTACTGATAATTATGAGGTTTTTGACCCTGATGATATCTCCGAAAAAATGGAATTGTTAGACATTTAATATAGGGTATTAGATGTTAAAAGAAGTAATCGGAGAAGCGGTAAGAGTAGAATTTGAAGAGAAAACAGGTAAGATCTATTTAGTATTCGAAATTACAAACGAAAAGTATAAGCAGGATATAAGAAAGAACTGGACTAAGGATATCGAATTTAGAATAATCGATAAGAAATTGGTTTCAGATGAATGAAGGAGAATGAGATGCCTACGTATTTGTATGAGTGCCCAGTTCATGGTGAGTTTGAAGAGTTTCACTCCATGAGTCATGTCATTGAGGATTGTCCAAAGTGTCAAGCAGAGGGTAAGGAAGTTGTTCAGAAAGTCAAGAGATTGATCTGTGGAACTTCAAAGGGCGTTGTTGAATTAACTGGTCAAGAATTAATTGATAAGGTTAAGGCTGATGCAAAGCAACTTCAAAGAGATGCTGCAAAAGATGAAAAGGTATACGCTAACATGTTGGGCGAATCAAAATATCACGATTTGCAAACAAGGATGGATCGTCGCCGCAGATAATTTCTACAATTGAAAGTCGACGATTTTCAACAGAAAAGAAGTGTGAAACTAATAGATACAATTAGGGTTCTGATTGACACATTAAAATCAGAAATTAACTTTGATCGTGGTTTCAGAAACAATTGAGGATAGTTATGCCAACTTATGTTTACGAATGTGAAGAGCACGGAGAATTTGAAGAAATTCACTCCATCAAAGAGCAAATTGAATATTGTCCTTTATGCAAAAAAGAAGGCAAAGAACCGCATAAGGTAAAGAGACTCATTTCTGCTGGAACAGGTTTCATTCTAAACGGCGGAGGTTGGGCTAAAGATAATTACGGATGAACAAATGGCAAAAACTGACCGAAATCAATTGTTGAAAAAAGCTGTAGAATTATTACGATTCGCATTATCAACTAATGATGAAGAGATGATTAAATCTATTGTCGAGTCAGTTGCGGAAATGTTAGAAGAACAAATTGATTGAAATTTATTAGAGATTTTTGATTGTTATTGAACTATACTCATCGATATCAATAATTGAGTATATCTTTACTTCAAACTAAAGAGAGATAAGAAATGTTGACAGAACAAGAAGCACAACAACTAATGATCGACTTGATTAAGATGAGAGATGAGATTAAAGCCGCAAAGAAAAAAGATCCGAAATTAATTGCAAAGTTCAAAGCCCACCAAAATTTGTGTGTTGAAAAGTTTAAGTATCTAGTTTCTATGAGAACCGGAAGATACAAGGCTTTTAGCAATTATGATGATCTAAATCAAGAAGGTTTTGAGGCTCTCAACAAGGCGATGACTTCCTATAAGCCAAGCAAAGGTTCATTCTTTTGGTGGGCTCATAAGTACATCGATACTCGTATTTCTAGAAGCGCTAATTTACATACCACTATTAGATTCCCATTGAAGGTTGCCAAGGAGCATACTCCTCATAAGGAATCTGTATTACCTTTACTCGTTGAGGAAAGATATTGCCCAGATAAGGAGTTGGAGGATATTCAAACCACCAATTTAATCCAAAATGCAATGGCTTCTCTTTCAGATGAGCAAAAGGAAATTATTAACTTAGCTTACGGTCTTGAGGGTGACAAGGAATTGTCTATCAACAAGATTTGTAAGAAATTGAATCTATCAAGATCTGCTGTGTCTAAGATTTTGGCGGCGGCGGAAGATAAGCTAAGAGAAGCTATTAAGTTATAAAGAAAATCTAGCAAGAACGTTAATACTTAGTATCCAGAATATTAGGTAGCAGGGTACTTTTTTCCTTAAAGGGTCTTAAATGAGTTTACTAACACCGCGTCCTACATATGCTCCCTTTGAATATCCACAAGCTTATAAGTATTGGGAGTTGCAACAACAGTCACATTGGTTACACACAGAAATCTCTATGGCTTCCGATATCAATGATTGGAAGCTTAATCTAACACCAGCAGAGAAGCACGTTATCGGTCATATCCTAAAAGGCTTCACTCAATCTGAAGTTTTCATTCAAGAGTATTGGGGACAAATGGTTGGTAAGTGGTTTAAGAAGCCTGAGATCCAAATGATGTCAGCAGCTTTCTCTGCAATGGAAAGCATCCATGCCGTAGCCTACGCTTATCTAAATCAATCCTTAGGGTTGGAAGATTTTGATGCATTCCTACATGAGCCTACCGCTAAAGCAAAGATTGATAGACTCATTGGAACAAAAGGAAAATCAAAGGAAGAAATTGCAAGAAGCCTTGCAATTTTTTCTGCTTTTAACGAAGGTGTAAATCTATTTTCCTCATTTGCTGTATTACTTAACTTTTCACGCTTTAACAAGTTGAAGGGCGTAGGTCAAATTATTGCGTTCTCCATCAAGGATGAGTCTCTACACAGCGAGGCAGGTTGCTGGTTGTTTAGAACTTTAATTGAAGAGTTTCCAGAGGTAATGACAGATAAGTTGAAAGAAGAGATATATGACGCTGCACGCTTGACCGTTGAGTTGGAAGATGCGTTCATCGACAAAGCATTTGAGCAAGGACCAATTGAAGGTATTACTGCTCAGGATTTGAAAGCTTTTATTCGTTTTAGAACCAATACCAAATTAGGTGATTTAGGCTTAAAAAAGGTTTGGAAAAACATCGATAAGCAAGCTCTAGAAAGAATGTCTTGGTTCGATATCATGTCTGCTGGTGTTTCACACGCAGACTTCTTTGCACAACGTGTTACAGACTATGCGAAAGGCGCTGTTGACTTTTCTACAATTTGGGGAGATAATGAGTAACTTATTAGATGATCTTAAACTTGCAGGCGAAGCGCCTGAATGGATGAATGAGGAAGGCTATAAAACACTATCTGGTGGATATTTATTAGCCGGTGAAACTCCTAAGCAGATGTACACTCGTGTTGCCAGAGCGGCAGCTAGTTACTACAATGATTCTGCGAAGTGGGAAGCAAAGTTCTTCGAGATTATGTGGAAGAATTGGCTTTGCCCAGCATCACCGGTTCTAAGTAATATGGGAACCAATAGAGGTCTACCAATTTCTTGCAATACCATTCACGTTGGTGACAGTGTTGACTCTATCTTTATGAAGAATTATGAATTGGCTGTTCTTTCTAAGAATGGTGCAGGTGTTGGTATTTACTTTGGTGATATCAGGGGTCGTGGCGCCCCAATCAAGGGTAATGGCGTATCTGAAGGTATTGTTCCTTGGGCAAAGGTATTCGATACTACTACCGTGTCCGTAAACCAAGGTTCAACTCGTAGAGGCGCTTCTGCTATCTACCTCCCAATTGAGCACTTAGATATTCACGAGTTCATTAATATTAGAAGACAAACTGGTGATATTAATAGACGTTGTCTTAATATTAATCACGCCATCTGCATTAGTGATGAATGGATGAATTCCATGTTAGCAGGTGATAAAGAGAAACGTGCTCTTTGGGTCGAAATTCTAAAAGCTAGAATGGAAACTGGCGAGCCATATCTATTTTTCTCTGATAACGTTAATAAAAACAATCCGGAATGCTATATCAAGAATGGTTTAACAGTTAAGAGTTCTAACATTTGTAGCGAGATTGCCCTTTATACTGATCCTGACCATAGCTTTGTTTGTTGCCTTTCTTCTCTCAATCTTGTTCGCTGGGATGAATGGAAAGACACTGATACTGTAAACTTATCTGTCCGTTTCTTGGACGCGGTACTATCTGAGTACATTAAGAAAACTGAGAATATGAAGGGTATGGAAGCTTCTAGACGTTCAGCTATCAAAGGTAGAGCTATCGGTATTGGTGTTCTTGGTTGGCATACTCTACTACAAGAAAGAGGATTGCCATTTGACAGCTTTGAAACAACTCAGTTAAATGCAAAAATTTTTAAAACTATTCATGCTAAGGCTAACGAAGAGACCGCTATCTTAGCCAAAGAGCTTGGCGAACCAGAATGGTGCAAAGGATTTAATAGACGCAATACCCATTTGATTGCGATTGCTCCGACCGTATCTAACTCTACTATTTCTGGTGGTCACAGTGCGGGTATCGAACCAATTTCAGCAAATATCTTTACCCAAAAGTCAGCCAAGGGTACGTTTATTAGAAAAAATATTACACTTGAAAAATTGTTAGAGTCAAAGGGTCAAAACACTCCAGAGGTTTGGAAGTCCATTAATGAACAAAATGGAAGTGTTCAACATCTAGATTGTTTAACTCCCGAAGAAAAAGAAGTATTTTTAACTGCTCGTGAGATAAACCAGCATACTATCGTAAAATTGGCAGTTCAGAGACAGAAATGGGTAGATCAAGCGCAATCAGTTAATTTATTTTTTGCGATGAATTCTTCTCCAAAATATATTCATGAAGTTCATATCGCTGCCTGGAAAAATGGCTTAAAAACTCTATATTATCTTCGTAGTGATGGGGTAATTAAGGGCGATTTAGCTTCCAGAAGTGAAAATGATTGCAAAGCATGTGAAGCGTAATACTAATTAACTGGTATTCTTGTTGAAGATGAAGAGTACAATACTACTCAACTCCAACGAGAATACCAAGTTAGTCGAAGAAGAAGAAAAGGCTCGCTTTGTAAAGAGTATTCTCCAAATTATGGGCGTCCCGATCGAAGATGTTTGGCAGGATAACGAAATGTCCGTCGAAGAAAAGATTCGATTCAGAGGTATATTGTCAGCCTATAGTATTAAGATCATAGATGATTCTGATGGTCAGCTACAGTTCTATGTTGAAAATGAACTTGTAGGTGAATGGAAGAAACCGGAATATGTAATGAAAAGGGATCTAGAAGAAGTAGATCCTAGTAGAAAGTTGTATCTTGAAATGCACGTTGACTACTGGTCCATCTTTGACGAAGAGAATATAAAATAATGACAAAAAACAATTACATCCTTGATACTTCTGCGTTAGTTTATGACCCACTTTGCTTCAAGACCTTCCATGATAGTAATGTAATTATTCCTATCACAGTTCTTGACGAATTAGATAAGCTTAAGAAACAAGCAGGTGAAGCTGGAAAGAATGCCAGAGTCTGCATCAAATTATTGGACGAATTATGTTCAACAGGAGATGTAGGTGTTGGTGTTGAAATTGATAATGGCATCACTGTAAAGATTGATGCTGGAAATCAAGATGCCTCACAATTTGGTGATTCACTATATGGTGACAATCGAATCCTTGCCTGTGCAAATTTTTATAATGCTTACGGAACTGCAATACTAGTAAGCAATGATATCAACCTTAGAGTTAGAGCTAGAGTTATCGGTATTGGAGCACAAGCTTGTGAAACCAAGCAAATCTCCTTCTCTGATCTTTATTCTGGATTTGTTACCATTGAAGATGAAGACCTTGGTGTAGAATTACTACAACGTGGATGGTTGGATCCAAACGAACTTACCGTTCAATTACTAAACAACGAGTGTGTCGTTTTTGTTGATAGCAACAAAGAAAAAGTTGCTTGTGGCAGAAAGATTTCTCGTAACAAGATCAAGCTTGTTAAGGATCAATATCCTTGGGATATCGCTGCTAGAAATCCTGAGCAAGCATTTGCTATGGACCTTATCATGGACAGGAAGATTTCCCTTGTTACTTTGATTGGTAAGGCAGGAACTGGCAAGTCCCTTGTTACCTTGGCAAGCGCTCTAGAATTAGTTACCAAGAAAGAGTTTAGCAAGTTCATCATCTATAGACCAATCCAAGCTGTAGGAAACGATATTGGTTTCTTACCAGGCACTATGGAAGAGAAACTAGCTCCTTGGTTTGAAGCTATTATGGACAACTTCGAAATTCTTCTTAATAATTCAAATGGACATAATTGGATTAAAGACTTTGAGATGTTTAAGAAGAAGGGTCAAATCGAAATGCAGGCTTTGACTTATATTCGTGGTAGAAGCATTCCAAATGCTATTATCTTAGTTGATGAGTGCCAAAACCTTTCCAAGGAAGAAGTCAAGACCATTTTGACAAGAGCTGGAGAAGATACAAAAATTATCTTAACTGGTGATATAGAGCAGATCGACAATTCTGATCTAGATGCTACAAACAATGGTTTGACCTACGTAATTGAAAAGTTTAAGGATACCGACTTAGCTGGTCACATTACATTCACTAAGGGAGAGCGTAGCCGTTTGGCAACTGTTGCATCTGAGATCTTATAATGGAGACCTCATATGTCAGAGCAAGAAACAGTCCAATTACCAGTTGAAAAAATTTCTGAAGAAGATAGACTAACCCTAGAATTAGCAAAGGCTAATCGTAGAGTTGCATTAGCAGAAGCTGAAAAAGCTTTAGCAAAGAATGAATCTTCAGAAGTTAATTATCGTTACGTAGTTCTTCAAATCTTTATGAAGTATGGTATGAATCCAAGTGCTGACCTTCTTAAGGAAGATGGAACTGTTTTACGTGGTGGATTGCTAGAACAACAAGCTGCGGAAAATAAGTAATGAGTAAGAATTTTGAAGATATGCTTCAAGAAGCTCTAGATGATATGGATTCGGAAACTTCTGAGGAAGAGGTTTCCGAGCCAGAATTACCTAGAATTTCTCCGGCTGACAGGATTAAAAATCTAATTGACATTCGTGAATACATCGCTAAAATAGTGGAGTCGCCTACTATTCAAAAGAAAGATGCATACCAAGCTATTAATCTTCTTCCGGCTATAGACAAGAAGATTATGGAGTATGTCCTTTCCGATGAGTTTAAAGAAATGTTAGGTATAACCGAAACTCCAACTGTCGCAGTTAAGTCTGCCTTCAAAAAGTAATCACATGAGATTAACAACTTCAAAGGAGCCATTCGGAAGGAATGGCTTTTTGACATTAAAAGATCAAAACTGGGTAAAAAAGCAAAGAGTTGCTGGTAAAGTTGCTGCTGAATCTTTAAGCATGCTACAAACACTTGTTGCTCATAGAACTCAATTTACTCTATTAGAACTTAATGAATTAATAGAGAACTATATGGCTGGAAAGGGTTGTACGCCTACCTTTAAAGGTTATAAAGGATTCCCTACAGGCATTATTACTTCCGTGAACCATCAATTAGTTCACGGTATTCCAACAGACTATAAGCTACAAGAAGGTGATGTGATTAAGTTCGACTTAGGAGCTACCTTCGAAGGCGCTATTGCGGATAGTGCTTTGACTTGCATCTATGGCGAGCCTAAGAAGTCTGAGCATGTTCGTCTTGTTAAAGCAACTGAGGAATGCTTGGTGAAAGGCATTGAAGCTATCGCTGTTGGTAAGAGACTTGGATGCATTGGCGCTGCTATTTATAAGACGGCAAAGAACAATAGCTTCAATGTTGTTGATGATTATGGTGGTCATGGATTAGAATGGGATAAACCTCATGCCCCCCCATTCGTTGCTAACAAAGCATCTGTAGATGAGGGTCCTAGGATTCAACCTGGATTGGTAATTGCAATTGAGCCTATGCTTCTTCCTGGAAGTGTTGCATCAGAAATTTCCAAAGATGGTTGGACTGTAATCACTAGGGATATTGGCGCACATTTCGAACATAGTGTATATGTTCATGAAGACCGCGTTGAGATTATGACTTGGAGAGAAGGCTCTTCTTATCCGAAGGAATTTTTCTTTAAGAAAGATTGATATTATGGCTCCGTGGCATTGGGATCAAGTTAAGATGGATCACATTGATAATAAATATGCGTGGATTGAACAACTTATCAGATCAGTTTCTTATGGTATGCAAATGGAAGTTCCTGAAGATGAGCTTGTTCAAATGCTAAAAGATTATAAAGTCGACGATAGCGATATCTTTTTAATTATGAAAGCGGCTGAGTTGTTATACAAGGATAGAACTCAGGCACCACTAAAGAAGACGGCATTTAAGAGGGTATAATGTATAGTAGCGCAATTGGTATTCGCAAATCTACATCCATAGCAGAGATATCAGAAGAAT
>Ga0164243_10002754_pt1 | contig 28723 bp, 25 predicted proteins | sample OricompcompostOP_FD_108781 | JGI IMG/M metagenome (GOLD analysis project Ga0164243, IMG submission 108781) | Organic Plus compost microbial communities from Emeryville, California, USA - Original compost - Organic plus compost (OP) | ecosystem: Engineered > Solid waste > Mixed feedstock >... | reverse complement strand
TCGTACTCGCCGCTGCGCTTCGCCTCGGCCAACGTGGCGTTGATCCGCTGCCGCAGCGGGACGTTCTGCTTCTGCACCGCGATGCCGTACTTCTCGCCGGTGGTGCCGAGCTGCACCCCGAGCACCTTCCCGCGCAGCGACGCGAGATCGGGGTGCGGGGCGCCGGCGCGCACCAGCAGCGCCTGGTCGGCGTCGAAGTACGGGTCGGAGAAGGCCATGTTCCGCTGCCGCGTCGGCGTGATCGTCATGGCCGCGGCGGCCAGGTCGCACTGGCGCATGTTCAGCGCCTCGCCGGACTGGATGCCCTCGAACGGCGCGTCCAGCAGCTTCTGCTGCAGGCCGAGGTCGCGGGCCACCAGGTCGACCAGGTCGACGTCGAAGCCGACCTTGCGGCCGCCCTGCTCGAACTGGAACGGCTCGTAGGGCAGGTGGGTGCAGGTGGTGAGCTTGCCGGGCTCGACGAAGCGGAGTTCGCCGTGCTCGCCGACGGGGGCGATCGAGTGCGCGCAGCCCGCGGCCAGCGCCAGCGCGGGCAGCAGGGCGAGGGATCGCCGAGTTCTCCGACGCGCCACGATGTCACTCCTAGTAGGTGCGGACGCGAGTGCTGGGACCTTGCCACCCGATCGGGCTCGGGCGTCGGGATGCGGAGCCGGAACCGTTCCTCGCGGCGCGCGGGCGCGCGCCGCACGACATCAGCGGTGCAGCGGGCGCGGCGGAGGTGGATCTTGCGCGGGGCCGTTCGTGCGCGGCCCGTCGTTGCACCGCCCGCCGTTCCGCCGATCAGTTTCATGTTCCGGACGTTCCCGGTCAACCGGTGATGCACCGCCGGTGCGGCTTTCCGCTGCTCGGGAACCGGGAGCCGGTGAGCCGTTCGGCGGGTGCGGTTGCGCCGCACGGCCGCGGAGAACGCTGGTCACCGCCCGTGTGCGCCATCGGCTGTTCGAGCGAATCAGGGGAGCAACCGGCTCCAGCGGCCGTTCGGCCCCTGCCGCGGCGCGGCCCGCTTCGGCAGACTGCGCCGCCGGAAGCCCGTCCGCACCGATTCCGGAGGAGATGAACGCCGATGACCGGCAGCGGCTTATCCCCGCGGCGCTCCGCCCGGCGGCTCGCGATCGCGAGCGCGCTGCTGGCGTGCGCCGGTTTCGCCGTTCCCGCCACTGCCACCGCTGAGGCCGGCGCCGCCCCGAACGCTGCAGCCCCGAACGCCGCAGCACCGCCGGCCGCAGCACCCGCACCCGCACCGTTCGACGTGCTGCAGCTCGACCTCTGCCGAGCCGGAGCCCCCGGGTGCAGCTCCGACGAGACCTCCGTCGACGCGAGCATCGACGTGCTGCGCCAGCGCAAGCCCGCGCTCGTGACGCTCAACGAGGTCTGCGCGCACGACATCACCAAGATGAGCTCCGCGACCGGCTACCACGCCGAGTTCACCCCGGCCCGCGACGCGGCCGGCGCCCCCGCGCCCTGCTCCGACGGGCGCGGCGACTACGGCATCGCGGTGCTCGCCCACCCCGACCTCGGCGCGGTCACCGGCGAGGTCACCGAGCGCGTGTTCGCCGCGCAGGACGGCGGCAAGGAGCACCAGGTCATGCTGTGCGCCCCGTTCTCCGGGCTCGCCGCGTGCACCTCGCAGCTGTCCGAGCACGACCCCGAGACCGCCGCGCGGCAGTGCGGCGAGCTCACCGGCGCGGCCGGCGCGCTGAGCAGGCCGACCGTGCTCGGCGGCGACCTGAACCTGCGGCGCGGTGGCACCCCCGACGTCACCGACTGCGTGCCCTCCGGCTGGTGGCGGACCGGGGACGGCGGGGTGCAGCACGTGCTGGGCACCGCCGACTACGGCCTCCGCGGCAGCCGGCAGCTGCCGGTGCCGGGCACCGACCTGCCCGGGCTGCTCGTCGCGCTGAACCGCTGAGCCCGGGGTCGAACCAGGGGTCGTTCAGGGGTGGCCCCCGAAGTGGGACCACCCCGCCGGCGGGGAACATGGGGGAGCAACCGACAACGAGCAGGAGGCTCTCTGATGGATCTCGCCCGCCGCACCGACCGCAAGATGATCGCCGGGGTGTGCGCCGGCCTGGCCGACCGGTTCGGCCTGGGAGCGGGCACGGTGCGCTTCCTCTTCGTCCTGTCGTGCCTGCTGCCGGGACCGCAGTTCGTGATCTACATCGTGCTGTGGATCGCGATGCCCAAGCGCTCCTACTGATCCCGGCGCGCGGCCGCCGCGGCCACCAGCGGCGTTCCGGCGCCGAGCAGGACCGCGGCGGCCAGCAGCGCGAGGCCCAGCGCCGGCCAGGACGCGGTTCCCGCGGTCAACGCCCGCAGCAGCGGGTGCACCAGCGGGAGCCGCTCCACCAGCAGCACCGCGATCAGCAGCGACGCGGCCAGCACCGGCCGCAGCCCCTCCCGCTGCACCACCAGCGCCGAGCACGGCAGCGCCACCGCGACGCCCACGCCCGCGCACGCGAGGTGGGCCAGCAGCCCGATCACGGGCTCCTGCCAGCTCGCCGCGCCGTGCACCGCGATCGACCACACCACCGCCACCACCGCGGCCACCGCGGCGCACGCGGCGGCGGCCAGCACCTGACCGGTGACGAGCCGCCGCAGCGAACCGAGGTGGCTGACCGTCACGGCCCGCTGCACCGGGTCCTCGGCGTCCACGAGCGCGATCACCATCCATCCCGCGACCAGCAGCAACGCACCCGCGCTCACGGCGAAGCCGGGCAGCGCGCCGCCGCCGGGGTCGCTGGTGAACACCGCCAGCACGGCCAGGTAGGCCAGCGCGGGCGGGACGTAGCGCTGCGAACGCCGGAACACGGCGAGCTGGTACTGCACGGCGGCTCTCACGCGGGCTCCTCGACCTCCTGCACGGCCAGCACGGCGCAGCCGGCGTCGATCGCCTCGGCCAGGACGGGTTCGCGCTGCGCCACCTCCACCACCAGCTCGGTGCCGTCCGGCTCCGGCCGGACCCGCCGCACGCCCTCGCGCTGCGCCCAGCGCTCCGGCGGGACCGGGCCGTCCAGCACGATCCGCACCTCGGGCGGGCGCTCGGCGACCTCGGTCAGCACGCCGTCGGCGAGCCGCAGCGACCGGGTCGCCGCGGTGCGCGCGTAGCCGGCCTGGTGCTCGGTGAACAGCACGGCCGCGCCCTCCTCGACGCGCTCGGCGACGACCTCGGCGAGCACGTCCCGCGCCGGGCCGTCCAGCCCGGACCACGGTTCGTCGAGCACCAGCAGTTCCGGGTCGGCCAGCAGGGCCTGGGCGAGGCCGACCTTCTGCGCGTTGCCCTTGGACAGCCGGCGCATCGGGGTGTCCACGCCGCCGGCGAACCAGAACCGGTCGAGCCAGTGCGCCGCCCGCTGCTCGGTCTCCGCGGCGGGCAGCCCGCGCATCCGACCGGCGTGCCGCAGGTACTCGCGGGCGCCCATGCGCTGCTGCGCCGGGAACCGGTCGGGCACGTAGCCGGTCGTCGGATCGCCGCGGACCGCGCCGCCGGAGGGCCGGGACAGCCGGGCGGCCAGCCGCAGCAGCGTTGACTTGCCGGAACCGTTCGCGCCGACCACGCCGACCGCCTCCCCGGTGCCGATCACCAGGTCGGCCCCGCGCAGCGGCCGGGCGCTGCGGTAGCGCTTGGACACCTGCGCCAGGCGCAGCAGCTCCACCTCGGGCGGGTGCACGGCCTCAGCGGCGGGCGTGCGCGTCGAGCGCGTACGCGATCGCGGTGGTGATCTTCGCGGCGTAGCCGAGGTCCAGCGACTCGTCCGGCACGTGCGCGTTGCTGCCCGGGCCGAGCGCGCCGGTGACCACGAACTGCGCGTCCGGGTAGGCACCCTGCAGGATCCCCATCAGCGGGATCGAGCCGCCGAGCCCCATCGTGCGCCAGCCGCCGTCGAACACGTCCGCGCTGGCCGCGTCCAGCGCCTCGCCGAGCCACGGCTCGACGTCCGGCGCGTTCCAGCCGCCCGCGCCGTCGGCGACCGGGAAGGTGACTTCGGCGCCGTAGGGCACGTCCGTCGACAGCGCCGTGCGCAGCGCCTGCAGCGCCACCTCCGGGTCGACCGTCGGGGGCGTGCGGATGCTCAGCAGCAGCGTGGTGAACGGCCGCAGCACGTTGCCCGCGTCCGGCAGGGCGGGCAGCCCGTCCGCGCCGATCACCGAGACGGTCGGGCGCCAGCTGTTGTTCAGCGCCAGCTCCACCTCGTCGTCGCTGACCCAGCGCATTCCCTCCCGCGCGGGCACGGACTCGCGCACCATCCCGGGCACGGCCTCGACGGCGGCGCGGGCCTCGGCGACCCGGTTCGGCGGGATCTCGGCGTTGAGCTCCGGCAGCAGCACCTCACCGGTGGCGGCGTCCTCGATCCGGTCCAGCAGCTGCCGCAGCACCCGGAACGAGCTGGGCACGATGCCGCTGGCGATGCCGGAGTGCTGGCCGCCGTCGAGCACCCGCACCTGCACGCCCACGCGCACGTCCCCGCGCAGCGAGGTGGTCAGCCACATCCGGTCGTAGTCGGCCGCGCCGGAGTCCAGGCACACCACCAGCGAGACCTCCCCGAGCCGGTCGGCGAGGTGCTCGACGTAGGCGGGCATGTCCGGGCTGCCGGACTCCTCCCCGGTCTCCAGCAGCAGCACGCAGCGCGCGTGCGAACCGCCGTTGGCGCGCAGCGCCTCGATCGCGGTGATCGCCGCGTAGGGCGCGTAGCCGTCGTCGACGCTGCCGCGGCCGTACAACCGCCCGTCGCGCACCACCGGCGTCCACGGGTCCAGGCCTTCCGACCAGCCGCCCACCGGCGGCTGCTTGTCCAGGTGCCCGTACAGCAGCACGGTGCCGCGCGCGTCGTCGGCGGTGGCGGGCACGTCCACCAGCAGCAGCGGGGTGCGCCCGGGCAACCGCACCTCCTCCATCCGCACGCCGGGGATGCCGCGGGCGGTGATCCAGTCCCGCACGTGCGCGATGGCGGCGTCGAGCTGCCCGTTGCGCTCCCATTCGGCGTCGTAGGCCGGCGAGACCGCCGGGATGCGGACGAGGTCGGAAAGGCTGGGCAGGACGGTGTCCTCCCAGGCCTGCTGGACTGCCTTGCGCACACCGGAACGATCCATGGGCGCGATCGTATGCCCGCCCCGCCGCGGCCGGTTCCGGGCTGGCCGGAACCGGTCAGCCGCCGGTCGTGCTCGCCGCCCCGGCCGCGGTGATCGCGGCCATCACCGCAGCTGAGGAGGCTTCCAGGACCCGCCGGACCGCTTCGCTGAGCCCGTTGCCGCGGGAGATCTCCTTGAGCGCGGCCAGCTCCGGTTTCGGGCAGCCCAGCGATCGCCCCAGGTCGGCGACGTGCACCAGCGCGCAGCGGGTCGCGAGCCGGGCGTCGATCTCCCGCACGCCGCGCGCCGCGTCCCGCACCTCGACGACGAGCCGCCGCTGCGCCTGCGGCTCGGGCACGTACTTGTCCACCGGCACGAACCCGAGCGCCTTGCTGCGCTCGTGCCGCAGCAGCCCCGAGCGCACCAGCAGCTCGCGGTGCTCGTGGAAGGCCCCGCGGCGGTGCTGCAGCCAGCTGCCGAGGTTGATCGGCTTGCCGCGCGGCCCGGCCTTGCCCGCCAGCCCGGCCAGCACGGCGTCCTGCCACGGCACCCCGGTCGGCCGGGCGTCGAGCAGCTGCACCTTCGTCCCGCCCGCGGACCCGATGTGCCCGAGCAGGGCCAGTTCCCCGATCTCCGCGGCGCCGGTGATCAGCGCGGCCCGGGAGCGGTGCGCCGAGCCGTCCGGCCGGTGCAGCAGCAGCGCCATCTCGGCCGGCAGGGGAAGTGCCGGCGGGTTCGCGTTCATGCGCGACAGTGTGCCGGGCCGCGCAACGGGTACCCGGCGGTGCGACGGACGCCGACCGCCGAGGGGCTCGCCCCGGGTGTCCGGACCGAGCGGTGGCGACTTCGTGCCACGACCGATGGTCGTTGCGGCCCAGTATCGGTGGCGCGATCTTCCCAACCGCATCAGTCGGACGCCCATTGCTTTGATGACCTGCGGATTTTCCCTAGTGCAGGAAGAACTACCGTCACGTCGGGAGCGATCTCCGCGGGCGTTGCGCGCGGGTTCCGCCCCTGTGGCAGGGCTCACTGCTCCGGCAGTTTCCGTGCCAGGATGACGGGGAGCGATCCAACGCTCCGGTCGAGCTCCGCAGGCCTCACCCCGGCCCCCGCGGGCCCGGCCGGGGAAGCCGGACCGCACCGCCACAAGCGGTCGGCCGGCGCGACAAGAGGAGATCCGCATGTCCCCGGAACACTGGACGCGACCGAGCAGAGCGACCGACGACGGAGTCACCGCCGAGCCCCCTGCCGCCACCGCAGCGAAACCCACACGGGAGCAGGTGATCGCGGGCTTGCGCGCGACGAGCGAAGGGGGAGCCGACCTCGTTCAGCTCCTCACCCCTGAAGGCGAGCGGGTCTCGCACCCGCAATTCGAGTTGGACATCGACGGCGAGCAGCTGCGCGGCCTGTACCGCGACATGGTGCTGGTGCGCCGCGTGGACCGGGAGGGCAACGCGCTGCAGCGCCAGGGCCAACTGGGCATCTGGGTCCCGCTACTCGGCCAGGAGGCGGCCCAGATCGGCGCCGGCCGCGCGATGAAACCCCGGGACATGGCCTTCCCCAGCTACCGCGAGCACGGCGTGGCCTGGTGCCGCGGGCTGGACCCGACCGAGCTGCTGGGCATCTTCCGCGGCACCGACCACGGCAGTTGGGACCCGCACGAGCTCGGCTTCCACCTCTACACGATCGTCATCGGCAACCAGGCGCTCAACGCCGCCGGCTACGCGATGGGCCAGCGGTTCGAGGGCAAGGTCGGCGACGACGACGGCGAAGCCACCATGGTCTTCTTCGGCGACGGCGCGACCAGCCAGGGCGATCTGCACGAGGCGATGGTGTGGGGCTCGGTCTACGACGCCCCGCTGGTGCTGTTCTGCCAGAACAACCAGTGGGCGATCTCCGAGCCGGTGGAGCGGCAGAGCCGGGTGCCGCTGCACCAGCGCGCCGGCGGCTACGGCTTCCCGGGCATCCGCGTCGACGGCAACGACGTGCTGGCGAGCCTGGCGGTGTCGCGCTGGGCGCTGGACGAGTGCCGGCACGGCAACGGGCCGGTGCTGATCGAGGCGTTCACCTACCGCATGGACGCGCACACCAGCTCCGACGACCCGACCCGCTACCGGCTCGCCGACGAGCTGGAGGCGTGGAAGCTCAAGGACCCGATCGAGCGGCTGCGGGTGCACCTGGTGCGCGAGCAGCTGGCCGACCAGGACTTCTTCGACCAGGTGCAGGCCGAGTCGGACGCCCTCGCCGAGCGCTTCCGCCAGCACTGCTTCGACATGCCCGAACCCGCTCCGGAGCGGATGTTCAGCGAGGTCTACGCGCAGCCGAGCCCGCCGCTGGAGGCCCAGCGCGACGAGCACCTGCAGTACCTCGCCGGATTCGCCGACCAGCCCGCAGGAGGTGTTCGCTGATGGCCGCACCAGCGGTGGAGCGCTCCGCCGGCGCCTCGGACGGCGCGGCGACCCAGACCGTCACGCTCGCCAAGGGCCTGAACATGGGCCTGCGCGCGGCCCTCGACGCGGACCCGAAGGTCCTGGTCATGGGTGAGGACGTGGGCAGGCTCGGCGGTGTCTTCCGGGTCACCGACGGGCTGCAGAAGGACTTCGGCCAGCACCGCGTGCTGGACACCCCGCTGGCCGAGTCCGGGATCATCGGCACCGCGATCGGGCTGGCCATCCGCGGCTTCCGCCCGGTGTGCGAGATCCAGTTCGACGGGTTCATCTTCCCCGGCTTCGACCAGATCGTGTCGCAGCTGGCCAAGCTGCACTACCGCAGCCAGGGCAAGGTCAAGGTGCCGGTGGTGGTGCGGGTGCCGTTCGGCGGCGGGATCGGCGCGGTCGAGCACCACTCCGAGTCCCCGGAGTCGCTGTTCGCGCACGTCGCGGGCCTGAAGGTGGTGGCCTGCTCGAACGCGGTGGACGCCTACTGGATGCTGCAGCAGGCGATCGCCTCGGACGACCCGGTGCTGTTCTTCGAGCCGAAGCGGCGCTACTACGAGAAGGCCGAGCTGGACCCGGCGGCCGAGCCGCCGCCGCTGCAGAGCTCGCGGGTGGTGCGGCCGGGTTCGCACGCCACGGTGGTGACCTACGGGCCGCTGGTGCGCACCTGCCTGGACGCCGCCGACGCGGCCGCCGAGGAGGGCACCGAGCTGGAGGTCGTCGACCTGCGCACCCTGTCCCCGCTGGACCTGGGCCCGGTGTTCGAGTCGGTGCGGCGCACCGGCCGGCTGGTGCTGGCCAGCGAGGCGCCCGCGGAGTCCTCGATCACCGCGGAGATCACCGCCCGGGTGCAGCAGGAGTGCTTCTACTCGCTGGAGGCGCCGGTGCTGCGCGCGACCGGGTTCGACACCCCCTACCCGCCGAGCCGGCTGGAGAAGCACTACCTGCCGGACCTGGACCGGGTGCTGGACGCGGTCGACCGCTCGCTGGCGTACTGAGGGGAGTCTTCGATGCCGCAACTCAAGCACTTCCCGCTGCCGGACGTCGGCGAGGGCCTGACCGAGGCGGAGATCCTGGGCTGGAAGGTGCAGCCGGGCGACGAGGTCTCGGTGAACCAGGTGTTCGTGGAGATCGAGACGGCGAAGGCGGCGGTGGAGCTGCCGTGCGCCTACTCCGGCAAGGTCGTGGAGCTGCTGGCCGAGCCGGGCCAGACCGTCGAGGTCGGCACGCCGATCATCGCGATCGACGTGGACCCGGACGGCACCGGTGGGCCGGACGAGTCGGGCTCGCCGGCCGAATCGGCGGGCTCGGGCGAGGAGCAGACCGCGAACCTGGTCGGCTACGGCCCGCAGGCCACCAGCACGAAGCGCCGCCCGCGCAAGGCGCCCGCGCACGCGGGCGCGAACGGGAGCAACGGCGGTTCGGCCAGCGCCGCGACGGCGAACAAGGCGGTGCAGGGCGCCATGCAGGGCGCGGCGGTGGACGTGCAGCCCACCTCCGCCCCGACGTGGACGCCGCCGCAGCCCCGCACTCCGGACCAGCCCGCGCCGGGCCGGCCGGACCGCGGTTCGGTGCCGCTGGCGAAGCCGCCGGTGCGCAAGCTCGCCAAGGACCTGGGCGTCGACCTGCGGGCGCTGTCCGGGTCCGGCACCGGCGGCGTGATCACCCGGGCCGACGTGGAGTCCGCCGCGCGCACCGAACCGGCCGCCCCCGCGGCCGAGCCGGGCGCGCGGGAGCACCGCGTGCCGATCAAGGGGGTGCGCAAGGCCACCGCGCAGGCGATGGTCGACAGCGCCTTCACCGCCCCGCACGTCACCGAGTTCCTCACCGTCGACGTCACGCCGATGATGGAGCTGCGGGAGCGGCTGAAGTCCCACCCGGACTTCCGGGACGTCAAGCTCACCCCGCTGGCGTTCGCCGCGAAGGCGATGTGCCTGGCGGCCCGCCGCACTCCGGACGTCAACGCGAGCTGGGACGAAGCGGCCGGGGAGATCGTCTACAAGGACTACGTGCACCTCGGCGTCGCGGCCGCCACGCCGCGCGGGCTGGTGGTGCCGAAGATCCGCGACGCCGACGGGATGTCGCTGCGCGAGCTCGCCGCCGCGCTCGACGAGCTCACCACGACCGCGCGGGACGGCAGGACCGCCCCGGCGGACATGGTCGGCGGGACGATCACGATCACCAACGTGGGCGTGTTCGGGGTGGACACCGGGACGCCGATCCTCAACCCGGGGGAGTCGGCGATCCTGGCGTTCGGCGCGGTGCGGGACATGCCGTGGGTGGTCGACGGCCAGGTCGTGCCGCGGAAGGTCGCGCAGCTGGCGCTGAGCTTCGACCACCGGGTGGTCGACGGCCAGCAGGGCTCGCAGTACCTCGCCGACGTGGGCGCGCTGCTGTCCGAGCCGGGCTTGGCGCTGACCTACTGATCGCTGGGCGGTTCCGGGTCCGCGGCCTGCCAGGTCCGCGGGCCCGGTCCGCTCGCGGGGGGCGGCCGCCGGTGCCCGGGACCGCCCGCTGCCGCTGCTGTCAGTCCTCCTTGCGGCGGCGGCCGCCGGAGCGCGTGGTCTGCTGCGCGGTCCCACCGGAGGAGGCCGACGAGCCGGAGTCCTGCTCGGACGACTCCGCGGTGCCGCCGCCGAAGTCGAAGGCGTGCGAGTCGAACTCGTGCACGTCGATGTCCGGAAGACCGCCGAGCTCGTTGTTCAGCTCGCCGAAGATCGGCGTACCTGGATCGGGCTTGTTCACCGCTTCGCCCTCCCGTTTCGTTCTCGAAGCCGTGTCCGGTGCGCGGGCGGCGCCGCGGACGGCACCCCCAGCGGCGCGAGCGGCTCGGGGACCGAGCAGACGGCGAGCCCCACGCGCCCGCCGTGCCGGACGAGCGGAACCGGACACGGCCCTCGCTCGCCTCGCACCGACCACCGATGTTCATCCTTACCGGTGAGTCCCCGCATGATGCCGCATTCCCCGCGGAGCGGGTCGGGCAGCGCGCCGGGGCTCGTGCACTCCCCAGTGCAACACCACCCCGATCCGGCCGATTCCCCGGAGTGGCGATCGCCACTGCCGCCAACCTGCGGTTCCGCCGGCCGCGCAGCGCGGCTCCGCTGGCCTTTTGCGCTGCGCGGAACCTTCTCGGAGTGCGTTGCGTCACAGCACGTCAACGGGGACGCCCGCTCGAACATCACCCGATTGTGTAGCGCTGAGAGGCAGCGCCACGGCGGACCAGAAGGAGCTCGAACCATGTTCTGCAGCACGCGCGAAAACCGGCGCCCCGGTCGGATCGCCGCCCTCGCCGGAGCCGCCGCCTTCGCCGGAGCCACCGCGCTCGGCGGTCTGGTCGTCGCCGGCACCGCGCAGGCCATGCCCGACGACCACCCCGACTTCGACCGCTACTGCAAGCCGCAGCAGGTCGACGTCACGATCGGCCCGCTCACGCACGCGACCATGCACGAGGGCGCCGACGTGCGGTTCACCGCCAAGCCCGGGCAGAGCTGCCTGCTCGGCGGCGCGCCGTCGCTGAGCTTCCTCGACGCCCGCGGCGAGCCGCTGGACATCACCGCCGAGTACCCGCCCGGGCAGGCGCCGGTGCACACCGTCGACGCGCAGCACCCGGTGGCGGCGGCGTTCAGCTACCAGAAGACCGACCCGAACACCGGCTCCGAGCTGCCCGGGCCGACGCCGGCCGCGGTCGACATCGCCTTCCCGGCCCCGCTCGGCGCCTACACCGTGACGGTCCCGTGGAACGGCGCGACCGTGCCGGGCCCGGTGACCGTCACCGCGGTCAACCCGGTGCAGGGCTGAGGCTCAGGTCAGGTCGGCGAACCGCTCCACGTCGCGGGTCCGCCCGGACACGATCAGGATGTCGCCCCGGTGCAGCACGGTCTCCTGGGTGGCGTAGGTGAAACCCTCGCCGGGGCGCTTGATCGCCACCACGGTCACGCCGTAGTGGCTGCGCACCCGGCTGCTGCCGAGCGGCTGCTCCAGGGCGGCGGCCGGGGCGCGCGTCTTGACCATCGCGTAGTCGTCGGCGAACTCGATGAAGTCGAGCATCCGGCCGGTGACCAGGTGCGCGACCCGCTCGCCCATGTCGTGCTCGGGCAGCACCACGTGCTGGGCGCCGACGCGTTCGAGGATGCGGCCGTGCTGGCGGTTGACCGCCTTCGCCCAGATCTGGGGGATCTCGAAGTCGGCCAGCAGCGAGGTGGTCAGGATGCTGGCCTCCAGGTTGTCGCCGATGGAGACCACGGCGCGGCGGAACTCGTGCACCCCGAGCTGGCGCAGCGCCTCGGCGTCGGTGGAGTCCGCGACGACGGCGTGCGTGATCTCCTCGGCGAACCGCTGCACCAGGTCCGCCCGGGTGTCCATGGCCAGCACCTCGGACCCGCGGCGGGTGAGCTCCTGGGCCAGCGAGCTGCCGAACCGGCCGAGCCCGATGACCGCGATCCGGTTGTCCCGCTGGGACGGCGCGTTCCTAGCCAACGATCGGTCGCTCCTCCGGCAGGTCAAAGCGGCGGCAGCGCTCCCGCAGCGCCAGCGCCGCGGCCAGCGTGATCGGTCCGAGCCGCCCGGCGAACATCAGCAGCACCAGCACGGCCTGCCCCGCCGGCGGCAGTTGTGCGGTGATGCCGGTGGACAGCCCGACGGTACCGAAGGCGGAGACCGATTCGAACAGCACCGCGTCCAGCCCGAACGGGCTCAGCACCAGCAGCGCCAGGGTCCCGGCGAACACCAGCGCCACCCCGAGCAGCGCCACGGTCAGCGCCTGCCGGATCACGTCGGTGGGCAGCCGCCGCTCCCGGACGTGCACCGAGGACTCACCGCGGGCCTCGGCGAGGATCACGAACGCCAGCAGCGCGAACGTGGTCACCTTGATCCCGCCCGCGGTGCCGGCGCTGCCCCCGCCGATGAACATCAGCACGTCGACGACCAGCAGCGTCGCCGGGTGCAGCGCGCCCACGTCGAGCGAGTTGAACCCGGCGGTGCGCGGCGTGAGCCCCTGGAACGAGCCGATCAGCAGCCGCTGCCCCACCGGCAGCCCGCCGAGCGTGCCCGGGTTCGTCCACTCCAGCGCGGTCACCGCCACCACCCCGAACGCGGCGAGCGCGGCGTAGGTCAGCAGCGTGACCCGCGCGTGCAGCGACCACCGCCGCTGCCGCCGCCGCAGGTGCCGCACCACCTCGAACAGCACCGGGAACCCGAGCCCGCCGAGCACGAACGCCAGCACGATCGGCAGGCAGATCAGCGGATCCGCGGCGTAGGGCACCAGGTTGTCGGCGTAGAGCGCGAACCCCGCGTTGTTGAACGCCGAGATCCCGTGGAACACGCCCTGGTGGGCGGCCTCGGCCCAGCTGAACCCGTAGCCGAACCGGAACCGCAGCGCCAGCACCGCCGAGACCAGCAGCTCCACCACCAGGCTCAGCGCGATCGCGCCGAGCACGACCCGCCGCACCGCGCCGAGCCCGGAGCTCTTCGTCTCGGCCTGCGCGCTGCGCTGCATCCGCAGCCGCAACCGGCGGGTGACCAGCAGCCCCAGCAGCGAGGCCAGGGTCATGATCCCGAGCCCGCCGACCTGGATCAGCCCGAGCACACGGCCTCGCCGAAGCTCGACCAGTGCGTCGGGGTGTCGACCACGACCAGCCCGGTCACGCACACCGCGGAGGTCGCGGTGAACAGCGCGGTGATCCACGGCGTCGGGGCGCCGTCCTCGGCGGCCACCGGCAGCGCCAGCAGCACCGACCCGATCAGCACCGCGGCCGCGAACCCGATCACGACCACCCGCGCGGGGTGGGCGGCGGCCGGGAACGCCCACCGCACCGAGCGCTTCCCGGCTCGCCGCCGCGGCTCCGCTCCTGCCATCAGCAGCGGAACCTACGCCCACCGGCCTGCCCCAGCCGACGGGCGTCCCCGGGTCACCGGATGTGCATCCCGGAGATCGAGCGAGCCACGACCAGCTGCTGGATCTGCTCGGTGCCCTCGAAGATGTCGTAGATCTTGGCGTCCCGGTGCATCCGCTCCACCGGGAACTCGCGGGTGTAGCCGTTGCCGCCGAGGATCTGGATGGCCCGCTCGGTCGCCCAGGTCGCCACCCGGCCGGCCTTGAGCTTGGACATCGAGCCCTCGCCTGCGTGGAACGGCTCGTCGTTGCGGCCCATCCAGGCCGCGCGCCACACCAGCAGCCGGGCCGCGTCGATCTCCATGCGCATGTCGGCGAGGGTGAACGCGATGGACTGGTTCTCGATGATCGGCCGGCCGAAGGTCTCGCGGCCCTTGGCGTACTCCAGCGCGGTCTCGTAGGCGGCGCGGGCGATGCCGATGGCCTGCGAGCCGACGGTGGGCCGGGACAGCTCGAAGGTCTTCATCGCGGCCTGGCCGCTGGACTTGGTGCCCTCGCGGGCGCGGGCGAGGCGCTCGTCGAGCTTGTCCTTGCCGCCGAGCAGGCAGTGCCCGGGGATCCGCACGTCGTCCAGGAACACGTCGGCGGTGTGCGAGGCGCGCAGGCCGTGCTTCTTGATCTTGCTGGGGGACTCCAGCCCCTTCGTGCCCGGCGGGATCACGAACGCCGCCTGGCCGCGGGAGCCCAGCTCGGGGTCGACCACGGCCTGCACCACGTGCACGTTGGCGATGCCGCCGTTGGTGGCCCACGCCTTCTGGCCGTTGAGCACCCACTCGTCCTTGGCCTCGTCGTAGACCGCGCGCGTGCGCATCGCCGAGACGTCGGAGCCGGCCGCCGGCTCGGACGAGCAGAACGCGCCGACCTGCGGCTCGTTCTCGTCGCCGTAGCACTGCGGCACCCACTCGGCCATCTGGTCCGGGGTGCCGGCGGCGAAGATCCCGGCCACCGCCAGCGTGGTGCCGAAGATCGCCATGCCGATGCCGCCGTCGCCCCAGAACAGCTCCTCGTTGGCGATCGGCAGGGACAGGCCGGTGTCGTCGGCCCAGAACGTCGCGATGGTCTCGAAGCCGTAGAGGCCGATCTTGGCGGCCTCCTGGATCACCGGCCAGGGGGTGGCCTCGCGCTCGTCCCACTCGGCCGCGGCCGGGCGGATGACCTTCTCCGCGAAGCCGTGCACCCAGTCCCGCAGGTCGCGGTGTTCCTCGCTCAGTTCCAGGGAGAAGCTCATCGTCTTCCTTCGCAGTGTCGCCGGGGTCGGGTCGCCGGGGGTCGTCGCGCCCGGGGTCCGCGCCGGACCGCCGCGCGCCGAGGGGTACGGGGAGCGGTCAGGCCTTGGGGATCTGGAAGAGCTTGGTGAGCCCGGCGGCGAAGCCGACGTCGCCGGCGACCTTGAGCTTGCCGCTCATGAACAGCACCGGCGCCGAGGCGTTGCCGGAGACCAGCTTGAGGAACTCCACCGGCGTGATCATGATCGTGACGCGCGGGTCGTCGTGCTGCGGCTCCTTGTTGACCGTGCAGGTCCCGCCGGACAGCACGCACTCGTAGCGCGAGGCGTCCTCCTCGCCGGTGCCGATGCGCCAGCGCACGACCGCCTCGGTGTTGCGGGCCTTGTCCGAGCGGTAGTGCTCGCCCATCCGCCGGAAGACCTCGTCGAGCACCTGCGCGCGCAGTTCGGGCCGGGCCATCACGGCGTCCACCTGGGCCGCCGAGGCGCGGGAGATCAGCTTGGCGAACTGCTCGGGGCGCAGGTCGCTGAGGTCGGCCTCCCCGTTCTCGGCCAGCTTCGAGGCCGCTTCCAGGAGGGCGACGAACTCCTGCTCGCCGATCTTCTTGGGGTCCGCGGCGGCGAGCGCGCCGATGGGGTCCGGCTCGGACATCGATACCTCCCTGTACCTACTCGACAGTAAGACTACGCGCGAGTAGGTAACGTGGGCAAGGTCTTCCCCGGACCGGCCTGTTCTAGCCTGGCCGCTGACCGAACGCGGCCGGAACGGCCCGCACAGGAGGTGGGATGCAGCCCGACGAGGACGACGACAGCGGCGCCGCCCCGCGGCCGCGCAGCCGGCGGCTGCCGCGCTCGGTGCGGGAGCGCCAGATCCTCGACGCCGCCGTGGAGGTGTTCGCCGCGCACGGCTTCCACGTCGCCTCGATGGACGAGATCTCCGAGGTCGCGGGCATCTCCAAGCCGATGATCTACGCCTACCTCGGGTCCAAGGAGGAGCTGTTCGTCGCCTGCATCCAGCGGGAGGCGAGCCGGCTGATCGAGGCCATCGGCGTCGCCGTCGAACCGGACCTGCGCCCCGACGAGCAGCTCTGGCGCGGGCTGCGGGTGTTCTTCGACTACGTGCAGCGCAACCGGGCCAGCTGGACGATCCTGCACCGCCAGGCCCAGGCCGGCGGCGAACCGTTCTCCTCCGAGTTCGCGCAGTGGCGCGAGCAGGCGGTGCAGCTGATCTCCCGGCTGCTGGCGCGCGCCACCGAGACCGCCGCGCAGCCGGTGCAGTCGCCGCAGATGGAGCCGTTCGCCGCGGCCCTCGTCGGCGCCGGGGAGTCGCTGCTGGACTGGTGGGTCGAGCACCCGGAGCACACCGCCGACGGGCTGGCCATGCGGCTGATGAACCTGGTGTGGATGGGCTTCGGCGACCTGGTGGAGGGCCGCTCGTGGAGCCCGGGGGCGACCGGCGAACCGGCCGAGGAGACCACCGGGCGCTGAGCCGGGCAGGCCCGCCGACCACGACGGCGGACCTGCCGGAGGCCGCTCAGCGCACCCGGCCGAGCAGGTGCGGCTTGCCGGAGCGGGAGTGCACCGCGAACGAAGCCTCCCGGCGCGGGTCTCCGACCTCGGTGAACTCGACCGTCGAGGGCAGCAGCAGCGGCTTGGCGAAGTCCACCTCCACCGTGCAGCTGTCCGGCAGCCGGCCCTCGAACGCCGCGAGCGCGCGGGCCTTCGTCCACATCCCGTGCGCGATCGCGCGCGAGAAGCCGAACGCCTTCGCCGACAGCGGGTGCATGTGGATCGGGTTGCGGTCGCCGGACACGGCCGCGTACTTGCGGCCCTGGTCGCCGGGCACCCGCCAGGTCGCGGTGGAGGCGCCGGGCTCGACCTCGGCGACCCGCTCGGCGCGCGGGGCGTTCTCGTCCGGCTTGCCGCGGCGCAGGTAGGTGCTCACCTCGGACCAGACGACCTCGTCGCCGACGCTGGTCTCCGCGATCACGTCCAGCTGCCTGCCCTTCGGGTGCGGGCGCAGGTTCGCCACCCGGACCCGCTGGGTGAGCCGGTCGGTGATCCGCAGCGGCCGGTGCACGGTGATGCTGTTGGCCACGTGCACCAGCCCGACCAGCGGGAACGGGAAGCCCGGGTCGGTCATCAGCCGCACCGACAGGCCGAACGAGAGCACGTGCGGGTAGGTCGCCGGCAGCTCGTCGCGCAGCCCGAACCCGCAGACGCGGTTGTACTCGGCCAGGTGCCCCTGGTCGATCTCGATGTCCCGGCGCACGTACTCGGTGCCGGGCAGCTCGTCGCCGCGGCGCAGCGGGGCGGTGGTGGCGGCCTTCAGGTACAGCGCGGAGAGGTTCGGGGCCGCGTCGACCTCGACGGTGCCGGTCTCGGTGGTGTTCGCGGGCGCGGTCATATCAGGCCCCCAGCAGGCTCTGGCCGCAGACGCGGACCACGTTGCCGTTGACGCCGGCCGAGCCGGGGCTGGCGTACCACGCGATCGTCTCGGCGACGTCGACCGGCAGCCCGCCCTGGGAGAGGCTGCTCATGCGGCGGCCGGCCTCCCGGATGAACAGCGGCACCGCGGCGGTCATCTTGGTCTCGATGAAGCCGGGCGCGACGGCGTTGACGGTCACCCCGCGCTTGGCCGCGATCGGCGCCAGGCCCTGCACCAGGCCGATCACCCCGGCCTTGGAGGCGGCGTAGTTGGCCTGCCCGACGTTGCCGGCGATGCCGGCGATCGAGGCCACCCCGACCAGCCGGCCGCCGCTGCGCAGCGGCGAGCCGTCGGCCAGCAGCGCGGCGTTGATCCGCTCCTGGGCGGTGAGGTTGACCGCCAGCACCGAGTTCCAGCGGCCCTCGTCCATCCGCCCGAGCGTCTTGTCCCGGGTGATGCCGGCGTTGTGCACGACCACGTCGAGCCCGCCGTGCCGCTCGGCGAAGTGCTCGACGATCTTCTGCGGCGCGTCCTCGGCGGTGATGTCCAGCTGCAGCGTCGAGCCGCCGATGCGGTTGGCGACCTCGGCGAGGTCCTCGCCCTGCGCGGGCACGTCGAGGCAGACGACGTGCGCGCCGTCACGGGCCAGCGTCTCGGCGATCGCCGCGCCGATGCCCCGGGAGGCGCCGGTGACCAGCGCGACCTCGCCCTGCAGCGGGCGCTGCCGGTCGACCTTCGGCGCCTCGGCGGCACCGACGCGGACGACCTGGCCGGACACGAACGCCGACTTCGGCGACAGCAGGAAGCTCAGCGTGGAGTCCAGCGCGCTCTCGGCGCCCTCGGAGGCGTAGACGAGCTGGGCGGTGGCGCCGCGCTTGAGCTCCTTGCCGACGGTGCGCACGAAGCCCTCCAGCGCCCGCTGGGCCACCCGCTCCCCGGTCGCGGTGCACTCCTCGGGCGGCGTGCCCAGCACGATCACCCGCCCGCAGGTGCCGACCTGCCGGATCAGCGGGCCGAAGAAGTCGCGCAGCTGGTGCAGCTGGTCGCTGGAGGTGATGCCGCTGGCGTCGAAGACCAGCGCGGCGTAGCGGTCGTCCTCCCGGGCCTCGCCGTCGTCGACCTCGGCGCCCACGTCGGACAGCAGGGCGCGGACCGAGTCGTGCAGCCTGGAGCCGGCCGCGGCACCGGTGCGCACCTTGCCGCTGATCACGGGGTCACCGGGCCGGTGCCGGCGCAGCGGTGTCGGCGTCGGCAGACCGAGGCGCTTGGCCAGGGCGCGGCCGAACGCGGTCGAGGTGAACTGCTGGTACCGGTCGGACATGCGTACTCCCGAGCAGGGGGTCATCGGTTGGCGTGCATCGGCGGGGAAACTGCGACGTCGGCGCCGACCCCGGCCGCTCGACGTCTAACCTACCCGCGGGTAGGTTAATGGGTCGGCAGGGTCCGCACCAGCCCCGCTGCCCAGCGGAACCCGCAGCACAACCCCACTCGCCCGGACCACCGGTCCCGTCCTGGAGGAGACCCGCATGCCCACCACTCGCCGCGTCGCGATCGTCGGCGGCAACCGGATACCCTTCGCGCGCTCCGGTGGCCGCTACACCCGAGCGTCCAACCAGGACATGCTCACCGCCGCGCTGGACGGGCTGCTCGCCCGGCACGGCCTGCAGGGCGAGCTCGTCGGCGAGTTCGTCGCCGGCGCGGTGCTCAAGCACAGCCGCGACTTCAACCTCGCCCGGGAGACCGTGCTCGGCTCCCGCCTCGACCCCCGCACCCCGGCCCACGACCTGCAGATGGCGTGCGCGACCGGGCTGGAGTCGGTGGTCTCGCTGGCCAACAAGATCGCGCTCGGCCAGCTGGAGTCCGGCATCGCCGGCGGCGTGGACTCGGCCAGCGACGCGCCGATCGCCGTCAACGACGACCTGCGGCGGGTGCTGCTGGCGGCCAACCACGCCAAGAGCCTCGGCGAGCGGATCAAGGCGCTGGCCGGGGTGCGGCCGCAGCACGTGGTGCCGGAGATCCCGCAGAACTCCGAGCCGCGCACCGGGCTGTCCATGGGCGAGCACGCCGCCAAGACCGCGCTGGCCTGGCAGATCAGCCGCGAGGAGCAGGACGAGCTGGCCGCGCGCAGCCACCAGCGGCTCGCCGCCGCCTACGACCGCGGGTTCTTCGACGACCTGCTCACCCCGTTCCAGGGACTGGCCCAGGACCAGAACCTGCGCCCGGACAGCACCGCCGAGAAGCTCGCCAAGCTCAAGCCGGTGTTCGGCAAGGGCGAGGGCGCGACGATGACCGCGGGCAACTCCACCCCGCTCACCGACGGGGCCTCGACGGTGCTGCTGGCCAGCGAGGAGTGGGCGCAGCAGCACAAGCTGCCGGTGCTGGCCTACCTCAGCGACGTGGTGCCGGCCGCGGTCGACCACGTCAGCGGGGACGAGGGGCTGCTGATGGCCCCGGCCTACGCGGTGCCGAAGCTGCTGGAGCGCAACGGGCTCGGGCTGGGCGAGTTCGACTTCTACGAGATCCACGAGGCGTTCGCCTCGCAGGTGCTGGCCACGCTGAAGGCCTGGCAGGACGCGGACTTCTGCAAGGACCGGCTGGGGCTGGACGCGCCGCTGGGCGCGGTGGACCCGGCGAAGCTGAACGTCAACGGGTCCTCGCTGGCCGCCGGGCACCCGTTCGCCGCGACCGGCGGGCGGATCGTGGCGACGCTGTCGAAGCTGCTGGCCGAGCGGGGGTCGGGCCGCGGCCTGATCTCGGTGTGCGCGGCCGGCGGGCAGGGCCTGACCGCGATCCTGGAGCGCTGATCCGGAAGCGGGCCTCGGGGTTCTCCTTCCCCGGGGCCCGCTCCCGCGGCTCACTCGGCGAGGCAGGTGACCGGGACGGTGTGCACCAGGTTGTTGCCGAACCCGCCGCGGTTCCACGCCTGCTCGGTCGGCTGGGCGTTGCCGTCGGCGTCGGTGGCGCGCACCGCGAGCACGTGCGACCCCGGCTCGGCGCGCCAGCTGGTCCGCCACCCGCGCCACGCCCAGCGACGTCCGTCCTCGGCGTCGAGCTCGGCGTCCCACCAGGTGCCGCCGCCGTCCGCGCTCACCTCGACCCGCGCGATCGGCGCGTGCCCGGACCACGCGCGGCCCTGCAGCGGCACCTCGCCCGGGCGCACCACGCGCGCCCGCGACATGAAGTCCGGGAACCCCGGCGGCAGCAGCAGCGAGCGCGGGGCGATGCGGGTCGCCGGCTCGCCCGGGTCGTCAGCGGTCTGCTTGTAGCGGTAGGCGACCGCGTTCTGGAAGCCGGTGAACGGCTCGTCCACCAGCGAGATCTCCCGCAGCCACTTCACGTGCGCCATGCCGTACCAACCCGGCACCACCAGCCGCACCGGGTGCCCGTGCTGCGGCGGCAGCGGCTGCCCGTTCATCTCGTAGGCCAGCAGCACCTCGTCGCGCAGCGCCTCCTGCAGCGGCAGGCCGCGCTGGTAGTCCTGCTCCACCCCGCGCTCGACGCCGTGGTCGGCACCGGTGCACACGACCTCGACCGCGGACGGGTCGACGCCGGCCTCCGCCAGCACCTCGCGCAGCGGAACGCCCGTCCAGTCGGCGGTGCCCACGGCCTCCACCAGCCAGGGCTGGCTGACCGGCCGCGGGTGCATCCGGGCGCGGCCGTTGCCGGCGCACTCCATGGTCACCCGCACCGTGCGGGCCTGGCGGGAGCGCAGGGCGTCGAGGTCGAGCTGCAGCTCGCGGCGCACCTTCCCGGTGATCGCCAGCCGCCAGCTCGCCGCGTCCAGCGCGGGCATGTCGTAGTGCGTGAGCAGGTAGTGCAGGCCGACCGGGGTGACGTCGTAGCGCAGCGCCTCCAGCGGGATGCCGTGGTTGCGCGCCGCCAGCGCCAGCTCCTCCGGGCTGATGCCCTCGTCCTCGCCGGCCAGCCGGGAGGGTGGGCTCGTTTCCGCCAGCTGTGCGTCCATGCGGACAGGATGCGCTCCGCGCGGGCCGAGCAGAACGTCCTTCCGCCTCGCGGGATCGATCGCGGCGCCGGAGCGGAGACCTCCGCGAAACACCGGTGTTATGACCGTATGTGCTGGTCATCGGGCTCTTCCGCGCTGGATCGGTGGGCCGCGGCTCACCCACACACCGGTGACCTACGACACATCGGGGGCGGTGTGTAACAACGCGGGGGATGCCGCCGATATGCCCAGTGACCCCGCGGTGCTGTCGGACCCCCGACCTGGCAGCATCGCGGGGCTTTCCAATTCCGGGGTGCTCGTTCCCCGATCCCCTCCGATCCCGGGCCGCGCCCGACGTGATCGCCCTCCCAGAATCCGGACGGCGGAAGACCCCGGGCCCCGGATTTTGTTGACTGCGCACGTGAACACCACGTCCCGCACCCGCACCCGAGTCCGCGCCCCCGAGCTCACCGGCCGGCAGTGGCTGAACACCGGCGGCCGCGAGCTGCTGCTCAGCGACCTGCGCGGGAAGGTCGTGCTGCTGGACTTCTGGACCTTCTGCTGCATCAACTGCCTGCACGTGATCGACGAGCTGCGGCCGCTGGAGCAGGAGTTCGCCGACGAGCTGGTCACCGTCGGGGTGCACTCGCCGAAGTTCGAGCACGAGGCCGACCAGGACGCCATCGCCGCCGCGGTGGAGCGCTACTCGGTGCACCACCCGGTGCTCGACGACCCGGAGCTGAGCACCTGGCGCAACTACGCGGTCAAGGCCTGGCCGACGCTGGCCGTGATCGACCCCGAGGGCTACCTCGTGCACGTCGCCGCAGGTGAAGGCCACGTCGAGGCGCTGCGCACCGTCATCGGCGAGCTCGTCGAGGAGCACGAGGCCAAGGGCACGCTGCACCGCGGCGACGGCCCCTACGTGCCGCCGGAGGCCCCGGCCACCACGCTGCGCTTCCCGTCGAAGGCCGTCGCCGCGCAGGGCAACGTGCTCGTGTCGGACTCGGCGAACCACTCGCTGGTGGAGTTCGCAGCGGACGGCGAGACGGTGCTGCGCCGCATCGGCAGCGGGCAGCGCGGGCGCGCCGACGGCGAGCTGCAGGACGCCTCGTTCAACGAGCCCTCCGGGCTGGCCGTGCTGCCCGCCGAGGTCGCCGCCGAGGTCGGCTACGACGTGGTCGTCGCGGACACCGTCAACCACCTGCTGCGCGGCGTGCGGCTCGGCGACGGCGCGGTGGTCACCGTCGCCGGCACCGGCGAGCAGTGGCGGGACGGCGACGACTCCGGCCCGGCGCTGAGCACCCCGCTGACCAGCCCCTGGGACGTGGCCTGGTGGGAACCGGCCGGCGGCGTGGTGATCGCGATGGCCGGCAACCACACCCTCGGGCTGTTCGACCCGCGCACCGGGCAGGTGCGGCGGTTCGCCGGCACGACCGTCGAGGGCCTGCGGGACGGCGCGGCCGAGGAGGCGTTCTTCGCGCAGCCGTCCGGGCTGGCCGACGGCGGCGAGCGGCTGTGGCTGGCCGACTCCGAGACCTCCGCGCTGCGCTGGGTCGAGCCCAGCGGCGACGGGTTCGCGGTGCGCACCGCGGTCGGCAAGGGCCTGTTCGACTTCGGCCACGCCGACGGGCCGGGCGAGTCCGCGCTGTTCCAGCACCCGCTCGGGGTGGCGGTGCTGCCGGACGGCTCGGTCGCGGTCTGCGACACCTACAACGGCGCGATCCGCCGCTACGACCCCGCCGACGGCGAGGTCTCCACGCTGGCCACGCACCTGGCCGAGCCGTCCGGGGCGACCCTGGTGGACGGGGAGCTGGTGGTCGTGGCCTCCGCCGCGCACGAACTGGTCCGGCCGGTGCCGCCGGGGGTCTCGGCCCGCCTCGTCGAGGGCGCCGCGCACCAGGTCAGCCGCCCGTCCACGGACGTCGGTCCGGGCGAGCTGGAGCTGGCGGTGGTGTTCACCCCGCCGCCGGGCACCAAGCTCGACGAGCGCTACGGGCCCTCCACCCGGCTGGAGATCAGCGCCTCCCCGGAGGAGCTGCTGGTCGAGGGCGCCGGCGTCGGCACCGACCTCACCCGCCGCCTGGTGCTGGCCGACGGCGTCGAGCACGGCGTGCTGCACGTGGTCGCCCAGGCCGCCAGCTGCACCGACGATCCCGGCGTCGAACACCCCACCTGCCACCTGACCAGGCAGGACTGGGGCGTGCCGGTGCGCGTGACCGCCTCCGGGCCGAACCGGTTGCCGCTGGTCATGGGCGGGATGGACGCCGGGGAGTGAGGGACGGCACCTGGTGGCGAACTCCGACAACCTGGGCACGTAAACTTTTCGGGTGACCGATGCCAAGCTTGAGATCCAGATGCTGCATGACCGGGTCATGGTGCGGGTCTCTTCGGAATCCGGCGAGCGCCGCAGCAACGGCGGCATCGTGATTCCGGCGACCGCCCAGATGGCCAAGCGGCTCGTCTGGGGCGAGGTCTTCGGGGTCGGCAGCCACGTGCGCGCCGTCAAGGTCGGCGACCAAGTGCTGTTCAACCCCGAGGAGCAGTTCGAAGTCGAGGTGCAGGGCCAGTCCTACCTGGTCATGCGGGAGCGGGACCTGCACGCCGTGGCCACCGAGCAGACCGAGCAGGGCACCGGCCTGTACCTGTGACCCCCGCGGCGCAGGGGCGGGGCCGCCGCTCGGCCCACCCCGGTCTGCCCACCGGGCCCGGTGCCACCGGCCGATCCGCGTCTTGACGGGTCGGGCGGGGCGCCTGTTCGCTTGCACCCCACCGCACGACCAGACGATGAAGGGGAAGCGGTGCCGGAAAACCACCACGTCCCAGGCAGCGAGCCGACGTCGCCGGATCCGCGCCCGGACTCCGCCGAGGCGGACTCCGGGGCTGCCGGCGCGACCGGTTCGAGCGGCGGCTCGGGCTCGGATGCCGCCGGCACCTCGGGCGCGACGCCGGAGGAGTCCGCGGCCGAGCGGACCACCCAGATCTCCGCGGCCGACGTGGCCGCCCTGTCCGGCGGGAGCTCGGAGTCCGGCGGGGGCTCGGAGTCGAGCCAGGAGCAGACCTCGGCGGGCCGGGACGGCTCCGCCGAGCAGTCCGGGTCCGGCACGGCCGAGCAGTCCGGCGCACCGGGGCAGTCCGGCGCACCGGGGCAGTCCGGCGCATCCGACCAGTCCGGCACGTCCGCCCAGGCCGGCACGTCCGGGCAGGTCAGCTCGTCCGACGGCGCTGCGGAGACGCCTGCGGCTTCCGCTGAACGGACCGCGCACTTGGGCGGTGACCTCGGCTCCGCGGACCCGGGGCAGACCTCCGCGCCGCAGAACCCGGCCGAGCGCACCGAGGTCATCCCGGTCGTGCCCGCCGGCACCGGCGAGAGCTCCGGCCAGGACTACGCCTCGCCCACCGACTTCATCGGCGCGCCCGGGTTCCTCGCGGGCTCGGCGGCGGCCACCACCGCCGGCGGCACCCAGCAGTTCCCGGAGCACGACGCCGAGCGCACCGAGACCATCCCCAAGATCGCGCCGCAGGAGCAGCCGCCGCCCGCGCAGACCGCGCAGTGGTCCTTCGCCGGCGGCCTCGGCGGCTTCCAGCCCGACCCGCCGCAGCCGCCGCAGCAGCCCCCGAAGAAGCGCAGCGGCCTGCTGCGGGGCGGCATCGCCGCGGGCGTCGTCGTCGGCGCGCTGGTGCTGGTCTACCTCGGCGACCTGCTGTTCAGCAGCGGCCAGGTGCCGCGCGGCACCACCGTCGCCGACGTGGGGATCGGCGGGCTCACCAAGGCCGCCGCCCAGCGCAAGCTGCAGGACCGGCTCGGCGACAACCTGCACAAGCCGGTGCAGCTGTCCGCCGGCGACACCACCGCCACCATCGACCCGGACGAGGCCGGGCTGAAGATGGACTGGCCGGAGACGATCGAGCGCGCCGGTTCGCAGCCGCTGAACCCGATCACCCGCATCTCCTCGCTGTTCACCGAGCGGGAGATCCCGCCGGCCACCGCCGGCGACCGCGAGCAGGTGGCCGCCGCGCTGCAGAAGGTCAAGCCGCAGCTGGACCGCGCCCCGGCGGAGGGCACCATCCGCTTCGAGGGCACCACCCCGGTCGCGGTCAACCCGGTCACCGGCCGCACCGTCGACATGGAGGGCGCGACCGACGAGGTCATCTCGCACTGGGCCGCCAGCGGACCGGTGCGCCTGCCCTACACCGAGCAGCCGGTCAGCACCACCAAGGAGGGCGTGCAGAAGGCGCTGCACGAGGTCGCCCAGCCCGCGGTGGCCGCCCCGGTCACCGTCCGCGGCGAGGGCCACGACGCGACCCTGGCGCCGGAGGCGATCGCGAACTCGCTGCGCTTCCAGCCGGACGGCAAGGGCGGCCTGCGCAGCAGCGTGGACGTGCCGACCGTGGTCGCCGCGGTGGAGCCGCAGCTGCGCGACACCATCAAGCCGGGCGTGGACGCCCAGATCGTGCTGGAGGGCGGCCGCCCGACGGTGCGCCCGTCGGTGGACGGGCACGGGGTGGACTGGAACCGCAGCTTCGAGCGGCTCGGCGAGGTCTACAAGCGCTCCGGCGACCGCAGCGTGCAGGCGGTCTACGCGCAGCAGCCGCCGAAGTTCACCACCGACCACGCCAACGGCCTCGGCATCCGCGAGGTGATCAGCGAGTTCGAGACCGGCGGGTTCGAGGCGGCCTCCGGGGTGAACATCCGCCGGGTCGCCGAGCAGGTCAACGGCGCGATCATCAAGCCCGGCGAGACGTTCAGCCTCAACGGCCACACCGGCCCGCGCGGGGTGCCGCAGGGCTACGTCGAGTCCGGCGTGATCGAGGACGGCCGGCCGGCGAAGGCGGTCGGCGGCGGCATCTCGCAGTTCGCCACGACGCTGTACAACGCCTCGTACTTCGCCGGCGTCGAGGATGTCGAGCACAAGGAGCACAGCTACTACATCAGCCGCTACCCGGCGGGCCGGGAGGCGACGGTGTTCCAGAACCCCGACGGCAGCAGCGTGATCGACGTGAAGTTCAAGAACACGCTGCAGAGCGGGATCATGATCACCACCCAGTGGACCCCGTCCTCGATCAAGATCCAGTTCTGGGGCACCAAGCAGTACGACGTGACCTCCAAGACGGGCCCGCGCACGAACCCGAAGCCGCCGCAGGTGAAGGTCGTCCCGCCGGGCCAGCCGTGCAGCCCGAGCCACGGCACGGGCGGGTTCACGGTCACCGACACCCGGACGCTGCGGGACGTGCGCACCGGCAAGGTGACCACGGAGAAGCCGTCGAAGACGGTCTACAACCCGCAGCCGATCATCAACTGCCCGCCGCCGGGACCGCCGCCGCCGGCACCCCGCTGAGCGAGCGCTGAGCAGTGAAGGAGGGCCTTCCCCGCACGTCGGGGGAGGCCCTCTTCGCATGTCGGGTGGGTGGTGACACATGCCCGGATCGAAATACCCGCACCCGTCGCCGACGTCCGAGTTCAGGGGGAAGACCGACGACGAGGCGGAGGTGTTTCGATGCGTGCCACCGTGATCCACGGTGCCGGCGACGTGCGCGTGGAGGAGGTGCCGGATCCCGAGCTGCGCGCCGCGACCGACGCGATCGTGCGGGTGCACCGCACCTGCATCTGCGGCAGCGACCTGTGGCCGTACCAGAGCATGGAGGCCGACGAGCAGGGCAAGCGGATCGGCCACGAGTTCCTCGGCGTGGTCGAGGAGACCGGCTCGGAGGTCGCGGGCGTGCGCAAGGGCGACCTGGTCGTCGCGCCGTTCACGTTCTCCGACGGCGAGTGCGAGTTCTGCCGCGAGTCGCTGCACACCTCGTGCGTGCACGGCGGCCTGTGGGGCACCCAGGACACCGACGGCGCCCAGGGCGAGGCGGTCCGCGTGCCGTTCGCGGACGGCACGCTGGTGAAGCTGCCGGTCGAGCCGGACCACGAGCTGATGCCCTCGCTGCTGACGCTGGCCGACGTGTTCCCGACCGGGCACCACGCGGCGGTCTCGGCCGGGGTGCGCGAGGGCGACACGGTGGCCGTGGTCGGGGACGGCGCGGTCGGGCTCTCCGGCGTGCTGGCCGCCTCCCGGCTCGGCGCCGAGCGGGTCATCATCATGGGCCGGCACACCGACCGCACCGACCTGGCCCGCGAGTTCGGCGCGACCGACGTGGTCCCGGAGCGCGGGGACGAGGGCGTGGAGAAGGTCCGCGAGCTCACCCGCGGGCAGGGTGCGCACGCGGTGCTGGAGTGCGTCGGCACCGGCCCGGCGCTGTCCACCGCGCTGCGGCTGGCCCGCCCGGGCGGCGGCGTGGGCTACGTCGGCGTGCCGCAGGACGGCGAGGGCGTGGACGTGCGCGAGCTGTTCGGCCGCAACGTGCGGCTCGCGGGCGGGATCTGCCCGGCCCGGGCCTACATCGAGGAGCTGCTGCCGGACGTGCTGTCCGGGAAGGTGCAGCCGGGGCGGGTCTTCGACCGCACCACCGATCTCAGCGGGGTGCCGGACGGCTACCGCTCGATGCAGGAGCGGAAGGCCCTGAAGGTGCTCGTGCGCCCCTGATCAGCGAAAAGCGGGCGCCTCCTCGGTCGTCGAGGGGGCGCCCGCTTCGCGTCGGGGGGCGGTCAGTCCGGGAGGATCAGAACGCGGCCTCGTCCAGCTCCATGATCGCGTTGTCCGCGGACTCCACGACCTTGCGGCGACCGGCCAGCTCCGGCAGCACGTTCTTCGCGAAGTACCGGGCCACGGCGATCTTGCCCTGGTAGAACGGCTGGTCCTTGGCGGAGGCGCCGGCGTCCAGCGCGGCCTGGGCGATCTCGGCCTGGCGCAGCAGCAGCCAGCCGATGAGCAGGTCGCCCATGCTCATCAGCAGCGTCACCGCGTGCTGGCCGACCTTGTAGATGTTGGTCAGCTCCTCCTGCGAGGCGGTCAGGTCGTTGAACACCGCGCCGAGGATGGCCTGCGCGTCGTCGAGGCCCTGCGCGACCAGCTCGCGGACGTCCTTGAGCCGCTCGTCGGCGCCCTCGGCCTGCAGCGTCTTCTGCACCTCGCCGGCGATGTGCCCGAGCGCCTGGCCGTTGTTCTTGACGATCTTGCGGAAGAAGAAGTCCTGCGCCTGGATCGCGGTGGTGCCCTCGTACAGGCTGTCGATCTTGGCGTCCCGGATGTACTGCTCGATCGGGTAGTCCTGCAGGTAGCCGGAGCCGCCCAGGGTCTGCAGCGACAGCGTCAGGTTCTCGTAGGCCCGCTCGGAGCCCACGCCCTTGACGATCGGCAGCAGCAGGTCGTTGACCGCCTCGGCCAGCGAGACGTCCGCGCCGGTGGCCTTCCCCTGCGCGACCTCGTCCTGGTAGGTCGCGGTGAGCAGGTAGACCGCCCGCAGGCCCTCCGCGTAGGCCTTCTGCTGCATCAGGATGCGGCGGACGTCCGGGTGGTTGGTGATCGTCACGCGCGGCGCGGTCTTGTCCGCGGCCCGGGTGAGGTCGGCGCCCTGCACGCGCTCCTTGGCGTACTCCAGGGCGTTCAGGTAGCCGGTGGACAGCGTGGCGATGGCCTTGGTGCCGACCATCATCCGCGCGTACTCGATGACCTGGAACATCTGCGCGATGCCGTCGTGCACCTCGCCGAGCAGCCAGCCCTTGGCCGGGGTGCCGTGCTGGCCGAAGGTCAGCTCGCAGGTGGCCGAGGCGTTCAGGCCCATCTTGTGCTCGACGTTGGTGACGAAGGCGCCGTTGCGCTCGCCCGGCTCGCCGGTCTCGCCGTCGAAG
>Ga0164243_10002753_pt1 | contig 28728 bp, 29 predicted proteins | sample OricompcompostOP_FD_108781 | JGI IMG/M metagenome (GOLD analysis project Ga0164243, IMG submission 108781) | Organic Plus compost microbial communities from Emeryville, California, USA - Original compost - Organic plus compost (OP) | ecosystem: Engineered > Solid waste > Mixed feedstock >... | reverse complement strand
CTGCGCGACATGACCCTCGAGAACCCCATCCGGGCCATCCGCGAGATCAGCCACGACATCACCTGCACCCGCAAGGTGCGCCTCGCCAACGGACGGGAGGCCACCGCGCTGGAGATCCAGCAGGAGTACCTCACCCGGGCCCTGCGCTACGCCGAGCGCCGCGACCTGTCGCCGCTCGAGAAGCAGGCGCTCGACATGTGGGAGCACGCGCTCACCCAGATCGAGAAGGACCCGCTCGGCCTCGACCGGGAGGCCGACTGGGTCATCAAGTACAAGCTGGTGGAGGCCTACCGGGAGAAGCACGACCTCCCGCTGAACCACCCCCGGGTGTCGCTGCTCGACCTCCAGTACCACGACGTCAACCGGGACCGCGGCCTCTTCTACAAGATGCAGCGCCGGGGGATGGTGGAGCGGGTGTGCGACGACGCCGAGATCAACGAGGCCGTCGACACCCCGCCGCAGACCACGCGCGCCCGCCTGCGGGGCGAGTTCATCCGCAAGGCCAAGGAGCGCAAGCGCGACTACACGGTCGACTGGGTGCACCTGAAGCTCAACGACCAGGCCCAGCGCACCGTGCTCTGCAAGGACCCCTTCCGCTCCCACGACGAGCGGGTCGAGAAGCTCATCGCCTCGCTGTAGCCGATGGCCCCGTCGGACAAGCTCGAACGGCTGATGAACCTCACGGCCGCCCTCCTCGACGCCGAGCGCCCGCTCACCGCCGACGAGGTGGCGGAGCGGGTGCCCGGCTACGCCTCGGGGAGAGAGGCGTTCCGGCGCACGTTCGAGCGTGACAAGGACGAGCTGCGCCAGCTCGGCATCCCCATCACCGTCACCACCATCCCCGGGTCGTACCCCGAGGAGCACGGCTACCGGATCCTCCGGTCCGACTACGAGCTCCCCGACCCGGGACTGGCACCCGACGAGCTCGCCGCCCTGCGTCTCGCCCTCCAGGCGGTGCGGGTGGGCGAGCCGAGCGGCGACGGCTCCGAAGCCCTCTGGAAGCTCGGGGGCCGGGTCGACGCCGAGGTCGCCGCCGCCCCGGTGGCCGTGCCGCCGGGCGAGGCCGTCGCCTCGCTGCCCCCGGACCCGTCGCTCGTGCCCCTCTTCAGCGCCGTGCTGGAACGCCGGGTGGCCCGCTTCGCCTACCGCTCGGGGGGCGGCGACGCCGAGCGCACGGTCGAGCCGTGGCGCCTCGACTACCGCCGGGGCCGCTGGTACCTCACCGCCTACGACCATGACCGGGCGGAGGAGCGCAACTTCCGGCTCGACCGGATCCAGGGACCGGTGGCGCTCGACGCGCCGGGCACGTTCCGGGGCCCGCCCCCGGAGCGGGCCCCGGAGCCGGAGCAGCCGTGGGACTACGGCGACGGCGACCCGGTCACCGCGGTGCTCCGGGTCGACGCCGACCAGGCCCGCTGGGCCCTCGACCAGCTCGGCGCCGAGCACGTGACGGCCACCCACCCCGACGGCTCCACCACGTTCGCCGTGCCGGTCACGTCCTGGCCCGCGTTCCGGTCGTTCGTGCTCGGGTTCCTCGACCACGCCGAGGTGCTCGAGCCCCCGGAGCTGCGCGCCGACCTCGTCGCCTGGGTGTCGACCCTGGCCGAGGAGGCGTCGTGAGCAGGGCCCTCACCGCCCAGGAACGCCTCCGCCGCATGCTCGCCATCGTCCCCTGGGTGGCGGGCCAGCCGGAGGGCGCCACCATCGACGAGATCTGCCGCCGCTTCGACCTCACCCCCGCGCAGCTCCAGTCCTGCCTCGACACGGTGTTCATGGTGGGCGTGCACCCCTACACGCCCGACGCCCTGGTCGACGTGATCATCGACCACGACCGGGTGCAGATCCGCCTGCCGGACTTCTTCACCCGGCCGCTGCGGCTCACCCCCGCCCAGGCGTTCGCCCTGCTCGCCGCCGGGCGCAGCCTCCAGTCGGTGCCCGGTGCCGACGCGCAGGGTCCGCTGGCCCGGGGGCTGGCGAAGCTGTCGGGGGCCCTCGGCACCGACGCCGACGCCGCGGTGGAGGTCGACCTGGGGGAGGCGCCCGGCGACGCCCTCGCCCTGCTCCAGCAGGCCGTCGCCGAGCGCCGCCAGGTGGAGCTCGACTACTACAGCTATGGCCGCGACGCCCACGGCGTGCGCCGGGTCGACCCGTGGCGGGTCCAGGCCGAGCAGGGGAGCTGGTACCTGGAGGCGTGGTGCCACCAGAGCGACGCCGAGCGGGTGTTCCGCGTGGACCGGGTCCGGTCGGTGCGCCTGCTCGACGACACCTTCGAGCGGCCCACCGGCCACGAGCCCCTCGAGGTGTTCCGCCCGACCGCCGACGACCCCCGGGTGGTGCTCGACCTGGCGCCGTCGGCGGCCTGGGTGGTGGGCCAGTACCCGGTGGAGGAGGTCGAGACCAGGCGGGACGGCCGCCTGCGGGTGACCCTCGCCATCGCCGCCCGCCCCTGGCTCGAGCGGCTCCTGCTCCGCCTCGGACCCGATGCCACCGTGGTGCGGGCCCCCGACGAGCTGGCCCACGCCGGGAGGGACGCCGCCCGACGCGTGCTCCAGCGCTACGGGAGCTAGCGTGACCCTCCCCGGCACGACGTGCCCCCGGCCCACCGCGAGCGACGAGTGACAGCACCAGAGGAACCGACGCCGGACCCCGGGCCGGCCGACGATCCAGCCGTGGCCGAACCGGTCGGCGACGACTCCCCGGTGGCCGTGGGCGGGAAGCGGCGCAAGGAGAAGGCCCCGAAGTCGGCCCTCACCAGCGCCCTGGAGTGGGTCCTCGTCATCGGCGGCGCGGTCCTCCTCGCGGTCATCGTGAAGGCCGTCCTCCTGCAGGCCTTCTACATCCCCTCCGCCTCGATGTACCCGACCCTCAAGGAGGGTGACCGGGTCCTCGTGAACAAGCTCAGCTACAAGCTCCACGACGTGAACCGGGGCGACGTGGTGGTGTTCGAACGGCCTCCCTCCGAGACCACCACGGCCATCCCCGACCTCATCAAGCGGGTCGTGGGCCTGCCCGGCGAGCAGGTCGTGATCGAGAACGGCCACGTCTACATCGACGGACAACTCCTCGACGAGCCGTACCTGCCCGACGGCGTCACCACCTCGGCCGACAACGCCGTGCTCAAGTGCACCCGAGCCGAGCCGTGCGACGTGCCCGAGGGAGAGGTGTGGGTGATGGGCGACAACCGCAACGACTCCAAGGACAGCCGGTACTTCGGGCCCATCGACGAGGACACCATCGTCGGGCGCGCCTTCATCGTGGTGTGGCCCCTCAACCGCATCGGGATGCTCTAGGACCTCCGGCGGGACCGATGGGGCCCTCGGGCCCTCGCACCCCGGGTGCCCGGCCTCCCGGATCAGCCCAGCCGGTCGAGGGCCGCCACCATGCGGTCGACGTGGTCGCTGTAGACGCCGTCGATCCCCGCGTCGAGCAGACCGTGGAGGATGCGCTCGTACTGGGCGTCCCACCCGAAGGCGAGCAGTCCGAAGCGGTGGACCATGGCCACCAGGCCGCCGTTCCAGTCCGTGTGGTGGAGGTTCAGCGCGTCGATGCCCGCCTCGGCGCTGCGGGCCACGTGAAGCTCGGGGCTGCCCTGGAGCCGGGACAGCCGGGTGGACTCCACCAGCTTCACGTCGGGGGAGAGCTCCCTCCAGCTGGCCACCAGGTCCCGGTCGGGGTGGCAGAGCCACAGCTGCGCTTCCGCACCGGCGTCACGGGCGGTCGCGACCACCTCCGGGGCGGCCACCGGGTCCTTCACGTCGAGGGACAGCTCGACGTCGGGACCGACCGCCTCGTAGAGCTCCGCCAAGGTGGGGACGTGCGGCGGGAGGTCCTCCCGCCGCACCGCCGAGATGGGGCGCCGCCGCGGCCGGCGACCCACGACACCGTCGTGGTCGAGCACCGCGTGGCCGTCGGCGGTGAGCCACACGTCGCTCTCCAGTCCGCCGGCGCCCAGCTTCACGGCCAGCCGGAACGCCTCGAGGGTGTTCTCGGGGGCGTGGGCACGGGCGCCGCGGTGGGCGAACCCGATCGGCGGGCGGAGAGAGGGCAGCCGGGTCACGGGTCCAGCATGCCTCGCCGGTGGCGTGACGCCTGCCCCGACCGGGCAGGACACCGCCTCGGGACCGGAGCAGGGCCACCCACCGCCGCCTTCACCACGGAGCGTGGCGCGCGGGCGGGACGAAGTGACGAAAACAGGTCGATGGGCCCACCTCTGATGCTCAAGGAGGGCACCCCGGAGGACGACAACACCTCCGGGGAAGGTCCCCGACGTAAGGAGCTGGTGACATGGCGACGATCCGGGCAACGTGCACGGTCTGCGGCGACGTCGAGCTGGGGACCGCCGACGTGCGCGTCCGAGTCGACCCGACGACCCATCAGGGCACGTACTCCTTCGTCTGCCCCCGCTGCGACACCCTCGTGGTGAAGCCGGCCCAGCCCCGCACGATCGACCTGCTCCTCGCCTCGGGCGTCGAGTACGACGTCTCCGCCAGCGTCGACGTGGTGACCGGCGCCCGCCCGATCGCCGAGGACGACATCGAGGCGTTCGCCGAGCTGCTCGGCGACGACGGCGCCCTCTGGGCGGCGTTCGAGGCCGCGGACAGCCACCGCTAGGTCCCGGACCGCCCGTCCGCCGACGACGCCGCGAACGGGTCGTCAACGGCGTGTGAACTCCTCTGGGAAACAGGCATCGCGGCCGGTCCCGGCCTCGGAAGCGGGCTCCCACCTGGCTAACATCTGACCCCATGTTCAACGTCGGTGGCGGTGAGATCTTGGTGATCCTCCTCCTCGCGTTGCTCGTCCTGGGGCCCGACAAGCTGCCCGAGTACGCCCGCAAGGCCGGGCGCTACATGAACGAGTTCCGGCGGATGACCTCCGGTTTCCAGGAGGAGTTCCGCCAGGCCATGGACCTGTCCGACACCGGCACGCCCACCACCTCGGACGACGCCCTCCACCGCACCACCGAGGGTCCGCGCCTGCAGCCCCAGGCGCCTGCGACCCCGGCGCCGCAGCCGGCGGCCGCCCCGCCGTCCGCCGAGCCGGTGGGCGAGCTCCCCGTCGCTCCGGCCGCCGCGCCCCCGCCCGCGTCGGGGCCCACCATCGCCACCCCGCCGGCCGCCGCGACCCCGCCGCCGGCGGCCCCGGCACCCACCTCGACGCCCGGCGCCTTCGCCGCTGACGTGACCCCCGCGCCGGGCACCGGTCCCGAGCTCGTCGTCCCCCCACGGCCGCCGGTCGGCCGGGAGGACGGTTCGGGCAGCTCCGCGGCCTGATCCCGCGCCGACCCGATGAGCGCCCAACCCGCCACAGAACCGTCGACCGGCGGTCACATGACCATCTGGGAGCACCTCGCTGAGCTCCGCTCCCGGATCTTCAAGGTCGCCATCGCCGTCGGCGTGGGCACCATCGTCGGCTGGTTCGTGTTCCCGTCGCTGCTGGACTTCCTCCTCGAACCGTTCAAGCAGATCCAGGGCCCCGACGCCGAGGTCATCGCCACCGAGCCGCTGCAGGCCTTCACCCTGCGGCTCCAGATGTCGCTCTACATCGGTATCGCCATCGCCATGCCGGTGATCCTCTGGCAGGTGTGGAGGTTCATCACCCCCGCCCTGTACCCGCACGAGAAGAAGTACGCGGTGCCGTTCATCACCAGCGCCCTCGTGCTCTTCGTCATGGGCGCGGCGCTGGCCTACGTGATCCTGGTGCCCACCCTCGAGTTCCTGGTGAACATCGGCGGCTCGGAGATCGCGCCGCTGTACACCGCGTCGAGCTACATCACCCTGATCGTCTGGATGATGCTCGCCTTCGGGGTGGGCTTCGAGTTCCCGGTGATCATCGTGGCGCTCGAGCTGCTGGGCCTGGTCACCCCCCGGCGGCTGCTGGGGTGGTGGCGACCGGCCACGGTCATCATCGTCCTCGTCGCCGCGATCATCACCCCGTCGGGCGACCCCATCTCGATGACCGCGCTGGCGGCGCCGATGCTGCTTCTCTACCTGCTCTCGATCGGGGTCGGCGCCCTCATCCTGAAGCTCCGGGGCCGCAAGGAGCGCCGCTCCGACGAGCCCACCGACGTCGACGGCTGAGCCCCACTCCGCCGGCACGGGACCGTTCCGGACCCGCCCTAGCCTGGGCCGGGTGACCGACACCGACGGCAGGGGCTTCACCCTCGACCGCTTCCAGCTCGAGGCCATCGCCGCCATCGACGCCGGACGGTCCGTGCTGGTGAGCGCGCCCACCGGGTCGGGCAAGACGGTCGTGGCCGAGCACGCGGTCGCCACCGCCCTCGCGTCGGGGGCCCGGGCCTTCTACACGACGCCCATCAAGGCCCTGTCGAACCAGAAGTACCACGACCTCGTCCGCCGCCATGGCGCCGACGCGGTGGGCCTGCTCACCGGTGACACCGCGGTGAACGGCGACGCGCCGGTGGTGGTGATGACCACCGAGGTCCTGCGCAACATGATCTACAGCCGCTCCGGTGCCCTCGACCGGCTCGAGTGGGTGGTGCTCGACGAGGTCCACTACCTCCAGGACGCCTACCGGGGCCCCGTGTGGGAGGAGGTGATCGTCCACCTCCCGCCCGCGGTCCGGCTGGTGTGCCTCTCGGCGACGGTGTCCAACGCAAACGAGCTCGCCGACTGGATCAGCACCGTCCGGGGCCCCACCTCGGTCGTCACCGAGGACCGGCGGCCGGTCACCCTCGACAACTGGTTCCTCGTCGACGACACCCAGACCGACCAGCTCGTGCTGCTGCCCACGCTCGTCGACGGTCGGGCGAACCCGGAGGGGTCCCGGTTCGACACCGACCCCCGGGACACCTGGCGCACCCGCGGCGGGGGCCGCCCCCGGCGGCGCTACGCCACGCCCCGGCGGGTCGAGGTGGTCGAGCTGCTCGACGCCCGCGACATGCTCCCGGCGCTCTACTTCATCTTCAGCCGGGCGGCCTGCGGCGACGCCGTCACCGCCTGCCTGGGCGCCGGCCTCCGCTTCACCACCGAGGAGGAGCGCCAGCGCATCCGGGAGGTGGTCGACCGCCACGTCGCCCACCTCACCGACGAGGACCTGCGGGTGCTCGAGTACGACCGCTGGCTGGCCGGGCTCGAGGCGGGCATCGCCGCCCACCACGCGGGCATGGTCCCCCCGTTCAAGGAGGCGGTCGAGGCCTGCTTCGTGGAGGGGCTGGTGAAGGTGGTGTTCGCCACCGAGACCCTCGCCCTCGGCATCAACATGCCGGCCCGCACCGTGGTGATCGAGAAGCTCACCAAGTTCACGGGGGAGCGCCACGAGTTCCTCACCGCCGGCCAGTACACCCAGCTCACCGGTCGGGCCGGTCGGCGTGGCATCGACGACCACGGCCACGCCGTCGTGCTCTGGTCGCCGTTCGTGACCTTCGACGAGGTCGCCGCGCTGGCGTCGAGCCGCAGCTTCCGGCTCACCAGCGCGTTCCGGCCCACCTACAACATGGCCGCCAACCTGGTGCGGCGCTACCCGGCCGAGGAGGCCCACCGCCTCCTCGGCCTCTGCTTCGCCCAGTACCAGGCCGACGCCGACGTGCTGCGCGTCGAGCAACGGCTCGCCCAGCGGCGAGCCACCCTGGCCGAGCTGCGGGCGGAGGCGACCTGCAAGGGCGGCGACGTGGCGGAGTACCGGGCCCTCGTGGAGGGGGAGCGCCAGGCCCGAGGCGCCCCGGGCGGCGCGCGGGGGAGCGCGGTGGAAGACGGTCTGCGGTCGCTCCGCCCCGGCGACGTCCTGTGGCTCGACGGCACCGGTGGTCACGGCCGGGTGGCGGTCCTGTCGGTGTCGCACCGCAAGGGGGGCGCGGTGCGGGTGAAGGCCCTCACCGGGCAGCGCCGGGTGCTGGCCCTCGGCGCGTCCGACTTCGAGGAGCCCCCCGAGGTCGTGGGCCGCCTCGCCCTCCCCACCCCGTACACACCGATGAAGCCGGCGTTCCAGCGCCAGGTCGCCGCCGATCTCGAGCGGTTCGCGGGCGGAGGTGCCGGCAAGGGCCGGGGCCGGGGTGCGCGCAAGGGGCGCGGCGGCGGACGGAGCCGCGACGGTAGGGGGAGCGGGCCCGAGCACGACGCCGTCCTCGACCATCCGGTCCACGACTGCCCCGACCGCGACCGCCACCTCCGCGCCCTGCGACGGGTCGAACGGCTCGAACGGGAGATCGCCGACACCGAGCGCCGCATCCGCAGCCGCACGGGCTCCCTCGTGGAGCAGTTCGACCGGGTCCTCCAGCTGCTCGAGGGCTGGGGCCACCTCGACGGCTGGGCCCTCACCAGTCGAGGCCAGCAGCTGGTGCGGATCTACCACGAGTGCGACCTGCTCATCGCCGAGGCCCTGGAGGAGGGGGTGCTCGACGACCTGGACCCGGCGGCCACCGCCGGGCTGGCCTCGGCCTTCGTCTACGAGGCCCGGGCGTCCGGGCCCGACCTGGAGCCCTGGTTCCCGAACCGGTCCGTCGCCCGCCGGGCCGAGCGGCTGGTGCAGCTGGCCGGCGAGCTGAACGCGGACGAGCGGGCCCTCGGGCTCCCCCCGACCCGCACCCCCGACGCCGCGTTCTTCCCGCTCGCCCACGCCTGGGCCGCGGGTGACGACCTCGACCACGTCCTCGCCGACGAGGACCTCTCCGGTGGTGACTTCGTCCGCACCACCAAGCAGCTCATCGACCTCCTGCGCCAGCTCGGCGACGCGGCCTCGAACCGGACCACCGCGGCAACCGCGCGACGAGCCGCCGACGCCGTGCACCGGGGCGTGGTGGCCGCCTCGTCGACCATCAGCACCGGCGACGGCGACGCCGAGCTCGACGACACCGTCGGGGCGGGCACGGATGACACCGCCGGAGGGATCGACCGCGGCGCCGACGGGGTGGCCGACGAGGGCGCCGCCCTCGGAGGCACGGCGTGACCATCGGCAAGGGCACCCCGTACGGGGAGCTGGCGCCGCTGCCAGCGCACGGCGTGGTGGTGGCGAGCGACGCCGAGGCCCGCCACGTCGTCACCGAGGCCCTCCGTGCCGGCCGACCGGTGCCGCCCCTCGGCCTGGTCGGCGGGGACCTGTGCCGCACCCTCGGCGGCCTCGGCGACCGCGATCGCCTCCGCGGGCCGGAGGCCACGACCTTCCCGGTCGACCTGGGCTGCGTGCTGCTCGACGGTCGCCGGCACTGGTTCGTGGCCCACCTGGTGGCCCGGCGGCCGCTCTGGCGGGGGCGCTTCGCCCTGGCCATGAACGCGGAGTGGTTGGGCGACCTCGACCTGGGCCCCCGTGCCCACCCCGGCGACGGGCTCCTCGACCTCACCGAGGGGGCGCTCGGGCTGCGGGACCGCTGGGCGGCCCGGCGCCGGGCCCGCACCGGCACCCACCTGCCCCATCCCGGGCTCAGGACGAGCCGGCGGGCCGTGGCCCGGCTCGAGTTCCCGGACGGCGTGCCCGTGCACCTCGACGGGGAGCAGGTCGGCACCGCCCGGGAGCTCGACCTGCACGTGGAGCCGGACGCGCTCACCGTGGTCGTCTGAGTCCGGGAGGGCGACGGCCGGAGGGTACCGTGGGCCCATGGACGCGGAGGAGGCGAAGGCGCGCGTGTGCGCGGAGGTGGACCGGCGAGCGGCCACCCTGCTGGCCGCCTCGCACGAGATCCACGCCCATCCCGAAGAGAACTTCGCGGAGCACCACGCCCACGACCTCCTCACCGGCCTCCTCGAGCAGGAGGGCCTGCCGGTCGAACGCCACGCCTACGGGCTGGAGACCGCCTTCTCGGCCCGGGCTGGCGCCGACGGGCCCACGGTGGCGGTGCTGCTCGAGTACGACGCCCTGCCCGGCATCGGCCACGGCTGCGGCCACAACATCATCGCCGCCGCCGGGCTCGGGGCGGGTCTGGCCGCGGCGGCCGTCGCCGAGGAGCTCGGCGGACGAGTCGTCATCCTCGGCACCCCCGCCGAGGAGGGGGGCGGCGGCAAGGTGTTCATGGTGGAGCGAGGCGCCCTCGACGGGGTCGACGCCGCCCTGATGGTGCACCCGGCCGACGCCGACCTCCAGTGGATGACCACCATCGCCATCCAACGCCTCGACGTCGTCTACACCGGGCAGGAGGCCCACGCCGCCGCCGCCCCGTGGAACGGGCGCAACGCCCTCGACGCGGCCGTCCTCGGCTACATGAACGTCGCCGCCCTGCGCCAGCACATCCGCCCTCACGAGCGGATCCACGGGATCTTCACCGACGGCGGCCAGAAGCCCAACATCGTGCCCGCCCGGGCCGCCATGCACTGGTACGTGCGGGCCGCCACCCTCGAGGACCTGGAGCCCCTGAAGGCCCGCGTGCTCGAGGCCCTGCGGGCCGGGGCCGTCGCCAGCGGCTGCGAGATGGACCACACCTGGCTGGAGCCGCCCTACGCCGACCTCCGGCCCAACCCGCCGCTCAGCGCCCTCTACACCGCCAACGCGGGGCGCCTGGGTCGCCGGGTCCTCGAGCCGGGGGAGGGGCACGAGGTGGTCGGCTCCACGGACATGGGCAACGTCTCCTACGCGGTGCCGGCGATCCACCCCATGATCGCCGTGGCTCCGCCCGGCACGAGCATCCACACCCCGGAGTTCGCGGTGCACGCCGCCGGTCCCGGGGGCGACGCCGCCGTGCTCGACGGGGCCAAGGCCATGGCCATGACCGTCGCCGACCTGTGGCTCGACCCCGACGCCCTGTCCCGGGCCCGGGACGCCTTCGAGGGCCCGCGGCCGTGAGCGGGGGGTCGCCCAGGGTCCGCGAGAGGGCGTGCGCGCTGCCGTACGCTCGCCGCCCGTGAGCGTGTACGTCGCCGAGGACTTCAGCCCCGAAGAGGCCGACATCCTGCGGCGGTACTTCACCAACCTGGACGGCCCGGTGTTCGCCCTGGTGAACCTGCCCGAGGTGGTGAAGGGGGCCCTGTTCGCCCGCTACTCGCGTTCGCCGAAGAGCCTCCGCCGGCTCTTCCTCGACGAGTTCGTCGGGGAGCTCGACATCACCGGTGACGCCTCGATCGACGCCACGGTGGGCCTGCGCCGGGCCGAGGAGCTCTACGACCGCGTGTTCTTCGAGTACGGCGACGACTCGGTCGCCCAGCTCGGCGGCGTCCACCTGGCCTGCGAGCAGGCCTCGAACCTGCTGACCAAGATCCTCGAGTGGGGCCGGCTGATGGCCTACCTCGAGCAGTCCACCCGCTACATCGCCTACGACGCCCGGCTGCCGAACACCGGCCGCTACCGGTACTACCGGCCGCCGGAGGTCCTGATGTCGACCCTCGGCAACCGCTACGTGGGCGACATGGACCGCCTGTTCGATACCTACGCCGAGCTGCTCCCGGTGCTGGTCGACCACTTCCGCGACACGATCGCCAAGGACGAGTCCGACTCGGACTTCGTGTACCGCCAGGCCATCCGGGCCAAGGCGTTCGACTCCCTGCGGGGCATCCTCCCGGCCGCCTCCCAGTCGAACGTGGGCATCTACGGCACCGGTCAGGGCTACGAGGCGCTGCTGCTGCGCATGCGGGCCCACCCGCTGCCCGAGGCCCGGGCCTACGCCGACCTCATGCTCACCGAGCTGCGCAAGGTGATCCCGTCGTTCCTGAAGCGGGTCGATCTCGACGACCGTGGCGTGGCCTGGAGCAACTACTTCGAAGGCAGCCGCACGGCGATGGAGGAGGTGGCGGCCCGCCTGTTCCCCTCCGGCACCGAGGTCGAGCCCGCCCCGGTGGTCACCCTGGTCGACTACGACCCCGACGCCGAGGTGAAGCTGGTCGCCAGCGCCCTCTACTCCTTCGTCGACCTCCCGGAGACCCAGATCGAGGCCCGGGTGCGCCGCATGGGCACCGCTGACCGCCTCGCCGTGCTCAAGGCCTACGAGGGGGAGCGGGCGAACCGGCGCCACAAGCCGGGCCGGGCCCTGGAACGGCCGTCCTACCGGTTCGACGTGCTCGCCGACTACGGCGCGTTCCGCGACCTCCAGCGCCACCGCATGCTCACCATCGAGTGGCAGAAGCTCACGCCCCACCACGGCTACACCCGCCCCGAAGCGGTCGACGCCGCCGGGGCCACGGAGCGCTTCGACGAGGCCATGGCCCGGTCCGCCGCCCTGTACGAGGCGCTCGAGGGGTCCTTCCCCCACGACGCCTCCTACGCCGTCTCGCTGGCCTACCGGGTGCGCTTCGCCATGCAGATGAACGCCCGGGAGGCGATGCACCTCATCGAGCTGCGCACCACGCCCCAGGGCCACCCCGCCTACCGCCTGGTCGGCCAGGAGATGCACCGGCTCATCGCCGAGGAGGCGGGGCACACCGCCATCGCCGAGATGATGCGCTACGTCGACCACAGCGCGGAGCCCGAGCTGGAGCGCCTCCAGGCGGAGCGACGCGCCGAGAGCCGACGCCTCGGGCGCTGAGCGCCCGGACGTGACCGACGCCCGGTCGGGCCGCGCACCTCATCGTCGCCTCGTCCGGGTAGAACGCACCCCCGCGGATCTGCGTATGATCCGCCGCACCCCCCCCACCCGCCGCCCGCAGTTCCCGCACGCTGGCGCCGACCCCGAGGACACCATGGCTGACGACGAACCGATCGACGACGAGGACTTCGACGCGGAGGACCTCGACGACGAGGTGCTCGGCGACGACGAGCTCGCCGACGACCCGCTCGCCGCCGACGCCGATGGTGACGACGAGGCGGTCGTCGTCGTCGACGAGGAGGAGGAGGACGAGGACGAGGTCGTCCCCGCCCGGGCCAAGCGGGAGGACGATGACGACGACGACGAGGAGCTCGACCCCGACGACGTCGAGGCCGACCTCGACACGATCCTGAAGGACCGGATCGCCGCCGCCGACGACGACGAGGACGAGGACGAAGAGGTCGCTCCCGAGCCGCGCGCCACCGGCGAGGTCGCCGAGGGGGTCACCCCGAAGAAGGCCAACGAGTTCATGTGCACGGGCTGCTTCCTCCTGGTCAACGCCGGCCAGTTCGGCCCTCCCGGCCACCGCACGTGCCCGGTGGGCGAGGCGGTCTGCCCTGCGATCGAGGAGCTGGAGAAGGGCAGGTAGTCCCCATGGCCGACGACGAGACCGAGGACGCCCCGACCCACGACCCGGTCGACGCCCTGCTCGACCTGTGCGTGTACGCCCCTCTCGGCTTCGTCGTCGACGCCCGGCGGGTGGTGCCGGAGCTGGCCCAGAAGGGCCGGGCCCAGGCCGCCGTGGCCCGCATGGTCGGGGAGTTCGCGGTCGGCTGGGGCAACACCAAGCTCCAGGGGGCCCTGAACGACGCCCAGGACCACGCCGTCGACCTCCTGCGCCGCTTCGGCGTGGCCGCCCCGGAGCCCCAGCAGGCCGCGGGCGCGCCGGTCGAGCACGAGGAACCGGCGCCCGACGCCGGCACCACCAGGCCGGACGCGACCGCCCCACCGGCCGCTCCGGGGGTCGCCGCCACCGACGCGCCGGCGTGGCTCGAGGGCCGCACCGAGGCCGACGAGGCCGAGGCCCGGGCGCTGGCCATCCCCGACTACGACAACCTCTCGGCCTCGCAGGTGGTGCCCCGCCTCGACGGGCTCATGCCCGACGAGCTGGAGGCCGTGCGGCGCTACGAGCGCAAGCACCGCCACCGCAAGACCATCCTCAACCGCATCGCCCAGCTCCAGGCCGAGTCGGCCTGACACCGTGCACGGCGCCCGGCCAGCCGGCCCCGGTGACCTGCCCGCCCTCGGCCGCCTGGCGGCCGACGCGGTGGCGGAGCTGCTGCCCCAGCGGGGCGGCGACATGTGGGCCCGCACCATCGGCCGCCGACCTCCCTACGAGGAGGGGCTGGCCCGCGCCCTCGAGGACCCCGACGTGCTCGTGCTGGTCGGCACCGTCGACGCCACCCCGGTGGGCTACGCCGTCGCCCGCCTCGACCCGATCGCCGACGGCGCCACCCTCGTGGTGATCGAGGACCTCTTCACCGAGCCCGATGCCCGCACGGTGGGGGTGGGGGAGGCCATGCTCGAGGCCGTGGTGGTCTGGGGCACGGAACGGGGAGCGGTCGGCGTGGACGCCGTCGTGCTGCCCGGGGCCCGGGACACCAAGAACTTCTTCGAGTCGTTCGGGCTCAAGGCCCGGGCCCTCATCGTCCACCGGGAGCTGCCGTGACGGTCCGGCCCGAGGTGGCGGTGGGGGCGGTGGTGGTCCACGACGGGTCGCTGCTGCTCGTGCGCCGGGGGCACGGCCCCGCCGCGGGCGAGTGGTCGGTGCCCGGCGGCCGGGTCGAGTGGGGGGAGACCCTCGCCGAGGCCGTGGTGCGGGAGGTGGCCGAGGAGACCGGCCTGGAGTGCGTCTGTGGCGAGCTGCTGGCCCTGGCCGAGGTGGTGGAGACCGACCACCACTTCGTGATCCTCGACTTCCTGGCCACCGTGCTCGACCACGGTGAGCCGGTGGCCGGCGACGACGCCGCTGAGGTGCGGTGGGTCCCGGTCGACCAGGTGCTCGAGCTCCGCCTGGTCGACGGCCTGGCCGAGATGCTCCACGAGCAGGGCATCCTCGACGCGTTCACCTAGGGCGCGCAGTCGGGCCGATTCGCGTCGGAGGCCGCCGGACCAGGGGTCCGACGGCCTCCGCGAGGACGGTGCGCCTCCGACCGCCGTGGGACGGTCGGCAGGGATCAGCGGGGGATCAGCGGGCCTTCCACTCCGGCGGCCGCTTCTCGATGAAGGCGGTGAGGCCCTCCTTGGTGTCCTCCGAGGAGAGGATCTCCATGAACGCCTGCCCGGTGTTCTTCTTGATGGTCGCCTCGTCGTCCCAGTCGGCGTCGATGATCAGCTTGCGGCTGGCCCACACCGCCAGGGGAGCGTTCGACGCGATCTTCTCGGCGAGCTCCAGGGCCCCGGCGAGCGCCTCGCCCGGCTCGGTGACCCTGTTGACCAGGCCCAGCTCGTAGCCCCGCTGCGGGCTGAGGGGCTCACCGGTGAGCGCCACCTCGAGGGCCACGTTCTTGCCGATCACCTTGGGCAGCCGGTAGAGGCCACCGCCCGCGGCCACCAGGTTCCGCTTCACCTCGGCGAGGCCGAACGCGGCGTTGGTGGAGGCGACGATCATGTCGCAGGCCAGGGCGATCTCGCACCCGCCCGCGGTGGCGAGGCCGTCGACGGCCACGATGACCGGCTTGCGACGGGGGTAGTCGACGAAGCCCCCGAAGCCCCCCTTCGGGGTGGCCAGCTCCGCGGCCCGCCCGGCGTTGATGAACTTCAGGTCGGCACCGGCGCAGAACACCGGGCCCTCGGCCGCCAGGACGATGACCCAGACGTTGTCGTCGGCCTCCGCCTTGTCGAGGTTCTCGGTCATCGTCTGGGCGACGACGTCGTTGACCGCGTTGCGGGCCTCGGGGCGGTTGATGGTGAGGAGGGCGACGTGGCCCCGAACTTCGTATTCGACCATCTCCGAACACTAGCCAGCACCATCTCCGGCCCACGAAGGTGCCGCCGCTACGCTCTGCGGCGATCGCCATGCCCTCCTCGAGCCACGAACCCGCCGGTGGCCACCTGAGCTGCCCGTTCTGCTCCGCCTACGAGGTGCAGCGCCTGTACCTCGGCACGGTCCACCTGGACTCGTGCGAGTGCGCGTCGTGCGGTGCCCGGTGGGACGAGGACCCCGAGAGCGGGGCCTACCGCGGGCGGGCGTCCCGCTCCCGTTCCTGAGCGTGGCGACGCCGAGCCTCGTGGTCTGCGACCTCGACGGCACCCTGATCGACTCCGACGAGGCGTTGCTGGCCCCGTTCCTGGCCCTCGGCGTCGAGCGCGAGGCCATCGGTCGTGGCCTCCCGCTGGAGGAGGAGTGCGACCGCCACGGGATCGCCCCCGAGCGCTGCCTGGAGCTCTACGACGTGGCGGTGGCGGCGCCGTTCCCCGGGGTGGCCGAGGTCGTCGACCGCCTCGAGCGGTGGGCGGTGTGCTCCAACAAGCACCCGTCGTCGGGCCGGGCGGAGCTGGCCCGGCTGGGTTGGGAACCCGAGGTCGCCCTCTTCACCGACGCCTTCGACGGTCCCAAGCAGCTGGCGCCGGTGCTCGACGCGCTCGGGGTGGCGCCCGACGACGTGGTGTTCCTGGGCGACACCGACCACGACCGGCGCTGCGCGGCCGCCGCAGGCGTGCCCTTCGCCCTGGCCGGGTGGAAGCCCCGGGCCACGGCCGGGCCGGGCGACCTGGTGCTGCACCGGCCCGAGCAGGTGCTGGACCTGCTCGGGCTGGGCTGAGCGGTCAGGCTTCGTTGCCGCCGGTGGGCTCGTCGGTCGGGGCGGGCTCGTCGGCGGGAGCCTCGACGGCCGCCTCCTGAGGAGCGTCGGCAGGGGCCTCCTCGGCCGCCGGGACCTCGGGGGACGCTGCCTCCGGGGTCGCGGCCTCCGGCTCGGCGACCGGCGCCGCGGTGCCGGCCGGCTCGGACGCCGGCGTCGCCTCGGTGACGGCAGGCGGGGTGTCCGCAGCCGGAGCCTCGGTGGTCTCGGGAGCGTCGGCCACGGGACCCTCGGTGCTGCTCGCTTCCTCGGCGGGAGCCTCCGCCGCGGGAGCAGCCGCAGCCGCAGGCGCGTCGGCCGGGGGAGCGGGGGGCTTCGGGCCCGGTCGGCCCTTCCCACGCGGGCGGCCGCGACCGGACCGGGCCGGGGCGGCCGGGGCCTCGACCCCGAACAGGGCGGCCACGGCGGGGATGCGGGAGGCCAGCTTCTTCACCGCGGCGAGCAGCTCGTCGGAGGGCTGGGCGGGGATCTCCTGGGGCGTGACCTGACCCCGCACGGGGGAGTAGGCGAGAGCGTCGAGGACCGTGGCGTAGCGGTCGGAGCCGGTCTCGGCGGTGAGCGCCTTGGCGGCCTCCTCGGCCAGCCGGGTGGCCAGCTCGGGCGGGAACGGGGTGCCGGCCTTGGGCGGACGGGAGCTCACCCGCAGGGCTCGCACCACGCGACCGGCGGCGAGGGTCTCGTCGATCTCGGCCAGCCACGCGGTGTGCTCGGCGTCGACCCGCTCGGCCAGGCCGACGCGGAGCTTCTCGGCCAGCTCGCGGGACTCCTCGTCGCGGGCCGCGGCGTCGGCGGCCACGACGACCGACCGGAGGTCGCGCAGGTCGAGCTCGGCCAGGTCGGCGAGGGCGGCCTCCGCCTTGTCGCGCCACTCGGCGGTGCGCAGGGCGGGCATCAGCTGTTCGGCCAGGGCCAGCAGGGGAGCGGCACTGATCTCCGGCTTGCCCTCGGCCTTGTTCTGCTCGTTCTGCTTCTCGACGGCCTGGCGCACAGCGGGAATGCCGCCCTTCAGCACCTGCTCGGCCACCGGCTTCTGCTCCTCGGGCAGCCCGGCGAGCACCTCGTTGCGGTGGGTGCGGCCAGCGCGGAGGCGCTTCGGCTTCGGCTTGGGCTCCGGGGCCGGGCGGGGGGCGCGGGCCGGGCGCTCGCGGCGCTCCCGACGCTCACCGGACGGGCCGTCGCCGTCACGGCGCGGGCGGCGGTCGCGGTCGCCCTCGCGGCGGGGACGGCGGTCGCCGTCACGACGCCCGCGGCCCTTGGGGGCGAGCTGGGTGGTGACCAGCTCGTCGTCGCCCCGACGGGGCGGTCCGAGGATCTCGATGCGCTCCGGTTCCTTGCGGGCGCCCTTCGGGGGCTGCACGGCCGTGATCACGATGCCGTCGATCAGGAAGTCGGCGTCGGCGCGGACGACGTCGCCCACGCTGGCGCCGTCGTACAGGAGCGACCCGTCCAGGTCGCCCTTCGGCTGCTTGGCCCCGGCGGCCCGCCAGGTCCAGGTGCCGTCGTCGCGGCGGCTGGTGAGCTCAACTTCGATCCTGCGAGACATAGGGCTGTCACGCTATCCGCCCACCGGAGGGGTGGCGAACGGCCGCTCTTCCATAGGATCGCCGGGCATGAGCCAGCCCGACGACGCCACCGCCGAGTACGGCCAGCGGCCCTTCGAGGCGCCGCCTGGGGCGACCGAGATCCTGCTGGTGCGCCACGGCCAGTCGGCCTCGTACCGCGAGGGCTACCCGTTCCCGCTGGTGGACGGCCAGGGCGACCCGCCGCTGTCGGCGCTCGGCGAATGGCAGGCCGAGCGCGTGGCCGAGCGTCTCGCCGCGCTCGCCATCGGCGCCGTCTACGTCACCACCCTGCGTCGGACGCACCAGACGGCGGCCCCGCTGGTGGCCCGCCTCGGCGTCGAGCCCCTCGTCGAGCCCGACCTGCGGGAGGTCCACCTGGGGGAGTGGGAAGGAGGGGTCTTCCGGGTGATGGCCGCCAAGGGCCACCCCGCGATGGTCGCCGCGGACGAGCAGCAGGACTGGGGTGCCATCCCCGGCGGGGAGAGCTCCGACTCGCTCCGGGCCCGGGTGCGGGCCGCCATCGGTCGCATCCACGCCCGTCACCCCGGGGAGCGGGTCGTGGCGGTGAGCCACGGTGGGGCCATCGGCGCGGTGCTGGCCGAGGCGTCGGGGGCGCGCACCTTCGCCTTTGCCGCCGCCGACAACGCCTCGATCAGCCACCTCGTGGTGCTGGGCGACCGGTGGTCCGTCCGTCGGTTCAACGACACCGGCCACCTCGCCGGCGAGCTGAGTGCCGAGGCCGACGCCCCGACCTGAACCTCGGACGGTCATCGGCGAGGACGGGTCCGTGGACGAACCGGCCAGCACCTGACCGGGATGGGGTGCGAGGGTGAGGCCCGGACGACACCCTGGAGGACCCCATGAGCCGTGACATCCAGGTCACCTTCGACGCCCACGACCCGCGCGCGCTGTCGATCTTCTGGAGCGAGGTGCTGGCCTACGTGATCCCTGGCCCGCCCGGGGTCGAGCTCGGTGAAGGAGAGGACCCCTTCGACGCGTGGGACGCGTTCCTGGCCCGCCTCGGCGTCCCCGAGGACCAGCGCAACGCCCGCTCGGCGGCGGAGGACCCCGAGGGCCTGCGACCCCGGCTGTTCTTCCAGCAGGTGCCCGAGGGCAAGGTGGCGAAGAACCGGGTGCACCTCGACGTGCGGGCGGCGCCGGGCCTGCAGGGCGACGAGCGCATGGCCGCGCTCGAGGCCGAATGCGAGCGGCTGGTGGCCCTCGGCGCCCGCCGGCTCCGCCGGGTCGATCCGAACCCGCCCATGGAGCAGGGCTTCCTCGTGATGGCCGACCCCGAGGGCAACGAGTTCTGCCTGGACTGATCCACGGGGCGGGCTGCCGACTGCACCGGTTGTCGGGCCACCCCCACATCCTGTCACACTCCGCCGATAATCCTCGTTATGTCAAGTTCAGCGGGAGGCGACGGCAGTCGCTCCGGGATCGCCAGCGAACCGCCTGTGCGCCGAGCGCTCCTGCCCTCCGGTGCTGCAGCCCGGATTTCCGCGGTACGCAGCCGTGCCCTGGTCGACGCCCGGATGCTGTGTGGGCTGACGTGTCCCGAGTCGCTGACGCCTCGGCCCGGCCCGCCACCAGGCGTCGTCCGCCGCTGGCACCCTCCCGGCTCGATCCGAGGCACTCCCGAGCGTCCCGCACCGGCTGGCCCGCCACCGGGTCGACCTGACGGCTCCGCTCCCCGCACCTGGGCCCGCGCCCGCATAACGTCATGTGACGAAATGATGGGAGGACGACGGGTGCGGCGGTCGGGCCGTCAGACCGGCGCGTCCGCCGGCGGCGGCTCGTAGACCAGCACGGCGTCGGCAGGCGGATCCCCGTACACGGCGCGGATCAGCTCCTCCGGGAGCTGCTCGCCGTCGATGACCCCGTGGAAGTCGCGGATCGACGTGCCCGTGCACTCGACGTCGACCAGAGGTGCACCCCTGCCCTCGGCCACGTCGAGGGCGTCGACCGTGCGGAAGTCGACGCTGTAGCGCGCCAGGCCGCTGGTGTTGCTGATCGACCGGTGCAGCTGGGCGCCGGAGAACAGGACGATGGCGCCCGGCTCGGGCAGCAGGACGACCTCGTCGGCCACCTGGTGGTCGGTGGCGCCCGGGCGGGCCTGGAGCTCCCTGCCGACCTGCTTGGCGATGTTCGACCGGTTGGCGTTGAGGGCGTAGTAGTCGAACCCGGCGGAGTCGTTGCGCACCGCCCGGTCGAAGTGCGCCAGGTCGAAGCCCATGGCGTTGCGTTCGCTGAGGCGGCTCACGGGAAGCCACCAGTTGATCTGCGCGGCCGGCGCCGCGTACCAGGTGTCGCGGTGCCACGGGAAGGCGAAGGCCACCCCCGTGGTGAGGTGGTCGGAGGGGAACGACGTGCGGAACTTGGGCAGGTCGTAGAGGGTGCCGGCCGGGTCCAGGCCGGCCCCGGCGATGATGGCCTTCACCAGCTCGTTCACCCGTGGATCGCGCATGAAGGCGGGCTTCCACCGTCCGAGCAGCGCCGCCATCGCCTCCGGGCTGAGGTGCTCGTGGGCCCGCTCCGGCGGGTGCGGGGCGAAGAGGCGCTCCAGCTCTGCCGCGGTGTAGGCCGCCAGCTCCCCGACGGCCGCGATGCGGGTGAGCACCACGAGCTCACCGGCGTAGAGCGCGGCCCGCAGCTCCGCCGCCGTCAACTCGGGGTCGATCCGGATCGCCATGGGTCCTGTCATCCGCCTCAGATGTCGTCGGCCGCTCGCGCGGCCACGTCGATGGTACCCGTCGCCACCGGTCCCGGCCGGGTGGGACCGCGCTACGGTCACGGCGCCCGCGGCTCGCGACCCCTGTTCGCGACGGGCGGTCCAAGGGGGAATGCCACACGTGGTCAGGTTCGTCGAGAACACCATCACGTTCCCGTACGTCCGGTCGTTGGGACCGGTGACGGGAGCGTTCATGACGGCGCTCACCGACAAGCGGATCCTCGGCATCCGCAACGGTGACGCCGTGCTCTGCCCGCCGATGGAGTGGGATCCGGCCACCGGTGCCGAGCTCCCGCACGACTTGGTCGAGGTCGGCCCGGCGGGCACGGTCGAGTCGTGGACGTGGGTGCCCGAGCCGACGCTCCAGCACCCGCTCGACCACCCGTTCGCCTTCGCCTTCATCCGCCTCGACGGGGCCAGCACACCGCTGCTCTACGCGGTCGACGCCGGCTCCCCCGACGCCATGTCGGAGGGCATGCGGGTGGCACCCCGCTGGAAGGGCGAGCGCATCGGCCACCTCACCGACATCGTGGCGTTCGTGCCCGGCGAGGAGCCGGAGGTCGACGGCGAGGACCTCGGTCCCGCCTCGGAGCCGGTCGAGCTCATGGACTACCTGGCGTCCATCACCTACCGGAACCCGGTGCCGCCGACGAGCGACCTCGTCGTGGAGGCGTCCCGGGAGCACCGCCTGGTGGGCTTCCTCTGCCCCGAGTGCGGCAAGACCTACATCGGCGGGCGAGGCGTGTGCCCCATCGACTCGCTGGAGTTCGGCGCCGAGCACGCCATCGACCTGCCCCACACCGGCACCCTCACCAACCACGTGGTGATCACGCCGGTGCCCTATCCGGGTCAGACCGAGACCGAGCCCTTCGGCCGGGTGTTCATCGCCCTCGACGGCTCCGACGCCACGCTCGGCTACCAGCCCATCGTCGACATGTCGGTCGACGACATCCGGGTCGGCATGCGCATGAAGGCGGTCTGGGCCCCTGCCGACGAGGCCGTCGAGGACGGCGGCGGCATGGGCGGCGCCTACGGCGCGCTCATCGGCTGGACCCCGTCGGGCGAGCCCGACGTCGACGACCCCGACCTCGTGAACAGGATCTTCTGATGGCGATCTCCGACGACATCGCCGTGGTGGGCTGGGCCCAGACCCCCATGGTGCGACACACCGACCTCAGCGAGGTGCAGCTGCTGCTGCGCGTCATCACCGACGCCATCGAGCCGCTGGGGCTCACCCGGGCCGACATCGACTTCACCTGCCTCGGCTCGTGCGACTACATCACCGGCCAGGCCTTCTCCTTCGTGGGCAACCTCGACGCCATCGGGGCGTGGCCGCCGAAGCGCGACTCCCACGTCGAGATGGACGGCGCCTGGGCCCTGTACGAAGCGTGGCTGCGCCTCCAGGAGGGCGACATCGACATCGCGGTGGTCACCGGCTCCGGCCGCTCCTCCACCGGTGACCCGGCGCTGATCTACCCGATGGAGATGGACCCCTACTTCCTCGCCCCCATCGGCGCCGACCCGGTCACGTTCGCGGCCCTCCAGGCCCGGGCCGCGATCAAGGCCGGCATCGCCGACGAGCGAGCCATGGCCGAGGTGGCCGTGCGCGCCCGGGGCAAGGGCGAGGTCGACGAGCTGCTGAAGGGCGACTACGTCCGGGAGCCGCTGCGCCGCCACGACCTGCCCCCGATCACCGACGGGGCCGCCGCCATGGTGCTGGCCCGCGGCGACCGGGCCCGTGAGCTCGTCGAGCGACCGGCCTACATCACCGGGTTCGACCACCGCACCGAGTGCCACAACCCGTCGTTCCGGGCTCTGGACGACTCCCCCTCCACCCGCATCGCCGCCGAGGCCGCGGGCCTCGGGAAGGCGCCGGTGGAGCTCGCCGAGCTCCAGGCCGCGTTCACCCACGAGGAGCTGCTGCTCCGCTCGGTGCTCGGCCTCAGCGACGAGGTCAAGGTCAACCCGTCGGGTGGGGCGCTCAAGGAGAACCCGATCATGGCGAGCGGCCTGTGCCGCATCGGCTACGCGGCCGACCACATCTTCGGTGGCGGCAACCGGGCGCTGGCGCACTCCACCAGCGGCCCCTGCCTGCAACAGAACCTCATCTGCATCCTGGAGGGCCGCTCGTGATCCCCGCAGCCGTCGTCGGGGTCGGTCAGACCCACCACAAGTCCAAGCGTCGCGACGTCTCGTTCGGCGGCCTCGTGCGCGAGGCCGTGTTCCGGGCGCTCGACGACGCCCAGATGACCATGGCGGACATCGACGCCGTCATCATCGGCAAGGCCCCCGACCTCTTCGAGGGCGTGATGAAGCCGGAGCTCTACCTGTCCGACGCCCTCGGTGCGGTGGGCAAGCCCATGTTCCGGGTGCACACCGCCGGTTCGGTGGGTGGCACCACCGGCATCGTGGCCGCCAGCCACGTGCAGACCGGCAAGCACACGACGGTGCTGGCGGTGGCCTTCGAGAAGCAGTCGGAGGGCAACGCCCAGTTCGCGCTCGGCTCCGGCAAGGGTGCGTCGCTCGGTGCGGGTGGCTCGTTCGCCCCGTTCATCCGCTCCTACATCCACCGCTCGGGCGCGCCCGAGCACATCGGATGGAAGGTGGCGGTGAAGGACCGGCAGAACGCCCTGAAGAACCCCTACGCCCACCTCAAGCTCCAGGACATCTCCATCGAGAAGGTCAAGGAGAGCCCGATGATGTGGGAGCCGATCCGGTTCCTCGAGTCGTGCCCCTCCTCCGACGGTGCCTGCGCCCTGGTGATCACCGACGAGGACGGCGGCAAGGCGGCCGCCGCCGCGGGCCGTCCGCCGGCCTGGATCCTCGGCACCTCGTCGCGGTCCGAGCCGCCCGCCTTCCCGGGGCGTGACCCGGTGCGCCCCCAGGCGTGCCTCACCTGCGCCGAGGACGTCTACGCCCAGGCCGGCATCACCCGGCCCCGGGAGCAGATCGACATGGCCGAGCTCTACGTGCCGTTCTCGTGGCACGAGCCGATGTGGCTCGAGTCCCACCACCTCGCCGACGAGGGTGAGGGCTGGAAGCTCACCGACGCCGGCGAGACCGAGATCACCGGCTCGATGCCGATCAACTGCTCCGGCGGCGTGCTCTCGTCGAACCCGATCGGCGCGTCGGGCCTGCTCCGGTTCGCCGAGGCCGCCCTCCAGGTGCGGGGCATGGCCGGCGAGCACCAGGTCGAGGGGTGCAGGACCGCCCTCGGCATGGCCTACGGGGCCAACTCGCAGTACTTCAGCATGTGGGTGGTGGCCAACAGCCTCCAGCCCTTCGGCTGATCAGCTGCCCGGGCCGGCCGGAGGGGGCTCTGCTCCCCCGGCCGGCGGCAGCTCCCGCCACACCGACCGGTCGAGGCTGAGCCACGTGGCCATCACCGCCTCCGACCAGGGGCTCATCGACTGGGCCATGTACTCGGGCGAGGTGACGAGGGCGGGGTCGTCGAGCTCGTAGAGGGCGAGGTAGCGACCCGGGTGCTCGGTGTCGCGGAAGCGCCGCGCCGAGCGGAAGCCGGGGGTGGCCAGCTTCTCGGGGATGTGCTCGGTGTCGTACCAGCGGTTGAGCTCGGCCTCGTCGTCGGGCCCGACCTCCACGATCACCATCAGCAGTCCGCTGCCGTCCATCGCTCCCCCTCCTGCACCGGTGACGCGGCGAGCCTACGGCGGGCGGGCTCAGGCGTCGGCCGTGCGGGGCTCGATCCACGCCGATGCGAGGGGCTCGGCGTTCTCCCGCAGCCACGCCAGCGCCTCGGCGACGTCGGACGGCTCGGAGGAGCGCTCGAGGTCCCGCTCGACGTCTTCGAGCGCAGCCTGGAGGCAGTAGAGGCGGCTCTGGAGCTCCTCCAGCGCCTCCCGCGAGACGATCACGTCGTCGTCGCCCAGGCCGTGGGCGGCGGCGAGCTTGCGGGCCAGGTACGCCTGCTGGCGGCACCCGTCGCGGCAGAACTGCCGGGGCCGACCGGGACCGGGGCTCACCACGAAGTCCCGGCCGCACCACCGGCACCGTCGACGGCGGTCCCGCTCCCCCGCCGCGATCGCCGTCGCCTCCCGTGGTTCCGTCACGTGACGAAACTAGGCCGGCGCCACGACGGACGGGTGGACCGGCACCCCCACGGGGATGCCGGTCCACCGCGTGGTCAGCCGGTGAATGCGGGGTTGACCACGTCAGGGCGGGTGGAGCCGTCGGTGGTCGGGGTGGGCGCGGTGGTGGTCGTCGTGGTCGGCGCCGACGGGGTCGGGACCGGCAGCGGGAAGGCGACCTGGGCCAGCCCCCAGACGCCCTGGTAGGTGGCGAAGGTGTCGGCGAAGCCACCGCTGTAGGGCGAGGCGAGCGCGCCGGCCTCGTCGCCGCTGGTGATGATCCACGACTGGAGCGAGGTCAGCGGGTTGCCACCGTCGACGGTCCAGCCCCCACCGGTGGGGCTCTGGCCGGCGGCCACGATGGCCTGGATCACCAGTGCCGTGGAGTTGGGATCGGCGATGTCGCCGGGGCGCTGTCCGAAGCCACCGATGGCCGGGCCCGGGGTGGCGTCCTGCATCCCGGCCAGCCAGGTCAGCGCCGGGCCCACCGGGTCGGTGGTGCCGATCGCCTGGAGCGCCTGCACCGCGAACGCGGTGCTGTTGGAGTCGGCGCTGGTGAAGTTGAGGGCGGTGGACTCCTGGCACGGCTCGAGGCCGCCGCCGTCGGGGCCGCGGTAGCCCTGCCAGGCTCCGGCGGCCGAGGCGGGCGCGGTGCACTGCTGGTCGAGCAACCAGGTGAGTGCGTCGGTCGGGATCGGCTCACCCGCCGCAGCGAGGGCCAGGATGGCGAGGGCCTGGTTGGTGACGGGCGTGTAGTCGTCGACGACTCCGTACAGTCCCGGCTCGGCCACCTCGTAGCGGGTGGCGAGGTCGGCGACGAGGTCGTGGCCGCCGAACGAGCGCGGGTCGCCACCGGTGGCGTCGACCAGCAGGATCAGCCAGGAGATGCGCCCGGCGGGGTCGGAGGTGCCCTCGGCGATGTAGGCGTCGACCTCGGAGGCCAGCAGGTCGAGCGCCCGCTGGAGCGCCGCGGGCTCGTTCCCGGTGGTGGCGAGCGAGACGGCGAGGTTGGCGGTCCAGGTCAGCGACGGTTCGGTGCTGTAGGGGTTGGCCACGTAGCCGTCGGGGCCGACCAGGCCGGCCAGCCAGGCGCTGGCCGCCTCGGCCTGGGGGCTGGCCACGGCCGATGCCGGCGCGCCGCCGACGAACGGGGCGGCGAGCAGCGCCAGCGCGACGGCGAACGCCGCCGCGACGGTACGACCACGCCGGTGGCGGGTGGGGGTGGGACGGGGCAGCGAGGTGGGCACGACGATTCCTCGATCGGTCGGGCCGCCGACCTCGGGGCCTCCCCCGGCGGCGGCCCCGGGACCTGCACCGGGTCGTGCGCTCGGGCTCGGCACCGCGATCCGCGACGGTGCTGGGTGAGCCTCGGCGCCTGGTTCGGTGATCCGACTCGCCGGGCCCGGGGGCTCGGCACACGGTTGCGGGACAGCGCCGGATTCGCACCGGACTTCCCCTCACCAGGCACCCACTCGTTGTGGGCCGCCATCCCACCACCCGGGGGCGGGATCCGTCAACTGCCCTGGTCAGCGATCCGCGTCGGCCCGCGCGAACCGGAGTGCGGCCGTACACTCGACCGCGCAGGAGGGGGCTCCCGCTCCCCCGAGCCGCCGGAGGTGCACCGTGACCGACGTGAACGCCACGCCCGACCTCGAGGAGCACCCGATCGTCCACGGAGCCGCCAAGCCGCTCCCGTACGACCTGCCGGTGTTCGACGACCCCGCCGAGGAGCGCCTCCACCGCAAGCAGCGGCTCGCCGCCGCCTTCCGGCTCTTCGGGCGCTTCGGGTTCGGCGAGGGCGTGGCCGGGCACATCACGGTCCGCGACCCCGAGTTCCCCGACCGGTTCTGGCTGAACCCCTTCGGCGTCGACTTCCGTCTCATCCGCGTGTCCGACCTGGTGTGCGTCGACCACGACGGCACCATCGTCGAAGGCGACTACGCCATCAACCAGGCCGCCTTCGCCATCCACTCCCAGATCCACGCCGCCCGTCCCGACGTGGTCGCGGCCGCCCACACCCACTCGCTGCACGGCAAGGCGTTCTCGTCGCTCGGGCGCACGCTCGACCCGCTCACCCAGGACTCCTGCGCGTTCTACGACGACCACGTCCTGTTCGACGACTTCACCGGCGTGGTGCTCGACCCCCTCGAGGGCAAGCGCATCGCCGCCGCCCTGGGCGACAAGAAGGCGGCCATCCTGCGCAACCACGGCCTGCTGACGGTGGGCCACTCGGTCGACGAGGCCGCCTGGTGGTTCATCACCATGGAGCGCACCTGCCAGGCGCAGCTGCTGGCCATGGCAGCCGGTGACCCGATCTCCATCGACGCCGAGACCGCCAAGGTCACCTACGACACCGTCGGCAGCTCGTTCGCCGGGTGGCTGTCGTTCCAGCCGCTCTACAGCGTCATCGTTCGCGACGAGCCCGACCTGTTCGACTAGCGTCACCGATCACAACCGAGGCCGATCACCGCCTGCGGGAGAGCCCTCACGGCCCGGTCCGCCGGGTCACCGAGGCGCCGAAGGAGCAACCCCCCGGGAATCTCTCAGGCACCCGTACCGCAGGCGCAGGCACCTCTGGAAAGCAGCCCACCACGACGCACCGGTGGGCTCACCGACGGGGAAAGCCCAGCTCAGGAGCAACGTTCGACGCTCACAGCAGGGTGAAGCTCTCAGGTCCCACGACAGAGCGGGGTCCCCATCCGAGCGCCGCGCGCGGTGCCCGTCCAGGAGGACGCCGTGGTTCCCTCCCCCCGACCGACCCTCGCCGAGCTGGCCGACGCCGACGCCTTCGTGGGCCGCCACATCGGTCCGTCCGACGCCGAGGTCGCCGAGATGCTCGACCTGCTCGGCGTCCCGTCGCTCGACGCCCTCGTCGACGCCGTGGTGCCCCCGTCGATCCGCGACGACCGCCTCCCCGAGCTGCCCGCCGCCCGCGACGAGGCCGCCGTGCTCGCCGCCCTCCGGGACCTGGCTGCGGCCAACCGGCCCCGCCGGTCGCTGATCGGCGCCGGCTGGTACGGCACGGTCACCCCGCCGGTCATCCGCCGCAACGTGCTCGAGAACCCCGCCTGGTACACCGCCTACACCCCGTACCAGCCCGAGATCTCCCAGGGCCGGTTGGAGGCGCTGCTCACCTTCCAGACCATGGTCACCGACCTCACCGGCACCGAGATCGCCAACGCCTCCATGCTCGACGAGGCCACCGCGGCGGCCGAGGGCATGGCCCTGGTGCACCGGGCCAACCCGAAGGCCGGCGACGTGTTCGTGGTCGACCCCGACACCCACCCCCAGACCCTCGCCGTGGTGGAGACCCGGGCCGAGCCCCTCGGGCTGCAGGTGGTGAGGGCCGACGTCGCCGCTCCCCTGCCCGAGGGCACCTTCGGCGTGCTCGTGTCCCATCCCGGCTCGAGCGGCGCCATCCGGCCCCTTGCGCCGGTGATCGAGGCCGCCCACGCCGCCGGGGCGCTGGTGGTGGTGGCCACCGACCTGCTGGCCTGCACGCTGCTCACCCCGCCCGGCGAGCTCGGCGCCGACGTGGTGGTCGGCTCCTCGCAGCGCTTCGGCGTGCCGCTCGGCTTCGGCGGCCCCAGCGCCGGGTTCCTCGCCACCGCCGAGGCCCACCGGCGCAGCCTGCCCGGGCGACTGGTGGGCGTCTCCATCGACGCCGCCGGCCGCCCCGCCTACCGCCTCGCCCTCCAGACCCGCGAGCAGCACATCCGGCGGGAGAAGGCCACCTCCAACATCTGCACCGCCCAGGTCCTGCTGGCCGTGATGGCGGCGCTGTACGCGGTGTGGCACGGCCCGGAGGGCCTGCGGCGCATCGCCACCCGGGTGCACCGGCTGACCGCCGTGTGCGCGGCGGGTCTGCGCGGGGCCGGCCTCGAGGTGGTGCCCGAGGCCTTCTTCGACACGCTCACCGTGAGAGTGCCGGGCCGGGCGGCCGAGGTGCTCGCCGCAGCCCGGACGCTCGACCTCGACCTCAGGTCCATCGACGCCGACCACGTCGGCCTCAGCCTCGACGAGACCTCCACCCCGGCGGTCGTGGCCGCCGTCTGGACCGCCTTCGGGGTCGAGGGAGCCGAGGTCG
>Ga0164243_10002752_pt1 | contig 28747 bp, 26 predicted proteins | sample OricompcompostOP_FD_108781 | JGI IMG/M metagenome (GOLD analysis project Ga0164243, IMG submission 108781) | Organic Plus compost microbial communities from Emeryville, California, USA - Original compost - Organic plus compost (OP) | ecosystem: Engineered > Solid waste > Mixed feedstock >... | reverse complement strand
TTGACGAAGAACTCCATCTCCATCTGCTCGAACTCGCGGGTGCGGAAGATGAAGTTGCCCGGCGTGATCTCGTTGCGGAAGCTCTTGCCGATCTGCGCGATGCCGAACGGCGGCTTCTTGCGGCTGGTGGTCTGCACCTGCCCGAAGTTGACGAAGATGCCCTGCGCGGTCTCGGGCCGCAGATAGTGCAGCCCCTCCTCGCTCTCGACGGGGCCGAGGAACGTCTTGAGCAGGCCGTTGAACATACGGGGCTCGGTCCACTCACCGCGCGTGCCACAGTTGCTGCAGGCGATATCGGACATCGGCACCGCGTCGGGATCGTCCAGCCCCTTCTTCTCGGCGTACGCCTCCTGCAGGTGGTCCTGACGGAACCGGTTGTGGCAGCTGCGACACTCGACCAGCGGGTCGACGAACGCCGCCAGGTGGCCGGACGCCTTCCACACCGCGGTCGGCAGGATGACCGACGAGTCCAGCCCGACGATGTCCTCGCGGCGCTGCACCATGGCCTTCCACCACTGACGCTTGATGTTGTCCTTCAGCTCGACGCCGAGGGGCCCGTAGTCCCACGCGGACTTGGTTCCGCCGTAGATCTCACCGCACTGATAGACGAATCCGCGACGCTTGGAGAGGCTGATGACCTGGTCGACGGTCGAGGGGGAAGCCATGGGAAAACTCCTGATTCCGGCTGGGTGTCGGCGGGCCTGTGCGCGCCGTCGTGACAACACGCGCCCGATGAACGACCAGTCTATCGACGCGAGGCCCGAGGACGCCCCGCGCCCGACCGGTCGAGCGGATTTGACAATGGTTCCCAATCTATTTGAGAATCGTTCCCATGAAGCGCATTCCTCTCGCCCTGCTGCCCGCCCTCGCCCTCGTCACCGTCGCCGGGTGCGGCGGATCGGCCTCGTCCGACGACGATCGGCCGACGGTCGCGGCATCGTTCTACCCCTACGCCTTCATCGCCGAGCAGGTCGGCGGGTCACACATCACCGTCACCAACCTGACCTCCCCCGGCACGGAGCCCCATGACCTGGAGCTGCGGCCCAAGCAGGTCGCCATGGTCCACGATGCCGATCTGGTCATCTACCAGCACGAGTTCCAGGCCGCTGTCGACGACGCCGTCGACCAGGCGGGTCGCTCGGACGACTCGACCATCGACGTCGCCGACCTGGTCGAGCTGCACGCCGCCACCGAGGACGAGCACGCCGATGAGCACGAGGACGGCGATCACGCGGAGGATGAGGACGGACACGATCATGACCACGGCTCGTCCGACCCCCACCTGTGGCTCGATCCGAACAATCTGGTGCCGGTCGCCCAGACCGTGGCCGAGCGACTCGCCGGCATCGACCCCGACCATGCCGCGGACTACCGCGCCAACGCCGACCAGTTGATCACTGAGCTGCAGGACCTCGACTCGGCGTTCACCTCCGGCCTCGCCCAGTGCGAGCGGGACACGATCGTGACCAGCCACGCCGCCTTCGGCTACCTGGCCGAGCGCTACGGGCTGGAGCAGCTGCCGATCGCCGGCATCGACCCGAGCAACGAGCCGTCGGGACGCCAGCTCGCCCAGATCACCGATGAGGTCAAGGCGCACGGCATCACCACGGTGTTCACCGAGGAGCTGGTCGACCCGGCCAATGCCGAGACGATCGCGTCGGCCACCGGCGTGAAGGTCGCAACCCTCGATCCGATCGAGGGCCTGGGCCCGGACACGAAGGACGAGACGTACCTGACGTTGATGCGCAAGAACCTCGACGCACTGCGTGCGGCAAACTCGTGCACGTGACCGTCACTTCGCCACCGCTGGCCGTCGAAGGCGTCTCCGTCGCCCTCGACGGTCGGCTCGTGCTGCACGACGTGAGCCTGACGGTCCATGCCGGCGAGTTCGTCACGCTCCTGGGAGCGAACGGCTCCGGCAAGTCGACGCTGGTCAGAGCGTCGGTGGGACTCGTGCCCACGATCGGTGGTCAGGTGCTGCTGTTCGGCACTCCCCTGGCCGACTTCACCGACCGCGCACGGGTGGGCTACGTGCCACAGCGCACCCGAGCCGTCGCGGGCGTTCCCGCGACGGTCGACGAGGTCGTGTCGAGTGGACGGCTCTCCCGTCGCCGCTGGTTCATGCCCCGCACGCAGGCCGATCGCGCGGCGGTCGACGCGGCCCTGGATCGCGTGGATCTGGCGCACCTCCGCACCGCCCCTGTCAGCGAGCTGTCCGGCGGCCAGCAGCAGCGCGTGCTCATCGCCCGCGCCCTGGCCACCGAGGCCGAGTTGCTCGTGATGGACGAGCCGACGGCCGGTGTCGACCACGACAATCAGCAGGATCTGGCGGCGTTGATGGGTGATCTGGTCAAGGACGGCACGTCGGTCCTGCTGGTGGCCCACGAGCTCGGTCCGATGGGACCCCTGATCGATCGGGCCGTCGTCCTGGAGTCCGGCCGGGTCCGCTATGACGGCGCGGTCGACCATCTCCTCGACGAAGCGCTCGGTCATGCCGCCCACACACACCGGCACACCGGCGAGCCGCCGCGCGAGGGCATCTCGGGAGAGGGGGTCTGGTGATGCTGGACCTGCTCGACTACGACTTCATGCGCCGCGCTCTGCTCGCCGCCGTGTTCACGGGCCTGGCCGCGCCGGCCATCGGCGTGTTCCTGGTGCACCGCCGCCTGGCGCTGCTGGGTGACGGGCTGGGTCACGTCGCCCTGACCGGTGTCGCGCTCGGCCTGCTGACCGGCGTCGCTCCCCTGGTGACGGCCGTGATCGTGGCGGCCCTGGGTGCCCTGCTGATCGAGTTCCTGCGCGCCAACAGTCGCACCAGCGGCGACGTCGCCCTCGCGATGCTGTTCTATGGCGGCATCGCCGGCGGTGTGCTGCTGACCAACCTCGCCGACGAGAGCGCGGCCAGCCTGAACGCGTACCTGTTCGGATCCATCACGACGGTGTCGGACGGCGATCTGATCCTGGTCGGCGTCCTCGGTGTCGCGATCGTCGCGCTGTGCCTGGGACTGTCGCCGCAGCTGTTCGCGGTCTGCCAGGACGAGGAGCATGCCCGTGTCAGCGGCCTGCCGGTCTGGCTGCTCAGTGCCCTGATCTCGGTGCTGGCCGCCGTCACGATCACGGTCGCGATGCGCACCGTCGGGCTGCTGCTCGTCTCGGCGCTCATGGTCGTGCCGGTCGCCGCATCACAGCAGATCACCCGCAGCTTCCGCAGCACCCATCTGGTGGCGATGGTGATCGGCCTGGCGGCGGCACTCGGTGGCGTCGTCGCCAGCTACGAGGTCGAGACATCCCCCGGTCCCACCATCGTGATGCTCGCGATCGCCGCGTTCGCGGTCCTGGCCATCGTCGGTGCCTCCCGGCGTCGCTTCCGCCCCACATCGCCGAAGTAGGATGACGGTGATGACCGAGACGCAACGCAATACGCGCCAACGCCGCGCCGTCGCTGCGATCCTGGCCGATCTGGACGGATTCGCCAGCGCGCAGGAGATCCACGACGCGCTGCGGCACCGCGGCGAGTCCGTGGGCCTGTCCACCGTCTACCGGAACCTGCAGTCACTTGCCGACGCCTCCGAGGTCGACGCACTGCGGAACGACGACGGCGAGGTGCTGTACCGCCAGTGCAGCTCGGGGCATCACCATCACCTGGTGTGCCGCTCCTGCGGTCGCACGGTCGAGGTCGAGGGGCCGACCGTGGAGCGCTGGGCCGACGGCGTCGCGGCCGAGCACGGCTTCAGCGACGTGTCGCACACTCTGGAGATCTTCGGCACCTGCGCCTCATGCGGTTGAGTCGTGCCGAATGGATCCCCCTCGCCAATGCGCATCGGCGGCGGGCCGAGCGGTGGACCGTTCCGCAGCTGGCACGGCGGGAGCGCGGTGAGAAGCATCCAGTGGACGACTTCCTGTGGGAGTACTACGACCTGACGCCGGGACGTCTGGCGCGCTGGCATCCGGGACTGGGTGTCGGGCTGGACGACGCTCCCGAGTACGCGGCTCTGGGCGGATACGTCGAGCAGGACGGCGTCGTGAGGGTCGACCCTGCACGCATCGAACGCCGGCGCCCGGGGCTGCGGTGGACCCGTGATCTGCTCGCCCGCACCGCACAGCGACCTGTGCATCGTGGATGCTTCGGCCTGCACGAGTGGGCGATGGTCTACCGCGATCGCGACGTCCGCCACCCGCAGCTGCGGCTGCGGCTCGGCAACAACGGCACCGACCGGGTCGTGGAGTCCCATCGGCTGGCGTGCACCCATGTCGACGCCTTCCGCTTCTTCACCCCCGACGCGGCTCCGCTCAACGACCGGCCGCTGGGCCGGCCCGACCAGCTCGGTACGGAGCAGCCGGGCTGCCTGCACGCCAATATGGACCTGTACAAGGCGGCCTACCGGCTGCTGCCGTTCGTCGAGTCGACCATCGTGCTGGACACCTTCGAGCTGGCTCTCGACATCCGCCGGGTCGACATGCGGGCCTCGCCCTATGACGTGCGCCCACTGGGCCTGGACCCGATCGCGATCGAGACCGCCGACGGCAAGGCCCAGTACCTGGCGCACCAGGAGCGGTTCGCCGAACGCGCCGCTCCCCTGCGCCAGCAGCTGATCGGCCTGCATGACGAAGTGCTTGCGTCCGGTCAGCACTACAAGACCAGCCTCGGGCACCAACTGCGAATACTTGACAGACGCCGCTAGTCGAACCTTGGCGTTCGCTTCTCCACCATGGCAAGGAGCGCCTCGCGATGGTCGTCTGTGTGATGTGCCAATGCTTGGAACGCAGCCGACAACTCAAGAATCTCACCGAGGCCCCGGTTCTTCGATTCCCTGAGCAGCCGCTTGGCCAGACGTGTCGCATGTGATGGGTTCGCAGCCACCCTCTCAGCGAGCCCAAGAGCCTCCTCGATCAGCGTCTCCGGCGACACGACTGCCGACACCAGCCCCCACTCAAGAGCCGTCTCAGCACTCACACTGTCGCCCGTCAACAGCATCTCTGCGGCGCGCGCCTGCCCGACAACAGCAGGCAGGAGCCACGCACCACCATCGCCCGGAACGAGTCCGAGCTTGACGAAGGACTCGGCGAATAGGGCGGTACTCGAGGCGACACGGAGGTCGCACATCAGCGCCAAGTCACACCCTGCACCGATGGCCGGCCCGTTGACGGCGGCGACGATCGGCACCTCGCAGTCGTAGATCGCTCGTGGTATCCGCTGGATGCCACGCAGATACCCTCGCCGCTGCTGATACGCAGTCCCGCCGAACATTCCGGCGCGCTCGACGATCTCCTTTACGTTCCCACCGGCGGAGAACACACTTCCCCGGCCGGTCAGGACGACGGCGCGCACATCGTCGCAGTCGTTGACCGCGTCGACAACCTCGACCAATCGTCCGATCATGTCCGCGTCAGAGATCGGATTGCGCAGGCCCGGGAGTTCAAGCGTCCAGAGTTCGACCGCACCGTGTCTTTCGACGCTGACCCGTTCGTCCGTCATCGCCCGAGCACATCGATCGGTGAGTCAGGCCCGAGCTCACTGATCATGATCTGGCCCGCAGCGATCAAATGTGTGTGCCAATAATCCCTGGCCGCATCAGGATCGCCTGCCTCGATGAGCGAGATGAGGTGACCGTGCGACGCATGGGCAGCATCGACCATGTCGTGGTCGCCCAGTTCGGCCTGCCGCCTGACGAGGTTGCGAGTTCCCGCGTCGAACACGAGCTCGACCATGTCGGAGAACACCGTGACAGCCCGGTTGCCGGCCAGACGCACGACCATCTGATGGAACGAGGTCATGGTTCTCGCCATGCGCTCAGGGCTGGCATTCCGCTCGGCCTGTTCGTCGAGCAGCGCCTTCAACTTAGCAGTGTGCGTCGGATCTTTCCGTTCGGTCAACACACCGACGGACGGAACCTGGATGGTCGCACGCAGTTCACAGAGCTCATCGAGGGTGACGCCCAGGCGTTGCAGCAACATCCCGGTATAGCGGGCCGCTGCGGCGCTGGACGGCTCTTGGACCCGCGCACCGCCGTTGACACCTCTCGTGATGGCAATCATGCCCTCGGACTCAAGTACACGGTAGGCCTCACGAAGGGTGGGCCGCGAGATACCGAGACGCTGGAGCATCTCCTTCTCGTTTGGCAGCAACTCGCCTTCGGAAAACTCTTCTCGGATGATCTGTTCCCGGAGCCGGTCGGCCACCAACTCAGCGGCTTTCGGCATCCGAATCGACCAGTCCGCGTCACTCGCGGTCGGGTTCATGGTCCACCTTTGACTCTCATTTCTCACTGACACATCAGATCATCCTGCAAGCATCCTCGCGTGAACCACTGTAGCGGACGAAATAGGAAGCTCTATTATACGTGATGGATATTACGCCCTATTTGATGATACGGTCACGGCGTGAAGGGATCGACCGCATTCGTGAGCGCTGAAGCCGCTGTCGAAGCCATAGGTGATGGAGCCACGATCGCCGTCGGGGGAACCGGGGGAACCGTCGAACCCGACGCCGTACTCGACTCGCTCGAGAGTCGCTACCTCACTACCGGTCACCCTCGCGAGCTCGACATCATCTCGCCCATGTGTCCGGGCGAGAGACCCGGCGAGGGCGGCCTTAATTGTGTCGCACACGACGGAATGTTGCGACGCATCGTCTCGGCGTCGTTCGTTCCCGGCCGACATCCGCGCCTGCTCAAGATGATCACAAGCGGCGAGTGTGAAGCCTACACAGCGAGCATGGGCGCGCTGGTCCAGCTCATGACAGCCGCCGGTTCGGACAAGCCAGGCGTCTTCACGCGTGCGGGCCTCGGGTCGTTTCTGGATCCCCGTCTCGGCGGCGGGAGCATGAACGCTCGGTCATCCCACCCGCCGTGTCGCGTGGTCGAGGTCGACGAACGGGAGTACATCTATTACCCGGCTCCGAAAGTCGACGTCGCGATCATCCGGGGCAGCATCGCCGACGAGGACGGCTATATCTCGTGCGAGGAAGAGTCCAACATTCTCGCGGTTGCCGATATTGCGATGGCAGCCCACGCGTCAGGGGGCATCGTCATCGCCCAGGTAGACCGCGTCGTCAAACGGGGCACGCTCGACCCACAGCTCGTGCGCATCCCTGCGGCGTTGATCGACGTGGTCGTCATCGCGCCGAGGAGCGAGGCACCTGTCAGCCCCGGCCTTGCACCATTGAGCGGGCGTGAACCATCCATGAGCGGCCGGGAGCGCGGCGTCGATGACAATGTGCAACTCGTCACTGCCACCGCCAGCCGCATGATCTTGCGGCGCGCCGCCTTGGAACTGCGCGAAGGGGACGTGCTCAACCTGGGCGCAGGTGTGCCAACCCACCTACCGCGGGTCCTGTACGAGGCCGGCGTGCTCAAGAGAGTCACGGTCACCAACGAGCACGGAGTCTTCGGCGGGCTGCTGGGCACGGCGTTCGGTGGGACATTCGTACCCTCGATCAACCCGCTCGCCATCATGGACTCCACCTTTCAGTTCAATTTCTACGACGGTGGCGGTCTCGACACCGCGTTCCTCGGAATGGGTGAGGTCGATCCCGTTGGCAACGTCAACGTGAGTCGGTTCGGTCCCGTGATCAACGGCTCAGGCGGTTTCACCAATATCACCGAGGGCGCGAGTCGGGTCGTCTTCTGCGGCACGCTGACGGCTGGCGGCCTCCAGGTCGAGCAAGACGGCGACCGACTGAAGATCACGCGTGAGGGCAAGCACCGCAAGTTCGTGCGGACGGTCGAACAGGTGACGTTCAACGGACCTCGTGCCATCGAGCGCGGGCAGCAGGTTCTCTACGTGACCGAACGGGCCGTCTTCGACCTGACACCTGATGGGCTCCGCCTCGCCGAGGTGGCACCCGGCATCGACGCCGAGCGCGATGTCATCGCGTCCATGGGATTCACACCGATCGTCGCCGCCCCTCCCCGTACCTTCCCGGCCACCGTCCTAGGTCGTGGAGCACTCGTCAAGGAGCCATCACCATGACCGCCCCACTCGCCGGAACCACCGTCGTCGACACCACGAACTTCCTGCCCGGCCCCTACTGCAGCGTCACCTTGGCCGACCTCGGCGCCCGGATCATCTCCGTCGAGCCACCGAGCGGCGACCCGATGCGCGACTACGACATGCGGATCTACCGGGCTGTGAACCACAACAAGGAGACTATTCGGCTGGACCTGAAGGATCCAGCCGATCTCGATCGCCTCTACGTGCTGGTCGCCGGCGCAGACGTCTTCCTCGAGGGCATGCGACCTGGCGTCGCTGCCAGGCTCGGCACCGACTACGAGTCGATGCGCGGCATCAAACCCGACCTTGTCTACTGCTCGATCTCGGGCTACGGGCAAGGTGGACATCTGGCCGATGCTCCCGGTCACGACATCAACTACCAGTCACTGTCGGGCACCTTGTCGATCCCAGGGCATCTGGGGCGGCCAGCGCAACGTGCGGGGCTGCCGATCGGTGACCTTGCGGCATCGATGTACTCGTGCATCGGGATCCTGGCCGCTCTTCGGCTGCGGGACCAGACGGGCGAAGGTAGTTTTCTCGATGTCGCGATCCGCGACGCCATGGCATCGTGGATGCCTTCGCGCGTCGGCGATGAATGGATACGCAGCGGGGCACCGGATGCTCACCTCGAGGTCAACAACGACATCTTCCACGGCAGCGACGGTGTGACATTCTCCGTCGGCGCCGTCGAGCAGCACTTCTGGACCCTGTTGCGGGACGTCGTGGCGCAGGAGCAGTCCGAGATCCTCGACCCGAGGTTCGACGACCGGGCGGGACGGCGCGAGCACGCTGCGGAGTTGCGGGCGATCTTCGAATCCGTATTCGACCAGCGGACGGGAAGCGAGTGGCTCAAGACCCTACGCGCCGCTGGTGTCCCTGTCTCGCCGATCTACCAGGCTTCGGACGTCGCCGCGGACCAGGCCCTGATCGACCGCGGGATTGTGGAACAGCAGGGAGAGGGACACTTCATGCGTCTCCCGATCGTCCGTGATGGGTCGTCTTGGAGTGTCCCGTTTCACCCCGTCGCGGAGTTGGACGTCTGAGGGGGTCACCCAGCGGCCGCCGCTCAAGCTGCGTCACCTCGCCGAGCCGACGGCGCTGCACCTTGCCCACACCTGGGTCGCGCGGCAGGCTATCGGTACGGACGAGCCACGCCGGCCGCATGAACGTGGGGAGATCCTCGAGCAATGCCGACACCGCCTCCGGCGATGGACTCCCGACGATATAGGCGACCAGGCCATCGCCCGAGTCGGTCGTCCAGACCGATGCCTCCTCCACACCGTCGAGAGCCGCGAAGGACGCGTCGAGATAGGCGAGCGGGACGTACTCTCCGCGCATTCGCACCGACTCGGCCAGGCGCTCGACGAAGATCAGGTCGCCATCTGCGTCACGGCCGCGGTCGCCGGTCGAGATCCAACCGTCGTCCGACGGCGGAGGGGACACCACTCCCGCTCGTAGATAGCCTGTGAGGAACAGTCCCGGCACGTGTTCGCGCAGCTGGATCTCGCCGTCGTCGGTGATCCGCCAGCCGACACCTCTACGTGGCTGCCCGGCAAGCGCCGTCATGCCCTCGGGTAGGTGCACCATCTCGCCGGCACGCCACAGGTGTGTGTGGGTTAGACCGCCGAACTCCGTAGATCCGTAGCCAGTCACACCGAGCGGCACCGCGAAGCGTTCGAGGAACGCCTGGTTGGCGAAGAACGCGATCCTGACGTCGTGAGCGGGTGCAGGAGTGCCAGCCTTCAGGAGGATCTCAACCGGCGGGCCATGAAGGATCAGCGCCGTGATGTTGCGGTCAACCACGGTCGGCCAGAATCCTGAGGCGGAGAACCGCGGAACGGTCACGAAGTCGGACAGGCCCGACAGTGCGCCCAATAGTCCATACCCCAGAGGGTTGATGTGGAACAGCGGCAAGGGCGCGAATACGCTGTCTAGCGGTGACATGCAGAACGTGTCGGCCACGTAGCGCCCAAGCTCAACCAGGTAGCGGTGGGACTGGGCGCACAGCTTGGGCAGGCCCGACGTCCCCGACGTGTACATGAGCGTCGCGGTGTCCAGTGGATCGCGCTCGACACCCGGCATGTGACGACTGCCCGACTCGACGGGGTCCCCATCGACAAGGAGCGTCCCGCCGACAGCACCGGTGAAGTCGATGTGCCGAAGCGACGAGCCGATCACCAGCCCTTCGGTGGCTAGCGCCGCATCGCCGAGGTCGTCGACTAGCAGGCCGACCAGGTCGTCCGGGTAGTCCGGATTCATCAGTACGACCTGCAACCCGGCGAGCTGGCTCGCCATCCAGAATACGATCCACGGCAGCGAATTCGTACCCTGCAGCACGATGGTGTCGCCGGGCCGCAGTCCGGCCTCGCTGAGTGCTCCCGCTACGTGTCCGGCAGCGCCCACCGCGCGAGCCATCGATATTTCGGCATCAGCAACGGAGAGCGTCAGGTCCGGGCGTTCCTCACCGACACGCACCAGCAGGGAGGCGACGTTCAACGCAGCCCCCCCACGTCGCCGGACCGCAGGACCTGTTTCGCGATGAAATTCCGGAGTACCTCACGCGACCCGCCAGCAGTTCTTAGCACCTTGATGTCGGCGAGCGTGCGCCAATACGGCTGATCGTGGTAAAGCCCGTGCCCTCCGACCAGGGCAAAGACCGACTTGCCGGTGAGTTCGGCCGCCTCAATGGCGGCCGACTTCGCCAACGACGTCTCCAGCGCGGGGTCTTGTCCTGCCGCGATGACATCAGCAGCGTGGTCGCGCATCAGCGTCGCCCCGAGAATTGCCTCGTAGCAGGCGGCAAGCTCCCACTGTATGCCTTGGAAATCCGTGACGACGGCGTCCCCGACCTCGCGTCCTTGGGCGTAGTCGACGGCCTCGACGAGTGCACGACGCGCCAGACCGATCAACTCGCTGGCGTTGCCGAGTCGGCTGATGTTGAAGGTACCGAGAAAGGTCTCGAGACCGCCGCCGGGTTCGCCAAGCACTGCGCTGCCCGGCACGCGGACATCTGTCATGTCGACATCGGCTGTCGGGATCAGACGCAGACCGATCGGGTCCGTGTGCCTCGTCTCGATGCCTGGCAGGTCCATGGGGACGAGGAACGCAGTCAGTCCCTCCTCTGCCACCGCGTAAAAGACCGTCACCTGGCACTCGGCGCCGAGATTGACATGTGTCTTGCTGCCGTTCAGGATCCAGTCGCCACCGTCGCGGACCGCCGTCGAGGTCACGGAACGGAGCGCGGACCCTACGTCGGGCTCCGATATCGATTCGCTGAAGACCAGCTCGCCGGACGCCATAGCCGGCAGAAGGTTCTTCTTTTGCTCGTCGGTACCCCAGTCGAGCAGCCACAGCTGTCCTTGCGCGGCGGTCTGCGGCGAGACCAGTCCGTGACGTCCGACCTCTTCGGACACCAGGCAATATTCGCGTACTCCCCCGCCGGTGCCACCGTGCTCTTCCGGGGTGAGGACACCGACCCAACCCCGGCGGCCCATCTCGCGGTAGGGACCAGCGGGAAATCGCCCTTCGCGCTCAGCGGCGTCGAGCGTCACCCGATGCTCGACGCCGAACGTAGCGAGCTCTCGGCGCGCGGTCTCGGACCATGCCTTGAAGGTTTCCGCATCACGCGTCATCATCTTGCTCCTTGTCGTCTGGCATCTGTCCCTGTCGCCATCGATTGGTCACGGCACGAACATCCTCCGGTTCGAGCGGAGCGGCATGGCGTACCCCCGTCTGCTGATGCGAGAACCGGGGCACGGTCGCCGGCATGCCGACGGTGCCCAGATCCCGATCGTCCACACGGACGATGGAGCCGCGCGCGAGCACGTGTTCGTCTCCGGCCAGGTCGGCCATCGAGTTGACCGGAGCGACCGGTACATCGTTCTTGATGCCTGCCTCCACGAGCTCCGCCCGGGTCGATCCGGAAGCCCAGGCCGCGAGCCCGCGTTCGATGAATTCTCGTTGTCGTAGACGACCGGCTGCCGATCCGAGATCGTCCTCGGTCCGGGCGACGCCTGCCATCGCGAGCATGCGCGCGGCCATGACGTCATGCGGTCCGCCGGTCATGGAGATCCACGAGCCGTCGCCGGCGCGGAACACCCCCACCCCTGCCTGGGTTGGCATCCGGTTGCCCACTCTCTCGGTCACGCGACCGAGTTGCGCATAATCCACGACCTGGTGCTCAAGGATCCGGACAATTGACTCGAACATCGCCACATCCACGTGTTGCTCGGTGGCTCCGAGCTCGTCGCGCGCTCGCATTCCGGCCACAGCGCCGAGGGCGGCGAATAGGCCCGCCACGTAGTCGGCCAGCGGGACCCCGGTGTGGATTGGCGGCCCGTCGGGCGAGCCGGTGGAGTAGGTCAGGCCGGCAAACGCCTCGACGGCACGCGCAAACGCCTTCCGCGACGAGGCCGGACCACTCTGGCCGAAGCCAGTCACACTCACCACAACAAGGCGCTCATGACGTTCCAGCAGGTCGTCCACCGCCAAGCCGAGACGTTTCAAGGAGCCGGGAAGAAGGTTCTCGATCAGGACATCGGCAGGGTCGAGGAGCTCGTTCAGCGCCGCGCGGCCAGGCTTCGACCGGAGGTCGAGCGATACGAGCGACTTGTTCCGGTTGGTCGCCTTCCACCACAGAGGCACGTCATCTTGTCGCGGTCCCGCGCCCCTGAGCAGGTCCCCAGACGGTATTTCCACCTTGACGACGTCGGCGCCGAGGTCGGCCAGGAGTGCCGCGGCGAAGGGCGCGGCGATCGACTGCCCGATCTCGACGACACGGACGCCGTGCAATGGTCCGCGGGCAGCCGCCGACTCTCGTGGGGACTCGTCAGTCATGCACCGGAACCTGTTCCCGTGAAGTCACAACGCCAGTCGGCGACCCAAGCCCCCTCGCCGTCGCGCGCCACAAGCACCGGGTTGACCTCCAAGGTCTCGATGCTTGAGGGCAGGGTGAGGAAGAGCTCGCCGAGCCCAACGACAACGGACTCGAGGCTGTCCACGTCCCGCGCCGGCTGTCCTCGCTGGGCCACGAGCTGGGGCCAGCATGTGAGCCCCTCCAAGCCACGGCGGAGCTCCTCGCGATCGATCGGCAGCATCACCGCGAACGCGTCGTTCCACGACTCGACCAGAACCCCGCCGGTGCCGACGAGCGCCACGGGGCCGAACGTCGGATCCTCGCGCATGGCGACGAAAACCTCGACGGATCCCGTCGGCGCCATCTTCTGGACGATGAGGGTCTCGGCCTCGACGAGATGCTGTCCGAGGTCTGCGAAAACAGTCCTGAGCGTGCGCTCGTCCTCGATTCCCAGCACGAGGCCGCCGAAGTCTGTCTTGTGCGTGCGGGTGGCAGACGACAGCTTGAGCGCAACCGGATATCCCATCTCTGCCGACGCTTTTGCCGCTTCGTCGGCGTCCGACACCGGCCGGGTCGGGACCGATGGCACGCCATGCCGGGTGAACGCGTCCTCATGAGTCTTGTCCCAGTGCGAGGACCAGTCGACCCCTGATGTCGAGGCAACACGGCGGGCCAGCGGCGCCACAACTGGGCGCGATCCGAGCAATGCACCCACGAGCCGTCGCCCGGCCTGCAGACTGCGGGTCGGGTCCTCGAACACCGGTACGCCTTCCTCCTGAAGGCGCGTACGTACGGCGGGATCGCCACCTCGCCAGGTCACCAAGAGTGGCTTGTCCGACACCTGTGACGCTTCGACGAAGGCGTCAGCGATCTCCTGCGGGTCCTTGCGATGAGCCCCGACGAAGACCTGCACCTGACCGTAGGTGTCATCGGCCACCAGCGCCTCCAGGAGGCGGCCGAATCCACGAGGGTCTTCGAGAGCCAGGACCGAGATGTCGAGAGGATTCTGCGCTGAGACGAATCCTGGTAGAACCTCGCCTGCCACCTCGGTGGAAAGGACACCGAGCGCCGGGAGCGTGAGGCCGATCTCGCTCGCGGTGTCGGCCATCAGCGCCCCTATGCCTCCGGAGTTCGACACGATGAGGGCTGTCGACGGGGAGGACCACTGCCGCCGGGAGGCCAGCACAGCACCCACGCCGATGAGCTCGTCGAGGTCGCTGACCTGGACCACCCCAAAGCGCCGGCAGACGGCATCGAACACTGCACCGTCCACGGCCATCGCGGCGGTGTGGGATTGAGCCGCAGCGGCCGATTCAGGGCCGCGGCCCGTCTTGAGCACCGCCAGTTGCTTGCCGTGACTCGCGCACGCCTGCGCGGCCTCGATGAAATGACGACCGTCCTTGATGCCCTCGATGATGAGCAAGATCGAGGACACCTCAGGTGTCGTCGCGAGATGCCCTGCTATCTGCGAGCCGGTGACGTCGATCTCGTTGCCTGTCGCGATGACGTGGCTCAGGCCGACAGCGTGTTCCTGAAGACCGCGGAAGAGCTGGCCGGTCATCATGCCGCTCTGGCCGATGACTGCCACCGAACCGGGGCGGATCTCGGCGTCGATCAGAGCGGCGGAGAAGTTCGACGAGGCGCCCGTATGGAAGGTTGCTACGCCTTGGCAGTTCGGGCCTAGCAGCAGAGTCCCGGACTCTCGCGCCGCCGAAGCGATCTCGTCCTGCAACGATCTGCCCTCGGTGCCGGTCTCGGCGAATCCGCTCGAGTAGATGACCACCGCGCCGGCGCCCAGCGCTCCGGCGCACCGAACGATGTCGAGCACCTCGGATGCCGGGAGCGCCACGACGACGACGTCAGGGGCGTCTGGCAGCGACTCCAGATCGGGATAGCAGCGAATCCCGTTGATGGTCTCCCTGCCGGGGTTGATCGGATAGATCGCACCTTTGAAGCCTTGCTGTGCCATGATCTGAAGGGGACGAGCGCCGAACTTGTTGGGATTCTCACTCGCACCGACGACCGCGATGCTGCGCGGATCGAGGAGCGCGCTCAGGTTTCCGGTGCTCATACTGATCCTTCTCTCATGGGCCAGACTGTCTCGACAATCACCGGATTGCCGTCGACCGTTCCGACGATGGTGGCCGCCTCGTCGTCGCACTGGACGTCCACGGTCACCAGCTCGCCGGTGTGGACGACGCTGCGAAACGCGATGTCGATCGTGGACCCGCGAAGGTCGGGGTCGATGACCCCTGTGGTGATAGCACTCGATAGGAGACGTTCGGCCAGCAAGGCACCCTGTACGACCAGGCCGCCGAACTGCTCACGCGCATAGCCGACGTCAAGGTGTGAGCGGCCGTCGGATCCGGAGGAGGCCGCGAAGTCGGCGACCTGCTGCGGCGTCGCCGACAGCGCTCCTAGCGTCACGCTGCCCATGTCAATCTCCGCGAGATATGCAAACAGGTGGTGTCTTCGGTGGTGACCTCGATGTCGAAGGAGACGAACCGGTGGCGGCGACCTGGGTGCTTGTCCACAACACGGGTGCGCACTCGAAAGGGCGTGCCGAGAGGCAGGCGGTCAAGGACACTGATCTTTTCGCCCGCGTGGAGGCCTCCGGGCGGCCAGGTCGCGGCCAGTGACTCCTTCAGGTACTTGATCAACGCGAGCATGAGTGGTGGCACCGTGTCGCCGTATAGATCGACGTCTTGCTGCCCGCAGGCCCTGAGGTAGCGGGCCACGTCGTCACGTTCCACAGGGTCGGCGAGGATCTCGTACTCTGTGCCGACCACGATGTCGTCATAGAGCAGCGTCGGGGGCGAGTCGGTGTCAGCCACGGGCTGCCGCCGCCATAGCCCGGGAGATGACGATGCGTTGCATCTCAGAGGTCCCGGACCCGATCGTGGCGACTCGGGCGTTGCGGGCGTGGCGCTCGAGCGGGAAGCCCGAGTCAAGGCCGTAACCACCGAGCACCTGTGTGGCATCGCGCGCAAGCACCTGGACGTTCTCTGAGGCGAAGAGCTTCGCCATCGCCGCGTCACGACGAATCTCCACCGAGTGCCAGTCGTTGAGCCTGGCCATCCGGTCGACCGTTTCGTAGAGCATCAGGCGCGCGGCTCGCGCTTGCATCGACATGTCGACGAGCTTGAAACCGATCGCCTGGTGCTTGATGAGCGGCTTGCCGAACGACTCACGCTCGGTGGAGTACCTGGTCGCCAACTCGACCATCGAGTCCATCGCACCCACCCACCGCGCCGCAGACGACAGCCGTTCGACACTGAGGTGATACTGACACGACTCCCAGCCCGTGCCAATCTCACCGACGATCGCGTCCACGGGCAGCCTGACGTCATCGAGCACGACTTCGTTCGTGCCGCAGATGCGGTACGAATTGATGGCCAGCCGATTGATCTGGATGCCGTCGAGGTCGTTGGGTACGAGGAAAATGCTCGCCCGGCGGGCGTCCTGGTCTTCGGTGAGAGCAGCCAGCAACATCGTGGTGCCCTCGACGTGTGCCAGAGTGGAGAAGATCTTGCGCCCGTTGAGCACCCACTCATCACCCTCGCGCCGGGCTATCGTGGAGATACTCGTGGCATCAGATCCTGCATCCGGTTCGGACAGCGAGAATGAGAGCCTACGATCCCCACGAGCGACCGCAGGAAGTACGGCCTCGCGCTGCTCCTCGGTGGCGAACTTGTCGATCGTCGCAGCGACGAACAACGGCAACGCATACGCCGAGGCGATGTCAGTTGAGATCCGGCCGAGCTCCTCGACCGCGATGATGTAGGAGGCGAGGCTCGGCCCCACACCACCGAAGCGTTCGGGGATGTGGAAGCCCAGCCAGCCGGCCTTCGCGAGTTCTTTCATCTCCTCCAACGGATACTCGCCGGCCTCGTCGAGCTGTTGGACACGCGCGTCGGGGAACAGCTCGCCGAGATGGCTGCGCAGCGTCATACGGATGTCGAGTTCATCGCTCGACGGGTTCATCATGCTCATCGGTTGCTTTCTCCCTCTTGCGGTTCGCAGTGGACCATGACCTTCTGTATTCCCTGCTGGACGAGCTCGTCGCGGTGGTTCTTGACCGTCATCTCAAAGGTCACGACACCCCGGGAGGCGCTGCTCGTGAGCTTCGTGTCAAGCACGCGGATCTCTCCGCGTAGCGTGTCACCGAACAGGATCGGGCCTACGAATCGCCACGAGGCCAGTTCCAGATTCGCGACCGCCGTCCCTTCGAGGAATCCCAGACGGGTGATGAGGCCACTCAGCACCATGCGCCCCAGCAGGCCTGCGGCGATGCGGGTGCCGAATTGGGTCTTTGAAGCGAACACCTCGTCGGTGTGCAGCGGGTTGTAGTCACCTGACAGCCCGCAGTAGATCGCGTTGTCGGCCTCGGTAACGGTACGACTCGGCGTGATGAAGACGTCGCCGATCTTGAACTGTTCGAACCACAGACCCGACCGCGAGCGATCGATGACACGTGACTCCGCCATGTCTATTCCTTCCTGTTCGATGCGATTGCAGCGTTGACGGCGTTGGCGTCACGCGGCCCCCGGTGGACGGGGATCTGATCGAGGTGCTTCGGTCCCGGATGAACCTCGAGCAGGTTCTTGGTGTACTCGTGTTGCGGTGCCGCGAATACTTCGTCGGTAGGTCCGATCTCCACGATCTGGCCGTCGTGCATCACAGCGACGCGGTCACAGAAATTGCGGACGACCGCAAGATCGTGGGCAATGAATACATACGTGAGGCCGAGTTCGTCGCGAAGGTCGGACAACAGGTTCAGGATCTGCGCTTGCACCGATACGTCGAGTGAGGAGATCGGTTCGTCGCATACCAGCACATCCGGGCGGAGCGCGAGGGCGCGGGCAATCGCGATGCGCTGACGCTGTCCGCCGGAGAACTCGCGGGGATAGCGGTTCCGGTCCTCCGCGGACAGCCCGACTGACTCCAGCAAACGAGTCACCGCGTTGTCGTCGAAGCCCTCGTTGCCCCAGAGGCCGTGCACCCGCATCGGTTCGGCGATCTGGCGGCCGATCTTCCACCGCGGATCGAGGGAGGCCGAGGGGTCCTGGAACACGACCTGCACAGACCTCCTGAAGGCCCGCAGCCGCGAACGCTTCGTCATGGTGACATCGCGGTCCTCGAACTGCACGGATCCGTCGGTCGGGTCGATCAGGCGCGCGAGGCACCTGGCGAGCGTGGACTTTCCGCTGCCCGATTCGCCCACGATGCCCAGGCATTCACCGTCGAAGACCTCGATCGTGACGTCGTCGACCGCAGCGAACTCGTCGCGGCGACCGAGCAGGCCCTTGGGACGGCCTGTCGGGTAGCGCTTCGTCATGTTGGTGGCCGCCAGCTTCACCTGCCGGTCTGAGGCGACGGCCGGACGTTCGAAGCCGATCTCGGGCTGAGGAATTGTGACGGCCTCCGCGTAATGACATGCCGCGTCGTGGCCAGTACCGGCAACGGGACGAAGTGGCGGCAGCACGTCGACGCAGGTCGAGGTATCGGCCAACCTGCATCTGGGGTGGAAGGCGCAACCTGTCGGCCGGTCCGACGGACGAGGTGGTGACCCGCCGATCGTCGAGAAGCGGTGGTGCTTGGGTCCGCCGATCGACGGTAGCGAGGCGAGCAGTCCGGCGGTGTACGGATGCCTCGGCGTCGTGAGAACCTGCTCTGTGGTGCCGGTCTCGACGATGCGGCCGGCGTACATCACCAGCACACGGTCAGCCAAGCCCTGCATGATCGACAAGTCGTGGGAGATCAGCAGCGCGGAAACGCCGTGCACCTTCGTCAAGTCACGCAACAGGTCGAGGATCTGCGCCTGGATCGTGACGTCCAATGCCGTGGTCGGCTCGTCGAGAATCAGTAGTTGCGGCTTCTTCACCAAGGCCATCGCGATCATCACCCGCTGCCGCATGCCGCCGGAGAACTCGTGCGGGAAACTGTGCTGACGTCGTTCGGGATCGGCTATTCCTACCTCGTGCAACGCCCGGACGACGCGGCGCTCCATCTCATCGGCGGCGAGGTCGCCCTCCGCTGCCCTCAGCGCAGCGCCGATCTGAGTGCTGACCCGTTGGACCGGGTTCAGCGACGAGAGTGGATCTTGGTAGACCATGCCGACACGCGCCGCCCGTAGCTTGCGCAGTTCGGGCGCCGGCAATCGAGTGACCTCTTGACCGGCGAGGTTGATCGATGAGCTCTCCTTGATCTGTGCCGCGGAATGCTCCACCAGGCGAGTCAGCGCATACGCCGTCACGCTCTTGCCAGATCCCGACTCTCCGACGAGTCCGACGCACTCGCCCGGTGCGATGTCGAAACTGATGGAGTCGACAACCGTGGTGATGCCGAACGACACCGTCAGGTCGCGGACCGAGAGCATGGATTCCGCGGCGCCCGTGGGCGTGCGAGGGGGCTGGGTCATGCGATGATCCTGAATTGGGGGATCGTGATGCCGTCGATCGTCTCGTCGAACGTGACTTCGACGCGGTCACCGACAGCGACATCGCCCGGCTCGGCCCCGAGAACGTTGGCGAACATGAACACGTGATCTTGCTCCTCGATCTCGACCATGGCGACGACGTGCGGCCCACGGCCACCGAAGCCGGGTAGTCGGCTGTTGTGGATGACGATGAAGCTGTGGATCACCCCCCGTCCTGATACCTCGCGCCATTCCAGTCCGGTTGAACGGTGACAGCGCCAGCAGCGTGACATCGGGGCGTGGATGAAATGCGAGCAATGTGCGCACCACTGGAGTGTGAGGACGCCGTGGCCGGCGGACTCCCAGTAAGGAGTAGTCGTCGGGTCCATCTCGGGCCTTGGTCTTGTCACGATGTCGTCCTGGACGCTCATCGCGATCACACCCTCGCCAGGATCATTGCGCTGCCGCGCGAGAAGCTGTAGCCGCTCACCAGGGCGACCTCGGCATCGGCAACTTGGCGTTCGCCGGCGTCTCCCCGCAGCTGCACGACGGCCTCGACGAGATTGTTGAGTCCATGGATGTACCCCTCCGACAGCAGACCGCCATGCGGGTTGACCGGCAATACTCCGTCGCGCGCGATGGCGCCCGAGGCCACGAACGGACCACCCTCCCCCTTCTTGCAGAAGCCAAAGTCCTCGAGTTGGCTCAGCACCGCATACGTGAAGGCGTCGTACAGGCACGCGACATCCACGTCATCGACCGTCAGCCCGGCGCGAGAGAACAGGTCGTCACGCAGCCACTGCGGAAACATCGCTGTGATGTCGGGATACTTCTCGTACGGAACGAGTGATTGCGGGCCCGCTGCGTACGCCCAGGCACGGATCTCGATCTCCGGACCGGCTCGTGTGCCCGGTGCAGAGATCACGATCGCGACCGCGCCGTCGGTCTCAAGGCAGCAATCCAGGAGATGAAGCGGCTCGGCGATCGGCCTGGCGTCCATGTAGTCGTCTAATGTCATGCCGCGGCCGTTCATCACGGCCAGCGGATTGAGTTGGGCGTTCTCCCGTTGCGTCACGGCGATGGCACCGAGCTGTTCTCGGGTGGTCCCGAAGCGGGCCATGTGGCGACGGCAAGCCATCGCCGCGACCTCGACGGGAGTCGCATAGCCGTACGGCGCCATGAATTGGCGGTACCCGCTCGCCGAACTCGTCCCGAAATTGCCCATGCGGATGCCCGAGGCGCCGTTCATGGCTCGGTACACAACGACGTGCCGAGCCCGATCCTCCTCGATGGCGCGGGCCGCGGCACCGATGCCGGCACACATCTCCGAGCCGCCACCCAGCAGCGACTGCGACCACGCGAGCACCCCGCACCCAAGGGTCGCCGCAACCTCGGGCGGGGAGACCGTGTCGTTGTCGTGATAGGTGACGACGCCGTCGACGTCCTCGACGGACAGACCCGCGTCGTCAATGGCAGCCAGGCACGCCTCGGCCGCCAGGTCAAGCACAGTCTTGCCCGAGCGACGAGAGAACTCCGTACGACCCACACCGGAGATGACCGGCCACGTCATGAGGCCACGTCTTCCAGCGCGATGTCGACAGGGTCGAGGTAACGCTGCAGCCAGCTACCTGTGATGTTGAGACTGAGCACCGCCAGCGCGAGTGCGCCGCCCGCGAATCCGGTCACCCACCACTGAGTGACCACGTAGTCACGCCCTTCGGCCATGATCGCGCCGAGCGAAATGGCAGGCGCTTTGACACCGAGGCCGACAAAGCTGAGCGATGCCTCTGCCAGCATCACACGGGCAAGCTCGATCGTGCCAACTGCTACCAGCGGACCGAGTGAGTTGGGCAGGAGGTGTGACCACATGATCCTCCGCGGACGGGCGCCGATGGCCTCGAGCGCCTGGATGAAGTCCGTCTGCCGCATCGACAGCACAATGCTGCGAATGACACGGGCGTACAGCATCCACGAGTTGAGTCCGAGCACCACCGACACGGTCAGTGCCCCGCCACCGATCGAGCCGATGACGACCATCGCCATCAGCAACGCCGGGAATGCCAGCTGTACGTCGGTGAGGCGCATCAGCAAAGCGTCGATCCGCCCGCCTAGATAACCGGCGGTCAGGCCGATCCCAATCCCGACCGATGCCCCGATGACGATCGCGATCAGACCGACGAGATACGACGTCTGCAATCCTGCGAGAATGCGGAAGAACATCGACCGTCCGAGGCGATCCGTACCGAGGAGGCCCCCGTTACCACCCTGCCACGAGGGTCCTTCGAGGACTCGATCGTAGTCTGCGGCATTGAGATCATCGCTGCTCAGCAGCAGGCTCGCTCCCACGCTGCTGACGACGAAGAGCACCGTGAGGAATACGGCGACGAACGTGATCTTGCTTGAACTGAGCGCATGAACGAATTGCCTCATCGTGCCTCGCCCACCAAGGCTCGGGTCCGCGGATCGAGCGCGAAGTAAAGGAGATCGGCCACCAGATTCAGCCCGCCAGTGATCACGGCGGCCACGAAGACGATCGCCTGCACGAGAAAAATGTCGCCGCGCTCGAGGCCACCGACGGCCAGCTGGCCGATTCCCGGCCAAGCGAAAACAACCTCGATCACGACTGCTGTGCCGACGAAGACACGTCCCAGGTCGTACATGAAGACCGTGATGACCGGTGAGGCGGCGTTGCGCAGCTTGTGTCGCAGCGAGATGCTCAACTCAGTCAGACCGTTGGCGCGAGCAGTGACGACGTATTGCTTGGTCGCCTCCTGCAACATCGCCGAACGCATGACCTGCACCGTGTGGGCGAAGGGTCTGATGCCGAGCGCGACCACAGGTAGCACGAGTGACTGCGGACTGTCGAACCCGCTCGTGGGTAGCCAACCGAGCCTGGCCGCGAAGACCACTACCAACAGCAACCCGAGCCAGAACTCGGCGATCGATATCGACGCGTATGTGGTGACCTGCACCATTGAGTCGAGTTTCGACCCCGGATTGAGTGCGACCGTGATCCCGACGATCGCACCGAGGAGGCCGCCGACCAACGACGCCGTCAGGGCCAGCAGCGCGGTCGCCGGCACTCGATCGAGGACGGCGCCAAGGGCCGGTTCCCCAAGCCAGAGCGAGTCACCGAAGTCGCCGGTGATCGCACCCTTCATGAAGTGCCCCAACTGCTCAAGGAGTGGCCGGTCAAGCCCGAGACTTGCCCTGGTCTGGTCAACAACGTCAGGAGGCGTGCCGACGGGGAGCATGGAACGCACAGGATCCGATACGACGTAGACGGCCACGAACACGACCGCCCCCGCCGCGAACACCACGAATACGAACTGGATCAGGCGGGACATGACGTATCGAGCCATAGGCGTATCACCTCCGCAGTCATATCGGCGTCCCTTGCTCTCCGTAGGCCGTGAGCTACTTCGAGCCGAACTTCACCGTGGCGAGCAGGATTCGCGGATCCTGACGCTTGTCCCATGAGATGTCCTCTTGCGCGCCCCACGCAATGTTCGGCACATACAGAGGCACGAAGGCGGCGGACTCAGTGATGCGCTTGTTCAAGGCGAACAGTTCCTGCTCTCGCTGGGAACTATCGGTGGTCGACCCGGACTTGACGATCATGCTCTGGACGTCGGCGAACTCGTCGGCGGGGAACCGGGACAGATCCGACGATGCCGTCACGACCGCTGACAGTGACTGCGCCAGGTCGCGCTGATCGGCGTTGATCCCCACGAAGAGCGCCTCCACCCCGTCCTTCTCGAACGCGGCATCAAGCCACGCCTGGTACTCCAGCACCTCGAGCTTGGCGTCGAGTCCGATGGCCCTGAGCTCGTTGACGATCGCCTCGCAGACGTCTGTGCCCTTCGAGTAGCGACCCTGCGGCACGGCAAGGCGCAGTTGCTTCCCGGTCGCGCCGGCCTCCTTGATCAACGCCTTGGCGCGGTCGACGTCTACTGTCGGGGCGGAGAGCGAATCGTCGTGCCCGAAGACGCCTTGAGCGGCGATCTGTCCGTCGGCAGAGGCGGATGCATCGTCGGTCACCAGCGACGTGCGGAGCTGCTCGACGTCTATGGCCAGGTTGATCGCCTGCCGAACGCGCAGGTCAGCGGTTACCCCGTGACGACCGTCCAATCGCAGCAGAACCGTCTCCAGACCCGGGGTCGTCTCGTACTTCGGCACCGACTTCGACTGAGCGGCCGGGATGTCGTAAGCGAGGTCGACCTCCCCCGCCTGGAGTGCTGCCACACGTGATCCGGCTTCCGGCCGGGACAGGAGCGTCACCTTCGACGCTTCCGGCTTGTCACCCCAGTAGCTGGGATTGCGCTCCAAGACGACGCTGTCCGTCGTCTTCTTGACCAGTGCGAACGGTCCGGTGCCCACCGGCTTGCTCGCGAATGCCGTAGCGTCGGCTGCTGCCTTCGGCGGAACGATCATCAGGAAGGTCAGATTGCGCAACAACGTGGGCGCCGGTGCCGAAGTCATGATGTCGACGGTGTGATCATCGATGATCTTCACCGGATCCTCCGCCAGGGCGGCGTAGTAGTGCGCGAAGTTTCCAGGCCCCTGCTGAGTCAACATGCGCTTGACGCTGTACTCCACGGCAGCGGCATCGAACACCTCGCCGTTCTGGAACTTCACGCCTTCGCGCAGGCTGAATCGCAACGTCGTCGGGTTCACCTGCTCCCATTTCGTGGCTAGGACCGGCAGCACCTCATCGGAGTCACCGGACATCGCGACCAGGCCCTCCGCCACGTTGCCGAAACTGACCAGTGCATTGACTTCGTCGTTGCTCCCTTGCGGATCGAGCGCTGGGATCGTCTGACTGATCGCGATCGAGATGTCTGACCCTTCCCGCTCGGCCCCACCCGATGAACCTCCCTGACATGCGGACAGCACGCTGAAAATCAGCAATACGGCCGCCAGCCGTCCAATCGTTTTCATCGTTGCTCCATTCGGATTGGGCCGGGGTCCGGCCGTGACCCGCTCAACATAGACATCCGGTCAATACAGTGTCAAGTGATATAACCGGTAAATAGTTATCGGTATTGATCCATTGAGTCACATCGACCCGGAAGCGAGAAATCCATGACCAGTACGGGTGCGCTAGTTCGTCTACTGGCGCCGCTGGACACCGAGCGTCTGGAGTCCCTATATCCCGACGTCGACTTCGCCACTTTGTCGCGGGACGACGCCCCGGTCACTTTCCTACGCGGCGCGACCGTCGTGGTCGCGGACTGGCGTAAGCGCATTCGCATCGACGACGAGTTGGCCGATGCGCTCGCGAGTACATGCCGGCTCGTGCAGGTGATGGGTGCCGGACTAGATGCCGTCGACGTCGTGGCATGTGCCGAGCGCGGGATCCGCGTGGCTGCCTGCGGTGGACTCAACGCCGTCTCGGTCGCCGAGTGGTGCATCTGGGCGACGATCGACACCCTGCGATCGGCCACTCGCAGCGACCGCGAGCTCCGAGCAGGTGAATGGAGTCAGTTCACCCGTCCACGCCACGAGCTGATCGACAAGAAGGTCGGCATGGTCGGGATGGGGGCGATCGGGCAAGAGACGGCCCGGCGCCTGAGTGCGTTCGGCACGACAACCAGCTACTGGTCGCGAACCCGCCGAAGCGCGAACCTCGAGTCCCAGCTCGGCCTTCAATATCGGGAGTTGGACCACCTGATCCGAGAATCGGACGTGCTCATCCTCGCGATCGACCTGACACCGGACACCCGACAGTTGATCTCACGCGAAAGGATTCGCGTCATGAAGGCCGGCAGCATACTTGTCAACGCCACGAGGGGTGCAGTGCTCGACCAGCGCGCGCTGGTCGAGGCCTTGCATGACGGGCATTTGGCTGGAGCTGCCCTCGACACGTTCGAAACCGAGCCCCTTGCTCCGGATCACCCGCTGACCACTCTGGAATCTGCCGTGCTGACACCACACATCGCCGGGCCAACTGTTGAATCGGTACAGCGAATACTCAACAGGGTTCATCACAACATCGCAGCGGCCCTCGACGGAACCCTGATCGAAGGTGAAGTTCGACCGCACTAACGGGTTCCGTACGCCAGCCACTATGGGTGGCGCCCAAGTGCGTTGACAATGTTTAGCCTGCGGGCCACCATGGTCGACCAGTGAGCGGGAAGCCGTTCGCGCTCGCTCTCGGCCACGGTGGCGGCATTCTCGTCGATCAGCTCGCTGGCTGGCGAGGCGACCGGCTCACGCAAGCCTCGATCAGCGTGACTTCGTCAGGCGTCGCGGGTGACGTGGGTGCAGAGACAGAGCTTGTTGCCCTCGGGATCGGCCAGGATCCAGAAGCGTGGGGCCTGGTCGTCGCTGACCAGCGTGCCACCGGCCGCGACGGCCGCCTGGATGCGTGACTCGACCTCCTCGGGCGGGATGCGCACATCGAGGTGGAAGCGCTGACGTGGCTCCGCGTGCGGATCGGTCTGCTGGAACCACATCGTCGGCAGGACACCGTGGGGATCGACCAGATCCTCCTCACCGACCTGCTTGAGGCTCAGCGCGGCGGCCCAGAAGCGTTGGGCGGCGGGGATGTCGGCGGCGTCGAGAGCCACTTCGAGCCGCTGTACCGACGCCGGCTCGGCCGGAATGCCCAGATCGGCGGCGATCCGGCTGATCTGACGCGCCAGGTCCACGTCACGCTGGGTCTTGCCACCCACGTCGTGGCTGGTCAGCAGCACGTGGACCGTCGGGTAGGTCAGCGTGACGTCCGGGTGATGGTTCGCGGGCTCGGCGGCCTCGCCGATCGCGTTGACGAATCGCAGACCGGTGGCGAAGTCGCCGGTTCTGAATCGGGCCTCGATCGCGCCGTACATCGCGCGCCAGTCGTCCAGTCCGGACGCCGCGATCTGATCACCGCTCAGCAACTCATCAGTCATACCTCCACCGTGCCACCCGGCACCGACGAGTTCTAGGGTGAACGGGTGAGCGATCTGCACGTCGTGACCGGTGACCAGTTGACGACGGCCGAGTTGTACGGCATCTGGAAGATCCGCGATGTCGTGTTCGCGGTCGAGCAGCGCGTCGACGACGTCGACGTCGACGGGCTGGACCTCCTGCCGACCACGACACATCTCTGGTTCGGCGACCAGCACGACCCGACCAGTTACGTGCGATTCCTGACCCACGAGGATCCGTGGCGCCTGGGCCGGGTGTGCACCCGCAAGGAACACCGGGCGCAGGGCCTGTCCGGGCGGCTGATCGAGGCCGCCCATGACCGCTGGGGGGACCATCCGATCAAGATCGGCGCCCAGGCCCACCTGGAGGCGTGGTACGCGCGGTACGGCTATATGACGTGCGGCGATCACTACGACGACGCCGGTATCGACCACGTCCCGATGCTCCGAGCCGCGTCAGCGTAGATCCCTGACGGTGTTCACGGCTTCGGTGAAGTCGCCGTTGGCCTCGGCGGCGTAGTCGTTGACCGCGTCGCTCGCGGTCTGGAACGACTCCCCGTAGCTGAATGTGTAGCTGCGATTGGCATCGATGCTGTCGGCCAGTGCCGTCGCTTTGTCGATGACCTCCTGCAGCGCGGCTCGCGTCAGCTCGGCGGCCTCCTCGGCACCATCCGGCACAGTGATCTGGGCGAACTCGTCACGAGCCGACACGAACGCTGGGATCAGCGATCCCCGCACCTGGCGGCTTGAGTCGAGCAGCACGCCGTCCACATAGTCGGTGGCCCGCAGCTTCAGCACCTTCTGTGCCGCCTTGACGAACCTCTGGTCGCCCTCGGCCTTCGTCAGCGCCTCGCCGAACGTCTCGTACGGCGTGAGCAGATCGTCCGCGACACGCTGCGCCTCGGCATACGTCGACGACTTCTTCGCCGCCGATCCGTCGATCACCGGCAGTGACGGCGGATCGGCGATCGCGGCGTCCAGCGCCGTACGCAACGCCGCCGGGTCGTCGGCGTCAGCGGACTTGAGCGACTTCGCGACACGAAGCCGGAACGTCGACACTTCGGTCAGATACTGCGAGCCGACGTCGTCGGCAGCCTCGATCCTCTCGTTCTCACGCTGGTCCTGGAGCACGACGAACCCGCCGAGCCCTAGGCCCACCAGGATCGTGACCAGGACCGGAACAACTAAGGCCCAACCTCGTGGCGGTCGGGAGTCAGACGGCACGGGGCCAGTATCTCAGGCCCCCGCCGGAGTCACCCCGTGACGGCGCAGTCCATACGTCAGCGCGTCGACCAGTGCCTGCCAGGACGCCTCGATGATGTTCGCGCCGACCCCCACCGTGACCCAGGAGTCCTTGCCGTCCGACGTCTCGATCAGCACGCGCGTGATGGCGTCGGTGCCATGGCCGGAGTCGAGGATGCGCACGCGGAAGTCGATCAGGTGGAACCGGGCGACGTCCGGGTAGACCCGCTCGATCGCCTGCCGCAGAGCGTGGTCGAGCGCGTTGACCGGCCCGTTGCCCTCGCCCACCACGACCAGGCGTTCGCCACCGGCCTGCAGCTTGACCGTTGCCTCGGAGGCCGCCGCGTCGAGGGGGACCCCGCTGCGGCCGGCCTCGGCCGTGACGCGCCACGACTCGATGTCGAAGAATCGGGGGCGCTGTCCCATCTCCTCGGCCAGCAACAGCTCGAACGACGCATCAGCGGCCTCGAACGTGTAGCCGGACTGCTCCAGCTCCTTGACCCGGTCGGTCAGCCGCGACAACCGCTCGGGGTCGTCGGCCAGGTCGAAGCCCAGCTCCCTGCCCTTGAGTTCGATCGTCGCGCGGCCGGCCATCTCCGACACCAGCAGGCGCATGTCGTTGCCCACCAGCGACGGGTCGATGTGCTGGTACAGATCGGGATCGACGCGGATCGCGCTGGCGTGCAGACCCGCCTTGTGCGCGAACGACGAGACGCCGGTGTACGGCTGGCGGGCCGATGGCGGATAGTTGGTGATCTCCGAAACCGCGTGCGCGGTGCGGGTCGCCTCGGCCAGACGGCCCTCCGGCAGCACGGGCCGGTCGAGCTTGAGTTCCAGGTTGGCGACGCACGTGATCAGGTCGGCGTTGCCCGTCCGCTCGCCGTAACCGTTGATGCAGCCCTGCACGTGGGTCGCGCCGGCCAGGACCGCCGCCATCGAGTTGGCGACCGCGCACCCGGTGTCGTTGTGGGCATGGATGCCCAGGCGCGCCCCCACGCGCATCGCGTCGTTGACGATGTCTGACACGAGGTGCGGCAGCATGCCGCCGTTGGTGTCGCACAGCACCGCGACCTCGGCACCGGCCTCGGCCGCCGTCCGGACCACCTCCAACGCGTAGTCACGATTGTCCAGGTAGCCGTTGAAGAAGTGCTCCAGGTCGACGAACACCCGTTGCCCCTCGGCGATCAGGTGGCCGACCGTGTCCCGCACCATCGCCAGGTTCTCCTCCAGGGTGGTGCGCAGCGCCAGTTCGACGTGCTTGTCGTGGCTCTTGGCCACCAGCGTCACGACCGAAGCGCCGAATTCACGCAGCGCACCCACCAAGTG
>Ga0164243_10002751_pt1 | contig 28760 bp, 22 predicted proteins | sample OricompcompostOP_FD_108781 | JGI IMG/M metagenome (GOLD analysis project Ga0164243, IMG submission 108781) | Organic Plus compost microbial communities from Emeryville, California, USA - Original compost - Organic plus compost (OP) | ecosystem: Engineered > Solid waste > Mixed feedstock >... | reverse complement strand
CAGCACCCGTGACCTGACCGCCACCGAGTGTGCCGGTTGCCCTCTCCTGCCGGCGGCCGCGGCACTCCGGCGCCGCCGGTCCCGCGTGCCGCCACCACATCGCCTGCCCGCGGCGGCAGAATGGCTCGCCGGACCCCCGCCCTGGGGACGGGACAGACGGAAGGCGAGCACGTGACGAACGCTGCGGGTGGACAAGCTGGGCGCGACGGAATGGCAGTGGCGACCGCCCGGAAGATCAGCCAGCGGATCGCGGACGAGTTGGGCGTACGCGACAACCAGGTGGCGGCGGCGATCGAGCTGCTCGACGGAGGCGCGACGGTGCCCTTCATCGCCCGGTACCGCAAGGAGGTGACCGGGTCGCTCGACGACGCTCAGCTGCGCACGCTCGAGGAGCGCCTGCGCTACCTGCGCGAGATGGAGGACCGCCGGGCGGCGATCTTCGAGTCGATCAACGCCCAGGGCAAGATGACCGACGAGCTCGCGGCGCAGATCATGGCGGCGGACTCCAAGGCACGGCTGGAGGACATCTACCTGCCGTACAAGCCGAAGCGGCGCACCAAGGCCCAGATCGCCCGGGAGGCGGGGCTGGAGCCGCTCGCCGACCGGTTGCTCGCCGACCCCACGCTGGAGCCGTTGCCGACCGCCGAGTCCTATGTGGACGCCGAGAAGGGCGTGCCGGACGCGGCCGCGGCGCTGGAGGGCGCGCGCGCCATCCTGGTCGAGCGGTTCGCCGAGGACGCGGACCTGATCGGCTCGCTGCGCGAGAAGATGTGGCAGCGGGGCCAGATCCTGTCGAGGGTGCGCCCGGGCAAGGAGGAGGAGGGCGCGAAGTTCTCCGACTACTTCGCCTTCGCCGAGTCCTACCAGACCCTGCCCTCGCACCGGATCCTCGCCATGTTCCGGGGCGAGAAGGAGGAAGTTCTCGATCTGTCGATGGAGCCGGACGAGGTCGCGATCGGCGAGGACGGCATCCCCGCCCCCGCGGTGACCGTCGGACCCACCGACTACGAGCGCGAGATCGCCGCTCGCTTCGGCATCGCGGACCAGGGTCGAGCCGCCGACAAGTGGCTCGGTGACACGGTGCGCTGGGCCTGGCGCACGCGCATCCTGTCGCATCTGGGCATCGACACACGGATGCGGCTCTTCCAGGCGGCCGAGGACGAGGCGGTACGGGTCTTCGCGGCCAACCTGCGCGACCTGCTGCTCGCCGCGCCGGCCGGCACCCGCCCCACCATGGGTCTGGACCCCGGATACCGTACGGGCGTCAAGGTCGCGGTCGTCGACGCCACCGGCAAGGTGGTCGCCACCGACACGATCTACCCGCACGTGCCGCACAACAAGTGGAACGAGTCGCTGGCCAAGCTGGCCACCCTGGTGAAGGCGCACAAGGTCGAGCTGATCGCGATCGGCAACGGCACGGCGTCGCGGGAGACCGACAAGCTCGCCGCGGAACTGGTTTCCCACGTGCCCGGCGTCACCAAGGTGGTCGTCTCCGAGGCGGGTGCGTCGGTCTACTCCGCGTCGGCCTACGCGTCGGCCGAGTTGCCCGGCCTGGACGTGTCGCTGCGCGGCGCCGTCTCCATCGCCCGCCGGCTGCAGGATCCGTTGGCGGAGTTGGTGAAGATCGACCCCAAGTCGATCGGCGTGGGCCAGTACCAGCACGACCTGGCCGAGGCGAAGCTCTCCCGCAGCCTCGACGCCGTGGTGGAGGACTGTGTCAACGCGGTCGGCGTCGACGTGAACACCGCCTCCGTGCCGCTGCTGACCCGGGTCTCCGGCATCGGTGAGGGACTGGCCGCCAACATCGTGGCGCACCGCGACGCCCACGGTCCCTTCCGGACCCGGGCCGCGCTGAAGTCCGTGCCCCGCCTCGGTCCCAAGGCGTTCGAGCAGTGCGCCGGCTTCCTGCGCATCCCGGGCGGCGACGACCCGCTCGACGCGTCGAGCGTCCATCCGGAGGCCTACCCCGTGGTCCGGCGCATCATCGAGGCCGCGGGCACGGACATCAAGTCGTTGATCGGCAACACCGCCGTGCTGCGCAAGCTCAAGCCAGCGTCCTTTGTGGACGACACGTTCGGCCTGCCCACGGTCACCGACATTCTCAAGGAGCTGGAGAAGCCGGGCCGCGACCCGCGGCCGACGTTCAAGACCGCGACCTTCGCCGAGGGCGTCGAGAAGATCAGCGACCTCACGCCGGGCATGGTGCTGGAAGGGGTCGTCACCAACGTCGCGGCGTTCGGTGCCTTCGTCGACGTGGGCGTGCACCAGGACGGGCTCGTGCACGTCTCGGCCATGTCGCACACGTTCGTCAAGGACCCGCGCGAGGTGGTCAAGCCCGGCGACGTGGTCAAGGTCAAGGTCCTCGACGTCGACGTGCCCCGCAAGCGGATCTCGTTGACGCTGCGACTCGACGACGAGATCACGCCGGCCGGTGGTGACCGTGGTCGCGTGGGTGGCCCCGGCGGCGGTGGCCGCCCCGGCCAGGGCGGTGGTCGACCGGGTCAGGGCGGTGGCCGGCCAGGTCAGGGCGGCCGAGGCGGTCGGGATGGTGGCCGCGGCGGCTCGGACGCTCCCGCCAACACGGCCCTGGCCGACGCCCTGCGCCGTGCCGGGTTGCGCTGAGCCCGATCACCCGTGTTCCCGACCAGCGTCGCCCGATGCTGGTCGGGAAACTGAATAGTCGATGAGGCACTCGACGCGGAACATGGACGGGTGACATTCACCCCCCAGCCGCTTCCGCGAGCCCGTGAGGGCGGCCGCCGCGCTCGGACCCGCGTCACCGCACGCGCCGACGAGCAGACGCTCACCCGGGTGCCGGGCATCGCCGAGGACGTCGTCGGCCCGGACAACGCGGGCAGCCCGGCGCCGGAGATGCGCCGGATGCTCGCCGCCAACACCGATGCCGGCAACCCCTTCAGCATCGTCGAATCCATGCTCATGGCTGGTTTCCTCGACGGGAGCAGGCCCTGCATGCGGTCCAAGCGGCTGGACCGGGTGCGCTCCGAGGCGACCCTCATGCCACCGGACGCGACCCCGGTACGGTCGGTGGTGGCCGAGGGCCGCAGCGCCCACCTCGCCGCGGGCGACGGGTGGATGTTGCGGGCGTTGCGCTGGTCGGCCGGCGGCGCCGAGGTCGTGGTGGTCGCGGACTCCGACGAACTGGCCACGAAGGTGCTGGAGGCGGCGACCGAGGGAGCCATCGACGAACTTCCCGCCGACGATCCCCGGGTGGAGATCGGCTTCTGGCACCTGACGCCCAATGGGGCACAGCGCCGGGAACTGCCCATCGCGGCGGAGCCGTGGGACCAGATCCGACGCAACTACTCCGCCACGGCGGCGGAGGCGTTCGACCACCTCGTCGCCATGGACGGCAGCGCCGTCGCCGGGCGCATCCTGCTCGTGCACGGCCCGCCCGGCACGGGCAAGACGACCGCCCTGCGGTCCCTGGCCAAGCAGTGGCGCGCCTGGTGCCAGCTCGACTTCGTGCTGGATCCGGAGCGGCTGTTCAGCGAGCCCGGGTACCTCATCGAGGTAATCATGGGTGACGATGATGACGACCTGCCGTGGCGGATGCTGCTGCTCGAGGACTGCGACGAGCTGATCCGTCCTGGCGCCAAGGCGTCGGCCGGCCAGGCGTTGTCGCGGCTGCTCAACCTGACCGACGGCCTGCTGGGCCAGGGCCGCCAGGTGCTCGTCGCCATCACGACGAACGAGGATCTGGCGCGCCTGCACCCGGCCGTCACCCGTCCCGGTCGGTGCCTGGCGCAGATCGAGGTCGGCCGGCTGCCCTACGAGCAGGCCGTGGCCTGGCTCGCCGAGAGCGAGTCCGAGGGCGCGGCGACCAACCGGGTGATTCCCGGGCACGGTGCCACGCTCGCCGAACTGATCGCCTTGCGGGACGGCACCCTGCCGGTGGGCACGCCGGAGCAGGAGCCACGCCCGGGGCTCTACCTGTAACGGCGCCCGAGCCCACGCACCCCTGCGTCACGCCACCGTCAGCCCTGGTACGCCCGACCGTACCGGGCTGACGGTCTCAGGGGGTCTGCGGCGGTGTGCCGGTGACGGTGTCGCAGGGGCAGTCCCGGTCCATGAAGCGCTCGACCGCGTTGACGTAGTTCCAATTGGGGATGTCGAGCGTGTCGTCCGACGGATCGCTCGGGGTGCCGTGCAGGTTCTCCACCGCACCACGCCCCACGTTGTAGGCGGCGATCACCGGGTCGCGCAGCTCCAGCTCCATGCCACCCGGCCCGATCGGAGCCTTGGCGTAGAGATCGAACGGGTTGTCGGGGTTGTACTGAGCGAAGTAGTAGAGCCCGAAGTACATGATGAGCCACTGCAGATAGTTGGCGCCCAGTTCGGTGTTCTCCCGCAGGGACAACGGGATCGAGTAGTGCGTCCCAAACCGCAGGTTGACGGCGTCGACCGTCGCGGGCATGACCTGCATGACGCCCAGACCCCCGTCACAGGCCTTGATCGCCGACTGCCAGCCGCTCTCCTGCCAGGCGATGGCATTCACGAGTTTCTTGGTCGTCGAGACGTCGGAACCGTCACCGGTGTAGCCCTCCGGCTTCTGCACGCCCACCCAGTAGTGCTTGGCCGCGGCGGCGGCCAGGGCGGCACGCACCTCGTCATAGGAGACGTTGGTTCCCTCGTAGGACGGCAGGCAACTCGACGGCGCCGGCGGTGGCACGGCCGGCGGCTTCTCCTTGGGAGGCGGTGTCGTCGTCGGCTTGGGCTTCGCGGACTTCGTGGTCGACGGCGGACGCGACGGGCTCGGTGACGCCGTGACCGTGGTCGGCTCCGACGTGGGCGAGGGCGTGCCGGTGGCGGTGGGCGTGCCGGTCGCGACGATGCCGTCGGTCGGACCGGGATCGAGGGTCTGCGGGGAACCCTGAGGTCGCAGCGCGACGAAACCGACGAGCACCAGCGCGAGCACACCGAGCGCCGAGAGCCCGGCCGCCCACCCGTTCCGGTGCCGCCACCAGGGCCGCCGCGGCGACCTGGGATCGATGATGGTCAACTTTTCGGTGGACTCGTCTCCCCACATCTGCATCTGTCGCCCCTCCCGTGGTCGGCGTGCCCTCGACCGTACAACGGGACCCCGACAAAGGCGGGGCAGGCTCAGCCGCGCGGCGAGCCGGCCAGGCGCTCCTGCGCGTCGTGATCGGCCGCGCGCAGCCGGTCGCGGGTGCGCCAGGCGACCGCGAAGACCAGCACCCACAGGGCGCCGAGCAGGATCGATGCCACCACCTCGCTGGGCCAGTTCCACCCGAGGTAGAGCCGGGCCGAGGCCACGACCAGCACCACCCCGACCGCCGTGACCCAGCTCGCGACCCGCACGCCCCACCGGGGACTGCTGCGGCTGAGCAGCCAGGCGACCAGCCCCACGCTGGCGGTCACGACCGTGAGCTGGTTCGCGAAGACGTCCTGCCCGCCGGGCGTGTCGGGTGCGTCGTGCCGTTCCGGGCGAATGAACTCGGTGGCCGCGGCGAGGATGAGCAGCGGCAGGAAGGCGCCGACCGTACCGAGGACACCCAGCAGATCGGCGCGCCAGCGGGCCGGCCGCCGATTCAGCACCAGCCCCACGATGCCCGCCGCGACGACCAGGAACGACCCGCGCAGCACGGCCAGCGTCACGGCGGCGGCGTGCACGGTGCCGGGCGAGCGCTGGGCGGCGAACCAGTCGGCCACGAGCGGGTCGACCAGCGGAATGCCGCTCGACGAGACGACCAGGTTGATCAGCATGGTCAGCAGCACGCCGGCGCCGAGCAGCAGGACCACCCCGAGCACGATGCTGACCGCCACCGCGCCGCCCACGCCGACCCGCGCCGTCAACGCCCGGAAGGCCCAGTCGTACGCCTCGTCCAGCACGCGCAGCGGACCCCACCGGCGCAGGCGGTCGCCGAACGCGGTGACCGGATCCGGATGCTTGCCGAGGTAGCGGCCGAACGCGACCAGGCCGATGATCACGAGCACCAGCAGCAGGGAAGCCCCGGTCGCCCGGCCGAGCAGCTCGGCGGCGAACTGGTAGGAGTCGCCGGCCAGGTAGCCGACGGCGACCGACGCGATCACCTGGGTGCTCACACCCAGCACGTCCCACGGCAGGAACCGCCGGTACGGCATCTCCGCCATGGCGCACAGCCGGGGCATGAGGGTCCGGACGAAGGCGACGTACCGGCCGAGGAAGACGGCCCGGCCCCGGTGGTGGTTGAGCAGCGACTCCGCCCGTTCCCAGCGCGCGGGGCCGACCCACACCCCCAGCCGCGAGCCCTGCAAGACCGGACCCAGCCGGCGGCCCTCCCGGAATCCCAGCGCGTCACCGGCCAGCCCGGCGGCGATGAGGAGACTCGCGGCCACCACCGGGTTGATCGTCCCCAGCGAGGCCAGGAACCCCACGAAGATCAGCGTCACCTCGCCCGGCAGCACCAGCCCGATGAGCAGGCCGGTCTCGGCGAAGATCAGGGCCGCGGCGACGAGGTAGACGACCGCGGGCGGCACCTGTCCGAGCCACGACACGATCTCCAGCACGGTTCCTCCCGTGTCCCTTCGCGGAGTCTGTGCAGCGAATCATCACGTTACGGTCGCCGGCCCGAGCATCGCGGCGAGCGGCCAGCCGCCCAGTAGCGCTCGGGGTGCGGATCGCGACGCTCGCGGCGGCCAACTGCCGCTCTCAGCATCCCAGGTCGGGGTCACGGCCCGGCGGCCGCCGCCGGTCGGGACAATGGTGTCGTGTCAGACACCACGATCCCTCGCCGCGGCGACCGGCTGCGCACAGACCTGCGCAACGTCGCGATCATCGCCCACGTCGACCACGGCAAGACCACCCTGGTCGACGCCCTGCTGCGGCAAGCCGACATGGTCCACACCAAGGCCGAGCTCACCGACCGAGCCCTCGACTCCATGGACCTGGAACGGGAGAAGGGCATCACCATCCTGGCCAAGAACACCGCCGTGCGCTACCAGCCCACGGACGGGGACGCGGTCACCATCAACATCATCGACACTCCCGGCCACGCCGACTTCGGCGGCGAGGTGGAGCGTGGGCTGACCATGGTCGACGGCGTCCTGCTGCTCGTCGACGCCAGCGAGGGCCCGCTGCCCCAGACGCGGTCCGTGCTGCGCAAGGCGCTGCGCGCCCGGCTGCCCATCGTCCTGGTGATCAACAAGGTCGACCGGCCGGACGCGCGGATCAAGGAGGTCGTGGACGAGACCTACGAACTCTTCCTCGACCTGGACGCCGACGAGAGCCAGATCGACTTCCCGATCATCTACGCCTGCGCCCGCGACGGCGTGGCCTCGCTGACCCAGCCCGCCGACGGCACCGTGCCGACCGACTCGAACTCGTTGGAGCCGTTGTTCCAGACCATTCTGGACACCATTCCGGCACCGGCCTATGTGGACGGTGCTCCGCTGCAGGCACACGTGACGAACCTGGACGCCTCGCCCTTCCTGGGTCGGCTCGCGCTGTGCCGGGTGCACCAGGGCAGCGTCCGCAAGGGCCAGACCGTGGCCTGGTGCCGGGCCGACGGCTCGATCGAGAAGGTCCGCGTCTCGGAACTGCTGATGACCGAGGGCCTGGAGCGCAAGACCGCCGAGCAGGCCGGCCCGGGCGACATCATCGCCATCGCCGGCATCGCCGACATCATGATCGGCGACACGTTGACCGACGTCGACAACCCGCAGCCGCTGCCGCGGATCACCGTGGACGAGCCGGCGATCTCCATGACGCTGGGCACCAACACCTCGCCGCTGGTGGGTCGGGTCAAGGGCTCGAAGGTGACCGCCCGCATGGTCAAGGACCGCCTCGACCGGGAGCTGATCGGCAACGTGTCGCTGCGCGTGCTGCCGACCGAGCGGCCCGACGCCTGGGAGGTGCAGGGCCGCGGCGAGCTGGCGCTGGCCGTGCTGGTCGAGCAGATGCGCCGCGAGGGGTACGAGCTGACCGTCGGCAAGCCGCAGGTGGTGACCAGGCAGATCGACGGGCGCACCTGTGAGCCGGTCGAGCGGCTCACCATCGACGCGCCCGAGGAGTACCTGGGCACGATCACCCAGCTGCTGGCCACCCGCAAGGGTCGGATGGAGCAGCTCACCAACCACGGCACCGGCTGGATCCGGATGGAGTGGCTGGTGCCGGCGCGGGGACTCATCGGCTTCCGGACGGAGTTCCTCACCGACACGCGCGGTACGGGCATCCTGCACCACGTCTTCGAGTCGTACGAGCCGTGGTTCGGCGAACTGCGCACCCGCGCCACCGGCTCCCTCGTCGCGGACCGGGCCGGCGTCGCCACCGCCTTCGCCATGATGAACCTGCAGGAGCGCGGCACCCTGTTCATCGAACCGCAGACCGAGGTCTACGAGGGCATGATCGTCGGCGAGAACTCCCGTCAGGACGACATGGACGTCAACATCACCAAGGAGAAGAAGCTCACCAACATGCGCTCGTCGACGGCGGAGGAGACGGAGAAGCTCATCCCGCCGCGCAAGCTCTCGCTGGAGCAGGCTCTGGAGTTCTGCCGCGAGGACGAGTGCGTCGAGGTCACCCCCACCGCCGTACGGCTGCGCAAGGTCATCCTCGACCAGACCATCCGGGGTCGGGAGGCGGCTCGCCGCAAGCACGCCGCGCACTGACCCCGACCGTGCCCCGGCGGTCCGCGCCGCCCCTCTGAGCGTGCGCGCGGCCAGCCGGCGACCAGCGCGAACACCGATCCGCCGTTCACACTCGACCCGCCGCCGCGCGAGTGTGAACGGCGGGTCGGCGATTCGCCCGCGTGTCGCTCACACTCACGGGGCGGGGGTCAGGCCTTCCAGATGCACACGGCGCCGTTGCCGTGACCGGAGGCCAGGGTCTTGCCGTCGGGTGAGTACGCCAGGTCGTAGATGCCGGCGGCGCGGGCGGAGACGCACATGACCGACGCGCCGTTGGTGGCGTCCCAGAGTCGGATGGTCCCGTCCGTACTGCCGGTGGCGAGCCGGTAGCCGCTGGGCGAGAAGGCCACCGCCCGCACGTCACTGGCGTGTCCGAAGATCACCTGGAGTTCGTCGCCGGTCTTCGCGTCCCAGATGCGTGCCGTGCGGTCCTCGCCACCCGTGGCGACATAGCGGCCGTCCCAGGACACTGTCACGTCGTGCACCTTGCCGCGGTGCCCCCGCAAGGTACCGATGTATCTCCCCGTATCGATTTTCCAGATCGCGGCACCGATCGCGGCGCCGGTCTCGGTCGGGGCGATGACCCACGCTCCGTCAGGAGAGAAGACCAGCGGCGAGGCTGGTTTGACGCGGCCTCCCAGCGCACGCAGGAACTCGCCCGTGGTCAGATCCCACACCTGCTCGGTGGTGTCCGCGCTGCCCGTGACCAGGTGCTTGCCGTCCCGGGAGATCGCGATCGACGTGATCGCCTTCTTGTGCGTGCCGATCGTGGTGATCAGTTCACCGGACTCGGTGTCCCACAGATGCACGGCGTTTCCCGGTCCGCCGGTGGCGACGCGGTCGCCCTGCGCGGTGAACGCGACCGGCCAGGTGGCGCCCGGAATCTCGCGGCGCAGCTGCCCCGTGCCGGGATGCCAGATCCGGACGACCTTCTCCGGCCCGGCGCTGCCGAGCAGCGAGGAGTTGAACACGGGATAGGCAACCGAGCGGACATGCCCGTGGTGCACCTTCATCTCGTGCAGGAGATCGCCTTCGCCGACGAGAATCCGCAGTCGTTCGACGAACTTGTCGCTCGGCATGCTCCGGTCCAGCACGCGTTCGCAGTGCACGCGCTTGACGCCGAACATCGGTTCGCCTTCGAGAAGCAGGGGCAGGATCTCGCGATGCTGGCGTTTCGCCTCGTCGAGTTCCTCGACCACCCATTCCGACTCGCGGGCCGCGGGTGTGATAACCACGATAAATGCCGCGCACTGCGCGATCTTCTGCTCGATGGCCTCGTCGAATCGCCGGCCGGGCACGAGTTCCTCGTCATACCAGACCTCGATCCCCTTGCCCCGCAAGAAGGTGACGAGCTGCCCGACGTAGTCCAGGTCCTTCCGGGCAAAGCTGATAAACGCGAATCCCGCCACTTATCGCCTCCCATTGACGCCTCAAACTAACGCGACGCGCGGGAAGTAGTCGAGCCGTGGCGGCCGGAATGGCGATGACCGCCCACGACGATGGGCGGCCCCCGCAGCGGTCACGCTTGAAGCGGCGATCACGCTTCAGTGACGGTCACACCTCAGTGGCGGTCACGCTTCACCGGCGCCGACAGGTTCCCGAGGCGGGCTCACACGTTCCAGAGGCGCAGGGCACCGTCGCCGTGACCCGAGGCCAGGATCTGGCCGTCGGGTGAGTAGGCGAGGTCGTAGATCCCGCCGGCACGGCTGGTGATGCGCCTGATCGGGGCGCCGGTCGCCGCGTCCCACAGCCGGATGGTCTCGTCGGTGCTTCCGGTGGCGAGCCGGTAGCCGCTGGGCGAGAAGGCGACCGACCGTACGGGCTTGGTGTGCCCCGACAGCACCTGCAGCTCGTCGCCGGTGCGCGCATCCCAGACGCGGGCGGTGCCGTCCGCGCCGGCGGTCGCCACGTACCGGCCGTCCCACGAGATGGTCACGTCGTGCACCTCCCCCTGGTGCCCGCCGAGCGTGCCGATCAGGGCGCCGCTGGGAACCTGCCACAGCGCGGCGCCACGCTGGAACCTCGGCTCGGTCGGCGCGACAAGCCAGGTGCCGTCCTCGGCGAGGACGAGCGGAGACGCGGGCGCGACCCGACCACGCAGGGTCTGCAACAACTCTCCGGTGGCGACATCCCAGATCCGCTCGGACCGGTCGTGGCCGCCGGCCCCGGTGACGAGGTACCGGCCGTCCTGGGCCAGGGCGATCGACAGGAGCGGGGCACCGTGTTCGCCGACCTGCTTGATCAGCTCACCCGTGCGGGTGTCCCACAGCGAGACCGCGTAATCCGCGCCCGCGGTGGCGATCTGGTCGCCGTACCGGGTGAACGACACGGGTCCCTTGGCCTCGGGCAACTCCAGCTTCAGTTCGCCGGTTCGCGGATCCCAGATCCGTACGCCCTTGTGGGTGTCCGCGCTGGCGACGAGCGAGGGCTCGCGAGCCGGGAACGCCACCGACACGACGTGGCCCTCGTGCGCCTTCAGTTCGTGGCGCAACCCGTCGCCGTCGCCCAACAGACCGCGCAGGTCCGCGACGAACCGGGCGGTGGGCATCTCGCCGCCGGTGAGCAGCTCGACCGGGCGGCGACCGATCCCGAAGAGCCGGTCGCCCGACAGCAGGATCGGCAGGACCTCCTTGTGCAGGTCCAGCGCGAGGTCGAGTTCGTCCAGGACGGCGGCCGACTCACGCGCGGCCGGACTCATCACGACGATGAACGCGTCACATTCTTCGATCTTCGACCTGCTGGCCTGCTCCGCGTCCGGCCCGTCCGCCACGGCGGAGCCGTCCCAGGTGGCGATCCCGGCGTCGGTGAGGAAGGCGGACAACCGGGCGACGTAGTCGCGGTCCTCCCTCGCGTGACTGATGAACGCGAAGCCCGACATGTTGCCCCTCTCCTGGAAGCCGGTTCGAACCTACCGGCTGACCGGATGAGCGGCAGTCGGCCAAACAGCCACCAGGTCGTCAATGACCGGCGGCGATGTCGGTGCGGAAGATGGCGTCGGCGAGCCGTACCCGCGACACCAGTTCGTAGGCCCGTTCGCGGGCCCGCGCGACGCTCTCCCCGGTGGCGGTGCAGCACAGCACCCGACCGCCGGCGCTGACCAGGGTGCCGTCGGCGAGCCGGCTGGTGCCGGCGTGCAGGATGCCGTCGGCGTCCGCGCCCGTGATCACGTCACCGGTGCGGGGGGTGTCGGGGTAACCCTGCGCGGCGACCACCACGGTGACGGCGGCGCCGTCGCGCCAGCGTGGCGCGGGCGTGTCGGCGAGCGTGCCGATGGCGGCGGCGTGGAGCAGCTCGGCCAGGCTCGACTCCAGCAGCGGCAGCACGACCTGCGTCTCCGGGTCCCCGAAGCGGGCGTTGAACTCCACCACCTTGACCCCACGGGAGGTCAGCGCGAGTCCACAGTAGAGCAATCCGGAGAACGGGGTGCCGCGCCGGGACATCTCCGCCAGCACCGGAGTGGCCACAGTGGACATCACGGTGGGCACGAGATCGGCCGGCGCCCACGGCAGCGGCGCATATGCCCCCATGCCACCGGTGTTGGGCCCGGTGTCGCCGTCGCCGACGCGCTTGAAGTCCTGCGCGGGAAGCAGCGGTACGGCCGTCACCCCGTCGGTCACCACGAAGAGCGACACCTCGGGGCCGTCGAGGTACTCCTCGATCACGACCCGTCCACAGTGGACGGCATGGGCCAGGGCGTCCTCGAACGACTCGGTGACCACCACGCCCTTGCCGGCGGCGAGGCCGTCGTCCTTGACCACGTACGGCGGGCCGAACGTCTTGAGGGCGGCCTCCGCCTCGGCCTCGGAGGTGGCGACCATGGCGGCGGCGGTCGGCACGCCGGCGGCGGCCATGACCTCCTTGGCGAACGCCTTCGACCCCTCCAGGCGGGCGGCCGCCGCGGACGGCCCGAAACAGGCGATGCCGGCCGCCCGCACGGCGTCGGCGACCCCGGCCACCAGCGGCGCCTCCGGGCCGACGACGACCAGGTCCACCGCCTCGGCCACGGCCAGCGCGGCGACGGCGGCGGGGTCGAGCAGTGCCACGTCGCGCAGGGTGGCGACCGGCTCCATGCCGGGGTTGCCCGGCGCGGCCACCACGGCCGAGACCATCGGATCGGCGGCCAACGCCGCGACCAGCGCGTGCTCGCGCCCACCCTTGCCCAGGACCAGTACCCGCATGGGCCTCACTCTAGGTCCGTGACCGCGTACCGCCCCTGCTCGCCCCCCGGTAGCGCGAGCGTGCCGGTGATCGGCGCGGACCGCGTGTCCAGTGGCCGGTGGTCGCGGGCCATCACGCCGGCGAGCGCGAGCGAGAGCAGCAGCGCCTGCGCACGCTCCAGCTCCGCGAAGCCTTCCGGCGACGCGGAGAGCCACACCGGCATCACCGGCGCGTCCGCCGGCCACCCGTGCGCCACCGCGGTCACGCTCATCTCCTCGACGGTGTCGTCGGGCGGGTTGAGGTGCAGCAGCAACGACCCGGGCTCGAACGGCAGCGGATCGTCGGGCTGCCAGTCGTCGTCGGGGATCAGCACGGCCGAGTGGTCCTCGCCCGGGTAGAGCACCAGGCCAGCCTGCATGCCCTCCCGCCCGATCACGGCGGCGACGAACGACTCCTGCACGCCGTCAATCGTCAGGTCCAGCCGCAGTTGCAGCTCGTCCGGCCAGGTCAGCCACGGCTCCGCCTCCGCGAACGCCCAGGTCCGCTGCACCAGCAACCGCCAGTCCTCGGGCTCGGGGCTCTCCAGGGGCCCCATGCCCCGCTGGAGCATGTCGACGAGCTCGTCGAGCACGCCCGTGACCTCAGGCGGAAAGTCGGCCTCCGTGACCGACGGCAGGTCCGGCTTACCGACGCCGGCCTGCGCGAACGCGGCGGCGAGATCGACGCTGACCGAGTCGCGCTCACCCGTCGGGCAGAGCACGGCGACCGGCGCGGGCGTGGACGCGAACGGTTCCACCGGTCGGGTCAGCGCGCCCACCATCGCCGGCACCCGGGCCTGGCTCGCGGTCGGCCCCATGGACGTGCCTCGCACGAGTCCGGTGGCGAGGTCGAGCACCACGCTCACGATGACCCCCGGCGAGTCCTCAACCTCCACGACGTCAGAAAGATCACGAGTCAGCACGATCCAGGTCGTGGGTTCATCCACCTGCGAGGCCATGGGTGGGGAGTCTGCCAGGTCGGCCGTCGTCGCGCTCTCCGCCGCGCGGAAGCGACCGGCGGTCAGATGCCGTAGGCGGCGCCGCGCATCCGGTTCACGATGTGTTCCGGCCCGGTCAACTCGACGTGGGCGTGCGCCTGCCGGCCGAAGAGGAAGAGCAGCAGCTCCCCCGGATCGCCGGTGAGCCGGACCTCCGGGCCGCCCTTGCCGCCGATGATCTCGCCGAAGCCGGGTGCCGCGACGATCACCCGCGCCGGGGTGCGCCGCAGCGCCAGGCGCACCCGGGTGGGGACGCTGTCCCACAGTGCCCGCGCCAGGTCCTCCGGCAGTGGGCGGGGCCGCCACCCCGGTTGGGCGCGGCGCACGTCCTCGTGGTGGATGAAGTACTCGACGCGATTGGCGGCCTCGTCCAGCTTCCCGGGTGCCCACCAGGGCCGCCCCCGCACGGCGGCGACCAGTGCCGGCCAGTCCCGCCGGGCGATCCGGTCCTGCGCCCGTTTCAGCGGTCCGGCCAGGCGCGGCGAGAAGAGCCCGCCGAGCAGGTGCACGCGGCTGCCGCGCACGACCAGGTGGGCGGCGAGGTCGCGCGACGTCCAGCCCTCGCAGAGCGTCGGCGCGTCGGGGCCCAGCTCGGTGAGCAGGTCGGCGAGGGCGTGCCGCTCGCGAGGAGCGAACCGTGAGGTCACGCCCGGCATGCTATCCATCACCGTCGACCGAAGTACCGTGCCCACCATGAGTCACCTGCAGCGGCTGGCGCTGGACGCGGTGCCGGGCAGGGTCAGCGTCTGGTTCGGACCCGTGGGCGGGCCGCCCACGTTCAGCCGGCTGCCCGACGAACCGCACTACGCGGCCAGCCTCATGAAGGTGCCGCTGCTGGTCGCCGTCGCCGACCAGGACCTCGACCGTGAGGTGCGGGTGGAGAACGCCTTCCGGTGCGCCGTGGGCGACGGCCGGTACGGGCTGGCTCCCGACCACGACCCCGACCGCGCGGTGTGGGGCCGGCTGGGTGGTCGGGCGCCGCTGCGCTGGCTCGCCGAGCGCATGATCACGCAGTCGTCCAACCTGGCGGCGAACCTCCTGCTGCGCGAGGTCGGTCTGCCCGCCGCGAACGCCGTGTGGCGCGCGGCGGGGGCGCGGGTGAGCCGGATCGAGCGCGGGCTGGGCGACGACGCGGCCCGCGAGGCGGGCCGCACCAACATCGTCAGCGCGGCCGACCTGGCGGCACTGCTCGGCCTGGTCGTCCGTACGGCCTCGACCAGGCCAGCCCGTACGGTCCCCGCCACCGGCGCCACCGGGCCCGCCCCGGCGGCGCTCTTCGGTCGCGACGATCCCGTGCTCGGACCGCTGCTGCGCCAGCAACGCACCGAGGACCTGGCCGCCGGACTGCCGCCGGGCACGGTGGTGGCGCACAAGAATGGCTGGATTCGCGGGGTCCGGCACGCCGCCGGGGTCGTCTTCCCGGCCGATGCCGCGCCGTTCGTGCTCGCCGTCTGCGCCACGACACCGTGGGCGGTCAACGATCCGGGCGACGACGCGTGCGCCCTGGTCCGCGACGTGGCGCGGGCGGCCTGGGCCGACCGGGAAAGCCACGGCGACACCGACCGGACCTGACGCCGACGCGCCGCCGGGCAGAGTGCGAGCCCGCAGGCCGCCGGTTAGGCTGCACCCCAGCACGACCGCAGACCGAAAGGACCGCCCGTGAGCCTGGGTTCCCTGCTCGCCAGCCTTGACGCGCAGCTCTCGCCAGGCGCGGAGGCAGTGGTCAGCGTCGGCGTCGCGACCGTCTGGGCGGCGCCGGACCGGGTGCGCGCGGTGGACGAGCCCGCCGTGTGGGTGCCGGCGCGGCCGCGGGACTGGGTCGAGGCGATGAGCGCCGAGGACCGGGCCGACCTCAAGGGCCGGGCGCTGACCCAGCTCCTGCTCGGCGAGAAGGTCATCGTCCGCAATCTCTCCGGCGACTGGGCGCAGGTCGTCGCGCTGGGGCAGCCGAGCTCGCTCGACCCGCAGGGCTACCCGGGCTGGGTGCCGGCCGACCAGATCACGCCCGTCGACGGGTTCCACGCGGCGGGGGTGCGGGTGGCCGCCCGCCACCGCGACCACGGCGGCGAGATTGAGGACCGGTCGGGCGTGTGGCACGTCGTCACCGCCACGGCCACCGCCCTGCGCGACGACCCGGACGGCGCCCTCGCGGTGCCGGGCGTCACCTTCGGCACGCGGCTGCTGGCGCTCGGTGCCCCGTTCGACGGCTGGCTGCCGGTCGCCGTCCCGGGCCGCTTCGAGCCGGCCTGGGCGATCGAGGACGACGTGGCCGCCATCCCCCTGGTTCCGCCGCGCGACCACGCCGAGGTGCTGCCGTGGGCCGACCGCCTGCGCGACGTGCCGCACGTGTGGGGCGGTGGCTCGGCCTACGGCGTGGACGCGCCGGGACTCGTCCACCTGGTGTGGCGGCGTTTCGGTGTGGCGCTGCCGCGCGACGTCGCCGATCTGGCCAGTTGGGTCGCGCCCGTGGGCCCTGGTGAGGAGCGCCCCGGCGACCTCTACTTCTTCGGCCCGGCCGGCGGGCCGGTCAACCACGTCGGCTTCGTCGCCGCCCCCTCCGAGGAGGCGAGCGTGCGGCCGATCCTGCACGCGTGCGACCAGCAGGGCAAGGTCGTGCTGGAGAACCTGCCTGCCCACCGGGCCGCCACCCTGCTGGGTGCCGGCCGCGTCCGCCTCTCCTGATCGATCCTCCGGGACCGTCCTGATCGTCGGCGCGAGCGCCCGTGATCGGGCGCTCGCGGCGTCGGCGCGGGCCTCGGCGGCGAGTCCGTGACCAGCGCGCCCGCGGGCCTCAGCGCTTGCGCGGGCCGCCGCGCGCGCTGGATCGGTTGCGCTGCTGCTGGGACCGGCGGTCAGGAGCGCGCCGGGCGGCGGGCTTCGGCAGCGCACCGCCACCGGCCCTCACCCCACCGGCCGCCTTGCCGCTGCCACGCGCCTTGCCGCCCGGGCCCACGGCGGTGGCCGCCCGCTGCTCGTCCCGGCGGGCGCTGACCAGGCTCACCACGGTCGTGATGCCGATCGACGCCGCGATGAAGATCAGAGAGAAGGCGATCGACGGCACCGGCACGTGCACCGGCTGGCCGTTGTTGATGAACGGCAGGTTGTTGCCGTGCAGCGCCTCCAGGATCAGCTTCACGCCGATGAACGCGAGCACGACCGCCAGACCGTACGAGAGGTACTTCAACCGGTCGAGCAGGCCACCGAGCAGGAAGTAGAGCTGGCGCAGGCCCATCAGCGCGAACACGTTGGCGGCGAAGACCAGGTACGCCTCCTGGGTGAGCCCGAAGATCGCCGGAATGGAGTCGAGCGCGAAGACGAGGTCGGTGGTGCCGATCGCGATGGTCACGATGATCAGCGGGCTGAGCATGCGCTTGCCGTGGTGGACGGTGAAGAACCGGCCCTTCTCGTCGTAGTCCGGCGCGGTGCGCAGCACCCGGCGCGTCCACTGCAGGAAGAAGTTCTCCTTGAACTCGCCCTCGTCGCCGCCGCCGTGGCTGGCCAGCTTGATCGCCGTGTAGATGAGGAATGCGCCGAAGATGAAGAAGACCCAGTCGAACCGGCTGATCAGCACCGCGCCCACGGCGATGAAGACGCCGCGCATGACCAGGGCGAGGACGATGCCGATGAGCAGGACCTTCTGCTGCAACGCCCGCGGCACCGCGAAGCGGCTCATGATGATCACGAAGACGAAAAGGTTGTCGATCGAGAGGCTGTACTCGGTCAACCACCCGGCATAGAACTGGCCGGCGTAGGTGGAGCCGTATCCGAGCCAGACCACGGCACCGAACGCCAGGGCCAGCAGCACGTAGAACGCGACCCAACCCGAGGATTCCTTGAGCGAGGGCTCATGCGGCCGTCGCCCGATGACCAGCAGGTCGAACAGCAGCATGCCGACCAAGACGACCAGCGTGACGGCCCAGACCCACGTTTCGACGCCCATGCGCCCCATCCCTCCGCGGACACAAGCATCATCGCAGGGCGACCGCACGGCCGCTCTGGATGACGCACCTCGTGTTCTGCGGAGGTCTCTCCCGCCGCCGTGCCCGGATGGACTCCGGCACGCCGACCCACGGCACCGGGTCGACCGATGGGGCGCGGGGCGCGCTCACCGGCCAGCCGTGCTGACGACACCGTGGCTTGAGGGAATACTCCCCTCCTTGTTGTCCGCACGATTCTGCCCGAACCCGTGTCCGGCAGCGAGTCGCGCCCGGCCTGATCACGAAGTCTGAGACGGAAGCATCATCATGGCCCGCCGACGACGCCTCCGTCGCCGCGCTCAGCCAACCCCGCCCGGTCCGCTGCGCCAACGCAGCAGACCGGACCCGCCGGGAAGCACCAGAACGGCGGGGCCGCCGGTCGGCACCGACCGACGTGGGATGTCGAACCGGACTCGGGCGGCCCACCGACCCACCGCGACGGCGACCTCAGTGCAGCGCGCGAAGCCCCGGGCACCGGTCAGCGGGCAAGGACGACGTCAGCGGACCGACACCCAGCCACCCTCAGTCTTCCCTGACTTCAGGCCCTGTCGCGTGTCGGCAGCGGTCGGAGCCAGGCGGTGGCGGTAACGTACGGCTCCTCAATGGATCCGGGGAACGGAATGCAGACCGCCAAGCACGAGAAGCAACAAGAGAGTCTCAAGGAAGCCCTCGCTCAGTGCGCTAGCAGCGTCAACATCCTTGGCAGACGTCGCGGAAGTTGATCACCAACCGTGATCAAACGGAATTCTTGAGGACTGAACATGCGAGCTCCGAAGCCACGCAAGAAGGCCTACGAATACTACTGGTACTTCGCCTCTCAACGGCAGGCCGCTTTTGAACGGCGAGTAGCCGGCCTCCCTGCCCCGTGGACGAACGACGCGATCCTGCAGACCTTCAAGTTCTGCAACGTGTACCGCGCGTCGGACCGAGTCAGCCAATACATGATCCGCCATGTGTGCTACCACGACGATGCATGTACGCCCGAGGATCGCCTGTTTCAAATCGTAGCGTTTCGCACATTCAGCAAGATTGAAACCTGGCGCAGCGTGCATGCCTATCTCGGACACTACCCAACCATCGACGACCTGGCCGACGGCTCCTTCACGAGGGCACTGGAGCACGCCCGAAACGAGAACGGCGGCCTATACACCGGAGCCTTCATTCTCTGCGCCACGGACGCGTACGGGCAGGGCATCAAGCACCTCAACCACGTCGAGCTCTTCCGACACATGTTCCTAAGAAACGACTTGGCCGCGCAGATTCTTGCCGCCGACTCGTTACGCAGCATCTACAACTTACTTCACAAATTCCCACTCATGGGCGATTTCATGTCGTACCAGACGACAATCGACATCAACTACTCCGCCATCGTCGACTTCTCCGAGAATGAGTTTACCCAGCCCGGCCCAGGGGCACTCCGAGGAATTCGGAAGTGCTTCGAGGATCTTGGCGACTACACGCCAGCCGATGTGGTTCATTGGATGACGGACAACCAGGAGCGTGAGTTTGAGCGCCTCGGGTTGCCGTTCAACGGCCTGTGGGGCCGCCCGCTACACGCCATCGACTGCCAGGGTCTCTTCTGCGAAACCGACAAGTACTGTCGCGAAGCGGTTCCGGAGTTGACCAGCGCCCGCAAACGCATCAAGGCGCGATTCACGAGCTCCTCCGAGCGACTGCCTCTCTTCTTCCCACCGAAGTGGGGGATCAACTCCCAACTACCACCGGATGCAGCCATCGGCGAAAAGCAGGCTGAGCAGCCTCAGCGGGCGGTGCAGGAAGCGCTCTTCGGCTGACCGCGCCCTCCTGACTCCTGTCTACCGACCGACGTACCGGCGAAGCTCCAGCGGCCTGCTCACCGCGAGCGCGCAGACAGCCCCGGATGTGTCACGGACAAGCTGTCGTCCGGCAGCAAATCGGTCCTCCACACCACCGCCCTGATCGACAAGACTAACTAGTCGGTCGAAGGTCGAGACGATCGCGGATGCCGCTTCCTCGATGGAAGTACACCTGCTTCGCTCGTCGAATTGAACAACCCGTTCGAGCAACTGCTCGAATCCGTCGGTGCCGTCACTGAACGGCACGCCCTGGGCATTCACCTCCAGGTCGGCGGCAAGCCGAGGATCCAGATCGACGAGGAACGTGAGGTACTTGACGCCATAAACCAAGAGGTCAAAGACCGTGTCCGTGAGAGATTCGTCCATGGCGCCATGTAGACCCATGGCGATGTTCTGTATCCGGTCGACCTTACGGGCGATGTTCGGGATAATGCTCATCTGCTCACCGCGACGCTTCCAGCTGTCGCCGTAGGTCTCCGATTTGCTACGGTGAAGACGAACTATTGTCTGACGGATCCCTTTGTCCGTAACCCCGGCAGGGCCAGACGGGTCCGCGTGTAGTGCGCCTCTGTACCACTCTTCGCCGAGTGTGTGCAGACCCACCGCCAGTGCGAGGTCCGAGTGACCCAATGTCGCGAGCATCGACTCCAGTTCGTCCACCCCGGCACCGGCCTTGTGGCGTGCCCTCATGAGTAAGGCAAATAGGTAGCCCCCCAGAAGCGGATCTGGGAACGCGCGAATCTCGTCCTCAGCCCCTTCCGGATGCGTGCTGATTCGCCGCTCGAGTCTGAACCAGTCCTCCGTCACCGCGCGAAAGCTCTCGAACGGTGTTGTAGGCCGAAGGTGCGCAGCCCAGCCAGATTCGTATCCGCTGTCACCGACGAAGCAGGACACGATCTGCTTGGCTCGATTATGGTGGCGTTCGTAGAGGTGAAGAGAGTCGGCGAAGAACGTGGCGGTCCCAACGTCGACCTGGAGCCACGAGGCGAGCAGCTCCTGCAAAACGCTCCACTCAAACGTATTAATGCCTGAGAATCCCCAGATGAGGTCGTTGCTACGGATCGCAACACTCATGTCGAGCCGGCCGTTACGGACGAGGAAGTGAAGCCAGTTGTTGCAGGGAACATCCTTGCTCACGACGAAGTCACTTGCCGGATCAAAGATCGATATAACGGCGCGGCGAGACCTCGGGTCATCTCGAAGTATCTTGTACACCTCGGCAAGCTGATCCACGCCGTGCCAGTTCCTCACGCGCGGCCCGTATCCAGCCCGCCAGGTCGACCCGTCATCCGAGAACTCGCCGGCTCGCGGAAGATAGCGCGAAAGATAGGCCAAGTCGTTGCGCCCACCCAGCACCCACATTGTTTCGGCGATAGTTGCGAACGGGTCGTTGCGCCGCGCAGGGAGCGTGATGTGCCGTTCCCGCGGCCGCTCTATCTGAATCGTCCGGGCTGTGATCTCCTGAGTCACGTTGCCGCGGACATTGACGACTTCGCCATGGATCAAGGTAGACGCAAGTTCTTTGACGAAGGCATGCGTAGCGTTCCGATACATGACGTCCACCTCAGCAATCCGGTGCAGCGGGTGCTGGTTTCGGTCGCGCCCCGCCCGACGAACCTACATGGTGACGCTCGGCGCCGAGTCTCAGCGGGAGCTGTCTATCTAGCTAAGGCGAGCGCCTTCTCGCAACCGGAAAATCCCAATCGAATGGGTCGCCTTGATAGCCCTCGCCCAACTCCGACGTGATCCACCGGAGCGCGGCTGCCCGCAACTCGGGCGGATAGTTGACCCGGTAACTCCTTCCTCTGGGCACCAGATCAATTTGGTAGTCACTGCGAAGATGCTTGGGGATGGCCGGTCCCCGACCGCCATAGTAGACGAATTGCTGCGAGATCAGAACCCGGTCGACCTTCGTGTCTCTCGCTATGTGGTCAGGATTGGGCGTTCCGTCATGCGTGCTGTGCCGTGAGTTCTCCTGCAGCCATTTGCCCTCGACGTCGCGATGATAGATGTTATCGCCATATGCCATCTTGATGCTGCTTCGGAGGCTTGGCCGTTTGCGAACGAAGCGTTGGTCCGCCCAGTACTCGTCGAAGGAGAGCACCTCGTCAACGCGCATGGCGTAGACGAGGTAGCCCGCGCGGTGATGCTCGGCCGAACCAGTGCCGATGATCCAGTCACCAACGTTCGCCTTCGCCCGAATGCGAAGCATGCAGGTGGCCAGCGTGCACCAACCGTGGAACGGGTTTGGGGCGAACCCGACGTCGTACCTGACGACATAGCTGTACAGGCGCAATTTAGGGGCAACCAATCCTGCTGATCGTCCGAGCCGGGGCCTCAGAACCATCCTGCGCCTGCCAGTTGTCCTCGCCATTCAACGCACGAATGATCGCGTCGGCGTTCCAGGCCACCAACGAGTCCGCGTGGCGCTCCAGGGGCTCGGGAAGATCACAACCGGCTTCGCCCGGTGCCCAGACACCGATGATTCGCTTATTTGGCTGCTTGTTGGCATAGTTGATCTCCCAGTCGACCCACGGATGATCCTTGGTTCCCGGGGAGACGATGACGATCACCTTTCCAGCCCACTGGATGTGCGCGGCGAGGATGCTCTTGATGTAGTCCTCGCTGTTCGCGTTGTTCGGAGTGCTTGACGTAACCGAGGAGTCGCGCACCTCAATGCCATGCCTGATGAGCAGATCCTTCAACTTCGCGACGAGTTCTTCGTCTTCATGACGGTGACTGATGAATATATTGTGGTCAGCGGACATACGGGTCTCCATTAGTTCGTCGTCTGGCACGGCGGACGAATACATCGTTTCTTCGGATCGGTAGTGTTGGCTGCTGCCGGGTGGGCAACCCACGGCGGAATTTCAACCCCATCCGAGTGGGTTCAACCCGAGGCGCTGAACAGGCGCAAGTAGGGGCCCGTGGGTGATGGCAGCACGGCCTCGTGACACGGCGCCGCGGCGCGTTCGCCGGGCCCGATCAGCCAGCTGACGTGCGTCGCTGCCTGCGCACCTGTGCGCACTGGGGACAGGGGCGATGACGCTGTCCGCGTTGGATCTTGAATGAGGGGTTCAAGATGCACCTCCATGCAGTTAGATGCCCCATCGACGATCGATGACGGCACGGCGGAGGTGACCATCCATATGTCAGCTAACCGACATAACGAGCGGGAATGCTGATCTTGCACATAGGGTACCGATGCAGCCCTGCGAAAGTTGCATTGGACCCCAGGCGCAGGATGGCCGAGCCGTCGGCGGCGCCTGGGGCTCTTTCACGTCCAAGTGACACTCTATGCCGGCAGTTGACCTACGTCCACCTCGATCACGACTGCACTACAAGCGCGAAACGACGTCTTTGAGGTCCTGCTGCCCGTTGACCACCCGCGGGCTGGCGGGGAGTCTGCCTCCACGACCATGCCGGGCCGCCACACCGGAACTGAGTCGATCGTCGCAACGTGTACCCCCGGCCGATGAGGCGCCGGCGCACCCATCGGTAGTCTGCGGTCATGGTGCTTGAGGTCGCACAGTTCGAGATCCAGGCCGGCCAGGCGGACGAGTTCGCGGCCGCCTACGCCAAGGCGGTCCCGCTGCTCAAGGCGTCGCCCGGCCTGCGCTCGGTGCGGATGACCCGGGGCGTCGAGTCCCCGTCCCGGTTCGTGCTGCTCGTCGAGTGGGACTCGGTGGAGGCGCACGAGACCGGCTTCCGCGCCACCGACCGGTTCCCGCAGTGGCGCGCCCTCATCGGCCCCTACTTCGCCTCCACCCCCACCGTCGAACACTTCACCGACGTCGCGGACACCGCCTGACCGAGACCGACGTCGCGGACACCGTCTGACCGAGGCAGGACACGGGGATGACTGTTGAGGAGCTGAACGCCGAGGGCGTCACCGCCAGGCTGCGGGCCGCCGATGGCATCGAGATCGACGCACGTCACGACCCCGGACCGTCGGACGACCTCGGCATCGTCGTGGCGCACGGCTTCACCGGCTCGTGGCGGCGGCCCAAGGTACGCCGGGTGGTGCAGACCCTCAGCGAGCACGCGGGCGTGGTCAGTTTCGACTTCCGCGGGCACGGCCGCTCCGGCGGGTTCAGCACCGTCGGCGACCACGAGGTGCTCGACGTGCAGGCCGCGCTCGACTGGGCTGCCCGGCTCGGCTACCGCCGTTTGGCGACGGTCGGCTTCTCGATGGGGGCCTCCATCGTCGTGCGGCACGCCGGGCTGCTCGGCTCGGGCAGGGACCTGGGTCGACGTACCGGCCAGGCTCGGTCGGGAAGGCGCCCCGGGGCACCACGAGCCCGTACGGGCTCCGCGCCCGGCGAACGACCGGCACCCGCGGCGGTGGTCGCGGTCAGCGGCCCGGCCCGCTGGTACTACCGGGGCACGCCGGCCATGCGCCGGGTGCACTGGGTGGTCGAGAATCCCGGCGGGCGGCTGCTGAGCCGGCTGGCGCTGGGCACCCGGATCGCCTCGTCCGGGTGGGATCCCGTGCCCGAGGCGCCGCACGAGGTTGCCGCGCACATCTCGCCCGTGCCGCTGCTCATCGTGCACGGCGACGCGGACCACTACTTCCCGGTGGAGCACGCGGAGCAGCTCTTCGCCGCGGCGCGGGAGCCGAAGGAGTTCTGGCTGGAGCCCGGTTTCGGTCACGCCGAGACCGCCGCCACCGCCGACCTCGTGCACCGCATCGCCGCCTGGGTGCACCGCGCCGTGGCGAACTCCCCCGCACCCGCTGATCGCGTGAGCTGACCGGCGGTCAGGACCACCGGACCGTGGCGTTGCTCGTCCAGAGGTCGAGCACGGCCGGATCGCCGTCGACGCGCAGGTCGTGCAGCGGCAGGCGATTCCACAGCGCGTAGTAGACGTCGCTGGCCGCACCGGCGACCGTGCAGTCGGCCGGGCCCTCGCCGCGCTCCGGCTGCGCGCCGTCGAGTCCAATGTGGACCAACCAGCTCGCGGCGTCGGTGCGGATGGCGAGCGTGCGGGGCTGCTCCGGGCTGCGCAGGCGGGAGCGACGGCGCCCGAAGAATCCCAGCACGAGTTCCTCGATGCCGTCGACCGCGAACCGTTCCGTCATCGGGGCGACCGGTCCGGTCACGAGCTGCGCGTCCACCCGGTGAATGGTGAGTTCATGGGCCTGCCGGCGGGCCCAGAACTGCAGCGGCGTCGGCGCGGGCAGGAACGTCCAGCACTGGACGTTCGCGGGCGCGGTGGTGAGCGCGCGCAGCAGGCGGTCGACCGTGCCGAGATACCAGCTCACGAGTTCGGGGTCGGCCGGCATGCGGCCCCACTCGGCCTGCTCCTCCTCGTAACTGAGCTGGTCCGGCCGCGCCTCCTCGACGTGCGCCGCGGCCCAGATGTGCACCCGGCCCAGATGCTGCGCCAGGCTTCGCAGTGTCCACTCTGGACACGTGGGGACGGTGGCATCCAACCACTGTGCCTGCAGGGTGGCGGCGAACTGTTCACCCTCGCGCCGGATGACGGCGAGATACTCGTCGACGGGGAGGGCCGGCACGAGGGTGGACATGGCCAAGATTCTTGCCTACGCGATGTCCGAACCGCTAGACCGGTCCCGGTAATGCCGGGTGCTGATGCACCGCGCAGAATCCCGTGCACACGCGTCCTGCCGCGAGAAGCCCAACGTCCTTTGTAGACAGTGATGGGTCGGGCGTGCGTTGAAGGGGTGCCGTGGTCAGTGGCCGGCGGCGTCCATCTGGCGGATCTCCTTCTTCAGTTCGGCGATCTCGTCCCGGATGCGGGCAGCGAGTTCGAACTGCAGCTCCCGCGCCGCGCCGAGCATCTGCTCGGTGAGGTCGCTGATGTGCTTGGCGAGCTCCGCCCGGGCCATGCCTTCGGTCTTCGCCGTGATGGTCTTCGTCGCCCGGCTACGCGTCTCCTTCACCGGCGCCTTGCCGCGCGACATCTGCCGCCCGCTGCCGCCGACGATGGCGCCGCCGGGGCCGTGCCCGCCGACCACGCCACCCACCAGGGCCTCGTTCTCGTCCGCCTCGCGGTAGATGTCGTCGAGGATGTCGCCGATCTTCTTGCGCAGCGGCTGCGGGTCGATGCCGTTCGCCTCGTTGTACGCGATCTGCTTGGCCCGGCGCCGGTTGGTCTCCTCGATCGCCGCGGCCATCGATGGCGTGATCTTGTCTGCGTACATATGTACCTGGCCGGACACGTTGCGGGCCGCGCGGCCAATGGTCTGGATGAGCGACCGGCCCGAACGCAGGAAGCCTTCCTTGTCGGCGTCGAGGATCGACACCAGCGACACCTCGGGCAGGTCCAGACCCTCCCGCAGCAGGTTGATGCCGACCAGCACGTCGTAGTCGCCGCGGCGCAGTTCGCGCAGCAGCTCGACCCGGCGCAGCGTGTCCACCTCCGAGTGCAGGTAACGCACCCTGATGCCGTGCTCCAGCAGGTAGTCGGTGAGGTCCTCGGCCATCTTCTTGGTCAGGGTGGTGACCAGGACCCGCTCGTCCCGTTCGGCCCTCGCCCTGATCTCGTGCATCAGGTCGTCGATCTGGCCCTTGGTGGGCTTGACCACAATCTCCGGGTCCACCAGTCCGGTCGGCCGGATGACCTGCTCGACGACGTCGTGATTGACCTTGTCCATCTCCCAGTCCCCGGGAGTGGCGGAGAGGTAGACGGTCTGGCCCACCCGCTCCTCGAACTCGTCGAAGCGCAGGGGTCGGTTGTCCGCCGCGGACGGCAGACGGAAGCCGTGCTCGATGAGGATCCGCTTGCGCGAGGCGTCTCCCTCGTACATGCCGCCGATCTGCGGCACGGTCACGTGCGACTCGTCGATGACGGTGAGGAAGTCGTCGGGGAAGTAGTCGAGCAGGCAGTGCGGTGGGCTGCCCGGCTCGCGACCGTCAATGTGCATCGAGTAGTTCTCGATGCCCGAGCAGAACCCGACCTGGCGCATCATCTCCACGTCGTAGGTGGTGCGCATCCGCAGGCGCTGGGCCTCCAGCAGCTTGCCCTGCCGTTCCAGCTCCGCCAGCCGCTGCTCGAGTTCGGCCTCGATGCCCCGGATCGCCCGCTCCAGCCGCTCGGGGCCGGCCGAGTAATGGCTGGCCGGGAAGATGAGCAGCTCGTTGACCTCGCGCACCACGTCGCCGGTGAGCGGGTGCAGGTAGTACAGCTTCTCGACCTCGTCGCCGAAGAGCTCCACCCGAACCGCGAGCTCCTCGTAGGCCGGGATGATCTCCAGGGTGTCCCCGCGCACCCGGAAGGTGCCGCGGTTGAAGGCGATGTCGTTGCGCGTGTACTGGATGTCGACCAGGCGCCGCAGCAGCTTGTCGCGCTCGATCTCCTCGCCGACACGCAGCCGCACCGACTGGTCCAGATACTCCTGGGGGGTGCCCAGGCCGTAGATCGCCGAGACGGTCGCGACGACGATCACGTCACGCCGGGTGAGCAGCGACATGGTGGCCGAGTGCCGCAGCCGCTCGACCTCCTCGTTGATCGAGGAGTCCTTCTCGATGTAGGTGTCGGTCTGCGGGATGTACGCCTCGGGTTGGTAGTAGTCGTAGTACGAGACGAAGTACTCCACCGCGTTGTTGGGCATGAGCTCGCGGAACTCCTTGGCGAGCTGCGCGGCGAGGGTCTTGTTCGGCGCCAGCACCAGGGTCGGTCGCTGCAGCCGTTCCAGCAGCCACGCGGTGGTCGCGCTCTTGCCCGTGCCGGTGGCGCCGAGCAGCACCACGTGCCGGTCGCCCCGCTGGACGCGCCGGGCGAGCTCCTCAATCGCCGCCGGCTGGTCACCCGCCGGCTTGTACTCGTGCACCACCGAGAGCCTGCCATCCAGCCGCGGAATGTCGACGCTCATACCCCACCTCCGACGTGACCACCCCGGACACCAGCGAGCCCGACGGTGGCGACTGCGAGCCCAAACCTACGCCGCACCTCCGACAAGAATCCGCGGCCGGACAGCCACGAGCACACGGCGTTCGTCGCGAATTGATGGTGACCGAAAATTACTGTTGTGTGAGGGAAATCACTGCGATAGGTTCGGTTCTGTAGGCCGTCCGCGACGGCCGACCGGAACGGCCCCGCCCACACCGGCGCGGTCACCCGGCGACGGGGTTGCAGCCCACGGCTCCCCCGTCGGCTGAGCGAAGGCTCACCGGCCCGTCGCGGGCGGCCCCTTCGTGCCCAGGTCCCGGCACCGCACAACGTCGGACCGGTCCCGCTTCTTCCGTACGCCGGCTCACACCGGCTCGCGACCGGCGGCGTCGGCCCACGCGTCGAGGGCCGCCACCGCCCGACGCAGGCGGCGCAGCGCCGTGAGCCCGTGACCGATCACGGCCGGGCTCAGCAGGGGTTGTCCGATCGTGTCGGAGATCGCTCGGACGACCGCGAACGGCGATCCGTCGCCCGGGGCCAGCCAGGCGGACTCCATGTCGACCGCCAGCGCGCCGGAGACCGCCAGGCGGCGCCGATCCGCTCCGGCGACCGCGCGAAGGCTGGTGCAAATCGGTCCTGTGTGGACGGTCAGACCGGCGCGACGCAGGTCGTCGGCGAGCGGCTGCACGCCCCAACAGACCACGGCGGTCCCGTCCGGTGCCCGGACCTCGGTCGCCACGACCAGGTCACCGACCCGTACGTGCTCGGACAGCCCGCCGCCCACGCCGGCGACCAGCAGCGCCACGCCCCGCAGCCGCTGCGCCGACCGGCGGGAGCGTCGCTCCCCCATCCCCGTGCACCGGACCTCGGTCCGGGCGGGGCGCAGGGCCGCGCGTTCGACCCACAGCGGTGCCGCGATCACGGCCCGACGCACGGCAACTCCCGACGCACGTCAGCTCCCACCGAAGCGGCCGGCGAACCGCCGGTAGAGCGCCGGCGCCACCGACCGCAGCCCCACCGGCATCGCCAGCCAGCGGGGCAGGTAGACCTCGGCGGCGCCGGTGTCGACGAGGCGCACGATGGCGCGCGCCGCCGCCTCGGCGGAGACCGGCGCCGGCCGGCGGCGTCCGTAAGGCCGCCCGCGGCGGGCGAAGAACGGGGTGTCCACGACCCCCGGCACGAGCACGCTGACGCGCACGCCGGTGCCGCGTAGTTCCAGTCGCAGGCTCTCGGCGAAGACGTCCAGGCCCGCCT
>Ga0164243_10002750_pt1 | contig 28762 bp, 25 predicted proteins | sample OricompcompostOP_FD_108781 | JGI IMG/M metagenome (GOLD analysis project Ga0164243, IMG submission 108781) | Organic Plus compost microbial communities from Emeryville, California, USA - Original compost - Organic plus compost (OP) | ecosystem: Engineered > Solid waste > Mixed feedstock >... | reverse complement strand
GTCTCCGCTCCTCCGCGTGCAAACCCGAAGATCCAGGGCATCGCTACGAGGAAGGCGCCCACCGTGTAGTCCAGAATGCCGTGTATGCGTGTTGGAATGAACCGCATCGGTATGTGCGCTACCGGACGCAGACCGTCTATGACTATGTTCTCGCTTCGTGATGATTGCGGTCAGGCTAGCAACCACCGGGTTGCCTAGTCCATCACCGCTTGCATCAACCTGTTGTCGTAGATCTCCTGTGCGAGCAGCAGGTGGTCTGCTATGTCCTGCCGCCACACCTGGAGTCTCTGCCGAAGCTGCGGATCGTCGGTTTGAGGTATGAGTGTATGATCCAGCATATTCAGTGCGTTCTCGTGAAGAGCAATTTGGGCCCGGATATACTCCACCTCCTCCTGCTCGCCACTGAACACTTCCATGCGCTCGGCAATGCCCTCGGCTGTGTTCTCCAGGGCCATGCTGACCTGGTTCGGCTGAAGGTCCAGCCCCAGATCGGCAGCGATACTCCGGATTTCCTCGGCGACTGAACTATGGTAAGCAACCATTAGCCGAGCAAAGGCACGCGTATCGATGCTCGGGTCCTCGGTCAAGGTGATGTCATGGACCAGAGCCATGCTATCAGACATAACCCGGCCACTGATATCCGCGACCTTGCGGCTCGTAATGACCTCGCCCTGGTTGATCGTCAGAAACGTGTGCAGGATTTGATCATCCTGGAGCTGGCGGGCAGATCCTGTGCCGGCTTCTCCGTTCAAACCCTGTCCTGTGGCCGCACATGCACCGAAGGACATCACCAACACCATGACCCCGAATTGGTGCATCCAGGTGAAGAATCGCTTTTCCATACCGGCTTCCTCCTTGGAATATCTGGCCAGAGCTGTGCCTGCGGACTTCATCTCCGGCTGCTCCAATCAAGCCAGAGGTAACAGGCAGAGCCGGTGGCCAACTACAGTCGCGTAAACGGGCGATCCAGGAGAGGGGTTGTTGAGATGCGGTGGTACCTGGATGATCTTTCGATCCCGTGACGGTTGTTTTCTCAAGGCAACGATTCCGCTACACACTCGCAACGGGTCGCACCGGGCTCCGAGTGTAGCGTATCAGGATGCCATCTGGCTGGTTGCCTCTTTCCATTGCTTCACCCGGACAAAAGGCCTTTGCATCGGAACGTATGCGTCTTTTCTCTCTGTTGGCCACCCTTCTCATCCTCACCGGATGTGCATCCTCGAGCAGGGACACCGGCCCCGTTCCATCCGCGCCTCAGGATGTGACCCTGCGGGAGATCAGCCGCGTGCCCAGAGACCAGGCGCAATCTCCGGGTGGTCCAAACAAGCCGAACGGGATCGAGTACCGATACCGGCGATGGGTACCGCCGGAGACGCCTGCTTTCGTGCCCCGGCAGCTGGATTCGCTGGACCTGGTCCTTGCGGATCGAGAAAAGGAGGGATGGCTGGCGCTGTACCAGAGCCCACTCGGAGCAATGGGGGAAAACCAGACCTACCGGGCCATTCTGTTCGATACGTCGGGTAGACGCGTATGGGATCTGGATCTGAATCCGTTCTTCTCCCGGCCGGACCAGTTGGAGATCCAGGACATACGATACGAGGACGGCTCGCTCTACTTCAATGAGGCCTGCCAGACGTACGCGCGGGATGCGGATGGTGCTTGCTCGTCCCTCATAAAGGTAGATCCGGAAACCCGGCAGGTGGAATGGCGCACGCCGTACCTCGTCTCGAACGATATCTTCATCCTGCACGGACCGTACGTGATCGCCGGATACGGGTTCACGGCAGAGCCGGACTATCTCTATCTCATCGATCGGGGAACGGGGCGGATCGTTTCCCGGGAGCCGCTGGACAGCGCACACGACTACCTGGAGGTAGAGAACGGGACGCTGCGCGTCGTGACCTACACCAGTGTGTACCGGTTCGAACTGCCGGACGTATGAGACGGGCGTAGGGAAACGAATGGGCAATTGTAACGCGGTTGTGACGAACCTGACATTTTCGACACGCTTCCCGGCCGACTTCGGCCGTTACACCCGGTCACAAGGCGGGCCTGGCCGCCCATTCCGGCGGCATCCGCCTCGAAACGACGGATGCCGCTGTATTCGTCAGCAGCACGCGGCAATTCATGATTTCAAAGACGCTGAATCATATTCGGGTGCCGCCGCTCCACGTCTTCCAGGTGCCGCGCGCTCAGAATGTACTGCGCCGTCGCCGTGTTCGTGGCCAGCGGCACGTTATGTACGTTGCAGGCACGCATGAGCGTCTGGATATCGGGGTCATGCGGGTGCTTGTCGAGCGGGTCTACGAAGAAGAACACCGCATGGATTTCTCCGATGACGACGCGTGCGGCGATCTGGGCATCTCCCCCCATTGGTCCGGAGAGATAGCGCGTGACAGGAAGGCCCGTCTTGTCTTCGATGAGCTTTCCTGTCGTCCCGGTTGCTACCAGTTCGAAGCGGCTCAGAAGCTCCCGGTTATCTATGGCAAACGCCACCATATCCGCTTTCTTGCCGTCGTGGGCAATGAGCGCGATGGTGCGAAGGTCTCTCGGCATAGCAACTCGTTTTTGTGAATACCTGATTGCGGCACGGTTGTACGCAACAATTCGGTGTGCCCTCCCTAAGGTAGTAGTTAGGAAGCGCTTATGCACGATGTGTGTGCATGCATTTCAGCAGAATCAATTCCGAGTGTCATGGCATGCGTCTTGCGTTCGCCCCTTCATGCTGGTAGATTCATTCGACTTTTGCCAATTCATCTTTATAGCCGACCCAATTGCGACCATGCCCTACGTCGTAGCTGAGCCTTGTATTAATTGCAAATACACCGACTGCGTGGAAGTTTGCCCTGTGGACTGCTTCTACGAAGGTCCCAACTTCCTCGCCATCCATCCAGACGAGTGCATCGACTGCAACGCCTGCGTACCCACCTGTCCGACCGAGGCTATCTACGCCGACGACGAATTGCCGGAAAAGTGGGCGCACTACTCGCAATGGAATGCGTACCTGGCTGAGCAGTGGCAAGGCATGGGCTACAACATTACCGAAAAGCGCGATCCTCTGCCGGATGCTGAGGTCTGGAAGACCGCGGAAAAGTCGGAAGAGGACATTCTGACCTGGGACACCGGCGAGTGATCTCCTTCAGAACGTCACGTTCAGTGTAAAGCCGAGTGCATCAGGGCCTGCTGTCGGGGTAAGCGAAGCTCCTCGCTGCAGGCCCTGATGCCGTTTAGTGAGCCAGTAGCCGGTAACCGTCCCGATGGCCGCGCCTGCCGCGACGTCCGTCGCCCAGTGCGCGTTATGCGCCAGCCGTGCAACGGCCGTACCCGCACTCAGAGCAAAGAGCCCGTACGTGACCGGATGGGGATAGTAGACAACCCAGGGTGTTACGATGGCAAACGCGACCGTCGTGTGGCCGGATGGGAACGAATTGTGCCCCGATAGGGGCAGGAAACGATTCGAGCCATTCCCTTCGTAGGGCCGCATCCGACCAACGGTATATTTAAGCCCGTACGTGACGAGCCCGGCGTACAGCAAGGATTGCATGGACGTAAAGGCAGCGTCCTGCAGCTTCGTATCGTCCGTCAGAAGACTTGCGCCGAAAACGGCCACCAACGGCGCGACTACTTTGGGACTGCCCAGCTCGTTCGTGAAGTCGAGAAAACGGGCGAGGTTTCCCCTGTAGCTCTCCTGAATTTCCGGATTGATCCGCTCGTCGAACCTGGAGAGAGGGATGAGGACGGCGGCCCCTCCCGCTACGTAGGCAGCATCTCGTGCGTCCACGCTCTGTACGAGCGCTTTCGCATCACCACCAACCCAGTCCACGAAACGGCCAAAATCCGTCCGTTCCTGTGCAACCGACGGATCACTGGCACACGGAGCCAGCGCCACCAGAAGAGCGAGCAGGGTTCGAACACAGCGTATACCGCGCATCATGCATACACTCTGGTTACAATGACTCGATGCAAAAAGGCTGCGCCAGACAGCATCCAGCGCAGCCTTCCCATGCATTCATACAAAGGCGCTCATCAGGTACCGGCAGAGTAATCCGTCGCGTAGGCGATCTGCTCCTCCGTCAGGCTGTCGATGGAGATGCCCATCGTGTTCAGCTTGATGAGCGCGATTTCCTGGTCGAGCTCTTCCGGAAGGTCGATGACCGTGTTCTCCAGCTTCTCACCGGCCTCGTGTTTCTGGACGAGGTTCAGGTGCGCCATGAACTGGTTGGCGAAGCTCATGTCCATTACTTCGGACGGGTGCCCCTCGGCGGCAGCGAGGTTCACGAGGCGGCCGTCGGCCAGTACGAAAATGCGCTTACCGTTATCCAGCGTGTATTCGCGGTTGTTCTGGCGGATGAGGCGGGTATCCCGCGAGACCTCAGCCAGTTCTTTGAGGTTGATCTCGACGTCATAATGGCCCGTGTTGCAGACGATGGCCCCATCCTTCATCTTGACGAAGTGATGGCCCCGGATCACGTCTCGCATACCGGTCGCCGTCACGAAGATGTCGCCGATCTCAGCGGCCTCGTCCATCGTCATGACCCGGCAGCCTTCGAGGGTGGCCTTGAGCGCTGCCGTCGGCTTCACTTCCGTCACGATAACGTTGGCGCCCATGCCTTTCGCGCGCATCGCCACGCCGCGCCCGCAGTGGCCATAGCCGGCAACGACGAAGTTCTTCCCGGCGAGGAGCACGGAGCTAGCGCGGAGGATGCCATCGAGCGTGCTCTGGCCCGTGCCGTACACGTTGTCGAAGTCCCACTTCGTCTCAGCGTCGTTCACGGCGTAGACGGGATACAGGAGCTTGCCGTCGGCCGCCATCGCACGGAGGCGGTGCACACCCGTCGTGGTTTCTTCACTGCCGCCGATGATGTGCTCGGCCATCTCCGGATGCTTCGAATGCACCGTAAAGATGAGGTCGGCTCCGTCGTCGAGCGTAAGGTGCGGCGGATTCTTGATCGTTTCCTCGATGCACCAGTAGAACTCTTCGGTGTTCATACCGTGCCAGGCGAAGATCTTAGTGCCGTTGGCGGCCAGCGCAGCGGCCACTTCGTCGTTGGTGCTGAGCGGGTTGCATCCGCTCCAGTACACGTCCGCACCGCATGCGGCAAACGTCTCGACCAGCACAGCCGTCTCCTTCGTGACGTGGAGACAACCCGTCAGGCGGTATCCTTTGAACGGCTGCGTCCTGGAATATTTCTCGCGCAGGCTCATGAGCACAGGCATCCGGCTCTCCGCCCACTCAATTCTCATCCGACCCTGGGGAGCCAGGCTCAGGTCGCGCACTTTATAGGCGCCCTCCTTGTAGTCCATCCTCTTGTTCGTTATGTAGTTACAAAAAACGATTGCGGCGCCTGCCTCATCCGAAAAGGACGAATGCCGCCGTGAAATGTTCACCTGTCGTGGTATTCGCGTGCCGGTATCCTATGGACATGCCTAACACACGAATACTTCTCTAAAATAGGGTGTATCCGGTAAATATAACTTTCCAGAATAGATAAAGATTGTAACGTGGATTTCTACCGTGTTACGGTGACAGGCTCTACCCACTGCGCGTTTCCGGCCCGCATGCGAAGGAAGTATGTTCCGCTCGCGAGGCTACTGCCATCCAGTATGATCGTGTGTATTCCGGCCTCTCGCTCGCCATCCTCCAGCACCATGACACGCCGCCCGATCAGATCGTACAGCTCCAATTTGACGTGCCCGGTTTCCAGCAGGTGGAATACGACCTTCGTGGTGTGAGAGAACGGCTCCGGAAAATTCGGGTACAGCCGCGGTTCATCCGGCACGGTCTCGAACGAATAGACCTCCACCGGAGCCCTGCCCGGAAGCAAGACACGCCGTCCCGATGCGGCGACCGCCCTCACGTAATAATCCACCTTTGCAGGATACGCGGGCAGGTCCAACGTTCCCCGATAGCCCTGCTCCGTAGCCGTCAGGCGGATACGCCGGAAAGCTCCCCCGTTCGTGCGGTAGTAGACGAATACATCCTCCACAGGCGGAGAATCCGCAGCCACCGTGACCCGGATCTCAACCGGTCCGATCCTATCTACTTTCTGTACGGGGACATGCTCGATCCGGGGCGGCGCACTCGTTGCGCCGAGGAATCCCCTCGATTTCAGAATAGTCGTCAGCACCTCGACATGGGCACCGCCGTATAGATCCACGTCCGCCTGCAGGATGGCTTCGGCGGCATCCGGGAAGGTGACCGGCGGCGCTCCCAGGTAGCCGTGAGAAGCCAGGTTCAACCGGTCCGTCACCGTACGCCCCAGCGCCGTGTAGATTTCCATCAGGGTCGTCGCCCACAATACGGCGCGCTGGTATTCCAGCGCGATGGAGCATCCCGGCGGGACCGTGATCCGGATGTCATCCGGGTAATACCCGTCGTGATCGAGGGTGCGACCACACCAGGGCGGGTTGTTGCCATCCCACCGGAACAGCCTGCGCCAGTCCGTTGCCGGAAGCTCACCTCGTTCCACTTTGTCCCGGACGTACGAGGCCGCCCAGTAGTCAGCCCAGCCCTCGTGCAGGGCAAGCCCATCTCCGCCGCCCGTAATGTGGCCGGGTGCGCTCGCTTCCAGAAGCGCGTGCGCGTACTCATGCCAGATCACCTGCGCGTCTTCGGCATCGTCGATCCCGCCAGTTCCGAAGGAAATGGCATCCTGCCACGGATAGAAGTATGCGGCATCCTCGCCCCCCTCACCGTGCGGATTTACCCGGATCGGTGTGGCATGAATGGGTCTGCCGACGTCCAGCGACTGCACGTACCGCTGGCTCTGGTCGATATGGTAGTAGGCCATGACCGCTTCGAAACGGTCGTCAGAGCGCGTGTACCGGAATGCGTTCGGGTCGGTTTCCGACGGCGGCTCGTAGGCGTTTCCACCTACCGCCGCACTCCCCGTGATGGTTACGTATGGACCTTCCAGGTAATACCGCCCATTCCGCAGCGTGAGGTCCTTCAGCACGACCGGCTTTAGCTGCGCCGTAAGCTCCGGAGCATCGGCATCGTCCCGATCCTGGTACGCTCCCCCGTACTCCACCCCGGCCGACGTGACCGGATCCGGATCGAATACCAGACCCGAGCCATCGGTGAATGAGAGTGAAGAGGCGGCAGAGGAGGAGAGAACAGGGGGAGGGTCGATAGGGAGCGCATGCTCGGTGCGATTCGCCGCGCGTCCCCGAGACGGGGAGATGTTCTGCTCTATCGGATTGTAAGCCGGAACCGAGACAGGAGCCGGATACGGTTCTGAGATGTCTTTTCCTTCATGCTCGGCCTTCCCTACTATTCTCTCGCCCTCCCATTCCCAGGCCTGCTTCGCATGCGTAACCTGGTTGATCAAGTGGATGAGTTCCCCGGTATGAGCATCCAGGAGTACCTCCCATTCAGCTGCTTCGTTCTGCGGCCAGGCGATGACCCGCCATGCCAAGCGCGGACGTTGCGACGGGTAGACGACGAGTTCCGGATCGGTAGTGGTGACCGGTCCGGGTGACACTGCCTGCGCGGCTTCCTGCCGGGCGGTGGCCGAAGGGATGCCCGGCACGGTAGAGAAATCGCGTACGGACGCCAGGTGAGTCGCATAGCCGCTCAACACCATCGTCGGTTGCCGGTCCGCATCGAGGTTGACTGCCACGTAGCGGTTGTATACGGGGACGCCCTCGAGCACCTGCTGAAAAACGACGTGGCTGCTGTACGCCCCGGCACGCACGGCGTGCACGACGAGATCGCGGGCATCGTCGGGCCAGCCGAACTGGCGGGCGGCCTGGCGGAGATAGTCGCGCGCCGCCGCCTCGGGTGATCCGGATGCATCCACCCGCGCCTGAACCCGGTACGCCGCACGGAGCACACCGGCATCCATATCCATGCGCCCTCCTTCTACGGCGCGGGTGCGAAACCCCAGGGTCGTATCCGAACGGACCACACGGGCTCGGGCTGCCGGCGTGAGCAGACGCGCCGGATCCGCCTGCCGGACCGGCTGCTCCTGCGCCCGGATCGGACCGACACACCAGCTTGCGATGAGTATGAGAGCCAGGAAACGGAACGACATCAGGCTGCTGCGCGGACGTACTTCTGACGAGTTGTGTGGAGTTGTCATACACACCTGTAACGGCAATTTCGTCCCCACAGTGCTACACAAGGCTGCAATTCTGGACGCTATCAGCCCGAAAAGCATGAAAAGGGGCATTCACGACTGCCAGAACAGATTCGTGGTACGGGTCAGCAAAAAAGGGACCGCCTCGAATGAGGCGATCCCTTTGCATACTTATCTGCCCGGCAGAGCCGGTTGGCGGCAGCATGTTACGCCAGCTGCGCCAGGGCTTCGGCCTTCTTCTTGAGCGCATCGACGTAGTCGAGCTGCTCCCACGTGAATTCGGGGCGGCCAAAGTGGCCGTAGGCGGCCGTTGCGCGATACTTCGGCTTACGAAGGTCCAGACGCTGAATGATGGCAGCGGGACGGAGGTCGAACGTTTCCTCTACGATCCGGGCGATCAGTGCATCCGGCAGCGTGCCCGTTCCATACGTATTCACGTTGATAGAGACCGGCTTCGCGACCCCGATGGCATAGGCCACCTGCACGAGCACCTGTTCGGCAAAACCAGCAGCAACGAGGTTTTTCGCGACGTGGCGGGCGGCGTACGCGGCCGAACGGTCCACTTTCGAGGGGTCCTTACCACTGAATGCACCGCCACCGTGGGCGCCGTGGCCCCCGTAGGTATCGACGATGATCTTGCGTCCCGTGAGGCCCGTATCCCCGTGCGGACCGCCGATGACGAAGCGTCCCGTCGGGTTCACGTGCAGGATGAGTTGCTCATCCATGAGTTCCTTCGGGATGACCGCAGGAATGACGTATTTCTTGACGTCCTCCTTGATCCGGTCCAGCGTCACATCTTCGTCGTGCTGGGTCGAAATAACGATGGTGTGCACACGCCGGGGGGTCTTGCGATCCTCGTCGTATTCGATCGTGACCTGGCTCTTGGAATCCGGACGGAGGTACGGCATGAGGTTCGTCTCCTTCCGGATGCGGGCCAGTTCCCGAACGAGGGCATGCGAAAACTGAAGCGACATCGGCATGAACTCGGGCGTCTCGTTCGTGGCATAGCCGAACATCATGCCCTGATCGCCCGCTCCCTGTTCCTGGTGCAGCCCGGTCCCTTCCGTCACGCCCTGTGCAATGTCCGGGCTCTGTTCGTGGATGCTGCTGATCACGCCGCAAGATTCTGCGTCGAAGCGAAGCCGCGGGTCCGTATATCCGATGTCACGGATCACCTCGCGAGCGATTTGCTGCACATCGACGTAGGCGTTCGTCGTCACCTCACCGGAGAGAACCACGAGACCTGTCGTGACGAGGGTCTCTACCGCCACACGGCTATACGGATCTTGCGCGAGGAGCGCGTCGAGGATCGCATCCGAGATCTGATCCGCTACTTTATCCGGGTGCCCTTCCGAAACGGATTCGGAGGTAAAAAGGTAGGCCATGCAATACGATTGATTATAAGGGTGTGCAAGGATGAAACCTGCGCTCGCGAGGTATCCTACGATACGAACCTTAAAGATAGGGTCCTATGCATTTAGCCACAAAGCGTTTTCGGGTTCTTCATGCATACAGGCCTTTGATTTTCTACCGCAGGTGCGGTTCAACGCCGGAACCCTGCGAGCAGCACTCAGGTCGTTTTCGAGCGCGATGCGTGCGGGAGGAATTTCCACCTCCACTCCTTCCGCCAGCATTCCCTCCGTGCCGGCACCGCCGACGGAGAACTGACGGCAGGAGCTAATCGTACCCCTATCGCCCACAAAAAATCCAAGCTGCGGGCCTGGATTCTGCGAAGTCTACATCAAGGAGCGCATCAAAAATTGCTTCTCCTCTGTGCCCGCCTTAATTTCGAATGCTTATCTAGCAACGAGCGGTGTACCGGTAGCGCCTCATCCGGCCCATCGGTCCATCGGATACCATCATATAACGGAGGCTTTCGCTATGGCAGCGGATATCGAATCGCAGGTGAAGTCAATCATTGTGGAGAAGCTGGGCGTGGACGAGTCCGACATCACGCGTGAGGCGTCGTTCACCAACGACCTAGGCGCGGACTCCCTGGATACGGTGGAACTCATCATGGAGTTCGAGAAGGAGTTCGACATCACGATTCCCGACGAGGACGCCGAGAAGATCTCGACGGTAGGCGATGCCATCGACTACCTGACGCAAAAGACGAACGCCTAAGCGCCGTCGAACTCGATACACGCCCGGCAGCCTCGCTCACGCGTGAGTGCGGTTCGCCGGGTTCTCTATTTTGCCGCGAGACGCGGCCCAAGTCGTAACGCTTTCAGGATAGCGCTATGCCAGATAAACCGCGCCGGGTCGTCATCACCGGGATGGGCGCACTCACGCCAATCGGGAACTCCGTCGAGGCGTTCTGGGAAGCCATGATGCGTGGCGAGAGCGGCGCCGCTCCGATCACGTACTTTGACCCGGCCCCCTTCGACACGAAGTTCGCGTGCGAGCTGAAGGGGTATGATCCTCTGCAATACATGGACCGGAAGCTGGCCAGACGGCTCGATCCGTTCTGCCAGTACGCGCTCTCGGTCGCCAAACAGACCGTCGAAGACGCCGGGCTCGATCCTTCCAAGATGTCTACCGAGGAAAAGGCACGCATCGGAGTCATTTTCGGTAGCGGCATCGGTGGCATGCACGTCTTCCACGAGCAGACAGCGAATTACATTCAGAACGGTCCGAACCGGATGTCCCCGTTCTTCATCCCGATGCTCATCCCCGACATGGCGCCGGGCCTCATCTCGATGGAGTACGGGTTCATGGGACCGAACTACTGCGTCGTTTCAGCCTGCGCCACGGGCAACAACAACCTCGGGGATGCTTTCATGCTAATCCAGCGCGGCCATGCGGACGCGGTGCTTTCGGGCGGCAGCGAAGGTACGATCTCCGAGCTGGGCATCGGCGGCTTCAATGCCATGAAGGCCCTTTCCACCCGAAACGACGATCCGGCCACGGCCAGTCGTCCGTTTGACGCTACCCGGGACGGCTTTGTCATGGGTGAGGGGGCCGGCGCGCTGCTGCTGGAAGAACTGGAACACGCGAAAGCGCGTGGAGCCAAGATCTACGCCGAGATGATTGGCATCGGCATGTCAGCCGACGCCCACCATATGACGGCTCCGCACCCGGAAGGGCTCGGCGCCCGCCTCGCGATGGAGCGCGTGCTGGCCGACGCCGGGATTCGTCCGGAGGACGTGGACTACCTGAACATGCACGGGACCTCCACGCCACTCGGCGATGCGGCAGAGACCAATGCGGTCAAGGAGGTCTTCGGCGAACACGCGTACCGGATGAATCTCTCTTCGACGAAGAGCATGACGGGCCACCTCCTCGGGGCGGCCGGAGCGGTAGAGGCCATTGCCGCTATCCTGGCCATCATCCATGACCGGATTCCTCCCACGATCAACTTCTCCACGCCGGACCCGCAGTGCGATCTGAACTACACGTTCAACGAGCCGCAGCAGCGCACGGTGAACGTCGCTATCAGCAATGCCTTCGGCTTCGGCGGGCACAATACCTCTGTGGCGTTCAAGAAGTACGTGGAATAATCCACCGACCTTCAGCTCCGACTACCGGAATCGAGGGGCGACCTGCATCGGGTTGCCCCTCTTTTTTCGTGCGCCGCCTCGCAGCTATGCGGCAGCAGAGGTGCCAATCCCCTGTTGGATCCGCGCAGCAGGCGCATCATTCGGGGAGCCGACCGTACCTGGCCGTTCCTGTTTCAGATGCCGGAGCGCATCCGATACCTGCTCGTGTTTCCGAACCGGAGCCTGCGCACGTAGTTTGCGGCAAGCGCCCCAGACCTCTCGCGCAACCGGGCGACGCTCCGGATCAGCGGCCAACATCCGGCACAGCAGTTCCGCCAGGGGGCGCACCCGTTCATCGGTCGTGTGTACGGCCAGTTTCTCTGCTACAGAGCCTGGCTCCAGCGGCTCAGGCGGGCACACCTCGCCTCCCGAAAGCGCCTCATACACGAGGCCGCCCAGCATGTAGATATCGCCTGCCGTGTATGGATACGCTTTGCTCGCATTCAGTTCAGGAGGCCGCCAGTGCCACGCCCCCGAGAAGATCGGACCTTCAGTCGAAGGCCGATCCAGGAATCCATCCAGATGTGCAATGCCGAAATCGGCAAGAACAGGTTCGCCGCCCTCCTCGGCGAAGAGGATGTTGCTCATGTTGAGGTCGCGGTGAGCACATACGGACGGGTGCTCATGCATCACGGAGAGTGTCTCTGCCAGGGCTTCGGCAATCTCCAGCACACGATCCAGATTGCCGGCGTAATCCTCCCGGTAGATGAACCGGTCCGCGTCGGCATCGTACGTTCGCATGGCTCCAGCCCGGTACAGCGGCATGATGTACCAGGGGTTCGCGGTCGTTTCCGTGCGCAATCCGAACTCAATGACCGACACCACTCCCGGGCACCGTGCCTGATTCAGCAACTGCAACGTCGTGACCTCCCGGAGAAAGCGCCAACGCTGTTCCTCAAGGGGAATGACGTAGCCTTCAGGCCCCCTGTCGCGAAAAATTTTCGCTACGTGAAAAGCCGCCGGTGTTTCCGGGCGCGACACGATGAAGGTGTGCGCCTGTGCGCCGGACTGTAGCGGACTACGTACCCTCCATCCGGGGATTCGATAGGCTTCCAAGGAAGATTTCGCCACGTGGTTCATCCCATACATATCCGTTTTCATCATACTCCGGGCATTGAATAGAAAAAGGCAACCTGTCTATGCATACTAGCGACCGGCCAAAACGTGGCACAACACAGGCCCGAGTTGCTCACCCGGTGTGATCCATAGGCTCCGCTCCATCTCTCAGCACATGATCCGATCCGAACGACTTCTGTTAACCCCGCTGGTCATCGCCGATGCCCCTCGCGTCCGGGCCCTTGCCGGAGCCGTGGAAATTGCCCGGAATGCCCTGCACATTCCCCATCCCTTCGAGGACGGAGTGGCGGAAGCCTGGATCGGTAGTATCGATCCGGAGGCTCGGGTGTTTGCCATCCGGCTGGCTGCGGCGGAACCGCTCATCGGCATCGCGGGGCTCGTTCGGGACCGGGATACGTCCGTTGCGGAGCTCTCCTACTGGATCGGCGTGCCGTACTGGGGGAACGGGTATGCCACGGAGGCTGCGCGAGCGGTTCTGGCGTATGGATTCGACGTGCTCGGGCTAAGCCGGATTTATGCCACGAGCCTCGGCCGAAACGACGGCTCGCGCCGGGTGCTGGATAAAATCGGGATGAAACACGAAGGCTGCCTGCGGCAACACGTTCTACACTGGGGTCGCTACGAGGATCTGAACTACTACGGACTCCTACGCAGCGAATATGAGGCGTGTCGCGACCGCTAAGTCAAAGCAGCAAGCAGGACCACCTTTCTGCGGGAGCACAGCAAAACCGCAGGCGCGGCCCTGATCCATTGAAACCGGTGAGCACGTGGAGCGGTTCGACCACCTCCCTGCCCCGGCAGGCTGTGCAAGATCGAAACAGTTACCGGAAGATGATCTCCTGCACCAATTCAGCGCCGAGTTGCTCATTCAGCTGTTCCAGCCATTCACGGCGGCGAAGGTGAAGCTCATGCCGCCAGACGGCGGAGGTGATCTTCACGTAGAGCTTGTCTCCACGGACCCAGGCAGACTCGGTGACACCGTTGATCTGAGGACCAGCGAGCGCAGCCCATGTCTCGACCGTACGTACCTCATCCAGCTTGCGCTGGATGCCCAGGTCTTTGATAACCGAACTGAGCAGATCCGTAAGTGGTTGGGGACCCTGGGTGAAGGGCATAGTGCCAGTACAAAAACATTCGCGTGTGCCGGGTAAATTAGGCACGCGTACCTTGCCATCCAACCACCGGAATCTGGCGTTCCCGTGAGTTTCGTCCTTCCTCCATCTTCACCGGTACCTCGAGGCCGCTATGCGCCTTCCCCGACGGGCCTGATCCACGTGGGCAATGCGCGGACTGCGCTCGCGGCCTGGCTTTCCGCTCGCGCAGGTGGCGGCACATTCGTGTGGCGCCTGGAGGATCTGGATGGGCCCCGGGTGGTTCCCGGCATGGCAGAAGCGGCGCAGGAAGATCTAGCCTGGCTGGGGCTCGACTGGGATGAAGGACCCGATGCAGGAGGGCCATACGGACCATACTGCCAGTCCGAGCGCTCTCGCCACTACGAGGATGCGCTGGAACACCTGTTTCACCAGGGGCGAATCTTTCCTTGCAGGGTATCGCGCAAAGACCTGCTGGAGCTTTCCTCCGCTCCCCATGGGTCGGATGGCCTGCCGCCCTATCCGGCCGCACTACGTCCTTCCGATGTCGCCCCGGACTGGTTTTACCAGCTCCGGATGAGCCCTGAGCCCGACGCTGCCATCCGGTTCCTGGTCGAGAGCCGCCCGGTCATGTTCGAAGATCGGGTATATGGGAGCGTAGAGGAACGAACAGATTTGACTACCGGCGACTTCGTATTGAAGCGCCGGGACGGCTTTTATGCGTACCAGCTTGCCGTCGTGGTGGATGATCTGCTGATGGGGATCAATGAAGTCGTACGAGGCGCCGATTTGCTGGATTCTACCGGGCGGCAGATTCAGCTTACGGAAGCACTCGGCGGCGCGCCTCCGGCTTACGCCCATGTGCCGCTCGTCGTCAATAGCCGGGGCGAGAAGCTCTCCAAGCGCGATGCCGGCCTGACGCTTCGCGCCCTGCGCCAGTACGGCGTGAAAGCGGAGCAGCTAGCAGGTTTTCTGGGATACAGCCTCGGACTTCTAGACCGGCCGACTCCTGTAACAGCATCGGAGTTGGTCGAATCGTTCGCGTGGCCGAAGGTACCGAAGCAGCCCCTCGTGTTACCGGATGACCTTCCGGAGCGGCTGAGAGGAATGCACTAGAACCCAAGACTCTGGTTGGCGTAAGCCGGTGCTATCGACCAGGATCCCGGTATTCGTTTTGCCCCGTGGCACCGGTCCGGTACTTGTTGGAGACCCCGCCCTTCTTTCACAGATGAGGGAAGGAGCCGTTTGTCGTTACGTTTGAAATCGCACCATGCTGCCTCATTTTCCCGTGAAGCATCCCCTATCTGCTCTCATTCCCCCCATTGCAGCCTTGCTCCTCATCGTGTTCAGTGCACGTCCGGCTAAAGCCCAACAGGTTGCTCCCGGGGATACGCTACGGCTCACGGTCGAAGAAGCTATACAGGCCGCCCTGGCGGTCAGCCCGGAAGTGGGCGCCGTGCGGTCGAATCAGGAGTTTGCAGAAGCCAGATATGCGTTCGCACGAGCAAACCGGTTTCTGACAGAGTTCACCGCCACCACTGCCCATAGCGTAGCTCCAAGCATCGACATTCCCGACGACTTTACCGGTCCGAAAGAAGCACTGTATCTCGACCCGGATGTCCGTAACGACTGGAGTGATCTCCAGCCATTCAATATGATCGAGGTCGAAGCACTCCAGCCGATCTGGACCTGGGGACAGCTGAGTGGCAGCATCCGCGCGGCCCGGTTAGGAATCGAGGTAGAAAGTGCGGCGGTGGAGGAAAAACGGCTGGAAGTCGCGCTACGAACCGGAGAGTTGTACTACGGGCTCCTGCTTGCTGAGGCCCTGTCGAATGTAGCGGAGGAGGCAGGCGAAGTCGTCCAGCGGGCGAAACGTGAGATCGAGCGGCTCCTGGCCGAGGGTGCCGAAGACGTAGATGACGCCGATCGCTATGAGGTGCTCCTGACAGAGCAGGAATACAACCGGCGTGTCGTCGAGGTAATGGAGCGGCGACAGACGGCGCAAATCGCTCTTGCGCGCCAGCTCTTTCTTCCTCCCGGAGCAGTCGCCATTCCTGAAAACACGGTGCTGGAACCGCTCGCCTTTGAGCTCGACTCACTGGATACCTATTTCGACATCGCACTCGCCAACCGTCCTGAACTGAAGCGCGCGCGTTCCGGCCTGGCTGCGCTCGACAATCTGGTCACAGTGGCCCGATCGGACTATTACCCCAAGCTGTTCCTCGCCGCCTCCAGCCGGTACGCGTATGTATCGGGACGCCCTCGCCAGCCCAACCCCTACATCGACGATCCGTACCTGAGCCGCAGCGTGCGGGCCGGGGTAGGCTTCCGGCAGAACCTGAACTTCGCGCAGACGCGCGCGAACGTCGAACAAGCCGAGGCCGAACGGAATGAGGTTGCTTTTCAGCTCGATGCCGCCCGGCAGCTCATCCTCTTCGAGGTGGAGGAAGCGTATCGGAATGTCATCATTGCACAGGCCGCTCTCGAGTCTCGCCAGGCCGCTCTTACGCTCAGCAGCGAATGGCTCCAAACGGAAGCCGTCAATTTCGACCTCGACCTCGGGGATACCGAGAACCTCGTCCGAGCCGTTCGGTCAAATATTGAACTGCGAACGGGGTACTATCAGGCGGTACAGGAGTACAACGTTGCGGTCCTCCGCTTTCTGGGTGCCCTCGGGATATTAGGGAGTCGAGCCGAAACCGGCACACTTGTTGAGTAAAGCATAACTGGTTGGTTTATCTGACCCTAGTGGAACCTCAACGCTCATGTGGTGAGTAAAGCAGCAAGACTCCAGATTGTTGATTCCGGCCATGTTTGTCATTGTGAGCGCAGCCGATTGTTGAAGAAATCCCGCGTAAGCAGCACCGCCCTGCCGGTGTATGGGAACCCTCGACCGGCTCGGGATAACAGACGGTAGACATACCGGATGACCCGAACATGACCGATCTGCTGATCTCATGAGGCTCGACACTCCCGTACTTACCGTTTTGAGAACTTCCTGACGCAACTTATCGATATTCACCCGCCCTATAGACTTTACTGTCTACCATGGTAAACAGAACGCTCTCTCTCCTCTTCGCCGTCCTCGTCTTCGCCGGCGTTTACGCGGCCCCTACCCAGGCGCAGGATCGTGCCGCGGAGATTCGCGCCCTGCTCGAACAGCGCGACCGCCAGGTAAAAAGCGTACTGGGCGGCAAGGAAACCGTTACGGCCCAACAGCGCGAGCAACTGAAGAAGGTCATCAATGACAACATTGACTTTCAGGCCATGGGCAAGGCCGCGCTGGGCCCACACTGGGACGGCCTGACTGCAGAGCAGCGAACCGAGTTCGTAAATACGTTCAGCGAGATCGTCCGTCATCAATCGCTTTCGAATCTGGACATTTACCGGGCGAAAGTGACCTACGGCGACGTGAAGGTGAACGGCAACACGGCCCGTGCGCTGACGACGGTCGCCTACAAGGAAGTGCCTGCCAAGGTGGAGTACGCATTGAACTACCACGACGGCGCCTGGCACGTAGAGGACATCATTCTCGATAACGTAAGCACGGTCCAAGGGTACGCCCGCTCGTTTCAGACGGTGATACGCAAGCGGGGGTTCGACGCGCTCATGGCGAGCCTGAATAAAAAGCTGGACCAAGTGAAAGCTGAATCGTAATCGGACTTCACTTCTCATTGAAACATGAAAAGGCGAGCCGCTAGCTCGCCTTTTCATGTTTCAGCATCTCTGTCATCCATTGCCAGCCGGAGGGAAATGTTACGGAAAAGAACATCACCGCGCTTAAGACGTTCATCCCCATCGTTTTAGCACGACACAGCATGACTGCACCGACAGAGGGATACGTCCTCCATACGTATGGCCCCGAGAAGTATCTCCGCCACGCGGTTGCTTCCGTAACGACCATCCGGCGGCATGATCCGGTACGACCCATAGCGCTTTACTGCCCGGACGAACACCGTACGACGCTCGAGCGCCACGGGCTGGATAAGCTATTCCAGCATATCGAGCTCCTGCCGGAGGAGTATCGCTCCATCGTAGGATTCAAACACAACCTCCACCGTTTCATGCCGTTCGACCGCTCGCTGTACGTCGATTCGGACATGATCTGGTGCAAAAATCCTGATCCGCTGTGGCTTGCGCTATCCACGCGGCCATTCACGGCCACAGGGCTGGATCGCGCCGACGCCTACTTCGGAGGACCGAAAGGGATAGGCATCATTGCGGAGGTGATACTGGACCGCAGGCGGAGAACCATACGCCGGTTCGGCCTGACCCACCTGCCTCGCGTGCAGGCCGGCGTGATTTACGCGCAGGATCGAGAAACGACACGTACCGTCTGTGAACGTGCTGCGTACTATCTATCGGCCCGTTCCGAAACGCACTTCCGCAGCCGGTTGAAAGAGGGCAGGAGTGAAGAAACGTGCGAGTGGAGCCTTGCCATGGCGATGAGCAGCTTGCGTCTGCCCATCTTTCCCTGGCTTCAGGGATACGACAGCCCCCAACTCGACTTCATCGAAGGACTTACGACGTACGACCCGGAATTCGAACAGGTGACATGCCGCTACTTCTGTGACCGGTTCGTCTACTCACTTCGCGGCGTTCCAAACCAGCGTTTGCGGGACCTTCTCATCGCCTTCTTCGCGTCACTGCCCGGCAAAGGGGATTACCTGGACGTAACCCCGTTCATCCTGCACTTCGGGTGGCTCCATCACAAGCAACCCTTCTACGATTTCTCCGCGCGCGTGTGGAACCGGCTCGTCCCTTCCGAGCACGTCATCGACACCGACCTGTCCGTTCCGGCGAGAGCCTGAGCAACCGGCTCGTATGAACGCGTCCCTCAGGTACGCGTGAGGAGATGATACAGGAACGCCGCTTCCGGTACATTGAACAGCACGGATACAGCCAGAGCTAGAACGAGCAAGACGTACGGATTCAGGAGCCAGGCCGCCAGCGTGAAGTAGACCGGGACTTTCGTCACATCATGAAAATCGTATACGGTGCGTACTACGGCACACAACAGAACAACTCCCCAGATGGCAAGGAGCGTGAGCGATACGGTCTTCGCCATGTCCGCATCCAGCGCAGGTACAACCATTGCCGCCGGTAATAGGAGGAGAAGCGGCCAGCCCGACCATACGACGAGCATCATCGTTTGAGACGACGAGAGTGCATAACGCCGCCGGGATAGGAGGACAAGAATTATGCTCCAGAGGAGCGCACAGGCGACAAACACGGCGGCGAATATGAGTACGGCCACCCATGGATAGCTCTGTGCCGACATCAGCAGCCCCCGAACCGGATCAGCGGTCCAGCGCAGCAGCATCTGGAACGCATATTCCCCCGCGTAAGCATTTATCACGGCGCTCCACAGCACCCCTGTGGCGAGGGCTTCGGTAGCCAGGAGCGCCACGCTGGGCCCAAGCAGCACATCACGGCCCTCCCGAACGGCATCCCGATAAAACCCGTGTGCGACAAAGTAGCGCGGGATCATAAACCGGAGCCGGGGCGATGCCGCGTAGAAGACGCCGAGTACGGCGATACCGCTCCAGCCCAGGAGGGTTATCCAGGGCCAGCTGCCGGAAGGCTCACCCCCCTGATCGAAGGCAAAAACCAGTTGGCTTCCCGTGTAGATACCGCGCACCACATCCAGTGCCGGGCGACTGGTCGATTCGCCGTGTAATCCGTACGCAACCGGAGTCAGCCCGACACCGGTCGCATCCGAGCCGGCGGGATCACTCCACCTGTGCACGAACACGGCGTATGGCTGTACGGGTGCACGCCTGTCAAACAGCCGGTTCAGGTTGTTTTCCAGATAACGCGCCTGTGACTGCGGCGAGTGGGGAATCCGGACTCCCGGTCCGGCCCCATCGTCCACCCAGGTGCCAAGCGCCCCGATACCCGTGCGGCCGACCCGGACGGAATCCTGCTCCACGAACCCCGCCAGAAGCGCCGACGGATCCTCCGCATCCAGCGTATTCAACAGCACGAGATCCACAGCCCCGGTGCATGCGTCTGCCTTTATGAAAGGCGTCACATAATAGGTGCGGGCTCTTTCAGGTCCCTGCTGGCGGACGCGTTGCGTGAGCTGCTCCAGATACGCACAGGCGGCAGGATCACTCGTATCGCTCATTCGCGCCAGTCCAAAATGGCGCGCCGACGGATGCTGCCGGGCACGCGCGAGGGCCTGATCCAGCGTGCGCATGGCGAACGCCACCGTGTCCTGCAGCTCGAGGACTGTGAGATTTTCAACGGGGATCTCCTGGAAGATCTGCATACCCAGCCCATCCGCCACGGTGAGCAATCGCTCATCTGCAATGACGTCCGTACGAACGGCCTGCACACCCACCCGGCGCATCTCATAGAGATCCGAAATGGCTTCCCTGAGATCGTCCGGCTGCTGCCATACGACACCCCGCAACGCAGGAGTCTGCCCGAAAGCAGCTATGGTCGGCAGCAGACCTGTAAAGAAAATGAACAGCGTTCGCAGGCTGGATTTCACGTTAGACAACTTGATTCGAGTCGAAATAGCTGGCGTGGATGTTGGAAATGCGTACTTCCGGAGGTGCATCCTCGGTTCCGGACCTGCGCTCATTCCGGCAGTGCCTGTTCATGCATTGCAGTGCGCAGAATCTGCTTACGAGCAAGGTGATCATGGCGTATGGAGCCCGGGATAACGACAGTTTTACTCGCGCGTCACGAGGATATCACGCCGTAACGTGCTGCATCGCAACCTCAACCAACGCCGTCACATACAAATCTAAGGCCGCTCGTCAGGTGTGGTGGTGTTCCCGAACCGTGTACAGGGTGTAAGTTAGCCAGGCGCATCATGAAAAAAACTCTCCTCCTAGCCTTTCTTGCCATCGCTCTAGTCCATCTTTCTAATCCGGCGAAGGCACAAGTCGTTTTCAGTATCGGAGGCCACTTCGGAGTCGATCTGGATCAGGACGTCACCTTCGCAGGTGCTCTGGCCCGTCTGGACGTTGGACTTCCGCTGGTATTACAGCCCAGCGTAGACTTTGGCCTGAATGAGCATGACGAATACACACGCGCCGAGGGAGCCCTAATCTACTACATTGGCGAAGACCACACGGAGATCTTCACTCCGTACGTCGGCGCCGGTGCTACGTTCTTCTGGAGAGAAACGGATGCTGATGACGACGATGATGATTTCGACGTCGGCCCCAGCGTTCTGGGCGGCCTAGAGTTTGGCCCATTCGGTCCGGGGTTAGTTCCTTACGTCCAGGCTCGATACACTATTTTACCCGGCACAGACCCGCTCAACATCATGGGGGGCCTTCTGATTCGATTTGGCCGGTATGAGTGAGCACCTCACACGAGGCTCTCCACCGTCCTACATGTGCATGCTATGTTGCAGCACACCTGGATATGATCTACCATTCATAGGACCCGGTTGGTTCAGTGGGCCGGCGATATCGCCGGCCCTTTTTACTGAAAGGCAAAATAACCATAGCGTTATGAGAAGGTACTCCCTGTTCGTACTTCTTTCGGGCATATTACTGGCCGTATCGATAGAACGTGCAGAGGCCCAGACGAGCTTCGCCCTTGGTGGGCATTTCGGATACGACGTAGAATTTGAGAACACGTTCATAGGCGGCCAGGCCCGTATTGGCGGAAACGGCTTCCCTCTCGTGTTTCAACCCGGTGTGGAAATCGGACTCGACGATACAGATTACACGTGGGTCGAAGGTAACCTGCTATACATGGTGGGCGAGGGCCATACATTTGCCTTTACGCCGTACGTCGGCGCCGGCGTGAGCGTGGAGTTCTTCGAGGACTTTGGAGATACGAGATCGGAGTTCGGGTTCAATGTCCTGGCCGGTATAGAACTCGGCGGGTTTTCTTCCAACATCGTACCCTTCGCGCAGGTCCGATACACCGTCGCCGATGGCCCGGACCCTGCCGCGATCATGGGCGGCATTCTGTTCCGGTTCGGTAGTTATTAGCCGATACAGCAGATCCGCGCAGCAGGGACCGGACCTGCAGAGAACCTGGCGCACCCAGGACGCTCTGCAGCATTATGAAGCCCGGCCTGATCTGAATATGCAGAGCCGCGCCCTCACAGGAGGGGCGCGGCTCTGTTTATTCGAGGCAACATAATCGAATGCAAGATTGCATGCCGCCTCGACCACAATCCCCGCACCGGGAACGTACGGGGCCATCAACCTTGCTCAGGGGCCGATGGTGGGAGGTTTCTCTGTGTTACGAAGTACGAGCAACCCTTCGGGTGGGCGAAGTATGCCCGTCGTACTTCGAAGCCTTAGTCCATCATCTTGCGCAGGAAGGCCGGAACGTCTGCGTTATCCTTGCGGATACGCTCGGGGCGTTCTTTCAGGTCATCCAGGTGAAGGCGACGGATCTTGGCCATGCCATTCCCGGGAGCCTGAACCGGATCCTGTTCTTTATCGTGCGAGACCGTGAGCGTGATGGACTGGCCCCGCCGCTCGTAGGCGGGCGGATCCAACTTTTTGATGCTGTCTTCGCCTTTGTAGCGAATGTTGGGGGCGCTTGACTCGATCACAGCCGGACGACGCTCCTCCCGCGCGCCTGCGGGCTTCGGCTTATCGAAGCCCGTTGCGATTACTGTTACACGGAGGTCTTCGCCCATCGAGTCGTCAATTACGGTACCGAAGATCACTTCCACGTCATCACCGGCCTCACGCTGAATGATGCTGGTTGCCGTCGTGGCCTCCCGGATACCGAGTGAGCGTCCCGCCGTGATGTTGACGAGCACATTCGTGGCGCCTGCGATAGAGAGGCCGTCCAGGAGGGGGCTCGATATGGCCTCGATAGCGGCGCGCTCCGAGCGGCCCTCACCGGAAGCCGTAGCAGAGCCCATGAGGGCCGTACCGCCGTTCTGCATCGTCGTTTTGACGTCGGCGAAGTCGAGGTTGATGAGACCGTGGACCGTGATGAGATCACTGATACCGCGCGTCGCGTTGTAGAGCACGTCATCGACCATCGAGAAGGCCTCGATGAGACTCGTATTGGCCTCCGCGATATCGAGCAGGCGTTCGTTCGGAACGACGATGAGCGTATCGACATGCTCCCTCAGCAGTTCGATACCCTCGGTCGCCATCTTGAGGCGCTTGCGACCTTCCGCATCGAAGGGACGGGTGACGACGGCGACGGTCAGGATGCCGAGTTTCTTCGCGATGGAGGCTACGACCGGAGCGCCGCCCGTTCCAGTGCCGCCTCCCATCCCGGCGGTGATGAACACCATATCGAAGCCCTTGAGCGCCTGCTCGATTTCCTCCCTGCTCTCCTCGACGGCTTCTGCACCGATAGCAGGCCGTGCGCCAGCACCGAGCCCTTTCGTGAGATTACGGCCAGCCTGGATCTTGTGAGGCGCCTTGTTAGCCGCGAGGGCCTGGGCATCCGTGTTGATGGCGATAAATTCTACACCGTGAATACCGCGCGCTACCATGCTGTTGATGGCGTTACCACCGCCACCGCCACAGCCTACGACGCAAATCTTCGCCTCGTCGTTCGCGTCGTCATCGAACGAGAACCGTGAACTGATTGAGCCGAAATCCATTGTTTCCCTCCCCTGTGGTGCAAACGTCTATAGAACTCTTCAATTGCCGGGCTGAGCAGGCCCGGCGCTTCTGTCTGTTGTGTCTGTGTGTAGGAGCCCGACGTCCTTCGTCGAAGAGCTTCATACCGGCGAAGGCTCTTCGATTCATCGTTCGTAGGGCCTACTGATGCCTTACAATTCGTCGAACCAGGCTTTCATCCGCCCGGCGATTTTAGCGAATGCGTTTTCTCCGGGGGCCTGTTGCTGTGACGAAGCTACCCCCTTATGCTGCCGTTCGCCCATATCGCCGAAGGGAGCCGCCCCGAGCACTTCCGGCCGGAGGCCATAGAAGACCAGACCGACTGCTGTTGCGAACTTGGGGTCGGTGACTTCTTCCACCATGCCGCCGGTGAGCCCCATGGGCATCCCGATCCGGGTTTCCATCCCCAATACTTCCGCCGCGAGTTCCGCAGTGCCGGGAATGAGCGACCCGCCACCCGTCAGGACGATACCGGCCGCCAGATGACGGGCATACCCACTTCGCTTGATCTCTATGGCTGCAATCTCCAGAATCTCTTCCATGCGAGGCTGGATCACCTGCGCGAGCGTGCTCCGGCTTATCGTCTTTTCAGGCCGGCCACCGAGACCCGGAATCGCAATTTCCTCATCGCCATCCACGATGTCCACCAGCGCCGAGCCAAACTTGCATTTGAGCTTTTCAGCCTGGTCCCGCATGACTCCGAGGCCGCGCCGGATATCATCTGTCACTTTGCTTCCGGCTACCGCGATAACTGCCGTGTGACGAATGGTATGGTCCTCGAACACGGCGATGTCCGTCGTACCGCCACCGATATCAATGAGCGCGACGCCGACCTCTTTTTCGTCCGGATGCAGCACGGCATAGGAGGAAGCCAGCGGTTCTAGAACGATGTCCGCCACCTCATATCCTGCGCGGTCGATGCACCGGTAGATGTTCTTTGCCGCGGAAACGAGGCCCGTGATGATATGGACGTTCGCCTCGAGGCGCACGCCGCTCATACCGACCGGATCGGCGACGCCGTCCTGCCCATCTACGATAAACTCCTGTGGGATGACATGGAGAATCTCCCGATCCGCCGGCATCGCCACGTGCATCGTATCCTCGATGAGCCGGTCTACATCCCGTTGCGTGATCTCCCCATCCCGGTTCGAGATGGTGATAACGCCCCGGCTCTGAAAGCTCTGAACGTGGTCCCCGGCAATGCCCACGATGACTTTGCGCACACTGACTCCTGCGGCGCGTTCAGCCTCATGCACCGCCTGCTTCACAGCAGCTACGGTCTTCTCGATGTTCACAACGACGCCCCGGTTGAGTCCTTCGGACTCGGCAACCCCGACCCCGAGGACATTTATTCGGTCCGAGCCGTCTGCAGCTGCGACTACAGCACACACTTTCGTGGTGCCGATGTCCACCCCTGCAACTATACGTTCGTTCATGTTCGTTAGCTGTCGGTTTTCAGCTATCAACTATCAGTTCTTGTCCCGATCGCGGCGGAGCGCTCCTGCCGGAAGCACGTCAGTTCCCGGCTTGCGAAAGCCGGTTATCGACGGTCGACAGGCTAGAGCCATCCGCCTCTTGTGTCACTATCTGGCTGTCAAAACGGAGATCGATCCAGGAAAACGCCTTCTGCGGTTGCGGAAGAACGGCCTGATGCCAGAAGGCATGTAGCCGTTTCAGCTTCTCCGCATAGCCGCCTCTTCCCAGCCGTACGGGGATCGAGCCACGGGCATCGATGGACGTCGTATGCATCCATATGTCGCCCGAACGCTCCACCTCGAAATCGGAGATGATGGCGTTGGTCTCCGGGTCGAGTTGCCCCAAGGTCTTGAGAAGCGCAAGCACCGATGGATGCTGGATTACTGGCATTTCAATATTCTCTTCCCGCAGGCCGCGCACGAGCGGCACATCGAAGACGGCCCCCTCCACGATCGGCATCTTGATACCCGTGCTGTCGAGGTAGATCTCGGGTGTACCCCGTTCGGAGAGCACCAGCGCTACCGGAGTGCGCTCCTTCACCCGGATGCGAAGCAGACCTGTCGGCACGCGTTCCACATGGGCCTGCTGCACCCAGGGATGCCGCTGTACGCGATCGGCAATGAGCACGGGATCGATGTCGAAGAGCGCCATGCCTGTATCCACACGCGTCAGATGAAGCACTGCGGCCGAATCGGCATGCTGGGTTCCTATGACTTCGATCCGGCTCACCGTCACGCTGGACTTCCACTGCCAGCCCAGCACCATCCCTCCGGCGGCAACGGCGATCACCGCGACGACGACAAAAATGAGCAGGACCTTGCGGACCACTTCCTTACGCATACGCCACACTCATTCATGAAGCTTTTCGAGAAGCCGCTGGCCGTAGCGCCAGATGTCGCCGGCCCCCATGGTTATCACGGTGTCGCCCGGCCTCACCAGCGTCGCGACGTACTCAGGCAGATCCTCTTTATTCTGCACGTAATGCACATCGCGGTGACCGTAGCGCAGCGCCAGATCGGCAATGAGTTGCCCGTCCACCCCTTCGATGGGATCCTCGCGTGAACCATAAATATCCGTTATCACCAGGACATCCGCATTGAAGAACGCCCGCGCGAATTCCACTTTGAAATCCCGCGTTCTGGAGTACAGGTGCGGCTGAAAGACCGCCACGATACGCCGATCCGGGAAGCCTGAAGTGGCCGCTGCAAGCGTGGCAGCGACTTCGGTGGGGTGGTGCGCATAGTCATCCAGCACCAGGATGTCGTTGACCTCGCCCATACGCTGGAAGCGGCGTTGCACGCCGGAGAACCGGGCCAGTGCCGACTGAATCTTGTTGAACTCGATTTCCAGCTCGAGGCCGACAGCGATAGACGCCAGCGCATTGCGCACATTGTGCAAGCCCGGCATCTGAAGTTCGACCGTTCCGAGGAGCGTGCGCCCGGCGAATACGGTGAACCGTGTCTTCAGCCCGACCTGTTCGATGTTCTCCGCGCGGATCTCCGCCTGCCGCGACGTTCCGTAGGTCACCACCCGCCGGTCTACCCTGCTCACGATTTCCTGTACGTGCAGATCGTCCAGGCACATGATGGCCGCACCGAAGAAGGGCACGGCGTTGGCGTATTGCAGGAACGCCCGCTTGATGTCCTCCAGATCCTGGTACGTATCCAGGTGGTCGGCCTCGATGTTGGTGATGACCGCCAGCGACGGCGTGAGCCGGAGGAAGGTCCGGTCGTACTCGTCGGCTTCGATGACGATGATATCGCCCTCTCCAACGACCGCATTTGAGCCGAACACCGTTACCTTGCCACCGACGATGATCGTGGGGTCGAAACCGCCTTCGGTGACCACGAGCCCCGTCATGGACGTGGTCGTGGTTTTTCCGTGCGTGCCCGCGATGCCGATGCCGTACTTCACGCGCATGAGTTCGCCGAGCATGACGGCACGCGGAATGAGAGGAATCCGCAGCCGGTCCGCCTCCATGGTTTCCGCATTCTGGTGCGGTTTGACGGCAGACGAGTACACGACGACATCCGCCCCATTCACCTGTTCAGCGGCATGGCCCTCATAGATCACTGCTCCGAGCGATTCGAGCCGATCCGTCACATCCGTCTTCTTGATATCCGATCCGGAAACCCGGAAGCCACTGTTGAGCAACACTTCGGCGATCGAGCTCATCCCGATTCCGCCGATGCCCACCATGTGGATGTTCCGTATACGCCCCAGAAACGGCTGTCTGCGTCGTTCTAACATCTATTCTGAGAACCTCCGTCCGGTATCCGTCTGGACTATTCGGTTACGTGACCGCAGCCCATTTCGGCTCGTCACCAGAGTATGATCTTTCCTACCTGTGTCTTCTTTCTTCCGCTTTCTCTCTCATTTATTCCATCCCGCCAGCCGCAACACATCCAGGGCGATCTCTTCCGCTGCATTCGGTCTGGCTCGCCTCCGGGCCGCTTCCGCCATCTGCCGGCGTTTTTCCGGATCGCTCATGAGCGCCCTCACTTGCGGCACGATCTCTTCATTCAGATACGTTTCCGGCAGCAGTATGGCGGCGCCTGCGTTTTCCATGCTCTTCGCGTTCCTGGTCTGGTGATCCGCCGTCACATTAGGCGAAGGCACCAGGATGGAGGGCGTGCCCGTCACCATGAGCTCGCTGCACGTAATAGCGCCCGACCGGCACAGTGCGAGATCCGCCGCCGCGTACGCGAAATCCATCCGGTCGATGTACTTCAGCAAGCGGAGGCGTGGGTGATCCCGGACGGCGGCCCGGACGGCATCGTAGTACCGCGAGCCTGTCTGCCACACCAGGTATACGTTCTCATTCCGAAGCAACTCGTCCAGGTGGTTCTGCACAGCCTTGTTGAGGGCCTCGCTCCCCAGCGATCCGCCAAAGACGAGAACCATTTCGGCCCCTTCCGGCACCTCGTAATACGCACGCGCTTCCGCCCGATCGACATGCTGCAACTCCTCACGGGTAGGGTTGCCGGAAAGTACACATTTCTCTCCGGGGAGGTCATGCTCGACTTCCGGGAAGGCAATGTGGATCCGTGCCGCACGTTTCGCCAGGATGCGGTTCGTTGCTCCCGCGAAGGCATTCTGCTCCTGGATCACGATAGGACGACCCTGCAAGCTCGCCGCCAGCAAGACCGGACCCGATACATACCCCCCGGTGCCGACGACGACCTGCGGATCAAACCCACGGACGAGATTCCAGCTCTGCATTAGCCCCTTTACCAGCTTGAACGGGAAGCTGAGATTGCGCGTGGTCAAGCTTCGCTGAAACCCGCTGACCGTGATGGGATGAATCGCGTAGCCCGCTCTGGGTACGGCTTCCCACTCCATTCTGTCCCGGGTGCCCGCGAACTCGATTGCAGCCCGAGGCTCGAGCCGCCGGATCGCATCCGCAATCGCGATGGCGGGATAGACGTGTCCGCCTGTCCCGCCGCCCGCCATCAATATCCGAGGAGGTTGATCCATCGCCTCTGCCTACTTATTAAGACTCACCGGGGGTTGCTTGAAGCTCCGCCTGTTGATTCACATGCCGGGAGATATTGAGGAGAATGCCCACCATCGCACCCGTCGCCAGAAGCGACGTGCCGCCATAGGAAACGAACGGCATCGGGAGACCGGTAACGGGCAACAACCCGCACGCGACACCCGCGTGAACGAACCCGTAGAGCACCAGCGACGTCGTGAACCCGACTCCAAGAAAGAGTCCAAGCGGATCCGGGGCATGTCGTGCGATGCGCATGAAGCCCCGGAAGAGCAGGATCACGAAAATCGAAAGCAATCCCATGGCACCGAGCACCCCGTATTCTTCAGCAACGATGGCGAAGATGAAGTCGTTGTAGGGCGCCGGCAGAAAGTCGCGTTGTATGCTCTTGCCGGGGCCCGTGCCAGTCAATCCTCCCATTGCAAAAGCG